>Ga0247763_1001277_pt1 | contig 14539 bp, 12 predicted proteins | sample UWRJL141409B4_FD_179926 | JGI IMG/M metagenome (GOLD analysis project Ga0247763, IMG submission 179926) | Plant litter microbial communities from Arlington Agricultural Research Station in Wisconsin, United States - UWRJ-L141-409B-4 | ecosystem: Environmental > Terrestrial > Plant litter >...
CTATTTTCTCGCTTCTAGTCTTTTTTTTTTTTTTTTTTTTTTTTTTTTTTGGAGTTGTTGTGCTCCGGGACGTTTAGGTGGACCGCTGTTCACACGCACAGGACCATGATGATGATGCATTCCGACAGCAGCCCGAACGTTCCCCGCTGGTTGGGTCAGCTGCATTTCGGAACTCAGCCCTTCAATTTTTTGCCTTGCCGGCTGCCTATGGTGCTGTCAAGTTTTTCGCTGTTTTCGGCACCAGGTCAAACTTGAAGCCCCGCATTTCAAGCTGGCTCTTCGACTTCTCATGGGGGGCTGGCGCATCTCAACTGCATGGCAATGCTCTGCGTGTCCAGGTATGTGTGTGAAGAACCCGACCAGACATTGAGAAGAATTCAGGGAATGAGGCTGCACTTGGATAGGTTCTATTTTGCTGCTCGCTCAGGTTGTTTTCGCACAGCTGACATGGAGATTTATACCTAGTTATCCAAAGCCTTCCATGGTGGCGTTCATTTGTGCAGGGCCCTGCCTCACCCGTGACATGCCCTTCCAGGTTGTTTACGATCCACAAAAGGTAATGGCGGCATTTTGTGCCTCGGCTTCTGCCTTATCTAATCTATCTCCCCACGTGACCCCCCGCAGCGCAAACCACATCCCTCCTGTCGTTCGTAAATGCCCTCCTACATGTGTCCATTCCCCCTGCATGACCGCTTCTTTTGAGCAATTGGAAGGCACCACCTCCGGATTGAATTTCCCCACCACCCCACCAACCAGCATTTAGGGGCCATCCAGACAGTGCAACCAGATTCTGGAATACTCACATAATCCCCCTCACCACAGTTTTGCGCACCGCACATTAGTTATCATCATGTGGCTCGTTGATACCGAAACCCTCCAGCTCCGCCCCGTGGCATATGTCGGCCGGATTAAGTACGCCATCCTGTCCCACACATGGGATGGCAACAGGGAAATATCCTACCAAGACATCCAAGACGTCGAAAAAGCGAGGGCCAAGCCGGGGTTTGCCAAGGTTGCCGGGACGTGCGATATCGCGAGGTCTAAAAAGATCAAATATGCCTGGATAGACACTTGCTGCATCGATAAAACGAGCAGCGCCGAACTCAGCGAGGCTATTAACTCCATGTTCCAGTGGTATAAGCAAGCCCACGTCTGCTATGTCTATCTTTCCGATTTTGAGCCACTGCCGAATTCGCTGAATGAAAAGGCCCGGCTGGAGATGGTGGATAGCCGTCTTCGCAAATGCCGCTGGTTCACGCGAGGGTGGACTCTCCAGGAGCTAGTAGCGCCCAAGAAGCTGGAATTCTTTGACCGTGGGTGGAACTTTATCGGTAGCAAGGAGGATCTCGAGCGCACCTTGTTCGAAGTCACGGGTATCGACGGCGCCATCTTGCGCGACAGCTCAGGACTCGAGTCCATCCCGATCGGGAGGCGCATGTCCTGGGCGGTCGGGAGAGAAACTACTCGGATCGAGGACCGCGCTTACTCCCTGTTGGGAATCTTCAACATTAACATGCCGTTACTTTACGGTGAAGGCACGCGGGCGTTTTTTCGACTGCAGCAACATATTGCAAGCCAAAGCAACGACTTGAGTCTATTTGCCTGGCGATACAAGACCGGTACCGATAATGATGATTTTCCCATGTTTTCTGGGGTTTTCGCCGACACTCCAGACGCCTTTTGGTCATGCACGACGTTGAGGCGCCACGGCGATTACTTGGCCACCGCTCGGGAGTTTTCCATTACCAACATGGGAATGCGAATATCAGGCGGCACTCTTCTGGAAAATTCCAGCGACAATAATACATCGTCATCATCTGAGATGGAGTTCTTGCTCGGCCTCGACTGTATCGTCATGACGGAAGAGGACGAAAACGGCGACGACGGGCTTGCCAGATGGGTGGCGATACGTCTGAAAAAAGTGGGAGATACCTTTGTCCGATACATGCCGGCCTCGATTGCCACAGCGAAATCCCGAATGGAGTGGACGACGACCCCTTTGAAACATCTGGGGAGTGTTGTTGGTGGCGAGCCGGCTAGCGGCAGCAGCAGCAACGGCAGTAAATCATCCGTCTACATCCAGACTATGATGCGCTCTGACGAGATTCGACGAGTTAGTTCGCTAATGAATACCGGCGTCGTAATCGTTTACGACGAGTACACTGCCAACCGCATCACCGAACAATCCGGATTTCCCAAAGACCCGCAGCGTTCCAGTTCCCAAGTTTACACGTTTCCCTCGCGCGGGGAGGATAATTTCCACTGCGCGCATGTTTTGAAGACAAAGACGGAAATATTTGTGGTTGTCTGCAAGTTACAATGGACGGGCACCAACTGCGAGCTCAGAATCGGCGTGTTTAACGGTCAGGATATCCTCCCGGCGGCTTTCCTCCCCGGGGGTGGGGCGTTGTCCAAAGAGGACATGCTCAAGGAGATTAAAGACCTGTTGTTGGTGAGGTATTCTGACTTGTCGGGGTGTCTAGAGCAAGGGATGATGCCCATGGTTTTGCCAGGATGCGTGGGCCAGCGTGATGGCCGTTTGTCAGTCAAGCCGTTGCGACGATTGGAGTTGAATCCACTTGGTTCAGTGTTTACTTGGAAAGAAGGATATTACCATGTTGCTGTCAATTTTAGTTTTTGATCTCGTCACGTCGGTAAGTCCCTAGGTGCTTAGATACGTTATGTTACCGTATGCGTACATTCTAGCCTCTAGGTTTCCCAATCACTTCTTCCCCTGATTCTCCAGAAGTGGGCGCGTTCTTCACCCGTCACCAACCGTCCGAAGCTATGGAACCCAGATTCGACTTAGATTCCCAGGCTGTTGTAAGCTGATAGACGCTTAAGCTGTCCTTACATACAAAACTCCGAAATAGGTAGGCCATGAGCACAATCGGGGACCTAAGGTCACAGGATGCTTCTGTCGCCGGCCAGCCAGCTCTCCTCCAAAAAGGTGTTAAGTACGCCCTCGGCCATTATCTCGTGCATTGTGACGTCGTGCGCGATCTGGAGACCTTCTCTCGAAAAGAGCCCCATCGTATAGACCCTTGGCTCCAGCCATTCCTCACGCCGCGGCAGCTCAAAAGGTAGAACACACAGCTTAACGCCAGGCGGCTCTCGGGCACACTTTGGGACCAACTGCCAGACCGCCAGCACCTTTGCGGATAAATCCTGATGCATCTCTCGAGGGGAGACTAGGCTGAGCTGCGGTCGCCAGGGAAATTTAGAATGCCATTTAAAATAGAGAAGAATATATTTAAATCTTTTGCCACAGTTCCAAAGTACGAATCTCTCGAGGTTCGGCATAAGCGCGGCTGCGCGGCCTGCCCTCACGAGTACCTCCTGTCGCGTCCGAGAAGGGCAGTAAGGATTCAGGAGATCAGAGGTCAAGTACAACCTTTTCAGGCTATTCCAGACTCGGCTGTCGTTCAGTTGTTTGGGGATGTTGTTTCGGAACTCGTGGAAAAACTCAAAAGCATCGATCAGGAACCCGGCGGAGACGACTTCCATGTCAGCCTGTCGTGTGGTTTCGACTAGAGACCGGCTAAGCATACGCCCGAGCCAATCTCCGGACGGCCACATAGCTCTGTTCATGGGCCGCATGTGGCGAGGATTCAAGAGCCGAGAATGGTCCTGGAAGAGGACGATGCTTCTGAGCCTTTTGTTCTGAATGGGGAGATGCCTCAGGAGCTGCCTATACTCGGTCTCGAAAACCAACTGTCGTTCTGTCGTAACGTTTAACCAAGGTTCGTGTATGAAGTAGCAGAGATCAGGAAGCGCCTTGAGGATTGTCGCCAGCGACGAAACCTCGATGCCCCGGTGAAATTGCCTTCTCAACGAGAAAGCTGTTATCACCCATACCGTGGGGATATATCCGCGCAGGACCAGCTGCTCGGTGATTCGTAGTCTCGCCCCGAATGAAACTCGATGTGGTCTGCCTCTCACCCATCCATGGTGTGGATCGTGGTATGGTTTCTCCAGTATCTCGATAGCCCGCTTGTGCTCCACCTCCAGCCCTGCATAACTGTCAGGCACCGCATCGTAATTGAAGCAAATTGGATAGTCATTCTCCAGCCGAAAGTCTCGAAAGCCGTGCCGGAAATCGCTTTGCGAGTGGATTCCAATGTCCAGGGTCAACCCTCCCTCCATATATTCGGGCTTGCGTTTGCGCCGAGGCCATCTGGAGAGAATTACGAACAAGTCCCGGATCGCCCAGGTAAAAACCAGGTTGTTTCGCTCTTTCGCGTTCGGGCCCTCCTCTTTCTGGCAGACACTGCAGTCATATTCTGGTAAACGGACGCGGAGGTGTATTTGCTTGACCAAGTCCCTCCGACGGGGTACTCGCTTTGTAATCTTGTAGAACTCCGAGATGCGAGCTTGGTCGAGGAAAATCGCATTAAATGTCAAAGCTTCGAAATAGAATTGCCACTCCCGGCAAACACTTGCGTAACGAACGGCAATGTATCGATCTTTCCATCGGCGCCGAAATCGGTGTGCTCTGTAAATGTGACTGTAAATCCCGATGCGGAGTTCCCCGGGCAATTTCTCCCAGCTCATGGCTTAGGGTTGAGATTGGCGGCGAGATTTATCTAGAAGATACTGGGCAAATTGAGTTCAAAGTGGTATGGTTGCTCAAAGACGCTGGTGAGATGGAAGTCAAAGGGTTGATCAAAAATCCTGGTCAGGTCGAAGCCGAAGAAATGCTCAAGATTCTGCTGAGATCGAACTGTCCAAAGATGCAGCCGGTAAGATCATAATGGGAGACTGAAATCGATCAAATCTGCTTTGGGGTGGATCCCAACCATGTGATCGTCTCCAAGTCGTACTTTCCCATAACAAAAACAGCCGATGACGACCGGAGAGGGAAAGAGGAAGACTAACAGAAAATTTCATGATGTGCGAGGAAAGAGGGACCCTTCGAGGCACACCTGTGTAATCTGGAATGCACTTGGGGAAACTTTAGATTTCAAAATTAGATTACTTAGGGTATCACCATCATGAGCCTGCTTTTTATGGACTGCCACCTGCCGAGTCCCAAAGTCGGCGACCAAACCGAAATGGACATGGAAGAACTAAATCCTGTTGCAGGGGCTCTATCACCGCGCCACAAGCTTGACTGCCCAGGTAGGTGGTTACTCCGTGCGTTGGGAAGAGGTTGTGATATGCGACAGCCCAGTGCGCTACCTGTTCGCTAAAACCTAACCACACTGTGTCTTGTGGACTACAGTCCAACTCCCGAAAGATTGTTTGCGCGGTACTTCACGGGTTGGCTGCAGCTTCCGGGCCAACCTCCCCCCGGCATTCTTTTCCATTTTTGAGGGGTTATGGTGGAAACTTGACGCCTTGAGGAGTAAATTTCAAGGCCTTAAATGTTAGCGTTCAGGCCTAATTATTCTGGCTTGACCCCTCGCAAAACAGCTTCCCAGCTGTTCATTGCATAAACCCCTGCTGGATAATCGTACTCACCAAGTCCCACGCTAACAATCTTTCAGGGGTTGGATTGTACACAAAGGCGCCAGCTTCGTTATAAACTAGGGTCTTGAAGTAACGAAATGGACCACTGCTGTCGGCGGGGACCACAGGGAGCGAGCGGGCTCCTGCGCCGCGTACCTATCCGCAGGTACGGTCCTGCCTTACAAATATTTTTGTGTGCCCAGGGAGCCGACGGCCAAGCATCGCGGTGTCCCGGACAGTGCCGAACCCTCTCAAAATTTCAAGCTTGCACGGTGCGTGATGCCTTCCCATCTGCCAAGGATGCTCCCCACCGTTTCCAGCATCTCCGGTGAAAGTTCATCCCGCGCTTCAACGGGCCACGGAAATCACTAGTCAATAATAATGCCTCCGCGCTCAAAGATGATGAGGAAGCGCTGCCCTGTTCCACAATGACATACCCAGGGTCCAATCAGAGCGGGAACCGAGACAGCGGGCTAAACCACAGACAGAGGGGCACCAAATGCAAGTGACAAAAGAAACCAGGTTCATAAACTTATACAAGCTCTAAATAAAGAAGAGCAAAATTTGGTTCATTGGCGCCGTTGCACAGTGACGGCCCAGCTCATGACCTTGACATGTTTTGGCAGGCCGAGGGGTTGTCGCGAAAACTGGGTGAAGTCCGATTTGGCGCTGGGACACGGAGCTCCTTCCCCTGTCTCGAAGCTCGGTGAACCCCACATTTGATGGTGGGGGAAGTTGTGGCTTGGGTCCACGGGGCGTGGGGAAATTGCCAAGGAGAGGCGGCGCTGTGGCTCACTCCTGATTGTTGGACGGACCCCTGCTCTCCTTGAAACTGCCATGGCTACGTGCTGTTAGTGCAGAAAAAAATCGCTTCACCATCCAAAATTGCCCAGCGCCTAGCCGCAGTATTGTCGACAATTGGTGTGTTGCTGAGGTTTATCGCAGACAAGGCCGAGAGAAAACCGAAGTCATGTTTCCTTTGTTGCTGCTTTCTGAACTTGTTTTAGAGAGAAAGGCATTATGCTCGAAGTCGCTCGGTCACTCGCTCGTCTAACAGGCATGGGCCCCACACCCCTGACCAGTCGCAGCATGGTGGAACAGACGTCGCCTCAAATCCCGGACGCGTCTCGACCTCCTCCGACTGCTCGTGTCACATCGTTGGTCGATCCGACAATGCCATGACCCTGCTTTGCACCTTCGCTGCCATTTTGCAAGGAGATCACACAAGCCCTCGCACATACCCTTGGCTCCCCAAACACACAATGCTGCATTCTGCACCACTTGTCCGCACAAACTGCAATCGTTTCTGCTAACGCTCGCTTCAGTCCGGGCCCAAACAAGCCCATCACCTGTGTCAGGTCCTGGTCGAAACCCCCATCAGCCCGCCCCGTCTACGGCAACATCGTGAAAGATGGCAGCTTGTTCGAGATCCACTCGAAAATGGCGCCACCCTCCGGCGCCCAGAGTCTGGAGTCGTTCGTGAACCCAGCACTGTTCCACCTCGTTATTGGCTAGTTGACCTCCTCGTCCCATCTGGCTGGTCGACGAACTCTTCTCATTCGTCGCTTCCCCTGTCGATGCCGCTCGACGTTACGTCCCATACAAGGCCTTGATGATCTTGATCGACGTCGCATAACTTTCCCATATCTTCCATTCCCCCATCCAAGCGGGCTGGCTGTTTGTTTAACCTGCCGTTTAATCACTTTGGTTCTATTCTTGCTACCCCCCCACGGACAGACCTCTTGTCTTTTCCTTTCTCCCCTTCTCTTCCTTTCTTTCAACTGTTTCTCATCTGCCACCAAACTCTTGGTAGGAAGCTATCGCAGCAGTCCTTCCCTTCATCGGGCGGGTCCCGCTTTCTCTTCGACCTGATCTCTGTTCACTTTCCTTTACCGACCACTGCCTGTCCCTACTGCGGGTGTCGAGACGAGATATTTCCACGCGCGAGTTACCATTCAACACCCGCCGGACGGAATCGAGATAATTGACGGATGACTTGGTTATAACAACGAGTTGGGCGAGTTTTGCTTCACTGGGAAAGAGGTGGGCTCTACGATAATGAAGATGATGTGGCAAACAACGCTTGTCGCCTCTCTCCTGGCGTCGGGGGCACAAGCGGGAATTGGACAGCTGATTGTGGAGGGGATGACGCGCAACAGTCCGGCAGTAGAGCGGAGGATGCAGGAAATTGCAAAGGCGAGCATTTTGGCGCGAGGGTATATCGAGACGCGGCAAGAGATGGCGCCAGACAGCGGAGTCATCCTCAACGCCGACGGGTCAATCAACATGGAGGCCTGGGATCAAACTGCCAACAATGCCTGCATCGAATCACTTCTTCAGCTCCCACAAGCGTCGAATCCGTCAGGCACTTGCATTTGCTACAACCTACCTTCGCTCAACAACCAGACCGGCACGTTCCGAGCGGACTTGAGGTTATTTCGGCGAGGGATGCCGACTGGCGAGTTCTTGGGCATCCCACCCGAGAACGTTCAGGTCGGCCTGAGCTACCGGGGCGCGTCCGTGTCTCTGATGAGTATGGGCAGGACCTCTCGCCCAGGGGCAATCCAAGGCACGCCGCCAGCTGCTACACCAGCTGCTGCTGGCGTTGCTGGGCAAGGTCTCACCACAAGGCAAACGCCGCAATTCGACGCCAACGAAACACTCGATCTGCTGCAAACGTACTTGTTCATCGGCCAGATTGACCGGAGCCGCATGTCTCCGGACTTGTCAATGTAAGCTGGCACATGTGCTCTACGTAAAAACCCTTGCTAATGTGCTCCCAGGGGCGACCTCCAAGCTCTCGTCATGCCTGTGCTCACCCTCAGCGCCACCAACAGCCAGGGTCGCCAGGTCAGCACCAACGTCTCTTCTAACGAAGCCGCCTTTGTCACGGGCGTTTTCTCGAAAGAGATCGTCATGAGCGAATTCCGGCTTGCGGAGCTCGCTGTCGAGAACGAGCTGGTTAAGCTACGGAACGGCACGACAGCTTTCGTCCTCCCGGGCGTCCGGATTATGATATTTCCCATTGGTCTCATTATCACTGGCCTGTGGACCATTCTGGGTATCGCTGCCTACGGGATTGGCACATACGACCGGTACAACTTCCGGGAAGCTTATAGGCGCCGGGTGCAACGGGTGGAGAAGTCGTTGGTTGCAAGGATATGAGCACTCGGTCGATGATCTTGACGACAAACAACAGTTATCGCCACGCTCAATAATGATCCCCCGAGTCGTGGCTCTTTCCTTCCAGCATACTTCTTTGGCAGCATCACTTTCTTCGTTTCAGCTGGGACTCGACCTCACCGTTGCTACATAACCCATACCCAAGCGTCCTGTATATACAAAGATATTGCTCAGTGTGTTGCTGGCGATTAGACATAGAAGTCAAATAAATCAGTAAAATGATCAAACGCGAACAAGCCCACCAACTCAGGACCATGATGCTGTGCAGTGGTTTGTGCACTAACAAATCTGCTATTCTTTGACAGCAGAAAATATTAGCGAAAAATCTCGTCATGTCGATGCAGGCGGTCCAATGAGGACGCCAATCTCCTCGGTGGGTCCCCCCTCACACCAAGGTGAAACAGGACGACCCCAGCAAAATTTCATGCATCAACAACAATCTTGGCGATTTGCCAACGGCTTTTCTTGGCAATGCAGCACGACTCGTCCAATGGCCACCTTCAGTCGAAGCTGCGAGCTCATTTTCTCTCTCGGCCATCCATTCGGACTTCACCACGTCTTTCATTCGCAAAGACTAGCTGTGCAGCCGCTGGTTTGAAGCACCTAGTGGAGCAGAAGAGGTGGTTAATTTCTTAGGGTTCCATGACACTTTTGACATCCCGTCCCATGGATCCCGGAGTTTTGGACAATGCGGATCGCCTGGTTCGGGCTCCGTCTTGACAGACCAGCCGACGTCTCAACGCATCCTGGTCCGCATGAACGGCTAGACACTGCTGAGGGGCGGCCGCGCCGGTTCTTTGACGGGCACCTGGCAGGCCTAGAACCCCCGATCTCCACTCCCGATCTCGCCGCCGACTGGAGCCAGTGTTTTGTTTCCATCGCTTTGCATTTTTCCATGACCACACCGTCTTCTCTTCTTCTACCCTTTTCGCTTTTTACCGGCTACGCTGGATGTCACATCACCCACCCTTCCCCCCCCCCCAAAAAAAAACTAATATTGTCTTTTCTTTAATCTTAGCCGGAGCGTGTCGGAAGCTGGGAACGAACCACTGGCTGGTGCCTTGCTTTTTAGTCTTTTACGGGTGGTCGGGTTAAATACGCACTTGACAAGATGGACGTCTCAACGCTTGTTGCGCAGATGCACGACACGCTATCGACTATCCATACTACCCTTGCTTCCCTCAACACCTCACAACATGACCACACATTGGATGAACTCGAGAGGAAGCGGGAGGACACAATCCAGACGCTGGTTGCGGCTTTCACTGTGGAGTCGCAGTCTTTGGTGCAGAAGCGGGAGGCTGAACGCGAAGCCATCGCAGAGCAGCGGAGAAGAGAAGATGAAGAGCGGGAACGGAAACGTCGGTTGGAGGATGAAGAACTTGCGGCCAAGGAGCGCGAGCAGGATGAAGAGAGAAACGTGCGTTTGAGGAATGAGACACAAGATGTGGAGGAAGAGACGGACAATTTGATGAGTGAGGTTGAGGCCGAGGCTCAAAGGACGATTGAAGAGGGGAAGAAGAGGCTTGCGGAGTTGGAGGAGAAGAGGAAGGTAAGCTTGTCTGACTTGGTGGTTCGTGTGAGATCTCAATGCTAACATCTCCAGGAACTAAATCGCCTTATTGATGAGCAGCTGAAGATGCCTCTGCCGATTGTGCCAACTAGGGTACGGAGGGTGAAATCCGGCTTCGCGGTGCCGGCCGTGGCCGCAGAGAGTAAGCCCTCGGAGCCAGTCCAGGCAAGAGAGCTCGTGAGTAACCCTGCTGTCAAGGCTCCTGAAGCACCCGAACCCCTTCGAGCCGATACCCCAGTTCAAGCAACCAGGGGGTTCGCCCCGGAACCTTTGGCGCTGAAGCCTTCTGTGGCCGAACCTTCGGATATCATCCCGAAGTCAAAGGTTTTACCCGACGAGGCTACCGACCAGGTTGCGGAAACAACAACGGGCCGATCCCAGGACAACGAAATTGCTCCAGAATCGCGGGGTATTCCGTCGTCAACCCACGAGCAGGCTCAAACGGCCCCTGTCGGCTTTTTCGACGACATTCTTAAAGAAGAACTCGAGGTAACCGAGCGACTCGCCCCGAGAGACGACGCTTCACTCGATAGCTCTGGCCAAGAATCAGAGGCCGGGGAGGATGATAACCGATCAGTCAGTTCCGTTGCACAAAAAGAGGTCCACAGCATGGGCATTCAAGACGGGCATCCTGCTGTCGAGTCTCTGGACGATGTCGCCAGTGTTCACTCGGAAGACGAGGCAGACGTTTACCACAGCATCATTACTGCGCCCCTGTCTCTGGACAGGAGAGTCTCAGCGCATCAATTACCGGTAGAGATACCACAAGTGGTGATCGACGAGCCTGCCGCAATCCCGCCCGCCAACGGGTCGGCAGAGGAGATGCTCGAGGTGTATCAACAACACGAGGAAGAGGCTCACAGGGATGCTGCCTCGATCGCCGGCTCGGAGAATGAGACTAAGAACGACTCCGTGCCAACGCTAGAGCAAGCGAGGCATGATGATGACAATCTGGGCGCATACCCAGCGCCTTTATCAGTCGTTCAGACCCCCAAGTCCCCTAGATCTCCCGCGCCCTCGCCAACCAATAGTGAAGAAAGAGGCCTCGACAGCGATGACGAGATATCTGATGTCGAAGAGATTTATAACAGCAGGGATGTCCGCCGATCTATCTCAGAGCTCGCATCTACGGAGCCCGAGGTTGCCCCTGGTGCTAACAAGGCACTCCAAGTCTTTGATAACTTGGTGAAACTGGTCGAGACCTTGGAGAAGTCCCAACCTCGACAAGGGGAGAATACTGACGGCGGTGATGATAGAGATCTATCCTTGGCGCATCACAGCGATGACTTGAATCAGGGCGCTTCAGGCTATACTAGCTTGGAGCCCAGCGCTGTGGTCCAAGACGCCCCGAATGCTGTCGACATGACTCACGTGGAACAAGACAATTGTGAGCTCGAATCCGAAGAGATAATACCAGTGCAAGTGAAGCCAGACATCAAGGCTCAAGTAGAGAAAATTCCTTATGAATCCGGTTCAGAGGATGATAAAGACAAAAAAGAGGAGGAATCTTCAAAGCCGTTACATGAAGAGCCAGTGTTGGTACAAACGGCTTCAGCTACCAAGACTCGAGAGGCACTGAGTCCCTACGAATCGGACTTTGGAGGCGTCGATTACATAAGAGAAGGGGATTTTTTGAAGCCGGTGCATGAAGAGCCAGAATTAGCACATGCTGTGTCAGCTATGGCTATCCAAGAAGCGCAGAGCCCGTTCGAATTCGGCTTTGAGGACGCCAGCCGGACGAGAGAAGAGGTTTCGCGAATGCCAGAACGTGATGAGACAGTGTTGACACAATCTGCGTCAGATATCAAAAGTCAAGACTATCAGAGTCAGTACGCATCCGATTCTGACGATTTGAATCGCAGGGAAGATGTTGCCCGAAATTTGGAGCATGACGAGGGAATTCTGGCACAAACCGCGTCGGGTATCAAGACGCAAGAGCTCCAGAGACCGTACGCATCCGATTCTGAAGACGAAACGTCCCCACGTCGTCATGCCGACCAACCCGAGTTGGCTACCGAGCCGAAGATAGGATATTCTGCCAGCCTTCCCGCCGATGAGGTGCTTCCCGTGCACGAAGCCACGGCGCATGTCGAAGTCATGATACAACACCAACAACTTTCAGTTCCCGGACAGCAGAACCAGGGCTATGCAAGCACGGATACGGATTCTCAGGTGTTTGTGACACCTCTCACCTCTGCGGGTTTTCGGTCACCCTGCGTCCCCATGGAGCAGAGGACTCTGGCATACGAGCTTGACCACGCGGATGATTCGGACGACAGCGACTACGAGGATCACGCCGATCATCACCGAGGCCCGGAACATTATCGTCTAGAGGAGGAACAAACAATGACTGTTCATGGAGGGGATAATCTCTTTGATTACTCTGACAACAGCGTTCGGTCGTCTGGCGGAGGCAGCGGTTCCTCCCACCGAGGCGAAGAAGATGCCCGTTCGCATGCGAATGACTTGGAGAATCCCCGCCCCCCGTCGATCGAGGGCGATCCTGCCGCGGTGCACGCACTACCGATAGAGAAACCTGCTCTCGCCAATGTCGCAGACAACAAAAACCGGTGGGCCGATGATGTTGAGAGCGATATTGAGGAGGAAAGCAATCCCCCGACAACACTCGCAACTCCTCCTACGCATGCTGCGCAGACGCCAGCTACCGACATTGACATCACCCCGTTTGAGATGGCGAAGGCCACTTCCCCGTCAGCAAACAGGGGTCTCGCGGCAAGTCGTCACAACCCACAACGACCACAGACCCCGGCTGAGGAGCACGCCGAGGAAGTGTTTGACGCCGAAAACTTCATGCCTCGCGATATCACCAATGTGTCCTGGCACGAAAGAAGCGACTCGGACCCTCAATCTCTCCACAGTCAGAGCACAATTGACTCGTCTCCGTCGTCGCCTGAACAGATCCACTCTCATGACACGCGCGACCCTGCCATCCGCTACAGCTGGCAGACCGGATCAACCAACCAATTTACCTCCCGTCTGCGGGGCGACTCGGTTATGACCGACGGCAGCGGCCAATTCGGTCGGTTCGAGTCGCCGATCAGCCGCAAAGAGAGTCCTCCACCACCTCTCCCTGAGTGGCAGCCCGAGAGCGTTGAAACAGCTGCGCTGGCCCCCTCACAGTGGGAAATGTCCGATCCCCTAGACGACGTCTCCGAGGATAATGACGATATGCCAGCCCAGCCCCCAAACCCACCCAGTTCCGGTACTGGCTCTCTGTTCCAGCGCATGCGCAGCGTCTTCGAACAGACCCCGAGTTCCAAAAATAGCCGTCTGAGTGCACCTTCCCTGCCTACCTCTCTCACGGGAAAAGGCAGTCCCGTCCGCTCCCGTCCTCTAAGCGGCCTGCCCCGTCCAACTGCTTCTTCTCGGACCGGCTTGTACGACGGCGAAGACGACAACGATTCAGACGAACATAGCTCCCTGCTGGCAGGCGGTGACCACCACAGCGCTCGTCTCTCAGCTTGACCACGCTCGGGCGGGGCGGGGGCTGGTTCAAGTTGTTCAAATTTTGTTCGTGCACATGCACATGCACATGCATATGCACACGCACGTCGGGGCACCGTCACTCCAGACAGAGGCACAAACACTGTGACAAGTTCGAGACGGGCAAGTTCCAGCGTGTGGTCTACCATCACCGAAGAAGTTTCCGTCGACGACATAGAGAGGGATAGGTTATCATCTTCGGGTCCACACCCTTCCAGCGAGTTTCGGCTCGCCTGGCTGTTCATTGAGGGGCGCAGAGAACAGTTGAGGAGATGCGGCGATGTGGTTGAGCAGCATCGTTGGGAGTGGAGGTTAGATCGGACAATGCATACGCCGAATCGCGTGCCGAGTATTGTGGCCAAGACCCCAATGTCGGGTGTGCTGTTGTTTTCGGGCGAGGGAATTAATGAGCGGGTGGTTAGAAGAAGGAGCAAAAGAAAATCGGTTAGGTGGGCGGGTGTCTAGTTTAGTGATTTTTTGCATCTGGTAAACATTGACATGGTAATGCATTTAGAATTGACCTGAACAAGGTAATTGTTGATCACGTATCATTCCTTGTTTTTGCCTGTAATGATACTTTACTATCAAGGATATGTGTCGAAGGAACTTGAGCTCGGTGATAACCGGATACCTTAGATTAGCGACATGGAAACATGGAAATGGAACCTCCAAGCAAGATTTGATACTTGTGACATTTGTAGATGAAAGTGTTCTAGTCTGTTTAACTTTGTTCGGTACCGAGACGGTCATCTTTGCCCCCCCCCCCCTTTTTTTTTTTTTTTCTTTTTTTTTTCTTTTCCCCCTTTGTTTTTTTTTTTCTTTTACATT
>Ga0247763_1001278_pt1 | contig 14534 bp, 12 predicted proteins | sample UWRJL141409B4_FD_179926 | JGI IMG/M metagenome (GOLD analysis project Ga0247763, IMG submission 179926) | Plant litter microbial communities from Arlington Agricultural Research Station in Wisconsin, United States - UWRJ-L141-409B-4 | ecosystem: Environmental > Terrestrial > Plant litter >...
CCCATCATGTCGCCGCACATTTTCTCCAACCGCACCACCATTGCCGCTTTTGTCGTCACCACGGCCCACGGTTTTATCACATACGGCTACCAATTTTACCTTCCACCCTTTTTCCAGGCAGTGCTGTCTGCATCCCCCACCGAATCCGGCGTCTTCATCCTCCCTTGCTCGCTATCCATTGTCGTCCTCGCCGCTGTCGGCGGACCTCTCCTCTCTCGGTTTGGACGGTACCGCGCCATGCACCTCGGGGGATTCGGCATCATGGCTTTCGGCCTCATGTTATGCACGGGAATAGGCTCCAACAGTGCGGGACGCTGGTGGATATTTTTTTCCTTCCTCGTCGGAATCGGTTCCGGAATTATCGTTTCTACCACTCTACCCGCAGTCCTCGTCGAACTCACCGACAAAGACAACGCCGCCGCCACGGGATCATGGGCCTTTCTCCGAGGTCTGGGATCGCTTCTCGGCGTAGCCATGCCCGGCGCGGCTTTCAACATGCAATTCGCCTCTTCGATGAAATCTTTTCCCGACAAAACCGCCATTGAGGCCCTCAGCCATGGCCGCGCCTACGAGCATGCGTCGGCGAAATACATTGCAACATTTGACCCGCTCATCGGCCGACAACTAGTTGGGATTTTTTCCGGATCTCTCATGACAGTGTGGGCTATCTTTTTAGCCTTTGCCGTAGTGGCCATGGTGGTTAGCGGTTTGGAGAGACAGGTGGAACTCCGCTCGGATTTGGATAGCGATTATGGGTTGAAGTCAAGCAAGTGTAGCCAGACCAGCTTTGAAAAGGGGTCTTTTGAGGGAGATACCGAGAATGAGGGTGAGAGCAAGAGGTGATGTTTCCTTTTTTTCTTCTTTTTTTTCTTCTTCTTATTTTTGTATCGTTTTTTATTTCCGTTTTAGAAATGGCGGGGGAGGTTGCTGTCAGTTTTCTTTTTTACAACGTTGTTTTTTGATCAATTTGGCCTGGTCTTTCTTGTCACTCTATGGCTGGGTTCCAAAAGAATGGTCTTTATCAGTCTTTCTTCTCTCCAGAACTCATCAATCTATCTATCTATACTCGCATCATCTACCTGCGGCATCATCTTTTTCTTTTTTGTTTTTGTTTTTGTTTTTGTTTTCTACTCTCGTCTCACCAAGTTCGGATCGAGTCTGGTTCCTGGTCCATCTGTCAAGCCACTCTGGATTCGGTGGTTTAATGGCCAAAAAAATTTGGTAAATAAATAGCTTGTTCGTTAGACTGGATAAAACAAAAGAGCAAACCTCATGACAGATTTTTACACTCCACAAAATGCTCCAACTGCGAGTGTGTGTGTGTGTGTGTCATGTTGATTTCGTCATGTTCAAGTGTGTCAGTGTGTGTGTGTGTGTGTGTGTGTACCATACAGAAATGGTCCATCTCTCTCTCTTTCTCTCTCACACACAGTCGGTGACGCACATCTCACATCAAATCTGGCAATAACCTCCCGCTCCACCAACGTCGAGCCATGATGCAATAACCCTCGGCTGTTCCCTGTCTACCGTACCTAGGTAATCGACCCCGGACCGACGAGCCCTCCAGTCTCCTGTGGGGCTGGCAGCATGCGCAATCACAAGTTACTCCCGCCCAAAAAGGAGGTTCCACCTGCACCGCCTGTGTGTGTCACTCCTGTCCGTATCACTCGGCAAATGGATTTCACCTCATTTTTTTGACATCTCGTATGACAGCGTATGTGGAAATTAGTTGCGATCCTCCGGTCCCTTCCCTTCCTTTCCCTTCCTTTCCCCCTCCCGTCGTCGGGCCAAAAGTGACTAAGTGAGGTTGTGAGCTTTATTGACAATACCCCTCTTTTTTCCCTGCCCAAAAGGGGGGGCAAGCAAAAGCGGGAGGGGGAAGGGGGAGGGGGTGTGGGTGAGGTAAGGTGAGCGAGCGGGGCATTGGAAAGGAAGGGGTGGTTCGTCGTGACGGGAGTAGCGCCTTTGGCGGGAAGCTTGGAAGCTTGGCTTGAGAGACCCCACCATACATACCATGGGACTGCTCTGTAACCGCGCTGTGCTGCTGCTGGCTGGTGGTTGCTGCGCTGCTAGCTGCGCTTGTGCCCTACGTACCGTACTTCGTAATTGAGGGGTAATTTGCGTGACTGACCTCTCTGCTACTGAAACCACCTGGAATTGCGAAGAAATAAGCCATCTTTTCATCTTTGGCTTTAAATGACCATTCCCGGGTACGTAGTAATCAAGACTAAAACCCAAGAACATCATCACGCGACAAAAAAAAAGCCGGCCGATTCCCAAGTCACAAGTCACAAGAGCAAAAACGCGCGGGGTAGTTCACTTGGTAGAGGAATGGAATGGAAAGGAGGGGTAAGTTCACACACTCTCTCTCCCAAAGCAGGAAGGGCCCATCGGGTTGTTGCTTGCGGTGCACGCTGCAACAACACGCAGCAACACGCAGCACATGCAGCGGCTGCAAGCTGCAGGCGAGGCGAGGGGTCAGGCCAGGCCAGGGGGGGCGACACGTAGCAGGCCGGATTGGCGGTGAGTTGTCGGCAACGATTGCTGTTCATTTCTACCCCCGCTTTTTGCTTCGACCTCACCAGACTCACCACTTGTCTCGTCGGGAAGAAAAAAAAAAGAGAGAGAGACCGAGCTCGGAAATTGCACGTTTCGTCGGTTGGCCTCTTCCGATCGGGTTTGCTGGGGTTTTGCTGTCCGGATTGTCGGCCTGTCTGCCACTTGTTCCAGGTCAACAACGACGACGACCAGCCAACAGACAACGACGCAGAGATGCGTTGGCGCGGGGCATCCACCCATATCCACTCTTCTCTCTCTCTCCCAAGCGCCGAACCCCACGACCCAAACAAGCAAAGGGGAGAAGGGTCCGGCAAACCAAAATGTGACAGGGGTCTGTCTAGTCTTGTCCATCGGGGAATCATTTGCGCCAGACTTTGACGGACGGCTATGCCATGCCAGATCCCGTTTCTTCCAACAATCCCTGTGAAGCGGCCAGTCAGGTCAGGTCAGGCAGCCAGACAGACGTGCAGTCCAGTCAGTCTCTTTTATTATTACTCGCTTCAAACTAGACTAGTGCCCGAGGGGAGAAATGCGTGGCATTTCCGCCTCTGGTCTCTGGCTTTCCGATTTCGGTCTGGACTGGGATCTGCATGAGCAAGACACTTATAACTCTTTCCCCCATCTCCAGTCCCTTACCCGACCCCTCTTCCCATCTTGCTTGCATACACACACACACACACAAACCTTGTCCCTACATTTGACCTTGTCGATACTACTGCATCACCACTTTCTCATCACAATTTTTTATCTAGATCCTAAAGCAAAAAAATGTCGGCTGCTGTCGCTGTCCCTCTCTCTGCCATCAACGACCAGCTCGGCGGTGTTCTCCCCCCCAGCGCTCTCGTCCAGCATGAGCCCCGCCATGGCCGAAGCCGAGGCATGAGTGTCAAGGGCAAGAATTCCAAGGGACGCAGCTACAGCATTGTCGAGGACCGCGATGTCAGCATTGCCAAGGCTCTCATGTTTGTGCTGAAGCGGACCATTACCGAGAGTGAGGTGGATGAGGAAGAGGAGGTGGACAATTTGGTGGTGGACGCCGAGGGCTGGGTTGGTATTGATGATGTTGTATGTCCCCCTTCCTATCCACTCATTGTATTGCATCATCCCGGCTCCCCTACTAACGTGACCCCAGCTTGAACACCCCAAGATCAGGGCCCTGGAAGTCGACCTTGACGACGTGCAGCGTGTTGTCGCCAACGCCATCAAGGCTCGTTTCAACCTCCGCCAACTCCCCAACACCAACAACAGCAAAGAAGATCCTTCATCTTGGGAAATCCGACGGATAGTCACTGGCGCCAACGCTGCCGCTAAACGCGAAAGCGGCGCTATCACCGAACCAATCCCCATTCCCGTTGGGGAAAAGCTACAAGCGACGGATTCTGACCTTCCGGAATTCATCGTTTACGAAACCTCGTACCAGCGGTACCCTCTACTTTTAACCGCCGGAGCTATCGCCCAAGCCCCCGGCGCAGCACCATTCTTGTCTTTCCAACCTGTCGCTGGAAGCGATGATCAGACGCAAACCCAAACTGCAGAAGTAGCGATCTGGATCCACCTCCGGAGTGCTCTTCAAGCCAAACCGACACTTTCGTTCCAACGCACAGAGACTGGGGGGACTATTGTCACGACAGATGAAGTTCCCAAGTCCCTCTGGAAGAAAGCCGTCGCGCGTCGTCCCGATCTAGGTTTGCTGTTTGAAGACGGTCAAGTCCGTAAGGAAATCCCCGCGGCGCTACGCGGAAAGAAGAGCACAAGGAACAAGGCTCGAAAGGGTAAAGGTGCGGGAGCGGGCGGGCTGGGTAAGCGTGATGGCAGTGGTGATGATGACGATGATTCTGGCACCGGCGCGGGCAGTGCTAGTGAGGAGCAGGAGGAGTAAATTTCCTACCTTCTCTCGAGAATAGAGATTGGGTTATTAGTTGGCTTCTTTTTGAGGACATTGTAGTTGAGAAACATGTACTTGACGACTAGACATTTGATGATATGGGAGACATGCATTTTAACATTAGCATTGTCAGCAAGGGTTTGGGTTGAGATCATCATTATGGCAGCATCAGCATCGCCATCATCATCATTCTCATGACATGACGTGGCTTTTGGCCAGGAACTACATGCTATGAATATGAAATATACCTAGCTACCTAGATATAGGGTTGATAGTCTAAATACATGACCCTCGAAACCAATGGTCTCGGACTTTTCTGTATTCAGTCTGGTGTTTTACTGTATTAAATTCCCGAGGGTGTTTGCAGCAACTGCCTATCGGTACGAATACTCATGACGCAGACGCCAGACTAACACACAGATATATGCGTCGTTGACCTTCATGGAGGGTTCAAATCCCGGTATTTAACTTTTTTTAAGTCTTCAAAAAGACAGCTACAACATGAAGTAACTAGGAAGCTGGCTGTCCAACCCTTTTTCTCCATAGTGGGCAGACACATACCGTTGAGTTCCATGTTGAGTGACTATTACCAAGGTAGGTAGGTCTGTTTCTGGTTCTGTTATTTACGGATCCAAGCCAAGAGATGATGGAACTCATCACATCAAACATCTCATCTCAAGCTCCAGTCCCATTGACTGCGGTTTGTTAGGAAGTCGTACCGTGCACTTTCACTGCAATTTCTGCCCCGGCGGAGGGCTTTGAGCAAGGGTATGTTGCAACAGGGGATTTGATTCGTCCGTTTTCCCAAGCAGGTTTGCCGCACTGCACCACCTCTGCCACGGGAGGTGGATTCGAATACTCTGCTAGCGCAACTACCTAAGGTACTTGACAGAACCACAACATAAGCGTAATAGTCAACTTTAAAAACCCAGAGCACTCGATTTCAGGTGTTGTAGCAAAGACACACGCGTTTTGTAAGTAAACATTGGATCTTTTAAATCAAGGATTAGAAACTGGAGCACCCCATTGGTTGGCGCACCCTGATTGGTGACCAAACAGAGCAGACACGTGAGTTAATGCCTGAAACATCCTCTTTGTTGACTTGAAACAAACGGAATCGCTCAATTCTTCAAATATCAAACACCGTCACCGCACGCATGTAAACCAGTTCTCAGCACCAAATTTCCCCCAATTCCCACCAGAAATGCGACTCCTCAACACCACCACTGAAGAAGCCCGTGATTTCCTCCCCCACGATGTCCCCCGCTACGCCATCCTCTCCCACACCTGGGGCGAAGAAGAGGTGACCTTCCAACACCTCGAGAGCAAAAACTTTCAACATCTCAAAGGCTACCCTAAACTGCACGGTTCCTGTCGCGTCGCGCGAACCGAAGGCTACGACTGGATCTGGATCGACACGTGCTGCATCGACAAGACATCGTCGGCCGAACTATCCGAGGCTATCAATTCCATGTTTGTCTGGTACCGGGATTCCGACGTGTGTTATGCCTATCTCGGTGACGTTACTTATAATGTTGATGACCCCCCGTCTGCGCCAGGACGACAAGTTGATGGGCTGGAAAGAGCGCTGAGAAAGAGTCGGTGGTTCCGCCGTGGGTGGACATTGCAGGAACTGGTAGCACCAGGTATTGTCGTCTTTCTCAACGCTGCCTGGAGCGAACTCGGCACCAAGGCGAGCCTAGGGAGAGAGATCGCCGCGATTACCGGCATTGACCATGACGTGCTGGGCCCCAGGCGCTCGTCGGTCCGCGCCGCCCTCGACCAGTGCAGCATCGCGCAGCGCATGTCCTGGGCCTGGAATCGCAAGACGACACGCCTCGAGGACATGGCGTACTGCCTTTTGGGGATTTTCGACGTCAACATGCCACTGCTGTACGGGGAAGGAGACAAGGCATTTTTTCGCCTCCAAAAGGAAATCCTCAACCAGGTTGAGGATGACATGACCATCTTCGTGTGGGCCTGGCTTTCGGGCGGGGAGGGGAGCCGGTCTTTCTCGGGTTTGTTGGCACATTCTCCAATGTGCTTCCGAGGCTATGGAGACGTCCGGCCCTACCCGATCAAGGCGGATAAAAGATATGACCTGCTCGATCGGCGCGACGGCAAGGTGACAAAGAACCTCATTCAGCTGTTCCTACGGAATATCTACCCCGGGTTCAGAATCTCGGGCAGGCATGGCATCTCTAAAGACGCGGATGATGATGATGGGGGGTTTTACCAGTCGTACAACGACCTAACGTCTCTCGGAGGGATGAAAATACCCAACGCCACATCCTCGACGCAAGGCCGCCCGCGTATTGTGCTGCTCGATTGTTGGACACCAGCCGGTCAGGTCGGGCTCTTGATGGACTACGCCGAGAGGTGTTGGTACCTTTCCCGTCATTACCCAGGGCGGATCGACAACAAGCCCATCCTCCTCAGGCCGGCCGACTTGCCTGTTCCCGGCGGCGTGTCACGCGAGAGCGTCGACTGTGCTCTGATTTTAAAAGAGACTTCGATGCCATTGATCAACCCACTTTACCGCGAGGTGCGCGTGACCATGCCGATATGCCAGTACGGCTATTTTGCTCGGGAAGTTCGGCAACTTTTTCAAGGCGGAATGGAAGACACGCGGTACGTGTTGCTGAAAGAAGAAGAAATCGACGACGAGTATGGCACGTCCTTTGATGAATTCGATTTTACCCTCCTGCTGCTCTCGTTACCCCCTCCCGCAGACGGCAACACTGTCGGCGATGATGCAGAGATGCCCCCGTTCTTGCTCGCGTGCTTTCGCACAGCCGGGGCCATCGCCCCAGACACATCCATTGCTGTTGACATGCTGAGATTGGAGCACGGCTCCCAGGAGGAACTGGAAACGGCTGAGGTGATCGAGTGGTGTGAAAGGGTCAAGGACGTAGCCGAGTCAGGATACGAACAAACAGAAAGGCAAATGGTAGCAAGCCAGACGAGAATGTCTCTCAGCGCTCGCTTCGATCTGGTCATTAAGAATCGTCCGTCCCCGGAAGGTGTTCAGGCCGTGGTACTCTTGGAGGAGACGGCCAGTTGAAGCGATTCTTCACGCAAGAGAAATTCTTATGTTTGTCCATTTCCTAAGTATGACATTAAACATCAGAATTGCCCATCAAGACGATGCCTATGATCGACGGGATCCCTCGCCCACCGCCGGTTCATGAGAAGACGCACCTCGGAGACGACATGAACGTTGACTAGCTATTTCATGTAGCCTACCGATTTTTCTTCTCAACTCCGCGGTTCAGCCCCTCGGCCTGCAACTTCACCATCTGATCCACCGTCACAACGTCCATGATACTGCCTGGCAGCCACGTCAAAAACAGCTCGGAAAGCTGGTGCGGCCAATACGGTGATACCACTGTCCTCCCACAACCAACCCTCGCCAAAGCATCCCTCGCCAACCGAGACGAGTCAGGTCGCATAAAGCTCGCCTCCGTCCAAGTATGTGACACGCCTGTCACCGACCCCACGGGATAATACATGACCTCGAGATCCGGGTGCGCGATGCGCGCCTCCCGTGCCAGTGCCTTGGCAAACACGCGGAGATAAGCCTTTGCTGGCCCGTACGTGCTGATCAAGGGAAAGCCATAATCAGCAAGCGACCCGATAATAATAACCACCGAGGGTCTGCGCGTCAGCGTCGGCAAGAGGGCATGAATCAGGAGGGTGGGGAACGTGGTGTTGAGGCGGATGAGGTCATCGGTTTCCTGTGCCGACACCTGTTCCAGCAACCGGAAATCGCTGATGCCAACGCCGGCATTGCTGATCAGAACCGTGATGTTCAGGTCGGCAATCTGGCTGGTTATGTCTTGTAAGGTTTCATGCGTAAATCTGGTTGCATCGGCGACAATGGTGCGGAAGTTTCGATCGGGATGGGTGGCTTGCATCTCCTGCTGCACGAGCTGGAGTTTGGCGGGGTTTCGCCCGTGGAGCACAACGTTGAAGCCGCGAGAGGCTAATTTATGGCTGAGGGCCTTGCCGATCCCATCGCTGGCGCCCGTTACGAGAGCCCAAGCGGGCTTGCCGTCGGGAGTCTCCAGGTAGCGGTCGAGCTTGGATGGTCGGAGGAATGGGGAAAATGCACCAATGATGATCCACACCGTAACAATTGAGGTCAAGATGCCGAGACCAGCAAAGGTATTGATCAGGGAAAAATCCATTGTCGAGGCCGTAAACGGACGTTGTGCGAGAGGTGAGTTGCTCTTGCCAGAGACACGGGAAAGACGCGGTTTTGAGTGTTATGAGCTGCCGGGCGGACAGTTAGGACTAGGCATGCATTGGAACTGCGACATCATTGCTTTCGGCGAATCTCCCGGCTAGGGCCATGGGGTGCGCATACGGAACTTCGGAAGGTGGTTTGGGGGATCGGCGAAGGGCCGTCTGGAACTCCCCACTTTGCTCATTTGTTAGCGCAGGATTTGATGTCGAGGGCCACGCACTCAGGACTGGATTTGCCTTGAGCATCCGCAAAATGTAGACCTATGATCAAACTTGATTGCATATTTTCTAGCTTCTTAGGAAAACCCCTGTACTTTCAGGCGTCTTGCCGACGTTGAAGTGGTATGCTAGAAGTCTGCTGCTAACAAGTTTGCAGCTGTTGAACCGCCCGCTGTCAGTGACAGACAGTCAACATGCGGGGTTGCCGCCGGGGATGGTGGGGTGGCCCGTGCCAAATTTAGCGCGCCTGTCCCTGCTGACGCGCCGAGACCTCGGGATGTGATCTGTTTCGATCGTTTCACACAGATTTTCTTGTTGTCAATCCTTCAGTTTGTCGGTCCTTTCCACCTCCATTCTTCCTTCTTTTGGCATTGGTTTTGCGAGGTGAGCGCCCATGCCGCCGTATTCTTCATGACCCGACTTTCCCCGACCGCGATTCTTCGCAATGCCCTGCGATTTCTGGCGCCTTTGGCCGTAATTTTGACTGTCTATCTGTATCTCTTCCCTGTCTTTGCTTCCTGCGCATTCCCCCTCCCTCCCGCCTCCATCACCAAAAATGGCGTGTCTTCCGACCCGAGGCGCGCGGCCTTTGTTGAGACGGCGAAGCTGCACTGGCGATCGGTAGCCACGGCCAACAACCTGAGCTGGCCCCCTCTCCCGACCCACCGACCGCTCGCCCCTTTCCGACTCCTCGCGCTCGGCGACCCGCAGCTTGAAGGCGATACCTCGATCCCCATCGACTACCTCGGCGTCTTTCCGCACGTCAAGAGTCTGTTCCAACACCTAACGTTCCAATCGAGCCACGGCTCGTTGCGCCTCCGAATTCGCCAGAGTCTCCACGACATAATCGACATCTTCTTCGAGGACATCTTCAACATTTTTGAGTCATTCCGCAAGCGCCTCGACCTGTTTGGCAACGACTTCTACCTCGCCCATATTTACCGCACCCTACACTGGTGGACGCGCCCGACCCACGTCACGGTACTAGGCGATCTCGTCGGGAGTCAGTGGCTTACCGACCATGAATTTGACCGTCGCGCTGATCGGTTTTGGACTCGCGTGTTCCGCGGCGGCGAGCGTGTACCCGATGAACTAGCCCTGTACCCTGCTGACGAATATGATCTCTCGGGCTACCTCGGCGGCGCACCAGGCAACGAGAGCGAGCTCTGGTCGCACCGCATCATAAACGTGGCGGGGAATCACGACATTGGCTACGCCGGCGACATCAATGAGAACAGAACCGACCGGTTCGAGCGGGCGTTTGGCAAGATCAACTACGAGTTGCGTTTCGAGCTTCCCCTTGCCAGCGAGGAGCTGTCGGAGACGGTGTACGACAGGATCAAGAATCCCGGCTCGGTGCGGCTTGTGCCGGAACTGCGCATTGTCGTGGTCAACAGCATGAACCTCGACACGCCGGCAGCGTCGCAGCAGCTGCAGGACGAGACATATGCCTTTGTCAACAAAGTCATTGACACCTCGGCGGCCGTCGAGTTCAAGGGCCACTACACGGTCATTCTGACGCACGTACCCATGTACAAACCTGCAGGTGTTTGCATCGACTCGCCTTTGTTCGAGTTCCACGACCACGATGGATCCCTGCGCGAACAGAACCAATTGAGTGGCCCGGCCAGCCGAGGGTTTCTCGAGGGCATGCTTGGTATGTCGGGCAATCCTGACGCTCCAGGCGGGGGCCGCGGCCGGCGGGGTATCATCCTCAACGGACACGACCACGAGGGTTGCGACACGTACCACTTCATCAATCAGACGAATGCGACGTTGGAGGAACGCGAGTGGGAGGTCCGGCGCTGGCGCCAAGCTCTCAAGACGGCCATTATCGGGAAGGAGGACCTTCCCGGTGTGAGGGAGATTACTGTGCGCAGCATGATGGGCGACTTTGGCGGGAATGCTGGTCTGCTGAGCCTGTGGTTTGACGAGAATGCTTGGGAGTGGCGCGCAGATTATGTGAGCTGTCCGCTGGGACGCCAGCACTTGTGGTGGGCTGTTCATATTCTCGATTTGGCTGTTCTCGTCGGATTTGTCCTCTCCATTTTCGCCTCGTTACTTTCGGCTGTCGGGCTTGATGTTGACGGAGCGGTGATTCAGACGGCAACCAAGACAGTGGAACGAGTGCGTGGCACGACGCCTGTGCCGCCGGTCAAGACGTATGACGACATTGTTGTAAAAAAGTCCGAGTCCTTTACGGCAAGTGTACCATCATAGTGGGGGGGAGGTACGAGATATGCGATGAAACTACTACCTAATGCATGGCTTAGACTTGTCATTTGCCCAATAGATACCACCACCATTTACCACTTTTCTGGATATGCGCAGCTCCGAGCGGCAGAACAGCCCGACACCCATCACCAGAGTGAGGAGAAAGAACTGATGTAATTGTTAAGGAGTGTTTATTGGTCAGGTTCTAAAACTCGCTAGTTCTAAAAAGTACAGACTCAATCCAACAAAAGAGTGAAAGGGTGTGTGAGTGCAGGAGAGAGAGTGTGTCGAGGAGTGAAATAAAGGAAAAGGAGATGTTTTTTTAGGGGGTTTTTTGGGGGGGTCTTTAATGTTGAGAAGGAGAGGTCAAATGAATGACGAAAAAGAAAATAAAAAAACAGTTGCTGTTTGGCGTGTGTGCTCGCAACTCCATCCCCCGAGCCCGGTTCTGTCAGATCAGATCAGATCAGATCGTTTTTGTCAATCTCTGTCTCCAAGAGGTGTCTTGGGACATGGTCATGCCGATGCTCATACCCATGTTGATGTTGACGCTTAGAGGAGATGTTGTTGACTGGACTTGGGGTCTGAGGCTGATGTCTCTGTCTGTGAGGGAACGTTAGCCTCCCGTCCTCAAGGATGGATAGATAGGAATGGAGGAATGGATGAAAGGATGAGAGGGAACAGGGGTATTTACCTTGACAGGGTTTACATCTGATTCGAGCGGCCTTGGCCGTCAGCGTCCTCGTAAAGCTTACTCTCGCGATCACCACTCTGGGTGGAGGAGTACATCTTGCTCTCGGGGTTACCACTCTGGGAGGAGGAGGACAGCTTGCTCTCGCGGTTACCACTTTGGAGGGAGGAGGAAGACAGCTTGCTCTCACGATCACCACTCCCGGAAGAGTACATGCTGCTGTCGCGGTTACCACTCTGGGAGGAGTACATGCTGCTCTCGTGGTCACCGCTCTGGGAGGAGGAGTACAGTTTGCTCTCGCGATCACCGCTACCGCTACCGCTTCCCTGGAAAAGCGACTCAGAGTTACCGCTGGTGGAGGTCTGTCCGGTGCTGCTGCTGCCAAAGAGACCTTGGAACCAAGATCCCTCGGAACGGGGTTGTTGTTGCTGCGGTTGTGAGCTGGTGGCGAAGTTGTCTCCGGAGCCCATGCCGTTGCTGTTGCCGCTCTTGGTGTTGCGGGAGGAAAGGATGGGCTGCTTTCCGCCGTTGTTCTCATACAAGGAGTTGATGGCGTGGTGGGAGCGGGGAAGCTGCACAATGGTGCTGCTACGGTCGCGGCCAGGGCGCCCGCCGTCGACGCCGAGTTGCATCAGGGTGCCACTACGGTCGCGGCCACTGCGCTCGCCGTCGACGCCGTACTCGTTGAAGGATGAACCCTGCGACGACGACGAGGATGAGGAGAGACGAAGCCCACCGTCGCTGGCGCCGCCAGGCTGTCCGTAGTACATGTTGGCCTGAGGCTGGGGCTGGGACTGGCCGCTGTAAAGCTCGGTCTCGATGCCACTGCCGGAGCTGGAGCTAGAGCCTTGGTAGAGACGGTCACCCGTGGTGGGCTGTTGCCAGAGCTCGTTCGTGTGGTCGGTGCCGGTGGGACGGCCAATGGGGAAGCCACGGAGCTGGAGGTTGCCGTCGCCGGAACCGGAACCGCTACCGCCAACGACGGCGTCGTCAAAGCCCTGTGTGGGGTCGACAAAGTTGTTGATCATGGGCGGCATTTCGCCACCAACCTGGGCTTGGCGGCCAAAGACCTGGGCTTGACGGTCATAGACCTGGGCTTGGCGGTCGTAGACCTGGGCTTGACGGCCAAAGACCTGGGCGTTGAGGGTCTCGTGGTCAGACTTGGTGTGCAGGCCCTGGGAGGACTTCAAGGGCATGGAGGCGGCGCTTCCGGACTGAGGCACGACGCAGCGCTGGTTGATGCTGCGGTGGCCGTCAGGTTGCGAAGCACACGAGCCGTCCTGCTGGACGAAACCCGTCTTGCTCGTCTCCATGACGGTGCTGCGGGCGTCGTGCGTGTGCTCACCACCCTGCTGCTGTCCCTGGTAGTCGGCCTTGTCCATGCCATGTGAGCGGCCGTGTCCCCTACCCTCGATTTGTTGCTGCGACTGGCCCGTGAGGGGGTACCCTCCGTGTTGGCTGGACTGCTCAACCTTGGGGTTCTCGTTGACGGGGAGAGCCGAAGTGGTGGTCGCCACCAGGGCAACCAGGACGGTACGGCTCAGATGCATTTTGGCTGGGAGAGGGGGCTGGATTGTTGCTTGGAAGAACTGGGAAGAAATGCAAAAAGCAAAAGAAGACGCTCAGAACTAGCTGGCTGTGAAAGATGTTTGATGTGATGGTCTCTTTTTTCTCTCCCCAAACCCAGGAGGGAGGCAGATGTCTTATACTTTCTGATCATGGTGGCTTCTTTCTCGTGGACTAACATAGTCCCTGGCGCAACCCGGTACCGCCGGCCAGGTCTGGATGCTGCCACCTGCGTGATACGTGGTTGCGTGTTGGAGATCCTCTATGCCGGTGAGCCCACGGCTTACACCCGGCGGACGGAAACGGAGGCAGCCGTGGCGTTTCCGGCGCATGTACCAGGCAAGCAAAGTTGCTGCGGAGAAAACAGTGTGTATTCGACAATGCTCCTTGCCCATCATGTCAGCCATTGACTGCCGCGGGCGGATCCGGATCTTCAAAAGTGTTACGCGCTTGCACAACCACAAGCCATCCGGTTGTGCAAAGGTCAGAAGAGTGGTGTTGTCAACGCACAGGGGTCGCAACGGAACGTGGTCAGAACTCACCTCGCCCAATCAACAAGACCACACAGACTTGTAGCATCCGAAGTCCCGTCACCGAAGGCCAAGACCAACTGATGAGCCGATTCTAACCAATCCTTCAGTTGTTCTGTTGCCCCAGCGAACGTTGCACCCTTCTGCCCATCAGTCTTTCAAGTTTCAAAGTCTTGCCTGACATCACGCATCTGCCCGCTGCCGCTGTTGCGAACAACGGTAAACTAACCACAACCAGGAGTTACGATGGACCTCCAGATCTGTCGAGAAGAGTATCATCACCATGTCATCCCACTCCGCTGGAAAGAACAAGTTCCCCCTTGTTCACTCCAGCTGTCTCAGATCTCCTCGCAGGTTCCATCCGGCTCCGCATCATGCCCGCCGCGCCCAAGTACCGCTGGGTATGCACTTTGCCTCGTGTTTCAATAACCTTTGCTGCTGTGATATCCTACTACAGGCCGCTGTGTCTTGATACATTATATCTCTGTATATGCCTCTATGTTACCCGCGCCACTACCATGCTCCTGTGATACATCCCCAAAAGGGAGAACAACCCACATAACATCAACATCATACAAGAGAAAGGAGATATGTTGGTACAAAGGTTTAGGGAGGGGGGTGG
>Ga0247763_1001280_pt1 | contig 14524 bp, 11 predicted proteins | sample UWRJL141409B4_FD_179926 | JGI IMG/M metagenome (GOLD analysis project Ga0247763, IMG submission 179926) | Plant litter microbial communities from Arlington Agricultural Research Station in Wisconsin, United States - UWRJ-L141-409B-4 | ecosystem: Environmental > Terrestrial > Plant litter >...
CCGACGCCCGCGCCGCCGTTCACACCGGGCCCGGGGTTGGCACCATTGGGACGGGCTCCATTGGTCTGCGCGTTTTGGTAGGCATTTGCGTTTGCGTTCGCGTTCGGGTTGACATTGGGATTTCCGTTGGGGTAGCCGTAGGCATTGGCGTTGGCATTGACATTCGGGTTGGGCGCGCCATTGTAGGGATTGCCGGCATTGGGGTGGCCGCGAGCCTGGGCGTTGACTCCAGGACCGGCGCCGCCGTGGTTGCTGAAGCGGGTTTGGCTCTGGCTCGGTGTGTGGTTCGACCCGGCCGGAGATGTCGGTGTTGGGATTGAGTGATGCGACTGATTGGGAAACTGGTATTGCTGCTGTTGCTGGTGCTGGTACGTGGGTGATCCCCCTGCGGGGCCGGGGACGGGGCTATGACCGAAGGCCGGATTCTGATGAATCCCTGGGTTGAGATTTGGGTTCTGTTGCGGATGGCCGCCGTACTCAGGGATGCCGTGGAGCGCAGAGTAGGGAGCGTTCGCGGCGGCTTGCTTGGGATGTGGATCGAAGCTGTGGTAGCTCGGCGGTCTACCCGACGCGGTGCTGTTGCCGTTGAGCTTCCCAGCGGCGGGCCCCGCGCCTTTGTCCTTGTCCTTTTTGAACAAGCCGCGCAGCTTACTGGCCATGGTAAACAAAATAAAAATGTAGTTGATGCAGCAAAATAAAACCCAAAAAGTCGTAGCAGCGATAGGTACCACCCTAACGCTACAAAATAAAGTAAGGTAGCAAAGCGATTTGAGGAGAGGAGGAGGGAGGCGGAAAAGGAAATGCAGGAAAAGCCACCAAACGGTACCAGCGCAATGGTCACGTAAATCACGGAAAAGGGAAGAAAAAGAAAAAGAAAAAAAGAATCTAGAATTGGAATAGGTCCCCCAATTCAGTTTGGGAGAGAGAGAGAGAGACGGGGAGGGAGGGGTTCGCTAGGTCCCTCAGCTGTCCAGACCCAGCTCTAGACCGGCCATCGGATACCCGCCCGCCCACTAACTAACTAGGTCACCAGCCAGAGACAGAGAGTTCTGAAGCGCAGCGATGGGAGGCGGGGGGAGAGGGGAGGGCAGATCACCAGACGGGAGCCCATCGCTGGGCGGCCAGACGTGAGTGTGCCGGAGCCAGAGCCTTGTCCCACACAGCACAGCACGCCCCTCGTCTGGAAAATGGAAAACCCCCCGCGCGTACCTCGGTAGTGAAACCACACCACAAAGGTTTTCGCACTGTGTACTTTCCCCCCAAGTACGCCGTGCGAATAAAACTCGTGCGTCGTGGACATGCATAAGTGCCATGTATGTTCTGGCTAACCACCCTAACATACAAGGGTTAGGTGTGGGGGTGTAATTCAGTTCAAGTCTATTGAACGTCGGAGCGTAGCCGGATTACCGTATTCCTCGCAAGGCTCTGAGGCGCATTCGTGCGGGCGGCAGTCTAGACCAGTCATATTGGCCGGCAACCCTACTTCCTTGTCGCACATGCAGCACGCTTGGCCAGACTGATAAACTTGCTCTCTTTCCGAGGATTTGTAATTGGGGCCACAGCAATCCTGGAGAGCCTGGCCGCGTATTGTGATGGTGGCGCTGCTGGCGGTGAACATGCATTCCGCTGCAGCTCAGAGCCTTCTCCCAGAGCCTTCTCGGGACTGGACAAGTGGAAACATGTGTTGTAAATATTTGATCTTACTCGATCTTGCGGTTTTCCAGCCCGATCCAAATTGACGCTGAGAAGTTGTACACAGATTGTAGCAGAATATGAACTCAATATGGCATCCAAACCCACTTCGAAGTCCAGTCTTCATAGAGGGACTTCTTGAGAAACCAGGGTCTTTCCAGCACTCGTGACTTTAACCAAAACTCTCTCCGATACGCTTATCTCAATCTGCACCCAAAACTTGATAAACCTCCCGTACTGCTGGTTTGTGTACTCTACCATGCCATTTTCTGGGACCTTGGTGAGATCGCACCTCAGCGTGAGTACTTGGCTCTCGGCTGCTCTCTTGTCAGTTGCAGATTCTGGGGAATGCTGAGATTGACAACTTACCTGGGTCAAGTTCATCAAATCGTGACGGTGCAATGTCTTGCCGGGAAGCAACAAACACCACATCTCTAAACACGTTCTCTGACAGCTGACCAAGACCTGGGTTCCGTCTTGCTTCGGCCGACGGGAAATCGCTCGCCTTCATGGACCAGTGACAATCGTAAGTCATGGCTAAAGGCTTATCAGGGAAAACGACATCGCCCTTATGCATAAACCAGCGGATTTGGTCTTTTGCCCATACCTTCCCTTCGACATCTTCCTCCATTTCTTGGGGATTGTTCTTATAAGCCGCATAGTGCGACCTGATCTTGATGCCGTACCGCCTGGGACAGGCTTTGACTAGTAATGGTTTTTCTGTGTAGAGACCCAACGATTTGACTATGGCACCTTTTACCACAGCAGCCCAGCTTGCGAATGTTAGCGGTAGCTAGAAAGGCGGACACCTAAAACTTACCAATCTTCACCTCTCTCGACGTCGATTCTCCGGGTGTTTCCAAACTGCTTCACTCTCTCAAAGAGATAAGGGCTGTTTCCAAAGCCACCAGAGAGGAAAATGGTCTACCAAGTGGTTAGCACCCACTAAACGGACTGCAAGACCATGGCGCAGCTTACTCTTAACCTGAGCTGCCTCTCGGATATATCGACCTGCGCTACTGCTTGGCTGATGAGCACCAAAGTCTTGTTGACAGACTCCTTGAACATTTCCTTCAAGTCATCACTGGCGTGTCATGTCAGAAAGAGTATATCGCCGGGATGTTCATAAGCTTACGGGGTGATTTTTAGGACTCCGTTGTTAATGCCCTTCCCTTCATCGTTTGTCGCGCCAATTCCTCGAGGCAATTGGAGGGGCCAGCCAAGTTTGGATCCTTTCCCATCAAACTGGTGTTTGATGGGTTGGAAGCGATCAAGCAACAGTCTGACATGCGGCTTGAGGATATTGTGACCACCCAAGGCATCATCTTGGTCACCACTGTCGTTCAGTTTCGCCCAATCTTCCTCGCCCAAACGTTCCCGCAAAAAGTTTGTGAAGCTAGTGTCGATGAATGTGGCGCCGCATCGGTTGCCTGAAAGGAACGCATCAGATCCAGGTTCTGGATTCCAGAGGGCATCTTGCTCACCTATGGGGGTACCGATCTGCTCCAGTTTGAGTTGTTTCGTTGAGTGGTCAATACTGGCGATTTTATATGTCGCAATGTCCTGGCACTGATCAGTTACGTTGTCTAGGTCACCCGGTCCGTTTCTACATACCACAGTTCCACCGCCAGCATCACAGACAACAAAACAATCGTTCTGCTCCAGATTAGCATGCAAGATCTCAGGTAAATAATGCTAATGTATGCCTACCTTTCTGTAACGGATGTGGTTCTTCAGCCAAGCCTCTCGCAACGTGTAATGGGCACATGCTTCCGGCTCGCTGACGAAGGAAATGTCACGGATTCGGGGAAAGAGGTTCTCGTTGAAGGACGCAGTCACTGCCCGAAATGTCGAGTTTAATGCTTTATCGGACCATTTCTATACTGGACATCAGCGACGACAGAGTAATGGCCTTTTGCCAATTGCTTACGGCAGGATGCGTAATGACCATGTCAAGAGGAATCTTTTCGGGGATATGCTTCCCTATGACCTCGATTTCCCTGAGCGTTTTTTCGGCCACCCTCTCCAAGTAGTCCGTCGCAACATCTTCTGGCTCCTTCGCAAGATGCCTTGGGAGGTTGTTGGTGATGACGAGCTCGTCTGTTAAGTGAAGAATCCTCATTTCCCAGAGCAGTTTTGCAAGCTCCTGAAGCTCCTTGTGCCGGCCGCCTGTCTCTTCTAGAGCGAGCTTTGTCCATTTGATGACTCGTGAATGATCGTCGATATCGTAACCCCATTGTTGGCAGTTTTTGACTAGCGAGGGAGAGTAAGAGTAGTCTGAAGGAACCTTTTCGGACGAGTTTTTCTCCCATTGTGTTATTACTGTAATATCACCAGCCAGCGCCTCTGCATCATCTTCCATCTCCTTGTTCTTGATCATCAAGATCGCAACACCGGTATAAGTTGTGCCATAGTCGACAGCGATAATCACTCGCGTTTCCTCCTCGGGGACATCGGCCGATGGCAAGCCAGGGAGAGGGGATTGCAATCTCTGCTGGATTTGCAAGTCGGCGAAGTCCCGCGGCAAGTTCAAGTTATCGGACTGCATGGAAATCGGAGGCGTGGGCGTGAAGTCCCGCCGAAACGATATCGGGGACGGTGGGGGATACGGCGGAGAAGCCATCCTTACAACCGATTGGAGGCGCAAACTCAGGGCCGAGATCAGAGATGGCGACAAGCAAAGAATGGAAGTGACAAGGCAGCGCCAGAAGAAGAGCTGCAGATGGGAAAGAGCGTTTTTGAGACCACAGCCTGGTCGGGAAGCAACTGATGGTGGAAGCCGGCACCGCTGCGCCTTCCCTCACTCACTCTCACTCCTCCCACCAAAGCCGATCTGGCCGCGTCGGCACTCTCCTCAAGCACTGCATCTCGGCCAGTCGAGGCTGGGCTGCCCATGCGCTGCACCCCACCACCTCGCTCGAAATGCGTCCCGTCATTTGCTTTTCGGGGTCCCGTCGTGGGACCATCCAATTGATCCAGCGCGCGCGAAAAGAGGGGAGCTGGGTGACAAGCTGGGCAGACATTGCATAGTGGCGCCCGCTAAAGCACGCCCCTCGTCGCAAATCAGCATCGAGTGACCAACCTCAACACCCCTGGCACGCAGCGTTTTGGGAACAGTTGCTCTCTGCACTGTGTGGGCACATGCACAAGGCTCCGGGCTGCCTGCGCTGGACGACGTGGCTCGTCTGGGATGGAGGGGGCAGGTGGCGGCCCGAAGCCTGATCAGCCCAAGTTCCCAAGTCTGCATTCTGCTCAGGTGCGGGGTGATAAAGTGCAGCACAGCACAGCCGGCACGGGGGGTCGCGCGAGGCAGAGCAGGCTGAGGCCAAGAAAATGAATTCCGGCTCCGTCAAGGTCTCTTGTGTTCTCCCTCCTCCACCAGACATCTCGCCGGCGATATTTGCGCAATTGAGCTGCCCACCGCCATTGCCCCTGTCGCCCAAATCACAATAGGTACTGCAAGACCAAGACGAACTGTCGCCGCCATGCATGGATACCACCAACCTCGGCCGCCCCCCTCAGAGAAGGGCGATGGGAAGAAGGAGAAGGGTCTGAGACAGCGGATGAAGAACAAAGTGCTGGGGAACTCCTCGCCTGATGAGAGTCGCGGCAGTCGAGAAGGCGAACCCCGCTCACCAAATTCCAGCCGGCCAAGACTACCACAAGTGCCGGACCGGACATGGGATTGGGAGAGGCTCTCAAAGCTCCCGCCAGAAGAGTTGAAGAAGCTTCCTTCCGAAGTTCTATCGAGATTACCAACAGAGACTCACTTGAGGCTGCCAACTGAATCTCTCAACACGCTTGAACCCCAGGCCCTCGCAGCTTTGGGCAGAACGGAGCCTTCAAGACTCCTACGCCTATCGCCAAACAAGTTCTTCCAGGTCCTCGGAACAGACCCCCAGCTCCTCAGCCTATACAGCGCCAGCGATATGATGAGATTCTATGACGAAGATCTCATTCGTCTGCCGCACGATGCACTCATCAAGTGGCTAGATCCACCACTACTCAATCGTCTCTTGAAGCATCAGGGTGATGAGTTCAGGCAGCTTCAACTTATGATGGACCGCAAAATTCCGATGAACCCAAGAACCCCCATCGATGCAAGGGCACAGATGGAATCCAGGTCGTCCAACGAGCCGCCGCACGCTTTTCTCGCCGATCCCTCCACTTTCTCCCCATTCAATAACGATTCTGTGTATCCATCCAGTGGCTCGCCGTACCTTAGCTCTACCCCCATAGCATCGCTATCCTCCAGCGCCGTGGTCCCCGGCAGTGGGGATGCGGTACCCAGACCACCAGGGAGTACCTCCTCTCGACCTCCGTTGAGTCACGCGGGAAGACCTTCGAATCCCAATCACCCTCATCCTGGCCAGCCCCGCGTGCGCGGACGAAGCCTGTCCAGATCCAACAGTATTCCAGCGTCTGGCCTCGATGACAACCGTACCTTGCCATATCGCCCTGGATACACGGACCGGCCTGTCATCAGCCCCGGAAGTCCCGAACTCCGAGTGAGAGAGTCCGGTAGCAACAACTATCGCCAGTCAAGAGAATTTACTAGCGCGATGGACCTCGCGACCTCTTACACCCCCCGGTACCAGGATGGCATTGGCGATGAGATCGCCAAACTCAAAGCTGAGATACAAGCACACATACGAGACCGAGATGCTCTGAGCCAGGAGATCGGTGGACTCAGAACTGAAATTAAATTCCACAAGGACGACATTGCAAGACGCATCAGCGACGTTCTGCGGAACAAGAACGCTAGACTTCCGACAGAGAATGATGACCCCGTGGAAGTGATCACCCGTTACACGGAACAGTTCTACAACGAAGCGGACCACAATTACAAGGTAGCTGTGGATCACCAACGGCTGGCTTCAGAAGCCCAAGCGACTCTGCACACTCTGAGGGATCAGCTCTCGGTCGCTCAAAACGACATCCAAAGTCTGAGGGGGAGCGAGAGACACCTGAGAGAGCAATTACAGCGTCAGGAAAAGCAAGTACAGGGATCAAGTTACCTCATGGAGAAGTGCAGGATGTTACAAGCTAAGGTGGACAACCTCCTGTCAACCATCGACGACCGAGTTGCCGGAGAGACGTCCGAATTGCGAGCACGTGTCGCTGAGTTAGAGTCGGAGAAAAACACTTACGGGATAAAATTCCAAGAGAACCAGAGGTGGTACGATACGCAAGTCGCCCAGCTGAAGACCAAACATGAAGCCGATTTACAAGAGAGGGAGAGCCAATGTACGGCCAAGATTCGAGCTGAAGAGGGCCGACTAGAGGAGAAACTTACACGCACTCGCACTGATTTCGAAAATGCTCTCAGGGAGCGAAGTGCCCAGTACGAGCAAAATGTATCGGAACTCAAGAACACGGTCAAGTCGTTACGCGGTTCGTTGGTGGACAACTCGGATGACTTCAGGCCAGCCACAGACGACGCCCTCAAGCAAAAATACCTAAAACTCAAGCTGGCTATCCACACAGTCACGTATCACGTCAGCGCGACTTCACTCCACCGCACTGGCACTGGGTTTTCTGGACAGGGGGAAGGTATGGAGCATTTCCTCCTTCAGAGCAGGGTGTGGGAGACAGTCATGGAGGGTTTCTTTTCGGAGCCGTACGGGTTCGGCGCCCTTGGGCCAGGCACGGGCCGACAGAAGCTCCTTGGTCTTTTTCAGGCCTGGAAAGACACTTTCGAAATCGAACCGAATCCTGGTAAGTCACTTGCCCCCTTGGCTATCGAGCTGCCCATACTAACGGGTCTCTAGAACCGAATGAATACATGGTGGAGGATGATTTCGACATTTTCCGAACCAACTTGGAAGCCAACCGATGGAGGTCGTCAAACTTCCAGTTCATATTTGCGGCCATATTTCCGAAAGGCGCCAAAAAGGGCCAGCCAGCCGGCGGCAAAGTCATGGTGCCGCTGTTTAACCAGAATAAGGACAAAGTCCGCAACGATATTATCGGTATTCTCAGCGGTAACTCGGCAGCTGGCGTGCCAGAAGACCTCAATGAGGATATATTTCAGATTGTCCAGCTCGCAGGCGAGCTATCTCTCGAGTTTGGTTGTCAGCGGACTCTTTTGGGAGTCGAGAGGCCACGTCGTGGTGATGCTGTCACCATTGGTCAAGGCTACGTGGACTGCCAGGATGGTGATAGCAGCAGAGGCAAAACTGAAGTCGTGCATCTTGTGGTCATGCCGAAGTTTTTCAGAGTTGGCGATGGCCGGAGTGATCTGAAGATGGTGAAGGTTATCTGTCCGGGCGAGATTTACCCACAGTGAGCAGCGGGTTTTCATTTCAAGGCATGATGATGCGTTCTTCCGAATTCAGTCGAGCTTGTAGTTAGGTAAGTGTGGTGGGTAACCTGGAAACTGAGGCCGTAGATTTACTATAGTTAATGGAATGTTTGGTGCTATATTCCAAGGCTTTTGCCCACTGATTGCCCGTGTTGCTTTAGGGGATTAGTCAAGGTTCCAGGGCCCCCGTCTGCAGACATTTACCACTAAATTGCGCTGGGAGTGTTCTCTGACGACTTGACGTCTTCCTACACTGCCTTCCACCACGAGCCTAGTTGCTCTGGTACAACACCTCTTGGAATATTCCTGACGCACTCCAGCCTCCAACAATTGCTGCTGCGGGGGATTACGCTCCTACCACCTCTGATTCTACAGTCGCAAACTTATCCTTGCTGATTGCGATGTCCGCTTTCAGCTCAGGCTCTGTTCGGGCGCCAAGCAAGAAAATGTGACCAGGCTCTCGCCAGCACCCGCGAGACATTTGGCAGAGCAAAAGGGAGCCTCGGTGCGGCCTTTTTCTTGCTTTTCCATCGACCTACAGGGGCTCTCATTCGCGGGAACTGTCGGACAAACTTCATCGTCTCTAATCTATGGTTTTCAGCAAGATGACTGCTGATTTGGGCGCAAGGCTCTGACTTTGTGCCAATTGGAATCCAGGATTCAGTTGTATCACACATCCAAGCGGAACAGCAGCACAGTGCGACAGCTTTTCGAAGTACATGGAGACTGAGTACCATCCCTGTCCAGTCCCATGCAGCCTCCCCATCACACTGCCTTCTTTCTGCACGCGCCTACAGCCTGCCCGAGCCTCGACCTTCGACCTCCCCCGAATTCCCCGATGTGTGAAGGTTTGGTTCCGCTCATCTGCTGGTTCACCTGCACAGGCTTCCAATGCACCTCCCAAGTCTCGCTCTTCCAGTGGACGCCACTGGACCCTAGACCAGGCCTTCGGTGCTAGAAAGATGAGGCGGAATGGCGGAAGACACCCTCCCACTACTCGCTGAGAACAAGCCGTTGTTTGGCCAAGAATGTTTACAGCAAGCGGACTACCTCCCCCACGGTTTCTCTTGCCCTCATTATGTTTGACTTGGACGCTCCGAGAATCCCAGAAGGTTGAAGTGTCGGCTTCAGCTTCCTGAACAATGGCGCCTCTGGCAGCTCAAATGGGCGCCATCAAAGACAAGCTGAAGGACATTGTCCAGCTTTCTCCCAAGGCAGAGGAGGCGCCGCCAGCCTTTGAGTCTTTTCCCGGCGCTCCCCCCAGCTTCCTCGATCTCCAAGGCTCGATGTCCAACGTCTCTTACGATGAATCCGACCTCCATGCCCAAGCTACGTCGCCAGTATCGGCTGGTGGAGGTAGAATGGGCATCTTCGTCCGCCGATATCAAGAAGCATGGCACACCGAGCTGCTCAACAGTGGCGCGGATCAGTGCTTGTTTGGCGGTCAACCGTTTGCCTCGTTTCCCTTTGGCACTCTGAGCTCCGCGACCGACGTGTTCATCACCAAAAGGAAGCTCATCCCAGACACGCAGTTCTGCGATGCCAGGCTTGTCGACATGGTGCTAGAACATTCCCGCCGGGATGGAGCAGTCAAGGACGTCGCGATCCTCGCCTGCCTCCATGCCCTTTCCTACAGCGCGGGCAGCAACTTACTCGCCTCATTAAGAGAGGAGTGTTCAAGCTCAGGGACTGATGAGCGTTTCCTGAGATGTTTAGTTTTGGCTCACTACGCCAACCCATCTCTTATCAGAGCGAGCGAGTGCCACTCCGCCAAGTACCTCCTACAGCTGCTTGCCGGCTACGACTATCTCGAAAAGATCCCACGCCTCTTCCAGAGCCTTATGGAAGACACGGGAAATCCAACCGTTCTTTCGGCGTCATATATCAACTCGATCCTCAGAACCTTATCCTTCCAGACGAGCTTCCAGAGCCACCTGAACACGTTACAGTCGCAGCACAGGTACAAGAGCCTCTTTGATGCTGTCTCATGGCTCGGCCCCATCGCTGCCTTGCCCGACGCGTCGACAGCTCGAGCCGTCATCTCGACGATTCTGCCCCGGTGGAGAGAGTGGACATCATGGCGGCCCAACTATTTTCGTCTGACACAGTGGGAAGAGGAGGGAAACTTCACCAACGACCAGAAGCAGCGTCTGCATCCCATCTTCGAACTTGAGGGTCCCGACCCCACAGAAGGTGGTCGATCTACTTTCAAGGACTCGCCAGCCTGCTTCCGCTCCATCCGCACCCGGAGCGAAGACCGTGTCCTCATCGATCAACTCCTTTCATTGCTTGACGCTGTGCTGCCCGTTCCCGGCACCCATGCTGCCGAGTTTTTCATCTTTATGTGTGTCGAGAACCGGAACCCTATCGACCATCACCTGTTATCCCTAGTCCAAGCGATTCTCGACACCAAAGACAACGACTGCATCCGCGCCATGCAGCTTTGGTTCTCTAGTCTGTCCGACTCGTCTGGGTTCAACAACCGCATGGTGGCGCTGACTAGGATTCTTCCTACTCTGGGGTCACATGAAGCCTTGCAGAGGATGGTCGGTGACGATCTCATTACGGATGTGGTTGACATTATGTGCTCGGCACGGGCGGAGCTCGCGAAGATGCTGGCCGCAGAAGTGCCTGACAATCTGGCGATGAAGATCCATGCTTTTGGCACGACTATCAGGGGGACGGAATGGCTGCAGCCAAAGCTTACACCGGTCTTTCTACGCGAGCTGCAACTGCTCCCGTCCCAGGAAACAATGATTGAGGTTCTCGACTCGGTCCAGAGGCCGCATGCACCAGTTGAGCTTGTCAGACGCTACCTCTCGGTTGTTATTTGTGGAAAGGAAGGGGATGATGCGGCTCTGCTTGCATCAATTCAAGGCAACATCAGCTTCTGGAGCGAGAGTCTTGACCCTGAAAAAGCGGCTCTAGCCGTGGCGCTCGAGAATATCAGCTACATTGACGCCGAGGTCCAAAATGCCTGTCGTCACCGGATCCGAGAGGAAGATTTGTTCCTCGTCCGTGACTTGCTGCCTCTCGTACGAGCGGATACCAACAACTCCTGTGTTGCATTTGCCCGCATTCTGCGCAACATGATGCCGCTGCAGAACAGGGAGCACGATTGTTGGCTCTCACTGTTACTGTCCCTCCTGCTCGACAGGCAAGACGACATCCTGGTGTGGTCGGCACAGGAGCTCCCCGTAGAGGAGTGGTTCAGCTGGATCGAGGACCTACGCATATTATTTCCTCACCGGGATGGGGAAATTTCGGTCACCGACTTAGGCTTCGATCCATCCAAGTATGAATGGTGGGATCTGCTCGCCAGCAGATATCGTCATGCTATCCATCAGCTTGAGCTGATGCACAGAAGACGGGGAAACCTCCGATGGCTATGGTTCCAGGAGTTCGCCGACATTCCCGCCCTGTTGGAGGTCCTGTCCTTGCCTCCAGAAAGACACTCACCAGTCGAGCGCTTCATCTTGGGACAGTTGCAACCGATGCCAGATAAGATCCGACTGGTTTGTGAATCGTTGAACTCGCTGGGATGTGCTACTGCGGCCGGCAGGGTGGCGTTTGAGAGCGTGTTCTCGCGATTCCATGAAAACCATTGGTCTCAAGAGGCCATGCAAGCGCTCGTGGGTTCATGGAGCTACTCGTCAGAACTCAGTACGGGCGACCGCCAGGGCCTGCTTGCCTTGAGCGAACTTCTTGGGCTTCAGGCTTCGGTCGATGGTGACAGCATTGCAAGAGCTCAACAATCACTCAGTGCACATCATGAAACGGTCATTGCGATGGCAAGGGATCTCGAGGACCTACGAGTACGGCTCATGAGCGAGCAGTCTGGGTCATCCAGGCTTCTTGAGGCACTGGGCGTGGAGAATGGCCGACCTGGTTCCGACCCTTCAATTCCTGAGAGTCTGAGTGGGGCTGTGGAAAGGATCGGCGAGAGGCAGTGGGAGCTGTGCTTTCCGCTAGCCCATCTCAACACCCAAACCAGACAGGTTCTTGGTGTCGACGAGTCATCACGCCTGCTGTTGGTGAGGATCTCGTTTATGAGACAGCAGCCTAGCTTCTGCATCCATTTCTACCCGAGCAACGAAGAAATGGACCGCAACCACGGCCCCTGGTATGTGGAGGACGAAATGCCCGATGGCAGAGTCTGTTGGACCAACCCGTCGCCGCTCGTCTACCTACTCAGCCGTTCCTTGCATGATCTTTTGTCACGCGGCTCTCGGGATCTCGCCGCAATATACCAGCTGGTCAAAACCACACTCAGGGATCCAGCAGCGAGATGCATCGTCTGCGCGCGGAACATGAGCTGTAAGCTGTGGCGGCCTACCGTCTGCTCGAATGCATGTAGTGAGGATTTCCAGCGAGCCCCCATCGAGGTGCGAGTGGCCAGTCTTGTCAGCGACCCGCTGGCTTTAGACCTGCTCCTCACATGTGTGTACTCAGCCGCTGGAGATGGCACCATGACATTGGATCTACTTCCGGATTGCCCCTTCACCAAAGAGCGAGTCCGCCAGGTCATCGACGCGTTCCCCTCCCTGCCCGTCAACGCCAGGCCACATGAAATTCTGTCACAGATCCGCGTGGGTACAGCGGGTCAACCCACCAACCTGCTGGATGACGACAATCACCAGATCAGCGACGGTGAACTTTTACTCTCGTGGATGAGCATCCAATTCCGCGGCTGTCTTGTCTCGGCACCCCAGGACTCCCGTGTCCCTTCCATGCCGGGTGTGTTACAGCTGCTCATGCCAAACAGCAGTCCAGCCCGTGAGACGGCGTTTGAGAACTGCTTTGCATCGGCGAACCCAAGCGATGCAGCCAGAGGTGGCGTTGGAGGTGTAACTTTCCATGGTGCAGCGGTTGAGAGACTGTGGCGAGGCCTAACTGAAGGGCTTAAAGCTACGATCCATGGCCGTCCCGGCCTTCAGGTACAGGGTGTGGCACTGGCAGATGAGGCAGACCTCGTGCTGGGGAGCTGTGGGGATACGAGCAGCGGTGGGTGGGCGAGGAGCGCAATACAGAATAAGAATGTCATGTTGGTGTGTGAGCTGGCTGGACATGCCTGGCAGACATACCATACGATTAGTGAGGAGAATCGAATCGCGGTTAGGTATGTGCTGCTTTGCCCAAAGGGGTTTACACCTCCGAGGACGAGCCAGATATCAGAGGAGTTGAGGAGGTCTTTTCAAGCGTTAAAGAGGGGTGTGGATGAATTGGACCCTTGAAGGGATGCTACGATTTACGATTATTCCACAATATTGTTCATGGAGTTTGGGTGGCTGGCGTTTGGTTACCTGGATAGGATAGTTCAAGATACCAAGTAGATGGAAGCCATGCCTTGATTGACATGCAAATGCAGTTTTACTAGGACATGTGGGAATAATACTAACTGATCATCCTGCGATGTTAGTCTGGGACGTTATTCCAGACTGGATGACTTCTGATGTAGGTGATTCGTGGTGCAGTGCCAGGCAGAATTACAGGAAGTCCCGCAGTGCCTGAGTCTGGCCAGCCTACTCACTTTTGACCCGCTCCAGTGGTGCTGTATGGTGCTGCGTGGTCCCTGTGGCGTCGGAAACGCCCACGCTACTGCACTCAACCGAACGGTGATTCGGCGCTGCGCTTCAGTCCCCAGCCACTGCAGTAAGTCAGTCAGCCAGCACCTGCAGAGAGAGGATAACTAAAAACAGGGAAGGGCGCGGAACCTATGGATGGGGGCACAAGGGAAAAGCGCAAGCACAAGGCTGTGAGGTGCATGAGGGCTGAGAACATCAATGAACAAGGGTGGCTGACCTACCTACCCACAGCTCAGCGCAGCTCAGCTTGCGTCGTCGTTCTCCTCTCTCCTCAATTACCTACACCCTCACAGATTCTCACCATTCTTCTGCTTGCCCCCCTTTTGCCTTTTTTTCTATCGCGCTGATTGTGGTCAGTACTCTCTCAGCGCCTAGCCTAGCCCACGAATACACGCTGTACTATTCGTAGCTCGCCGACAGAGTTGTCTGTTCAGTCAGGTCAACGACCAACGATCAGGCTGTGAGACCTTGTTGCCTCTTCTCGTCCCAATACTCTCAACATTTCAAGCTTTACACTTCAAATATTGGCGGGTCACTTGAGCGTGATAAGTTCAACGTGATAAGTTCAACACCCAAGACGCACTCTCCTCAACGCCGATCACAAAAAATACAGCAACAACAATGAGCCAAAACCCGCGGGGTGGCTACCCACCCTTCGCCGCACTTCGTCCTCCACCCTCGGTCCGGAAAGAAATCCGCGCGCAAGCCGCTGCACCCGTCACCCCGCAATGGAGACCGATTCCCCCGACAAACCAGCAATCCGGGGCAGGTCCTCAGTGGGAGTCACTTCCTCCTGTAAGACCTCCGCCCCAACCGGTGCAAGCTCCGATGCCACAGCGACAACCCCAGCGCCAACCACCGCGTCAACCACCGCCGGTTCAGAACCAACCAGTGCAGCCAATGCAACCGCCTTCACTAGCACCTCAGAGGCATTCAGCTGCTG
>Ga0247763_1001282_pt1 | contig 14518 bp, 13 predicted proteins | sample UWRJL141409B4_FD_179926 | JGI IMG/M metagenome (GOLD analysis project Ga0247763, IMG submission 179926) | Plant litter microbial communities from Arlington Agricultural Research Station in Wisconsin, United States - UWRJ-L141-409B-4 | ecosystem: Environmental > Terrestrial > Plant litter >...
AATGATACGGCGTTGAACCTATTCCCGCCCTCGGGCAGCGCCTCGGGTGTGATCTACACCACACCGGATCAGTCTGCTGCCTTGCCGCCCGGGGTTCGCTACGCCATCCGCGCGACGGGTTCGGACGCGATCCCCCCGCTCAGCATCCAGCAAGAGGCACCGAGCGCCCTGCGTGATGTCACCGTCGGCGGCGTCCCGCTCGAGCGGTCCACATCGCTGCGAGCGGGTCAGCCGCTCGACATCACGTGGACGGAAGGCGACGGTTCCGACCGTGTCTTCGTCGAGCTCGCGGGTTCGGAGGCGAATGTGCTCTGCAGCTTCGCCGATGACGACGGCTCCGGCAGCGTTCCCGGCGCGCTCACGGCCAAGCTGGGCGCAGACCTGGTGCGGCTGTCGCTGCATCGGGTGCGAGAGGCGGTCGGCGCCCAAGAGCCGCCGCGGGTGGACGCCCTCATCCTCGAGACGATGGTCCGCTTCGATTTCGAGCTCACTTCGACGCTGCGGGTCGACTAGTGCGCGTGCTCCGAGTACGAAAGCCCGGGCCGAGCTTCCGGGTTTTTCGTACAGGTGTGCGCTCCGAGGTCCGGCGCGCGTGGCCCCGGAGGCTGGCCAAGGCGTTCGATGAGTGAGGTGCACAGCGTCTATCTGATCCCTGGAATGTTCGGGTTCGCGCAGCTCGCGGGCTACGATTACTTCGGGCACGTGCGCAGCGCCATCGAGCGACGCTACGCCGACGCCGGAAAGCTGGTGCGCATCGAGGTGGTCGCGCCGCCGCCCACCGCGAGCTTGCGCTACCGCGCGCGCCTCTTGGCTCGCGCGGTCCATCGCACCGCGGGGCCCGGCCCCATCCACCTCGTGGGGCACTCGACCGGCGGCATCGACGTGCGGCTCGTGCTGTCATCCACGCGCAACTTGCGGATCGACCCCGCCGAGCTGCGCTGGACGGAGCGCGTGGCCTCGGCCGTGTCGATCAACGCACCTCACTACGGCACGCCGCTCGCCACCTACTTCACGAGCGTGGCGGGCGCGCGCGTGCTCTACGCGCTCAGCCTGCTGACGGTGGTTTCGCTGTCGCTCGGGGAGCCTTCGCTCGCGATCTTCTCGCGCGTGCTCGCCGGCCTCGGCAGCATCGACCAGGTCTTCGGGGGCGACCTGCGGGTGATCAGCCGCGCCACGGACGTGCTGTTGCGCTTCGTCGACAGCGATGGGCGCACCGCCATCCACACCTACCTGAACAAGATCCGGCTCGACCAGGGCGCGTTGATCCAGACCACACCGGAGGCGATGGACCTCTTCAACGCGGCGACCGAAGATCGCGGCGCCGTTCGCTATGGCTCGATCGCGACCGGCGCGCCCCCCCCTGGCCCGTCGGACCTCACCAAGCGCGTGCGCTCGGCCTACGGAGCCTTCAGCGCCGCCCTGTTCGCGACCATCCATCGTTTCACGGCGCAACAGCACCAGCGCTACGGCTACGCCCCGCTCGTTCCTGCGACGCGCGAGCGCCTCTCGCGCTCGCTCGGATGGACGGTGAACGAACGGACGTCGGACGGTGTCGTTCCCACGCTCAGCATGGTGTGGGACCGTCTGCTCTGGTGCGGAGCTGCCGATCACCTGGACGTGCTCGGGCACTTCCACGACGAGTTTCGGCCCACCCGGCACGTCGATTGGCTGACGAGCGGCGCCGATTTCGCACGGCCGCAGTTCTGGCGAATGATGGACACGCTGGTGCGGTTCCAGCTCGATACACGTTCGCCCTCGGACCCACCGCCCGGCGCTCACGGAAGCGCGCCGCGCCCTCCTGAGGTTTGACCAGTGAGACACCCGGCGTCGGTCGCGTCGCTCCCCGGGTCGCCGAAAAGCGGCGGCTAGACCCCCCCCTGCTGCGTAGAAAACTCTGCGGGTTCATGCCGTTTTCTGGCAGAGTCGTGCCCCGATGCTGACCTACTTCGACGGGAAATTCGTGCCGGATGGCGACGCGACGATCAGCGTGCGCTCGCGCGCATTGAACTATGGCCTCGGCTGCTTCGCCGGGGTGCGCGGCTACCTCGCCGATGACGGGAAGCAGGTCTTCGTCTTTCGCCTCGACGATCACATCCGGCGGCTGGAGTTGTCGGCGAAGCTCTTGTTCCTGAAGCTCGAGCCGTTCGCGCAGGCGCGCCAGGCGGTGCTCGATCTGCTGCGCCAGAACGAGGTGCACTACGACGTGTACGTGCGCCCGATGGTGATCAGCAACTCGAACGAGCTCGCGCCCGTGCTCCGCGAGCAAGACAGCGCGTTCATCGTCTATTGCATGCCTCTCAAGCGCTACATCGACAAGGAATCGATCGACGTGTGCGTGTCATCCTGGCGGCGGACGTCGGACAACGCGATCCCGTCGCGTGCGAAGCCGACGGGCGGCTACCTGAATAGTGCGCTGGCCCGGCGCGAGGCGTTCGACAACGGCTTCGACGAGGCGATCTTCCTGACGGAGGCCGGCATGGTGAGCGAGGGCAGCGCCGAGCACGTGTTCATCGTGCGCGACGGCACGCTGATCTCGCCCCCCTCCACCGAGCACAACCTGGATGGCATCACCCGCCGCACGCTGCTCGCACTGGCGCGTGAAGACCTGTCGCTGCCCATCGTGGAGCGCCCCATCGGTAGGACCGAGCTGTATACCTCGGACGAGATCTTTCTGTGCGGTACAGGCGCCGAGGTCACTCCGGTGCGATCGGTAGACCGCCGCAAGGTCGGTGAGGGCAACGTCGGTCCGATCACGACGCGGCTCAAGGCGCACTACAACGACGTGGTCCACGGGCGCGTGTCCGAGCGCTCACGCTGGCTCACGCCGGTGTGGGGCTGAAACCCTGAGCCCGTGCCCGGCTCGGCGCCTCGCCAGCACGAGCCACGCCGGGCCGCTTCGGGAGCGGAAGGCGTCGGACGTTGCCTACCCAGGGGCGCGCGTCACTTCTTGGTAGGCGCCGGCTTCTCGATGATGCTGTAGGACAGCTCGCGCGAATCGCCGTCGCGCAGGTAGCTCACGACGAGCTTGTCGGATTTGCGAAGCGACTCGAAGGCAGCATGCGCGTCGGTGGGTTGCTCGATGGGCATGCCGTTCACGCGCGTGATCACGTCGCCAGGCACGAGGTCGACCCCTTGCCACCAGGCGGGCGGGCGAAGCTCGAGCACCCGGAAACCGACGAAGTTGCCTTCGTGGACCTGAGGGCGAAGCTCGGCTCGCTGCAGGAACTTGCCGAGCCCAGCGTCGAGCACGGCGTCGACATCGCGCCTCCAGAGGGCGCCCGGCGGCGCGGGGGCGAAGTCATCCGGGCTGGCGGACACGCCGGCGGGGGGAGCGCTCGGATACTCCGACTCGGGGTAGCTCGGACCGCAGGCGCCGAGTCCCGCGGCGAGCAGCGCGACAGCCCAGAGCCTGCGAGCGCCGCGCGGGGCAGACGGCGCATGGTGTGTGCGGATTGGTGCGAACACGCGAGGAAATTCCCAGTTTGAAACGCTAGCGTATTCCGAAAGCGAGAGCCGCGGCAAGTCGCTCGGGTCTACGCCGCATGGCGCTGTCCCAGCTCGATGCGAAACCGCTCCGGCTCGTGTCGGCTTTGCTCCGCTCCGCTCTATCCCCTCTATCTCCTGTCGCGGCGCGGCGCCGCTGCGGGTCTGCTCCTGGCAATCAGGCAGGGAACGCGCGCCCGAGCGCGGCCATGACATTCGCCTCGACCTCCGCGACGGTTCCGTTCGCATCGAGATGCACGATCGCGTCACCCGGGACGAACTCCTCGGCATGAGCGTACAGGGTGGCGAGGCGCGCCTGCAGCTCGCGGCGCTCGAACAGCTCCGGACGTCCTCCGCGCTGCGAGCGCCGCGCCTCGGCGACGTCCGGATCGACGTCGAACACGAGGGTGACGTCCGGGCGTCGCGCGCGTTGATTGATCGCGCGCAGCCACGGCAGCGCGGCTTCAGCGTCGGGCGCCGTCGCAGATTGGTAAGCCAGGCTCGACAGCACGTACCGATCCGAGACGATCGTAACGCCTCGCGCGAGCAGGGGCTCGATCTCGCGCGCGACGTGCTGAAGCCGATCCGCGGCGAACAGTAGCGCCATGCCGTCCCAGTCCGGCCGCTCCAGCTCGGGGCCGCTCGTCAGCAGCTGCCGCAGCAGCAGCCCGATCGGCATGGCCGAGGGCTCGTGCGTGAAGTGCGCTCGCAGCCCCGCGCTCTCGAAAGCAGCGACCAGCGCTCGCCCCTGCGTGGTGGTGCCCGAACCGTCGATGCCCTCGAGCACGATGAAGCGCCCAGCGGCGCGCCGGCAGATCTTCGAGCTCATCTCGCCGCGCCTGCCGGGGCGACGCCCTCCGGGCCGACACTCGGCGGAGCGTCGACGCCGAGCACGATGTTGTCGATGAGGCGCGTGGCGCCCACGCGCGCGGCGATCAGCACCGCGCCCTGTCCCGGCGCGACCTCTCCCGAGGCGAGCGGCGTGAGCGCACGGCTGTCGACCAGGGCCGCATATTCGAGCTCTATCTCGGCGCGCGCGAGGCTGCCCGCGACGACCTGGCCGAGGCGCACCGCGCTGCGCTCACCCGACAGGAACGCCCCCCCCACCGCGGCCAGCGCGCGCGGCAAGGCGAGCGCCCGGGCCCGTTCGTTCGGACTCAGGTAGCGATTGCGCGAGCTCGTCGCGAGCCCATCGGCGTCACGCTGGGTGGGATGCTCGATGATCTGCACGGGCAGCAGCAGGTCTGCCGTGAGGCGCTTGACGACCTGCAGCTGCTGATAGTCTTTGCGCCCGAACACCGCGGAGCACGGGCCGCTCGCGGCGAACAGCTTGGTGACGACGGTAGCGACCCCCTCGAAGTGCCCGGGCCGGCTCTTGCCGCACCAGTTGTCAGTGAGGCCGCCCACCCGCACGCGGGTGGCCTCACCCGTCGGATAAATCTCTGAGATGCCCGGCGCGAACACGAGATCGACGCCCGCTGCCTCGCAGGTAGCGACGTCGCCCTCGAGGTCCCGCGGGTAGCGCTGGAAATCCTCGTTGGGACCAAACTGAGTCGGGTTGACGAAGATGGTGACCGCCACACGATCCGCAGCGCGGCGTGCCGCGTGCATCAGCGCCTGGTGGGCGTGGTGCAACGCTCCCAGCGTCGGCACCAGCCCGAGCCGCTGTCCATTCGCGCGCAGCTCGTCGCAGGCGGCCCTATAGTCGGCGAGAGCCGTGTACACCTTCGGCTTCATTCGCGCGCCTTGGGGCCACTCGCATAGCGAGCCTCATCGGGCTTCGACGCTTCGGCACGCGTGCCGCTGCCGAAGCTGTGCTTGTCTTCCGGGAACTGTCCCGCTCGGACCTCGCTCACGTAGGCCTTCGCGGCGGCCTCGACCGTACCCCCCAGCTCGGCATAGCGCTTCACGAAGCGGGGAACGAAGCCCTGGAACAGGCCGAGGAAGTCGTAGCACACCAGCACCTGACCGTCGCAATCGGGGCCGGCGCCAATGCCGATCGTCGGCACGCTCACGCTCTCGGTGACGAGCTTCGCTACCGCGCGCGGCACCGCCTCGAGCACGATCGAAAAGGCGCCAGCTTGCTCCAGCGCCTTCGCGTCGGCGATCAACCGGTCGCGCGCGGCGTCGTCCTTCGCCTGGACGCGAAACCCGCCGAGGGCGTGTACGGACTGGGGCAGGAGCCCGAGGTGGCCCATCACGGGGATGCCCGCCGACACCATGCGCGAGACGGCCTCGCACACGGTCGCTCCTCCCTCGAGCTTCACCGCTTCGGCGTTGCCCTCCTTCAGCAAGCGGCCCGCCGAGACGAGCGCCTGCTCCGCCGAAACCTGGTAGCTCATGAACGGCATGTCGGCCACGATCAGCGCCCTCGAGGCGCCGCGCGCCACCGCGCGCGTGTGGTAGATGATGTCATCGACCGTGACTCCGAGCGTATTCGGCGCGCCCTGCACCACCATTCCCAGCGTGTCTCCCACGAGCAGGACATCGACCTTCGCCGCGTCGAACAAACGTGCGAAGGTGGCGTCATAGGCCGTGAGCACCGCGATCTTGTCCGCGCCGTCTTTGCCCTCTTTCGCCGCGCGCTTGCGCGCTCGAATAGAGGCTGCCGTGATCTTGTCCGCTTCCATGCCAGGCTCCCGTACTGGCTATAGTGCCCGCTGCCCCGCGGGGCAAACCGTTCCCGGCGGGGCGCGGCTGGGCGCGCTCGCCGCGAGCCTGCTCCTCGTCGCTTGCACGACAGCGCCCCGCCCTTGCCGCTCACCGAGCGCCTGCCTCGACGGCAGCGAGTGTCTCGCCAATCGCTGCCTGCCGCTCGGAGCCGAACCCGTGGCGCGCGACAGTCGGCGCGTCGTGCTCGACCCGGTGGCGCTGGCCGTGGTGCGCGCCGGCGCCCGACAGCAGAGCGCGCTGCCGCCCACGGTGACGTTTGGCGGCCCGCCGCACCAGAACGAACAGCTGCTCGTCGACTTCGCGGACCGCTGGGGGCCCGTCGACGTCGACACCGCGTTCCTGCTGCTGGAGCCGGCGGTAGACGCCGAACCGAGCGCGAACGACGTCGAAATCGGCGTCGCCGTCGCAGTTGGCGAGTGGGCATCAGGCACCTCGGGCGATCTGCCGTCGAGCCACGGCCCTCACGGCTCCGGTGTCGGGCGCACGCGCCCTCCGGCAGCCTTGCGCATCGACGTCACCGCCCTGGTCCGCGAAATCGCGAAGCAGCCCGAGAGCGCACACGGCCTGCTGGTGCGCGCGACGCGCCCGAGCCCACGGGGCGCCGTGTATTCGACGGGCATCGACGGCCCTGCGCCGCGGCTCGACGTCTACTATCGCCCGCGGTCCCCGGCGCGCTGAGCGGGCTCGACACAGCCCAGCGGCCGACCAGCCAAGATCGAGACCGCTCGCGCTGGTAGTGGGTCAGTCCTCGTGGAGGTCGCTCGTTCCGGTCTGGACCGTCCTCGCGGCGATAGCCCGCGAGGGGCTCGGCGGCGAGCTCCGCTCACGGCTGCGCCGCCGGCGCTTTGGGGGGCGCGAAGGGCCGCGATGCGTTCTAGTCTTCCTGCATGAGCGCCGTGGAGCCCCTCCTGAGCGTTCGCCATCTGGTGACGGGCTTTGCTCCATACGGTCACTCCACGTCAGAGCGGCACGGCGTCGACGATGTGTCGTTCGACGTCGGGACCGGCCGCGTGCTGGCGATGGTGGGCCCCTGCGGGAGCGGCAAGAGCCTGACTGCCCTGTCCATCCTGCGGCTCTTGCCGCCCGAAGCGCACTTGCTCGGCGGGCAGGTGCTGTTCGAAGGGCGCGACCTGGTCACCCTGCCCGAGTCGGAGCTACGGCGGACGCGAGGCCGTGGCATCGCCTTGATTTCCCAGGAACCCGCGACCGCTTTGAGCCCCGTGCATACGGTGGGCTGGCAGCTCGGAACGGCGCTCGTCGCCAACGGCCGCGCGCGTAGGCGCCTGTTCGGGTTCGATTCGTGGAAGGTGCGGGCGCTCGCGAGCGAGCTGCTGACCAGGGTCGAGCTACCCGAACCGGAGCGCATCCTCGACTGCTACCCGCACCAGCTGTCGGCTGGAATGCGCCGGCGCGTGCTGATCGCGCTGGCGCTGTCGGGCAGGCCGCGCCTGCTGATCGCCGATGAGCCGACGACCGGGCTCGACGCCACCATCCAAGCGCAGATCCTCGATCTCATCGGGCGCATCTCCCGCGAAGAGGGCATGGGCGTGCTGCTCATCACTCACGACCTGAGCGCCGTCGCGGAGCTGGCGAGCGACGTCGTCGTGATGTACGCGGGGCACGTGGTCGAGACCGCGCCGGTGCAGGGGCTGTTCGAGTGTCCCCAGCACCCGTACACACGGCTGCTGCTCGAGAGCTCGCAGAAGCTCGCGGCCCCCACCCGCTCGGCGCCCGCCCCGCGCCTCGGCATCCGCCCCTGCGAGGCCAGCTCGAGCGCGGCGTGTCGCTTCGCGGAAGTCTGCCCCGAGCGAACCGCGGCGCCCGAGCGGTTTCCCCGCTGCACCCTGGAGCAGCCCACGCTCGAACCGAAAGCGGCGCGCCATCGCTCGCGCTGCTTTTATCCGACGCTCGACTCGAGCAAAGCGCATGAGTGATGCCGACGCCGCCCTGGAGGCGCCGGCCGCCCCGCGAGCAGGCGCCGCCCCCGAGCCGGAGCCGGACCTCGTTCAGGGCGTGTCGCTTGGAAAGTACTTTCACCAGCGCACGCGCGCGTTCGGCCGCACCACGCTCGTGCGTGCGGTGCACGAAGCCAGCCTGGGCGTCGCGCGCGGAGAGACGGTGGGGCTCGTCGGCGAGAGCGGCTCCGGAAAGACGACCCTCGGCCGCTTGCTGCTCCGGCTGATCGAACCCAGCTTCGGCAAGGTGCTGTTCGATCACCACGACATCACCCACTGGGTCGAGCGCGATCTGCGCCCGCTGCGGCGGCGGCTGCAGCTGCTGTTTCAAGACGCGCCGGCGTCGCTCGACGGGCGAATGAGCCTCGCTCAGATCGTCGCCGAGCCGCTACGCATCCACGGCCTGAGCCGCGGCGACGCTGCCGAGCGGGAGACCGTGCTCGGGCTGCTCGAGCGAGTGGGTCTGCCCGCATCGTTCGCCGAGCGGCGACCCGCGCAGCTCAGCAGCGGCCAGTGCCAGCGAGTGAGCATCGCTCGCGCGCTGTCGCTCGACCCGGCCTTCATCGTCTGCGATGAGCCGATCGCCGCGCTCGATGTGAGCGAACAGCTCGGCGTCCTCGAGCTGCTCACCTCGCTACAAGCCGCACGCGCCATCGCCTATCTGTTCATCTCTCACGATCTTCGGCTCGTGCTCGCCTCGAGCCAGCGCGTCTACGTGATGTACGCCGGGCGCGTCGTGGAGTGCTCGAGCGCGAGCGAGCTGAGCGACGGACCACGCCACCCGTACACGCGCGCCCTGCTGCACGCGGTGCCCGTGCCCGACCCCCGGCGGCGCCGGCTGCGCATGGTGCTGGAGGGCGAACCGCCGAGCCCGTTCCAGCCGCTGAGTGGCTGCGCCTTCCATCCGCGCTGCCCGCGCGCGCGCCGCGGTGTCTGCGACCGCGACGCCCCGCCGCTGGCGCCCGTCGCGTCCGAGGACAGCTGGCACGATGTCGCGTGCTGGTACCCGTACGATTGAAGGGGTGAGGGAGGAAGGGTCAGGGAGGAAGGGGTCGCTCCAGGCAACCATTGTTCTGCTCGACCTCCGAAAGCCGTCGCATTCGACCCCGGCGATCACGCATCTCGCCGACCTCTGAATCCCTCATCCCCTCACCCCTCACCCCGCCCGCGCTCCTCCCGCCGCGTCGCGAGATAGCTCGCCTCGAGGCTTTGCCCTGCCTCCAGCCCGAGGATGCCTACCTTTTGCTCGAGCAGTTCGCCGAGCAGCTTCGCGTTCGCCGCGTCGATGGGCACGTCGCCGCGCAGCCGCACATCGAGCGTGGGCGCGGCCCATCGTACGTCGAGCGCTCCGACGCGCTCGCGCAGCGCCGCGAGATCGGGCTCCCGCGTGAGCTTCAGGCGCACCAGGGTGTCGGCCTGAAGCAGCTGACGCATCGCCCCTTGCCGCACGAGCCGGCCCTGCTCGAGGAACACGGCGTAGTCGCACACGTCTTCGAGCTCGCTCAGCACGTGCGAGCTGATGAGCAGCGTGGTCTGCCCACGGCGCTCCATGAACAGGCCGCGCATCTCGGCGACCAGCTCCGGGTCGAGGCCCGCGGTGGGCTCGTCGAGCAGCACGATCTCGGGGCTCCCCAGGAACGCCTGGGCGACGCTGAAGCGTCGTCGCATGCCGTGCGATAGCTCACCGGGGCGCGCGCGGGCCCGATCGCCGAGGCGCATGCGGCCGAGCCAGGCGTCGGCCTCCCGTTGCGCCGCCTCGGGCGTGAGCCCGCTCAGCTCCGCGTAGTAGCACAGGCTCTGGAGCAGGCTCGCGTGCGGGCTCGGGGCGCTATCCTGCGGCATCAGACCGAGGCGCCCGGAGTGGCGCCGGGCGTCGAACGGGCCTTCACCGAACAGCTCGACTTCGCCGGAGCTGGCCGACAGCAGCCCTGCGATGACCGCAAACATGGTCGTCTTGCCCGAACCATTCGGGCCGATGACCGCGCAAGCCGACCCTCGAGGGATCGCCAGGCTGAGCCCGTCGAGCGCTGGGAGCTTGCCATATCGCTTGACCACGTCTCTGAGGACGACCACGTTCATGCGTCGGCTCTCTTGAACATCGCATGGCCGAGCGCGAGGGCGCCGAGCCCGATCGCGAGCAGCGCCACGATCGCCGGCACCGACGCGAGCCAGCTCGGCGACCACAAAGCGAGCTGGTAGTGCGCGGGAAACAACCAGACCAGGTGGCGAAGCGCCGGCAGCCGCTCGGCGAAATAGCCGCCGTTGCAGATCGAGTGCCCGATCCACAGCGCAAACAGCAGCAAGATCGACAGCGTGCGTGCCCGCGACGGCGAGCGCACGGCAAGCGCCACCCAGGAGAAGAGGCCGAGGTACGCGAGGCCGTAGACCCAGGCGCGAAACGAGGCGCGCAGCAGCCAGAGCACGCTGCCGGCGTCGATGCCGCTGCGCACGCCGGCGACCAGCGCCGTGGCCAGCGCGCCCACCGACAACCCCACCGCCAGCAGCACGGCGTGCCCCAGCCATTTGCCGAGCGCCCACGTGAGCCGATCGCAGCGCGTGAGCACGAAGCGCACGGCGCCCGTCGCGATGTCTCCCGAGTGGAGTCCGCCGCTCGTCATCAGCACCAGCGGGGCGACCAGCTCGAGCGCCATGAAGCCATAGAAGAGCGCGAGCGGGTCGACGCTCGACAGCTCGCGCGCGAGCTCCGCATCGTCGACGAGGAAAGAGATCACGCGCGGCAGCGCCTGCTGGCGGACGATGTCGTCCGGGACGCTGTGCGCGCTGAGCGTGCCAAACATCTGCTCGCGCACTGCCGCCTCGGCCGCGTCCAGCGTCTTCGAGAAGATGTAGGCGCCGAGCGCGGCGCCCACGCCGTAGAGCGCGAACACCACGCTGATCAACCGCGACCGCAACGCCTCGGCGAGCTCGAAGCGGGCGACGCGCACGAGCTTGCGCGGGTCGAGCCCGAGGTTCGTGGCGACGCCCGGACGGCTTACATCGACCAAGGTTTGGCGTGCGCGTCCGTGTCGTCGGACCAACGATGCTGGAGCGCGACACGCTGCTCTTGGCTGTCGCGCAGTGATGGCTCGGTGCGTCGGGCGGAGCCGCTCGCGGGGGCAGCGAGGCGCGGGGCCGACGGCTCCTCCTCGGGTGCCCAGGAATATGGCGCGTGTGAGCCCATGTGCTCCATTCTGCCGTGCCTGGCTCCGCGCCGTCAACGAGCGCGGCCCCGGAGCAGTCTGGCGGCGCCTCGTACACCCCCCGGAGGCCCGCTTCTGGGCGAGCGGAGCACCGTAGTGCCAGCACCGTCGGGGGCAAGACTCGTCGAGCAATGCTTGCGGCGCGCGCCACGCAGCGAGACTTCGCGCCGAAAGCCCTATAATCTGGGCGTCGGTGCGCACCAGCTCACGAAACTTCGCTATCCTTCTCTTCGACGAGGTCGAGCTGCTCGACGTGGCGAGCGTGATGCAGGTCGCGTCGCTCGCGGGTCGCCACTACAACTGGCGCCCCTTTCGCCTGCTGCCGGTGGCGCGCACGCCGGGCATGATCGAGACTCGCAGCCAGCTGCGGCTGGAGGCGAAGTTCTCGTTCGACGACTGTCCGGTGCCTGAGCTCGTCTTCGTGCCAGGCGGCTACGGGGCACGCCGCGCGGCGGACGACGCGGCGACGGTCGCCTGGTGCCAGAAGGTAGCGCCGGCCGCCACGCTGACGCTGGCGATCGGAGCGGGCGTGGCGCTGCTCGGCGCGGCAGGGCTGCTCGACGGCGCCAGCGTGGCGACAACCAGCGACACGCGGGCGTGGCTGGGAAACAGCCTGCCCAACACGCGGCTCGACGAGCCCGAGCCGATCGTGGTCGCGCTCGGCGGCAAGCTGCTCACCGCTGCGAGCTCAGCGCAGGGGGTGGAGCTCGGTCTCGCGATGGTGGAGCGTCAGCTCGGAAAAAAGCTCGCGGGCGCCGTGCGCACCCAGCTCGGCGCAGCGCCCGTGGCGCGCCTGGAGCTGCCCGAGCCCCCGGCGATCACTCTGCCGCCGCGCTGAATCCGCGACGCTGCTGCGCGGATCCATGAAAGCCGGTGCGCGCGTCCCCAGCGCTGATGGCGCGGCCACGAGCGACGGAGTGAGGCTCAGGGCTTTGGCCGCGCCGGGCCCGCGTCAACTGCGACGGCGCCCCACTCCCCACCGGCGTCGGCGAGCACGACCCCTGCCGCACGCGCCGCGCAGGTGGCGGGGAACAGCTCGAGCGATCGGCCACGCGGCACCGCAAACAGGACGCGATCGCCGAACGCTGCGAGCGCGCCGGCGCCCTGCAGATCCTCGCCGAGCCGCAGCGGCGCATCGAGCTCGCGCAGCGCAGGCACGCGCAGCAGCAAGGTGCGGTCGCGAGCGTCGGGGAACGTGAGCCAGCGTGCCGCATCCTCCCCCGCGAACAACCAGGTGGGCTCGCCCGCTCCCACGTCTTCGTCGCGGACGGCGCGGACCTCCGCGCTGCCATCGATCGGGACCTCGGCCATCGCGATGCGCCCTCCGCTCGAGCCAGGCGTCGGGGCGTCTTGTCGCCACACCAACCAGGCCGCCCCCGTCGGGCCAGTCGTCAAGTCGTAACCGACCACGCGCTCCTGCCGCGCAGTGAGCCGCCGCGCCTCGCCGATCGGCTTGCCCTTCAGGTCGAGCGCGATGATCGAGAGCCAGCGCGATCCGTAGGCGGACCCCGCAGCGGCCCGCTCGTTCTGCTCGTCTCCCGGGTCGTAGACGCGCCCCGTGCTGGCTCCAGAGGCGTTCACGAGCCATGCCAGCCAAAACCCGCCCGGACGTGCCGTGACCCGCGGCGCCTCCGCGTCGACGCCCGGCAGCGACACGGCGTGACCTTCGATCCGCTCGGCGGGCGGCTGCGCCGCGTCGAACGCGGCCGCCAGCACCCGTCCGTGGTTACCGGTCGCCGACCAGTCGTCGTAGGCGAGCAGCGCGGCGCCCGGCTGAGCTGCGATGTCGAAGCCGCTCGACTCGGCGTTGGTCTGATCCGGGCCGGGGCGCCACACCGGCGGCTGGTTCAGGTCGGCACGAACGACCCGACCGACGCGCAACGCGCGGCCTTTCGGCGCCGCCTCCTGGAGCACCACCCAGAGATCGGTCCCGTCGCCCGCGAGCCGTGGCGGCAACACGTCGCCGCGCAAGTGTCCGAGCTCGACCAGCTGCGTCGGCGCGTCATCGGCGCCAACCCGACCGAGCAGCGCCACCGCGCCGCGCGACTCGTGCCGCTGTCCCGTCGCGAAGAAGCCGCCGGCGAGCGCGATCGCCATGCCGGGCTCGGTGGCGAACGGAAGCTCGACGTCGGGATCGTGCTGAACCTCGGCGGACTCGCGCTGCGCGTCGCTCGGAGCGAACGTGAGCAACACGCTCTGGCGCTGGCAGTCCGGCATGGCTGCTGGGGCGCTCCCGACAGCCGTCGTGCTCGCGGGTTCCGAAGAGCAGCGGCAGCCCGCACCGACCAGCGCGCTCGCCAGGCCGAGCGCGAACGCCCGCGCGCGCCCCCCACCAACATTGCTCAGCCGGGTCCTTTTCATGAAGCCTGTTACGAGGCGCTAAGGCCAACTGTCGGACGGCCGTCTCTCTCGCTCGGGCCTCGCACAGGTGCGTGGAGACCCTAATCTCGTGTCGCGCGGCTCTCAAATGTTTTAGGGTGCCGGGCCTTGGACCGACTATCGCGCATGTCCGCCGACCTGCCTCAGCCCTATCGACCCAACCCGGTGCTGCAGGCGTTGTATCAACGCTTCTTCAGCCAGATTCAGGTCGACCACGCCTGGGTCGAGCAGGTGCGCCAGCTCGCCGCGCAGGGCACCGTCGTCTACGTCTTGCGCAACCTGAACTGGGTCGATTTCTTCGCGCTCGATCACCTCACCAAGCAGTTCGGTCTGCCCGAGATCCGCTTCGCCAACGACCTCGGCCTGTGGGTGCTCAATCCCATGGGCAAGGGTTGGCTGAACGCGATCTTCCCGTCGCGCAACCAGACCCCCGCCGGCGAGCTGCACGCCGCGCTCTCGCTGGGCGCCTCGGCGGCGCTGTTCTTGAAGCGACCGCCCAGCGTGCTCGACGTCGCCGCGGGCGCGAGCGGTGGGCGCGGCCTGAAGGGCGACGAGCTGGTGGAGGTGCTGATCCAGCTGCAGCGCCAGCGGCACGAGCCGATCTTCCTCGTGCCGCAGCTGTTTCTCTGGACGAAGCGGCCAGACACGCGCGGCACGCGCCTGCTCGATATGGTGCTCGGCCCGCGCGAGTGGGCGAGCCCGGTGCGCACGATCGGGCAATTCCTCTCGAACTACAAACACGTGGAGCTGAAGGCCGGCGAGGCCGTGAACCTGGCCGAGTTCCTGAAGAGCTACCCCGACGCGAGCGACACGGCGCTGATCAGCCGC
>Ga0247763_1001284_pt1 | contig 14504 bp, 11 predicted proteins | sample UWRJL141409B4_FD_179926 | JGI IMG/M metagenome (GOLD analysis project Ga0247763, IMG submission 179926) | Plant litter microbial communities from Arlington Agricultural Research Station in Wisconsin, United States - UWRJ-L141-409B-4 | ecosystem: Environmental > Terrestrial > Plant litter >...
GAAAATTGAAAGACTTCCATGGAAGGATAGGCCATACCGGCCAGTCAAAGTGCCATTGGTTCCAGCCCCCAAGTGGGGCCCTTCGCCAGCAACTTTCAATGCATCTCACCGAACAGAAAAATGGAAAGTTGTCATTGCAGGCCGTACCGAGGTAACTGGCTGATCAAATCATGTTAGTTCACCCGAGTGCCCTCGGATATACTTTTGGTGCATGTCCTCAGAGGCTTCTAAAGCCACTCCAGGCCTTCAGAATTCTTCTACACCCTGTGTCGCCAACAATGCTATCTCACGTTCGTCTACTCAGTCGAGACTACACGTAGGTACCTACCAAGCGGTTGACAAAATAAAAGAGACTGCAAAATGTCAGTGGCCCGTGCTTTCGGTAGAATCCTATTAGACACTCTAGCCTTTTTAACTATATCAGTCGAATGCCTGGCCTGATGCTCATAGTACGAAGCGGTGGTGTGTTAAGAAAGTATCATCAGGAGATGTCTCGGTGGTGTGACGGTACCTCGAGGTACCTAGCGTCTGGGCAAACCGCCACCCCTTCAAAGGTATTGCAAAGTAGTGAGTCTCTTTTATTTTGTCAACCGCTTGCCTACCTACCTACCTAGGTATCAAGTGTCTCTGTTTAGGCCAGGCATCTATTGACAGGACAGGGTAATGGGTCTCCTCAATGTATTCCATCAGAGTGTCTAGTGTCGGGTCTGGTTTCGCGATTCTAATTGATCTCGCGAGTTCACAAGACAAAGCACCTCACCTATGCTTCATTGCTTGCTCATATTACGACAACAGGTGAGAAAAGAAAAGATAAGGTTCCTGGCCATTTTTTGTCAATGTATAGCACGTTTTCTGACTGGCCTGCCTGCCCTGCGCCAAGGGAGTGAGATTCAAGACCTCCATGAGGGCAAAAATTGCAGTGACTGCAGTGCTACATATTGAGGCAGAGGCTATCCAGGTCCAGAAAGAGGCTATCCAGGTCCAGAAAAATCTCTGGACCTGGATAGCGCCTCCCCATATTGATACCCCCCGGACTCAGCCACCCATGATTCTGAAAGTGAGATTCAAGGCCTCCGTGAGGGCAAAGACTGCAGTGATTGCAGAGCCGCGCTCGTCGGGGTTAAGTCGTGAAGATATGTTTCATGTTAATTGGGGGCTCAGCTATTATCATTCAGCAAGTGAGATTCAAGGCCTCCATGTCCTCCGTGAGGGCGAAAATTGCAGTGAATGCAGAGCCGCAACCGTCGTGGTCTTTTCTCAAGAGGTTTGCTCCGGGGACCGCCCCAAACTCTCGCGCGACCCCCCCTCTCCACCCAGCACCCCACCCTGGACACTGCCAGACAGCTGGCCCGTCAACCCCCCCGTATTTGTATGGAAGATTTGGTATTTTCAAGGCAAAACCGTCCACCCCAGTCCACCCCAGAGAGTTGCATCGTCACTGACGCTATCGCCAAACTACCAGGCCTTAGCCTACCGCTTGGACTTTGCAAAATTTTCAGCTACCTAGCCACCCCCCAATCGCCGAGATGCCACTTTTATTGATGGGCTCTCAACACCCGTATTACGTGCTTTTAGCAGTCGCGACGGCTTCAACGCCTTTTCCTTGCGTTTAATACAGCGGCCTCAACACCGCTTCTTTACGTCAGATACAGCGCGGTTCAACCCTATTACAGAGATAGATACAGATAGATCAGCCAGTTCAACACGATCGCCTTGCTTCAATTTGGTTGCCTTACTTGGTATGCGTGACTGCGCCTGTTGGTGGTGCGATGTGCCGTGCGCCACTTGGCGGTAATTTTCATTCCTCGGCGCTGCATTACAGATGCCCTGTTTTGTATGGGAAAATCGGTAATTTCAATGCAGGTGGTGGGAGTGGGTTTTGGGTGGGTTTGGGTGGAGAGGGGGGGTCGCGCGAGAGTTTGGGGCGGTCCCCGGAGCAAACCTCTTTCTCAAGGGCTCCGCCACCCCATCATTTCGGAGGTGAGATTTAGGGCCTCCGCGAGGGCAAGAATTGCAGTGAGTGCAATGCGCCACCACCCATGGTGCGTTCCATTCCGCACATTTCTCTCTCATTGGTCGAGTATTGCAATGCAGTCATTTTTTTTTTTTTTAAGCAATATCTTGGGTTGTTTTTTTTTACTTCGGGAAGACCACCTGACTTACTCCGAGGGCCAGTTTCCAGTTCTCAGTCGGCGGCGTTTATATACCCGCCTATATGTAGGTAGGTAGAGAGAGAGCCATTCAACTGAGCCCATCTCTAGAGGGCCCCCGGGAATTCACATGACCGGAGATGATTGCTGGAGTGACCTCGGTGTTCCTTTTGATATTGACAGCCTGGTTAAGTTGTTCGCGGTGCTGGTACCTGAGCGTATTCATTCACCATGTCAATGTCAAGTGGCAAGTGACCGAGCTCTGTTGTTGTGGCATTGCTTGAAGTTGACATATCTCCTAGGTTTGTCTTGTATAGAGGTCTATGACGTTGCAAGACCATAAGAGCCAGTGATAAAATCTTCTACCGCCCTTTTAACGAATGAAATGCAACTGAAAGAAGCTGGTGTTGAGGCCTAGTTGTAAGTGCAGTTTGACTTCGGGGTGGGAAGGATACTCCGATTAGCTCCGGACAAACATGAACGAATTCTCATCTGTCTCCAGTGCGAACATAGTCTACAAATACAACCATCTATCACTCCTGCCCCGAAGAAAACCCACAAAAGCAACCCGAGAAACCAGCTCGTCGTTTTCGAGTACCTGATCCATCTCGCGCAGTCTTGTTCTCGGGCCCATTGCGCCACGAGTCAGATGATTCAAGGTGGGTGACCGTTACTACGCCCTTATCAAACTCCCCTATCGCAATTTTTTCTCTGTTCCTCTTCACCGAAGTGGACTCTGAAGTCTCAGAATCATTGGTACTCTCATAAGCTTGTGTCGATGTGATTAACGTCGATGAAAAATCGGACAACAACATCATGAATCCCATCAAGGTGGACGGGCGAGAAGGCGGTGTCTCTACCCTGTCAAGACTTTGCTTCGGTGTAGGAGAGGAAGCTGTCGTGTCCACCAACATCTGGCCGTAGCCTCCGACGTTTGGTAAGGTTGAAGTGAGGTGATGTTGGCCCCGGGGAGCTCTACCCGGAGGCTCTTCAGCGGCGTGATCCATCAGGCGCAATGCCCTCGTAAAAGACGAAGTGTATGATCGTTGGAATAGGAATGATGGCAGGGATTTCATTGCCGTGATGGTAAACGTGAAAACCCCCACCCAGTCAGGCGGGGAGGGCACTCGCTCGGTGCCATCGGCCCCCGAAACCCGGCGGCACGTTAGGCGAGGTCTGCCGCGCGAACGCCACTATGTCGGCGATTTTGCGGGATATTCCATAGGTGTGGTGGCGGCGAGCTGAATTATGAGATGGTGACCCCAATAGGGGATCCAGAACGCGCTCCGATTCGATGGTAGTGAGCCTCAGTCTTTGGCTAAACTGCATCCCCTGCCCATACGCGGTATTTCGGTCGCGTAACACGTCCTAATCCGGCCGCGATACTGCCTTAGCTGTGACGGCACAATGGGAAAATGGCAAGCGAGATACCGCCCGTGGCTGCATAGAGTGGGTGTGCCAGGAACCAGGTGTCGGGAGTCTTAAGTCTCTACCGAGTTTCCGTCAACGTCGCAAAGGCAGCCTTGGGGGCTGCGAGGAGCTCGATAAGTTCTGGATTCCTAGCAAACGCTGTCTCTAAAAAAGAACATATGGCCGGGCCTTGGAGACATGCACGCCTCGACAGCCACCACTGTTGCCTGCACTCAACCGTCTTTGCGTACCAATAAGCTAAGAGCAGCAAGGCGCGGGGATCGCGGTCTTCTAGCAGGCGGTGATATGTGGGGTTCGGAAGTCCGACGAAGGACACAAGTTTCGCAATGTTTTCAGGTGTCGTTTCTAGTGGTAAGACCTGAGCAAGAATGCTGGCTGCGGCGTGGTATGGGTTGCTCTCAATCGTTGATGATTTATCGAGACCGTAGAGCTCAACGAACTTTGGGGGTAGATTCGCGACGTACTGCTCGATGTCTTGCGTAGGGAGGACAAACAAGTCAACCGCTGTTGGGGTGTTCTTGAAGACACTTGTTGGTCGCTTCGGGTTAGACAGCTGGTAGATGGCCATCTTGCCAGACGTGAGCTTCAACCAATCTAGATCATGTGCGCTACGTGGGGTGAGCGGCCAGGACTCTTCAATAGAGGTAGTTTGTATGTTGGCAAATGCACTCGCGCCGATCAAAGCAGCGGCAGCCCAGAGTGCGTCCTTTTCCCGGGGGTTGAATGGGTGGAAAAGCTTGTTTTTGAAGACTGTGACGCCATGATAAAAGTGAAATGCTAGAGAAGCAGATTTGGGTGCGTCCCAGATCCCTTTTGAGTGCATGTCGTGGATCAAGGTCAGGGTCAGGATGATGTGGGTAAGGAACGGGTTCTGCCTCGCTTGTCATCAGCTGCCACATTCGTCCCGCCAATGGGACAGCTCACCTCTCGCGACAGCTCTACCGCGGTGCTCTGGAACTGTTGGCTGTATTCTGTGGGGCCAACGGTCAATACATGGGTCGACCTGAACTTGTCGAGGGCGGCCCGGTCGGACCAACTCATTTGGTATCGCTCATCGCCGCCCTCTCCAGCAAGTGGGAGGAAGAGGGGAAAGGCTGGGGCGGCCGAGATTGGACCTAGATCAATCTTAAAAGTACCAGGAACAGAAAGCTGCATGTCATCAATGCCGGCTTCGTAGCTGCAGCCCAGGCCAGTCGAGTCGCATCTGAGACACCGCGGCTTGGTTTCGTCACACTTATTAGTCAGACAGGCACAGAGATCATGGGAATTGGCCCCCTTGCCTTGACTCTGCGAATCTTGCAGTTGCCGCATCCGTACCTTGACTTTCGATGGGCTTTGCGCTGGCGCGGACGTGGGTGAGCCGGTGGGGGGCTTCCATGTCTCTGTCTGGCAGGCGCGAGTGGCCGGCTGGTGCTGGCACGAGGTTCCGCAGACGAGACAGCGTCTGCCGTTTGAGGGTCTTGGGTGAACTGGGATGGATTCATTGTGACGGGGGTCGCTTTAGCTTCGAACCAGCCGCTATGATAGGGGTAGATACTGTTGTTGAGGACGTTGTGCTACGGAGAAGGTGAATCTGGCATGGGATGTCGGGGCGTTCAAAGTCGGCAAGAGGCAAGACACCCCTGTCCATCCCTTCAAAAGGAATCCGCTAACCCCAATTCGTATTCCAGATGGACCAATCAAGTGCCGCTGTCAGCCCACTGCTGACCACCATCAAGAACACCATACCCCCGGGGTTGTCCTGTATCTTTACAGATTTTACTTTTATGTACGTACTAACTCTTCTCTGCATTTATTCCCCCAAACTGGCATGGTTTTCCAACACCCATTCTGCTACCTCCTTACACGGCGCACTCCATATCTCCCCATCTGCAGCAATGTGTTTCACCACCTCCTCCATGACTTGAAACTTTTCTTCACTTGTCTGCAGGAAGGGGTGGAATAAAACCGACAAATACCCACCAGTTCTCTTGACCTCCTCAATCTTTCCTTTTACATAGTCCCTAAACTCATCCACCCCTATCACCCCTTCACCATCCCCTAACTCCCTCCTAATCTCCCTAAACTTGGCCGTATCCATGTAATAATACGCATCCACCGCTTTCCACTCAAACGGCAACACCACCACCCCCCCCTTCCCAATCCCCAACCCCCCCAATGGCGAGACATATGCCATCCCCCTCTCCTTCAGCATCCCCCATGTTCGCTCATTGATCTTCCCTCCTGGCGGCCGAAAACCCCGATACCCCACCCCAGCTTTCCTCGCCGCTACGAAACTCTTCTCAAAGATCTTCACTTCCTCTTCGTCCGACAGGGACGCCCACACCTCGTGCTGATAACCATGCCAGGCCACCTCATGGCCCCGCGCTATGAGCTCCTTCACAGCAGCGGGGTAGACGGCCAAGCTCCAGGACTCAGCAAAGTAGGTTGCGCGGAGGTTATGAGTGGCGAGCAGGTCGAGCATGCGTGGCAAGGCGGTGTGCACGGCAGGGTGTGTGCCGATAGGGTGGGGCCAGGTGTTGTTCAGGACGTCTTGGGCTTCGCCGAGATTGTCCATGGTGAAGGAGACAGCGGCTTTGAAGGGGTGGGGCCAGGGTGGCATTTTGACAGCTTTTGGTGAGATTGAAGTTGATTTGGAGTCAAGATTTGAAGCTGAGGTTTTGCTTTGATGTACAATTGCTGTTAGGTGGGGTTGGGGGGATGGACGTCGGCAGTTGGGGTTGCCCCGCTCCGGTATTTGTCTGGAAGACTGCGACGGGCAAGCTCTGTCTCTCAACCATGTGCACCATTGCCATTGACAAAATGGAAAGACTGATCAGTGCGTTCCATTGTGGAGGATTCGGCACATATACCTCATTTCAACAGCCACGACGATGGCCTCTTTTTGGGAGGAGAAAGGAAAGCGACGACGATGCATCAAGACGGAAGGCTCCAAATGAAAACTACAGATGCCACCTGGAGACATGGTGAGGAATCGGAACCACAGGCCCACTGCCTGTGCAGTATATCAGTCCAAATTTCACATGCAATTGTCAACGGGGGTGGCAGGAGCAGTGATGCAGCGGCACCATTCTCCTACCACCCTCCGGATGAAGGTCCGAAAGCCCCTAGATAGGTTGGATCCTAGTGTGGCACAAAAAAACCTTGAATGGGTCTAAGCCCGCTTCCAGTTTTGACCGACCAGAGAGGTATTTAATCCTCTCCAGGATGGAACATCTAACCCCGATCTCAGGAATCTCAATCTCTGCGTTCGTGTGCCTTCATGTCCTCGCCCAGAAACGGTGGCCGCCCAATACTGGTTACTTATGTAACCCGTGTTGAGAGGGGACTCTAGTGACGCCGAATTTGCGCGGCAGCGTGTTCTAGCAGTGTCAATGTATACTAGGCGCTGAATGTATCCGAGATTCAGCTCCTGCACGCTTTTTTGGGCACAAAAAAGTGCTCAACGCCGACACTGTAACTTGAACTCGTTCATGGGGAGGATAAACTGCTCGTTCTCGGTGATGACTACACTTTGGTGCTGAAAATAAGAAGAAGAGAGAGTTTGGAACGGTCCGGTGTGGAAGTGAGAGTTACAGCGTCCTCTTCAGGGGTGGAGTGATGAGGTCATGGTGGGTCGCCACGGCGACGTTAGCTGCGGAGCCTGCCGTTCCCCGGATATTTGTTGCCCCGCACTGAACCCAGCCACCGACTTAACCCCTGGCCAGGCAGCCAGCTGACTCCGTCTCCAAACAACCTCATTCACTTCATCTCACATCTTCATCGCTGCATCTCAGTCACGGCATCTCCAGCTGCCATGGCATCAGAGAAGGCCTCACTCGGGCCGGATGCCCAATCCCAGGTCCTAATTCCTCGTCACAGACACGTCGCGGGTCGATGTCCTGGACGATTCATCCGTGGAGCTCTGTTGGCGCTCGGCGGCTTGGCCATCTTTCACACATGCTTCCGCAACGGCCCCGCACCTGGCCTCCCAACACCCTCAGAACCTAACACAGGAAATTCCGGGAATCTCTGCTTGACGCCAGAATGCATTCACGCTTCGTCCGAAATTCTTTACAACCTCGCCCCCAATTACAAGGAGATCGATCCTTGCACCAACTTCGAGGAGCTCGTCTGCCGTGGATGGACCGAGAAACATGACCTCCGACCTGATCAAGGTGATGCTTTCACTGGGACATTTATGTCTGAGCGCTCTGAAACTCTGCTTCGACACATCCTCGAGGCTCCATATCCAAAGACCTCCAATGTAAGAACCTTTCCGAAATGTGGAGTATCAATGTCTCCTGACACACACTGCAGCATTCGTACTTTTCGCCTATGCAGCTTGGTGTCGCTAGCCACTCTACGGATGAAGAAAACTTTGAGAAGATGAAGTCCGCTTACGACGCCTGCCTGGATGAGTCCTCTATCAAGGAGATCGGCATCAAACCACTTGCCCACATCATCGAGCAAGTCAAAAGGTCATTCCCTCTGGATTCCGCCGGTGCTCGACCCACTGATAACTCTCTGAGCGACACAATTCTCTTCTTAGCCAAGCATGGCGTTTCAGGCTTGGTTTCGTCCGGCACTGGTCCTGACGACACAAACCCCGACGTCGTTGTCGTTTCTGTTGGGGCACCATGGAGTATTGGCTTGCCATCCAAGGAACGTTACAAGGACGACGCGTTGGTCAAGAAGTATCGTGGTGTTGTCGTCAATGTGCTCTCTCAGCTAAGCCCCGAGGAGAACAAGGACGTGCTCGCGGGTGTCGTTGACTTCGAGAAGAAGCTCGCCGCTGCCTCACCCAGCACGGAGGAGCGCGAAGACGTCACCAAATTTTACAACCCCATGTCTTTGAAAGATGCGTCTGCTCTGACGCCCAAGATTGATCTTGCCAATTTCGTTCAGAGCATGGCTGGCGACCACAAGGTTGACCGCTTGATCGTCAATGCGCCAAACTACCTAAAGGATCTTCAGACAATCCTCAAGGAGACGGACGATGCCGTTCTACAGAGCTACTTCGTGTGGAAGACTGTTCAGGCCTTTTACCGGTATGTTGACTCGCCAGTTGTCAAGCCGTACAAGGCATTTGTCAGCGAGCTCGCCGGAAAAGACCCCAACGCGGAGCCTGAACGCTGGCGCACCTGCATCGGACATGTCGACGGAGGGCTCGGCTGGATCCTGTCAAGATTCTACATTGAGAAAGCATTCAGCGCCAAGGCTAAGCATTTTGGTGATCTCATCATCTCCGATATCAAGGACATCTTCGTCAAGAAATTGAAGGCCACGGAGTGGATGGACGACAAGACAACCGAGAAGGCGATTGAGAAGGTGCACAACATCGTGCAGAAGATCGGGTACCCGACCGCCAGTCCAAATATCATGGATCCTGAGAGCCTTGCCTCATACTACAAGTCTGTCGTCGTCGACCCCAAGGCATATTTCGCCAACGCACTCTCTATGATTGCGTTTGACATCTTCGATGAGTGGTCAGCTCTGGGCAAGCCAACGGACCGAGCAAGGCATGGAATGACTTCCTACACGGTAAATGCGTATTATAATCCTAGCTTGAGCGAGATTGTGTTCCCGGCAGGCATCATGCAGTTTCCAGTCTTCGATGTCGAAGTCCCAGCCTATCTCTCATACGGAGCGTTCGGTTCGGTGGCGGGACATGAGCTCTCGCACGCCTTCGACTCACTCGGCCGCCACTACGACCAGTACGGTAACTACACCGACTGGTGGTCAAAGAGCACGGTCAAGGCATTTGATAAGCGTGCGCAATGCTTCGTTAATCAATACGCCAACTTCACCGTTCCCGGACCCGACGACAAGCCACTCCATGTCAACGGACGTCTTACTCTTGGCGAGAACATCGCTGACGCAGGCGGTCTCTCTGCCTCCTTCCAAGCTTGGACTCGCCGCGCAGCCGAGGTGCCCAATGCCGACTTGCCGGGACTGGATCACTTTACGCAGAGCCAGCTTTTCTTTGTCAGCTACGCCAACTGGTGGTGTGGCAAGTCGCGTCGTGACACAGCGATCAACCGCATCTTCACCGACCCTCATGCGCCCAAGTTTGCAAGAATCTTGGGCACCATGTCGAACAGCCGCGAGTTCAGGGAGAGCTTCCAGTGCCCGAGCAAGAAGCCGACTTGCGAGCTGTGGTGAGAATATTTTGGATATGAACATGTATTGTACAAGCAGCTCTAGCTCTAGATTGTAGTTGGGTGTAACATTTGAATATGGATTTAGGGTGTTTTGCAGTCCTAAAATTGAACGTGGTCAAAGGCAACAATGCACCTCCGAAGCACCTTCGAAGCACCTTGCGTCATAAGGTGCTCTCCTTTGTCCAGATAGAGGACACCCATTGTCGATGTTGACAATGAGCTTTGAGTTTTTTTTGACATAGCATCGCGATCCCCTTGTGCAAGATGTTTTCGAGTCAAGAAACTATGAATTCACAACTTTAATAAAAACAATGCCGTCTCCCTCGAGGGTTCCAGCGGCTTGTTCCTGGATACTGGCCAGCAGACACGGACATCTTCCTGTTTATCACGTGTCGTAGAGTCGATCTCAACGAGTCGAAGCAGGTTGTCTTGTCCAGTGCTGAGGAAAGTTCCCATCATCACCAAAGGTAAGTCAAAGAAAGCGAGCAAGGTAAGGCAAGGTAAGTCCAGTCAGCCAACCATTGTCATACCCACCTACACGATGGGTATCACATATGGTACTACAACCACCCGCATCGCCTCCCGGGCTCGTGCTCACCACCACCTCCACCGACCCCGTCAACAGGAGTCAGCGCGACCCTTGGTCCCCTTTCATGTCTTCTCCTCTCCCTCCTCCTCCTCCTCCTCCAAAAGCCAAACCCCCTACCCTTCCTACCCCTCCTATCCTGTTCCTGATCGCAGGCGCTGCTACGTCCGCTCCCAACCCGACCTCTATCGTCCTGGGTATTATTTCTTACCCCGTCTTAGCGGTCGGTATCGCTATATTTCCCGACAGCAAGTAGCCGACTATGCCATTTCCATCCCTGAACAAGAATTCCAACATGGAGAGAGAGAAGAGATTCATGTTTCCGCTGCCCCTGCGTATCCGAAACCGTTTTTAAATTTGGAGAGGTTCCCCTTTTTGGATAAGAGATGTGACTGGTTAGAATACCCATTCACGTTACCGCAGCCGTATTACGAACACCAGGTCATGCAGGCAAAGGCGACGTGGGACAGCGACGGCCTATTCGTAGGAGGAGGAGGAGGGGGGGGTTTGTATAAAAGTCCAGGGCCCGTGCGGATCGTGTATCGAGAGCAAGACCGGTCAGAGTTCTATCTCCTGTTTCACGATCCCGCGAAATGGTTGGGTCCGGTCTCGGGCTCGGGCTGGAGAAGGAGGAGGAGGAATTGTGCTTTTAGCGCGGCGGTTGCTTATATTTGATTGATGGATGACCCGAAGGCAAGCGAGTGCGAAGAGTCCAGCATGCCATCCGCCAGGTGAGAAGGTAAGTAATTTGGATGGAAGGAAGCGAGTGCTTGTTTTCCATTTCTGGACAAGGAGTAACAAAGTTGCAGTGCAACGTTCCACTCTTTTCTTTTCTTTCTTGACACCTTTCATTTGTATTTTTTTCTTCCTCCTCTGCTCAAGCGAGATGAGATGAATATAATGAAGTTTTACAAGGTTTTTCTGTCATTGTTTGTCCAACTCCCATATGTGGTGAGCTGTATTGGTAAATGACTTTGTTCAGATCCCATCAAGTGTGATGTGATGATGTTGCCATTTGTAACCTCAACACCCGTAGCAATGTGCCATCCGTCGAGACCAGATGTACACGCCCAATTCTGTGTAAAGATTCTGACATGATGTCGGCTTGCAGGTGCAACGTCGATGCCGGCTGCAAGGTGGCACAGGCGTCACCTAAGGGCACCGGTCCAGATCTTGGAGCAACTTGCCAGTCTTTATATATCCCCAGGTGCGGTGGCTAGCCACTCTGGCCGTCGAGTGACATTTGGTCATAACAACCGCACGCCAACATGAAGCCTTCACAAATCCTTTCGGTGCTCGCCCTTGTCGGCGGTATTCTCGCCCAGACAGATCCCTCGGACGCTTGTATGACAGCCATAGCTATGATGCCTCCCTGTGCGGTAAGTGTTTTGCGTCTCATTTGTTGCTTTTTTATTACCTAGGTGGGCTGTTGCTGATTTTTTGAGTCTAGTATTCGTGCATCTCCAGCGCAGCAGGCGACAGCAGTCTCAAGACCAAATGTCAATTCCAGGACGTCGCTTGCCAATGCACTCAGTCGGCGGACTTGCAGTCGGTTGCCGACCCATGCGTCGCTGCCAATTGCCCGAGCGACGTTGACCAATTCCGAACCGCGGCGTCTTCGATTTGCCAGATCTGTATCACTGCTACGGCGACTGCTGCGCTTTGAACCTGTCAAATTTTTGGTTGGAGAACAAAGAGAGGGAGGGGCCCAGATAGAAGTTCGCAGAAATTAACTCCGCTTTCCCGCCCTCCCCGCTCAGAAACAAACCAATGGCGGATGCGTTCGTGTGAAGCGTTTTGTAATTGGAAGCAGCGACCGCCCTGTCTTGGTCTTGGCGTCGTGTCGTGTCCCACCACGTTGCAGCGAGGCCAGTCGAGAAGCATTTCGTAATCACCGTGACTTTGCAACCTTAGCTGCCCTCGGCTGCCTAACCAGTCGTTTTTTCCCCTTCGCTTTTCCCTCTCTGTTCAGTCCCCTCCAACCCTTATTTTACCTCCTAGGTTGGCGGCCATGGCGCAACCCAACATCAACATTGCCTTTTCCCCTGGGAGGTTAAACCTGCATCGCTATGTCCAGGAGCGTGAAGCCAAAGAGCAAGCCAAGGAGCGAGCCAACGATGAGCGGAAAAAGATTGAAAAGGAGCGGCTAGCCCGCGAGAAAACACTCGAGTCGGCAGTACTGTCCGAGTACTACAAGTACCAGCGCATCCAGGACTACCACGGGTCACGAGTTTTGGTTTTGCAGCCAGGCGACAAGGCCGATCTCAAACTTTCGGGTCGGCTTGAGGATCTGTGGATGATTGGCGGCCAAAGCGAGAGCTACATGGCTCTGTCCTATGTCTGGGGCGAGCCCAACTTCACAGACGTCATTCTGATCGAGGGGAAGCGGCTGGCCATCACAAACAGCTTAGGGGCAGCCCTGCGACGACTACGTCCTCCTGCAGGTCATCCTCCGTTGCGTCTCTGGGTCGATCAGATCTGCATCAACCAGCGGGATACGGTCGAGAGAAACAACCAGGTCCGGTTAATGCACGCCATATTCCGCGACGCATCCAGGGTCCTGGTTTGGCTGGGAACAGACCCCGAGGGACACGCGGCAAGGGCTTTCCAGATTGCCAACGCGTTGCGTTCCATCTTTGACGACAAGCTCTTGGCAAGTTTGTGCAAGGCCAAGGGCGCCAACTTTGACTGGATCCCCATCGAGAACTGGAAATCACTCCGCGAGTTGAGCAAGTTGCCCTGGTTCCGGAGGGCTTGGATACCGCAGGAGATTGGGACCGAAGCGGATGCTGTTGTGCACTGGGGGGCCGAGAGTATTGGTTGGGAGATACTGCATGATGCCATGAAAAAGTTGGAGGGTCAAGGATGGGAGCTGAGAAAAAAGTACAAGATTGACACTAGTTCCGTGACGCTGTTATTCCGGCGGTTTGTTGAGCAGTCACCAGATGAACGGGGAGGGAGAGCGCAGCAGCAGCACAGTTTCATCTACCAGCTTTGTCTGAGCGCGAGGAACACGGCCACGGACCCCCGGGATTACGTCTTCTCCCAGTTGGGACACTATTCGGCGTGGATAGAACCAGAAGAGGCACTAATCATCCAACCGGATTACGACAACTCAGTCGCCGCCGTCTATCACGAGATTGCTATCCGCGCCCTGAGCGTGGACGACACCTTGATGTTGCTCAACGCTGTTTCCGACAATGGAGAGACCCGGCCACCACTTCCTGGCTCTAAGCTTCTGCCCAGCTGGGTTCCCCGCTGGGATGCTGGCCGATTCCACAGCCTGATCGGACATCCCGGTCGGTATCGAGCTTCGGGGGCAACAAAGTCGTGGATCACCAAGGATTCTTTTGAAGACAACTACGAGACCCTGGTAGTCAAAGGTCTTGTAGTTGACACCATTGAAAAAATCACGCCGCGGTTTACGTCAAGCTGTTTCAACCCAGAGTCATCCAAGAAAGATCTCATCCAAGCTGCCTGGCGCTTCTGCCGTCCTCCCAAGCCCACCGCTGCCGCCCAATCCTCCTTCTCCTCTTCCTCCTCCTCCTCTGGCTCCAGCTCCCGGCCCGGGTCTGCCCCGCCGTCTTCTAAGAGCGACCCCGTCAAGTTCACCACTCAAGGCGCCTACCAAAACGACGCCTCCTTCCCCCTCCTCAAAGCTTTTCTTGATTGCCTCGCCCCCACCGCCCTATACTCCCACCTCACATCTACCTCAAAACTGGCCGCTGACTCCGCCGCTTATGCCTCCGGTATCGCCGCTCTCTCGAAGCTCTTTTCCCCCACGGTATTCTCCTCCAAGCACGACCCGCGAAAATCTCCACCGCCACCTTCTCCCTCTCCTTCTCCATCTCCCGTCCCTGGGAGCGATGAGCCTGAAGTTCGTTCCTCTCGACCGAACCCTACAGCCTGGCTGCAGGCCGCGGAGGAACATGCCACGCATCGCTGCTTTGCAGTGACGCGAGAGGCGCGATATCTCGCTATGGTACCGCCTACCGCAAAAGTGGGGGATATGGTTTGCATTCTGCAAGGAGGGGAGACGCCCTATGTCCTGAGGGTTGCTGATAGAAGTAAAGGGGATGAGAGAAGGGTGTTTGTGGGAGAGGCATATGTGCCAGGGCTGATGGATGATGCGTCGGGGCTTTTTGGACGGGGTGTGGAGTTGGGGACGCTGAGGCTACGGTGATGTCTGAGAGG
>Ga0247763_1001286_pt1 | contig 14493 bp, 5 predicted proteins | sample UWRJL141409B4_FD_179926 | JGI IMG/M metagenome (GOLD analysis project Ga0247763, IMG submission 179926) | Plant litter microbial communities from Arlington Agricultural Research Station in Wisconsin, United States - UWRJ-L141-409B-4 | ecosystem: Environmental > Terrestrial > Plant litter >...
TCTTTATCAGCAAACTAATACATAGAAGCTCTTTAGAGGTAGCCTGTGCTGGCTTGCCGCAGTTTACCTTATCGGCTGATCTCTAGCTGTTATTATTTTTAGGGTTCTCTTGTCTTTCTTTTTACTTCCCTCTACTGTTTTCCTTAGTTTGGGAGGGGTGTGGGAACAGATTCATCGTCTGATGTTTTGCAAATGTAACCCAGCAGGCGTCCGAGCAGGCGACCACGACACGCATATTTCTCTCCTGGGTTGACGAATAGGAAGTGACCCCACCATGCTCTGACTGCTTAAGCGCCGGCAAATGCTACGAGAAGGTATCAATTAATGTGGCGACGGGGGAAGTTTAACTATCTCTGCTGACCGCCTTTACACGTATTTCTAGTGGCCAAGGGCTGACAAAATTGGAGCTGTATTCTCCGTGCCCTCCACTAAATTTGCACCCATCCCATCGTGGCCGAGAGACGCGCCAATTTCATGCTTGGTCACCCGATACTACGACCATGAATTCGAACGAGGGCGAGCGCCAAGTTGAGGGTCAACCCCCAAAAGGCTATGTAGAAGAACCTAAAGAGGAACGCAACCAAGGTGTTGAGGATGGGTGAGTATTCAACGTTGTACTGTTCGTTGGGACGGCATGCTCATACACCACCACAGACGACAGAGCCCGGCTTTTGAAATCGTAGGTCCGGACCTTCCTCTACTGTCGTTGCGGCCGGTTCCCTTGCGACAGCTATCGCTTCCGGTGCAAGCAGCATGAGCAGAAGGGGGCCATGACTAAGCCAGAGCCGTTTCTACTGCTGGCGAGCTGAAGAACCTCCACAACTTAACGGTACAGGTGATCAACGTGCTCGTCCTGGGCGAGACAGGTGTGGGAAAGTCGACCTGGATCAACGCATTTTTATTAACTACCCCAAGTACAACACCCTGTGAGAGACCATGCAGGCTAAGAGGCCCGAATATGCCGTGCCCTTTTTATTTCCTTACCAGGAATGAGACGAGGGGGGTGAGGGAGGCGGGAAGATCCAAGAGTGCTTTTATCGAGGTTGGGAAGAGCGAGGACGAGAATCCTAGGTAAGTGAGCCAAGGGGAGGATGAGGGCTTGTTGACTAACATGCAACAATTACATAGCTGCAAAGGTGAATCGGCAACGCAAAGGACGGTCGTCTACCGGATCCCTCTTGGTGATGAGATGATGCTCCGCTTGATGGACACACCGGGAATCGGCGACACGCGCGGGATCGCGTACGGCATCCTCAACCAGGAGGACATCCTAGCGACGCTGCACCACATCGACAAGCTTCACGCGATCTTGATCTTGCTGGGCCCGGCCAAAGCGCGTCTCAACGCCATGTTTCGATTCTGCATCACGGAGCTGATGAGCCATCTGCATCGAGATGCCACCGGCAACATCTGCTTCGGCTTTACCAAACACATGGGGGAGCAACTACTCGCCAGGTGACATGTATAATCCGCTTAAGAGTCATTTCTTCAGCTGCAGAAGCCGCAAGAACTGCTACTGGTGGAGTCCCAGAGAGCCATCGAATTAGGGTTGCCCAACCAAAAGGACAGGCTCCCCGAGCACGACCCTAACTCGCCGCTGCACATATTAAATAATGTGAGGAGGCCACGGGTAGTACAAGGAAGGGTCAAACTTTTCCTAAATGCGGGTTGCAGCTCAGATGCTTAAGTAGCATGACGCATCTGGAGGAGCTCTCCCTCTACCAGGCTGCAGACAGCGGCCTCTGCCAAAGTGTGCCAAGGATCCAGGGGAGGCAAGGCGTGGCCAAAGCGGTGGCAACGAGTGTTATTTTGGGGTTTGCTCCGGAGACCCCCGATAAATCTCCCGCGACCCCCCTCCCCACCCGTTGACAGTGCCAGACGGCTGTGCACAGTCGACCCCCCGTTTTTGTATGTAAAATCTTGAAATTTCAAGGCTGTTGTGTCTAGCCCTGTCAGCGCTTGGGTCGCTTCCACCACCTCGCTTCCACAACCCCGGTTCCACCACCTCGCTTCAGTTGGTACCGTAGTATCGCTTCGCGATAGCTTCAATTAAACGTTCCATCGCCCTCAGGCCGCGCACGCGCAGCGATTACAACCAGTTTAAGAGAAATCCAGCGCTGACTGTATGCAACTAACACGTAGTCCACAAGGCTCAAGATCCCTCAACTCGAATATCTCGGCCCAAGCGAGGCGCAACTATTCCCAATTTGAACTAGGCCCTTCCCTTAAAGAACTGGATCATCAGGATACTACGCGTAATTGTATTGAGGTGGATGGCGACGACTAGGGTGGTCAGTTACGGCAGATAAGATGGATATAGCTTTAATACGGTCGATTTTGCAGCTTCAACGTAGTCGTTTTTCTTTCTTTTCGGTAGATATAGCTTCAACACAGCCAATTCGCAGCGTCAACGCAGCTTCAACGCAGCTGTTTTCTTAGATAGATCAATCGCAGCCCAGTCTTTTTGCTCAACTATTTTTTCTGCTTTTCGGCCTGCGTAAGACCGCCCTGTTCTGGCATGTGGAGTATGGTAGCCCAGCGATGTGGGTGGGCGCCTCTCGCTTGCGTTGGAAACGGGCTGTTTTGTATGGGAAATCCGGTAATTTCAATGCAGCTGGCAACTGTGGGTTTTATGTGGGGAGGGGGGTCGCGGGAGATTTATCGGGGGTCTCCGGAGCAAACCCCGTTATTTTACCCTAAAGTTGCCCTCATCTATCCCAGTACCACCTTCCTCAGGTGCTGCTCAGGTGCTGCCCAGGAAATAATCAGAGAAATCGCTAAACATGGTTTTAAACAAGTAGGTAGTACTCTACGGTGTGTATGGCAACTTTTCGCGGGGCCCCAGGTTTTGGGACACACTGGCCCAAAACTGGGACCACCCCCCACCCCCTGTTTGCTCTTCTTCTTCCCTTCACCACATTCCCAAAACTCACCAACCTCCCCAACGTCTACCATCGTACATATACCATTCATTCGGCTGATGCTCATGGTTCGGCTTCTCGGCCACCTTGAAGATGGAGATGGACTGAGGTCTGTCCTTGCCCCAAAAGCATGGCCAGATGAACTGGCCCTTGGCAGCCAGGCGCGTCTCATCAAAGTCTAGGTGGCCAAGATTCTCATTTTCATCGTCAACTTCGGGATAGCCGTCGACCTGGTTGGCCACAAACTGAAAGTAGATGCGGTTAGGGTTGGATTCTTCCCTGGGTTTCTCGCGTTGCTCGGGTTTCGCCAACGTTTTTGTGCTTCCCATCAGTTCTCGCTTGAATCTGGCAGCTTTGACGCCCCAGGGGGCAGATATGTCTCCGATCGCTCGTTTCTGGCCGGTTACTGGCTCTTTCTTGACCTTGACTTTATTATCCTCGGCAGGTGTAGTAGTCACGGGTTTGCTCTCCATTTTTTGGTCCCCAAAAAAAATTGCGTTCCTTGAACCGTAGAGTGCCCCAGACCCTGTCCTGATAAGACCTGGCTTGTTATGCTTGTCATCGGTTCCGTTGTCTTTGGAACCCTCATCAGACGCGTTCGAGTCTAAGTCCTTGTCGCTGAGCAATCCTTTGGGCTGTGCATTTCTGAGCCGCTCAAGCTTTCGCCTCGATTTGGCAAGTAACATGACGCCCTCGAACATCCCGAACCAGAACGAGGCGATCACCCCGTCCGAACTCTCGCATGGGAAGATATTGATTCGCATCACATCAACGTCCGAATATGGGTCATTCAGGTCTCCATAGTTCTTGGGTTCCTCGCCGTGCCAATGCACAATGTACGACCCGACGAGGTGTTGGATGTTCCATGGATTGGGCGGCTGTTGTTGTCGAGCAACAAGATCGTGGTGGGGTTTGCATCGGCGGTCCCATCTCGCCTTCCTTTCGGCTTCCTCTCTAGCCTCCGCTTGTTCTTTTTCGAGTTTCTCTCGATTGGCCATGCCTTTGCTGGCCTTCTTCAATCGTTCGACCTCAGCCTTGATATTATTGGCGTCCCATCCAATAACCGTGATGGACTCATGCTTTTCTACCAGGAGATCCGGCGCCTTGGAAATAATTTTGTCTGGGAGATTTTTGTCGTGCAGGTCCCATTCGGCCAAAAGAATAGGAGTTGACGGTCTCTTGCCCTCGGTAAGCATCTTGCCGTTTTTGTCGATGCGGAGGGTCTTTCTCAAGAACAGGTCCAGGTTGAGGTTTGCTTGTTCGCTCTGATAGCTTGCCTGTGAGCTCAGGGTCCAGGGAGTCCTCTGGGTTTTGTGATGAACCTCAAGTCTTGAGAACTCATTCTCAATACCGCGCTGAATAGTGTCCTCCCAGCCGACTAGGACTTTGTCCTGCGTCAGATAGATGGCTAGGCCCGGAACTGCTTCAACAGCCTGCTTAAGATGTTTGTCGTAGTCCCCCCATGATGAACACAAGGTAAAACAGAGCGCGTCTGGGGTCTTGCTTCTATCCGGGCGTCCCCTAGCATCTTGAAAATACTTGGCTACAAAGCGGCGTTCATCACAGAAAACCTCTCTGGAAGGATTGTCGCCAATGTCTTTGAAGAGGCGGTCTTCAAGGCGTTCAAATGCTTCATTGTACTCGTTCTGCAGACGGTCCCGCACAGCAGCAATGGGCGGCGCGAGGTCAATGCACTAATGTCCGTGTTAGGTAACGTTGCAAAAACTGCATTCGCCATGTCTCTCACCTTTCCGTCCTTCCAAGCCTTGACCAAAACTGCCTTGAGGTCGGCGACTCGATCGAGTTTTTTGTGGTGAATGCCATATAGATGTAGCTGCGCGAGCAGCCACTTTTTGGCTGGCGGCTTCTGGCTCGGCGCAAGGTCGCCCGATTTGATGCGGTCAGCGAGCCGCTCAGGCGTTGCCCAGGCGATGTCGTCCAGTCTGAACTCGTCCTGGCCACGACCTTCCCAGTCCTTTCTAGGGCCGTAACTGTAAGGTGGAGAGTAGATTGCGTCAGGCGTAATAGGGTCTTCGTCCTCCTCCCATCGGAACTGCCGTGTCGGAATTGACATTTTCGCGAATGAAGTTTGAAAAATTCCGGGGAGGAGAGTGCTGTCTTATGTCAGAAAAGAGGTGTGGCACGCTAAGCTGAATCAAGCCCAGGTATGAGGCGCGCAATCTGAGCAAAACTAGCGATGTATTGCAGTGCTGAAAATTTGTGGAAGGAAAGAAGGTTGCGCGAGAAGAGGGGCTGGCTGGGAAAAACCCAGGAGTAGTGGGGCCCAGGCCCCACCGACTCACACCAGGGGAGCTGAACTGACGACTTAGTCAGTTCAGTTGGCCAGGGCTACTGTTTGTCATTACTGTTGCCACCACGCAGTACTATAATAGAGGCTCTCCGGCAAAGCCAGAAAGCTGAACAAGCATTTGAATCAAGCAGTTGCAACCCATTTTATTCCATGAATTCCAGTGTGCAGTGTTTCTGACATCTTACGAAGCTTTTCTTTTTTTTCAGCACAGGTCAGAGAACGGCCCTAGCGGCAATTGAGCAAGGCATGTGGGCTTACTCCTAGCCAACACTCCACACTAATCAAATCTAACTCAAATCAAATCGTTGCGCGCCAAATCGTTGCACGCAGAATCGAAGGCCACTCCGAGTCTTCGGCTCGGCTCCGCCGTCTTCCACTGAGGGGGTTCTAACTTCTTTTGGCCTCTGGCATGTTAGTGGCGAATTGCAACCCTTGGTAGCTAAACCGACGGTTTTAATTCAGCTCGGCTCGCTACACCCTCCATGTTTCTCAATGCTTTACGCGTAGGTGTAGCCTTATTAAAGTTCTCGCCGTGTTGAGAATATCTATGAATTCAATTGCTCTGCTTGGTTGAAAAAAAAATTATCACTGCAATTTTAATGTCAACTGAGTAACCCATTAAACTGCCTAATTAGAGGTCGCGACTCCCAAACCGGACGACCCACTTTCCGGACATTTCCCGCACACTACCAAGGAGGACAACAAATGCAGCATTCCTCGTATTTCCTAGTAATTTGTATACAAAAAAAGGTCTACAGCATCTCCTGAGCCCCCCAAAACCGATCCAACCTATAAATAATTTCCTCTTGAGCCTGTTCAACCGCTAGTATGGCTTCTTGTTGGGTTACCCTCCTCTAGCGGGTTGGGGTTCCCGACTAGCCTCCTCGGCCTATACGATATCTTCTATTCTAGTAAACTTATCGTTGGGCGCCTTTCTAACCCTCTTTTATATATAAGGCTTAGTTACCTAAAAATCCTCTTCCAAATAGTTAATTTCGGCTTTTAAACTTACCTTCTCTACGTTAGCTAGATTTAAAGCTTTCTTAACCTTATTTAATAAGTATTTAACCGTATAATAATTAGGTAATACCTTCCTTTTAAGGCTATTTACAACCTGACAAATATCTTAAGCCTTTTTCGGGGTCTTTATAAGCTATAATTTAGCCATAGGAGCTATTTTTAGCGTAAGGGTACGTAATCTAGGGGAGGGGGTATTTTCGATGAGTGCCTTACGGTTATTTAGTATTATAAATGGGTTAAATAGCTATATTCCGGTTTTTCTAAAGCTATTACGTATATTGGGAACGTTATAACCCCGGCGTAAGGTATTTTTATAATAAAAAAGAAACCTTTATTTATTAATTAGTACCAAATTATAGCAGTGAGCCAAGGCCTTGGTGTTTTGTTAGAAATAGTTTTTGAGAGGGCTGAAAACGTTATAATTAAGAGGCTGGGTTTTATGGGATATGTAAGTAGGTAAAAAGAGTAGTTAAATGCAATTGTTATAGCAAATCTATATAAACTCTTCCGTATTATAATTACTTACCTTATCAAAAATTAATAAGTACTATTCTATTGGGTATTTTGGCTTTATTTCCGGTAAATAAATTTCTTTAAACTACCTAATAACTATTCTTAAGTTGCTTTAGCCCGTAATAAAGTAATTATATTATTAATTATAAATATCTTCTTAATCTTTAACTTAGCGTAGATACTATTAGCCTTATGATAAAGCCCCCATAAAGATAATTACGAGCGTTAATCTACATCCTTTAACGGTAATAGCTTCAATTACAAAAACCCAGGGAGTACGGTTTGGAGACGTAATAAGGGAACAATTGGTAAGAGAATCGCTTATAATAATCCCTATAGCTATTTCGACCTCCTATATACTATATTCGTCTATATTAATAATATTCTGGGAGAGGATACATTTAAACGGTAACTAAAAGTCTAAACAGTTATAAAAATCTTTATACGTAGCCTTGGTAAAACCGCGCGTTTTTGATTTTTCCAGTAATACGCTTTTCTTAATTTTTATACATTTATAGTACTTAAGAAAGCGGTTAACCTAATAATAGCCAAGGGGGGTAAAATCACCGCTTTGCCTTAATACTTTTTAAGCTATCCTTATGATCTGGGCCTTAATTAAAGCGCGCCCTATAATTTCCTCGTTAAGAGCCTAATCGATTAAGAATCTTTCCTGAACTGGTGATAGTTTTTTGGCTTCTATTTGGCCCGCTGGCCTATTAGTTACCCCGCGGAGGCGGTTACTTAATATTAACCGCGGCATATTGAACTCTTAAGCGGTATAGCGTAACATTACGCCATTTTAAACTGTATTAATCGCAGATTGAATATTCTGCTTACGTATTAGATCCATTACAAATTTGGTGGGATTTGGGCTAAAAACCTGGGTGTGGTGATGAAAAGAAATATAGTGGTTGTCTTTTGGGTTTGCAGATCGCAATGTCCGGAAAGTGGGTGGTCCGGTTTAGGGGTCGCAACCTCTAGAGCTGCCTGATGGTTGCCTAAGGCGGTGGCATGGTCCCACTTTTATGAACAAGCCTCTGGACCAATCACCCCCCCTTTTCAGCAGCAAGCCAGCTCTTATGGTCTGCCTATCGCGGTCCAATACATCGCTAACTATGTCCGTCCTCCACGTCCTGGTTCTCCATCTCTGACTCACGCGCCTACCGTTGGTACGAGTGTCGAATTACCACCCCAGGCAGTTTCTTCTCCTCTCTTGCCAACGTACTTAGAACAGACATCCCACTATCACCATTCCAGGGGAGAGCTCTGGCTAAGGATGGTTGAGCAACTACCCCAAAAGAATGGGCCATCTCCACAATCTCGAGATGAGAAGGCTGAACGATAGCAAAAACAGCTTTGTCGGGGATTAAACCCGAAACATACCTGTGTGAGGTAGGGGGTGTAGACCCGAAGCGAGAATCATACCACCAGTCCACAAGCCCGCTTATCGGATAATCTTCAGGCTTGAAGTTTGACCCATTATGCTCGCTGAATCAGAGGAGAAGCGAGAGCCTTGTGATGCAGTGAAAATGAGAAACATCAAGGAGGAGGTTGTTTGGTGGATATTGGTTAGTTAGAGTGTCGGAAAAGTGAAGGCAAACTTGAACAGGAGGAGACGAGTGGTTGGAAGAATGGAATATCCCATTTGTCTAAATCTAGTTGAGCTCGTAAGATACTTGGTGTATAACGGGCCAAAGCCAGGGCCAATTACAGGGTGGGCAGTGTGAAGTCTGCGAGGTACCAATAAGGAAGTTTCTGTGACGAATCTGGGCAGACGAAATTTTCTTCTTCGCTCGTAATATTGACCCGGAGTGAGCTAAGATGAGCTGTGGCTGATTCGTCCTAAACTTCCCTTGATTTTTCCCTGAGCAACCGAATCGGTGAGGTTCCCTTGCCCAGAACCTAAATGAAAAAGAGATAGAGAGGTTTATATCAAATATAAGCAGTGAATAAACGAGGCTATTAATTACGCGGAGTGTTGGGTATTAAGTACCTGTGACGACCTTCGTAACCCGAACCCGAGGATAGAGTTCAAAGCTGTGTAAGGCGAGAGGAGGTGCGCACACAGTAGACTTAAGTGTAATGGCGGCAACGGGGAGTAGAGTAATCATGAAGATCGTGAGTAGTCGAAAGATACTCCAAAGCAGTTTTATTATCGGTACTGCGGATTGGCAAAAGGAAATTAGCTGTACCACAAAGCTTTTTATTTGGGAATGTACCAACTTGTATGGCTTACCGTTTATTCGTTTAAGGTAGCTTGCCGTTTTCTAGCTTACCGTTTTCTCAACTTACCGTTTGCTTAAACTGTTCAGCTTATCATTTCCTGGCTTACTGTTTTTAGAGTCTGTCAGAAACGTTGCACCACTGCTGTGATCACTGCCAGAGCGATCAGAAAGAAAGAAAGATGGTTGATCTGGCAAAGCAGGCCGTCTTTTGTTTAGCTACATATATGAACTAAATCGCCAGATCGTAGCTGATCGTAGCTGATCGCCAGTACGATCGCCACAACTGCCAGCTACGGCACGATCCACGCGGTACATCGTACCCTCCTTTTTAGCACTCCATACCTTTGAGCTTTGTAGAGGATAGTGAAAAGTTCAAAGGTATACCATAACAGAAGAGTGCATGCAGTTAACTGTAGGTAGGTGCGAGATGTCGAGATAAAAGCTAAGTCAAAGCGGAACCATTCGCTTTCACGGGGACCAGAATAGCCATTTCTATGTATGGGACCAATTCTGGGGTCGCTCGGTTAGAGTTGAAGTGGTTGTGGATGCTGCGGCAAAGACTTCCAGAAATGGTTCAGAGGGTGAGCCAGACTGAGCGAGACTGAGCCGATCCTAAGCCGGCCCTGAGTCGACCCTGAACCGGGGTGAGCGACGACACGTGTGCGCAGCACGAAAAAGGAAATTTTGTGCACCTAGATTCGTCGCACGAAACAGCCTGGTTTCGTGCGACGAATCTAGGTGCACAAAATTTCCTTTTTCGTACGCAACCCTGAGCTGGGATGAGCTGGGGTGAGTCGAGGCTGATTTGTCCTGAGCTCTCCCTGATTCTCCCCTGAGCTGGGGTGATCCGGTACACCGCCGCCGCACAGCCTTAAAGGCCCCTTTTCAGTCCCCCGGCTAAACTTTCCCATCAATGGAAAGCAAACGACGCGTAATCTGTAAGGATAGCTCCCAGGCAACAATTCCAATCACGACGTACACGCGTACTGGGTATACGTATAACTCGGGCCGGAAGCTCTATTCCCAAAAATAAGCAACCTATACCTTGCCAAAAATCCCAAAACACCAATCAAATCATTTTTAAACCTATACCATTACTATACTATACCAAAGAAGGATACGGTACTGATAGAGTCGCTAACAACCATAGCAACGTCACCTATCTATACTCTTATCTAGTTAACAAATCATTATCTACAATCAGGGATATATAGGCTGCCTTGTTAAATTTCTCATTCCTAATAAAAAGCTGCTAAAAAGTTTAGTAATATTAGCAAGTAAAATTCTCATCTGGATAGGATAAAGTTCCCGACCTCGTTAACAATCAGGTACGGATAATTCTCCTAGGTACGTACTTTATTCTACCAGCAGAAAATTATACAGCGTCTAACTCTCGTTCCTCCATATTTTGCACCGTTTTCTACCAGCAGAATATAAGGCCCAGTTCTCAGCCACAAGCCCACATTTTATCCCCGCTCCCGTAAGCTACGTACCTTTTCTGCGGGCAGAATTTACTACCTAGTCTCAGCGACCAAATTCTCCACCGTTATCGTACGATACAGGCAGAAATTTACCGTCCAGCATAAACGACCTAATTCTCGGCCATAAGCCTATATTTAGTCCCCACGTATACTACGTACCTTTTACCAGCAGAAATTTACCACCTAGCGTAAGCGACCTTAGTTCTCGCCCTAAGCCTAGACTTTTTTCTACTACCTTAGGATTCGTACCTTTTCTACCAGGCCAAGACGTTTAAGGGGGTTGCAATATTATTAGAACTTCTCTAATTTAAACTTAAACAATTCCAATTCAAACCCGACAATAATTCTAACATCAAAAATTCGGCGTCAAAGCTAATCTCACTTTTATTTCCAACTAGGCTAATTTTGAGAACCACCAGATCTACCAACAAAAAAACCTTACACTATCACTCACAAACAGTCTCGGGATATTAATAATCCGCAACAACACTCACTCTACGGACAACTTTACACTTTCCTCAACCAAAATCACAAAAAACACAGCTAACATAACTTACGTTACACTCTAGGGTAACCAGTCAACCATTCGCTTAATAAACAAAATAAAATCAACGACGCAACCCACTCCAGGTTCCGTCACCTCCGGAAAAAAGCCTCCTATCCACTTTACATTCACCAAATTCATACTACGTATTCCACTAAGTATCAATATCGCAAATTTTTAAAGGGAAAAAGAAAACCTCATATCTTTATAATAATCCTAGGCTGCTAATAGGGCTACGATATACAAGACACAAGAAGGTTCAATGCACTTAGGCAAAAACACCACCCCACCACAACTAACAAAGATAAACGTCTCTCACAAATAACTCAGCAAGCTGGAATCAAGGCCAGTGGTCCCAAATATAGCTTCACTAATCCCTCTACAGTAAAGGCCTAGTTTATGGTCCAAAGCAGCTATCAGGTGCGCTATAAGGAATCCGTACCATAACCGTACCTTAGCCACGAGGCTAACTCCGCCGCAACTATCAGTCACTCCGATCCTATCTATCTACTATCACGCAAATAAGTTTAGGGCCAATAGCGCCGAGGCACCTTATATATAGCTAGCTCTCCTGCCGCACAACAGTAGTGTTAAGCCCGTTAATATAATTGTCATTACTAACAACGTCCCGACTAATAATCCGGAGAGTATCATTATCAGCATTGGGAAAAGGCTCGATAAAGCCAATGCCCCACCGTACTAGGTTGGCATGCAATTTTTCCAGGTCGGCAACAAGCGCGGTACTGCCAAGGCATTGCAGGAGCTGGACGATAACCTAGTTAATAAGGTAGACGGGCTCCGCGACATAATCGACACAGTAACATGGAGCTCCCGTGAAAGCACTTAGCGTATCCTCACTGCGGATGGCCCCCTGGCCTAGGTCCTGCCACGGTCCCAAAGTACGAGGTATCATCAGACCACAAACTCGTCCCGCTCCCCTTCCGGAGGCGCCCCCGAAGGCCCCGCTCATGGTCCCCCCCGGGCGGTACGAGCAGCTTTGCCGTCCGGCTGTCCGATCCAGGCGTCCTGTCGAGGTACGCCTACCCACGGCACACATGCCAGTTAGGCTTTCCTTCTACCTCTTATCAAGCCTCTGCGAATCCCGCCCGCCTGCCCGCTTGCACGCCCGTTATTCGGACCACGTCGAGGCGGACGGATACCCCAGCCGACCCCGACGCTAGCGGCCTTCGACGTCTTCCTATGCCCGTGCTTGTCATCTGTGGCCGTTGTCGCCGTCGGCTTCAACCTGCACCGTAAAAACATTGACTTCCGAGACAACGGATGGCACTTCCTTCCTCTGTTGCATTGTCAAAGTGTCGAGAAGGTCGAACTTCTGAGCGGATGCGAAGGGAGGACTCGGCAGCGTTCGACAGCGTTCAACTTGGAGGTGGTCATTCGGGGACAGTTACGCCCCTACCTCGAGGTGACGCTTGTTTGAAAGGCCTACACCGGCCGCTGCGTCGGGCCCGCCCGCCGACGCTTTCGATCTTGGCGATTTCGCCCGTCTTCCGCCGATGTACGTGACCCAGCAGCCCGTCCCGTCAGGTTTGCGCAGTGTCGACGAAGCCGTACCTGTGCGACCGGCAGCCGTGGACCAAAACTTGGCCAATTCCTCGTCGGCCGCACGAAAGCAAGCGCACCATCACCGAGATCACCTAGAGACGTGGTGCAGCATTCCTAATTGCACTTGGTCTTTCTGGCGGAGCGAGCGCTGCTCGAGGCAGATTGTAGACCTCTACACCAGACAGGCTCGGGCTGGGGACGAGGATGGGTGTGGTGGCGTGGGATGATAGGCCATGTCAAGCTGGCCATCTCACTCGGCTTAAGCACGGTAATGGGTTCCCGGTGTCGAGGATTCGGTGAACGGAGGGTAGCGCGGGGCACGAGAGGTTCGTCGAGGTTGGCGCAGGGAGCGGTTTGGCGCAGACCAGGCGTCGGAGAAGCCGTGCAGGCGATGTCGGGGTAATTGCTTGCCATCGAGAACTTTGCATAACAAATATTTGGCGGCATCCTCGTGAGCGTCTCAGAAGCGAGGAATCATCTGTTCCCCCGTGGTCTGTGCGTCTACAATCCCACATTGGCGTCGGTGGCTGGGCATGGCTTGGGCTTGTTTGCGCGCATCTGTTGCGCTTTTACCGCGTAAGGGCTCCCTCTCTTCTTGCAGGCTGTAAGGCAAGCAATGGCATCTTCTGGGGATCCTGCCGCCGATCGGTCCACTAACCACGATTAGTGGGCAAAACTGCCCCAGTAGAAACTGGATGCCAGGGTATAGGAAAGGAGGGATCGCGAAGCGGGGCTGGAGGCATTAGGTCGCCAAATTATAGTGCTCGAGCAGCAGAAGGCTGAGTTCGAGCAAGAGTGTAGCAGAGCCTCGGAAGATGACATACGGTTTTACTCGAAGATTTTTCTCTTGTCTGGTATGTCTGGTTGGGTTATAATTCCCTCTTAGACCGGAGTGCTAACTCCGATTAGGAGCCCACCGGGGCATCGAATACAGCTGAAACCCTCTTACCGCAATCTCGCCAGCCCGAAAACGACGCCCTTTAAAAGGCTGCACCTTCTCGCGCCCCGCCCCGTAAACGAACTGCTGGCGGCACGCCATCTTCTCAGAGAACAAAGCGCTCCTGTACCTCTTGTCCCGCCATGGAAACTGTGAATCCGGCGGCCAGTCATTGTAGTGAAGAGAAGAGTGTGATTGGAAGGCGGTGTACTCGATTATGGTAAATAACATATTGCTACCCGACCTTTGTCGCACTCGTCGTCCGATCCGCTGACCCTGCCTCGGCGGGGCGCCGGGAAAGAGCTCCGTTCCGATGTCAGGCTTAACGTAATTCGACTTGCCTGCTTTAACAGTGGGCGTTATGCTGTACGCGAGCCAACGACGCTCGCTCTCGGGCTCTGAGTAGGGTAATAGTCGATTGGAAGATGTTGGCCGCTGCTAGTAGGTAGGAGTAGTGCGTTCTGAGGTCGCTGTGGCGTAGGAGGGGCCAGCGGCAACTAGCGCGGGATGACGACGGAGCGCCGGCGTGAACTGTCGTGTTCCAGGGCAATTCTGGACTCAAAACCATCCGGAGCAGTTCAGGAGCCTATTCAGGTGGATGCGCGCGATTTTATTGGTCAAGGTGGAAAACTGGGTCCTCTTGGCATCTGAACGATTCAGGGCCATGAAAGTTCGCAATTTCCGAGTTTTCGCTACCGATCAAGGATTGGAAATCTTACCATGGAAGTATTCCAGGGTAAAATTTCCGAGTTACCGATCACGCTCTGATGCCCTTGAGCGTATCGGCGCGCGGCACCGTGTTGCTGCACTTGATGCCCCAGATGGCGTCGTCCTCAGTGGGCGTTAGCGCCGCGAGCAGGCCGCGGTAGTAGGCGGCGACCTCGGTCAGGTTGCGCCGGTGTAGCAGGTTGTTGATGTGCGTGGTGGCAACACACTACCTTGCCTGTTACACCTACAAAGTAATAAAGGCCTTTTTTT
>Ga0247763_1001287_pt1 | contig 14492 bp, 17 predicted proteins | sample UWRJL141409B4_FD_179926 | JGI IMG/M metagenome (GOLD analysis project Ga0247763, IMG submission 179926) | Plant litter microbial communities from Arlington Agricultural Research Station in Wisconsin, United States - UWRJ-L141-409B-4 | ecosystem: Environmental > Terrestrial > Plant litter >...
GGGTTAAAAGCATAGAAGATGATGACGACGATGATAATGATTCGAGCGCCTCGTTTTTTTTCTCTCTCAAATCTCATCCAGCCAGCCACCCAGCCTTGTAGCAGAGGGTGGAGTGACGTCCTGTTAGTTTAGAGCATCGATGCAAAAGGCTTCCATTGGCAAACTTTCTGGATTGGTTGTGGTAGTTGTTGCACGTGGTCGTGGTGGTTGTGGAGGACGAACTTTGGTACATTGTACTTTGGGACGTTTGTCTACAAGAAGAGATAGGTACGTACGTACGTACGTACGTACATCGACCAGGCCACGTCCACGCCACGCCACCCCAACCCATCCCATCTGTTTGAAGCTCGGAGAATCGCGGCTTTGCAGAGAAAGTTCTTCTGGGGGGGTTTTCGTCACGGAATTTGGCATATGACTCCATCGATCGTCTGCCTTGATTGCCAAGGGCCAAGGGGCCAACTACCTCTTCCGTGTTATTTTGCCTGCCTTGCCTGCCTGGAGCATTCCAGTTCATTCGCTGGTGCGACCTTTTTTTTTGGCTCTCGTGCGTCAGTGGAGATCATCTACGTTAGGTATCGTTCTTGTGATTAGGTAGTGTCCCGCTGCCTGCCTGGCCGGGTTGGCCACGGCTTATACCGTCATCGACAAGTGGGTTGCGCGGCAAAAACCGAACAGGAACCGGCCCCGCCTTTTTCCTCCATCCTCTCTTCTTGTTTTGTGAACCACACACATCACAGTTGTGTCATGCCTTACACATGACATGACCCTTTTCCCTCTTTGCCGGGAAACCGGTCACCCTTTGAAGCCCGATCAGCCTTCAAGAACTTACACTAGACCACGCTAGATCGAACCCTCCCATTCCCGATCTTTTCATGTGAGATGGTGTGTGTTTTTGCCTCTCGCACTTCTCCGGCCTTCCTAGGCTGGCGAAGGATGGTGTGTGTGTGTGTGATTTGTATACAGCATGTCATAAAAAAGCTGAAATCCCACACAGTGCAGTTTATTACTTTACACGAGCGTGGGCGAGTACAAAGGAACCCCCCGTGACCAAGTGCTGAGCCTCCCCGCAGTAAATTGCCCTGGGTACGGCGTATCTCTACATACTTTCCATATCCTTTTGTCATCACTCGGGTCATCAATCATTGTCATGTAACCCACAGCACCGTAACTACAGCACAATAACCGCAGCGCCTTCCGATGTGCGGGCCAGCTGAAAGCCGGATCTGGTGTATCTGGGCGGGGAGAGATTCCTGAGGCTGCCCTTTGATCTTCGAACTAGGGGTAAAGGTTGGGAGATGTGTCTCGGCACAGAGCGGGAACGTGGGCTACGGGCGAAAAGGAAAGAGCGTAGAAATCATCGGAAAGCAAGCCAAGTCTGGCAGGTTCCATGACGAAAGGTGCAGGTGGTCCACCACCCCGCTTCGAAAAAAGCTGGATAGAAATTTTTCGTGATCAGAAAAAAAATTGAGCCCCCTCCTCCTGTGAGGAGATCCATTCGGCAACTGGGCTTGACGGGGCACGGGGTGATCAAGTTCGAAAGAGGAGCTCGATCGATGGGCATGGCCTCCATGGAGAAGGTCCAGCCGATCTGCCTTCCTTCCCAGCTCGGCGTGGCGTGGTCGCCAAATCGAAAGCCGGATGCACGTCAGGCGAAACAGTACTAAAAAACTCGCCAGAGGCCGATGAACCCCGTCTCCCGAGCGAAGAAGAAAAAAGAAAGAGGGCCTCTAAAACCCCAGTTCTGACCTATGGAAGTGCTTCCCCTCCCAAGCGCCGACTTTCTCGACATCATTTCCCCGCTCCTCTTCCCCTCTTCTCCTGATGCATGAGACGCCGCTGATGTTATTGATCCGCTCTTGTGTACCCGCGATCGGCACGAAGAAAAATGGAGCCTGAGCAAAATAACTAACTGTCTCAAGCTGATTCTCACCTGCCCTGGGTCGTAAACCCGAGGGCTGGTAAGATGGAGGGGATGACAAAGAAGAGGGAAAAAGGGGGTGTCCCGACCCCGATTTTACCCCTCCTTTTGTCTCTTAGCTTCTGCTTTTTTTCTGGCATCGGGTGTTTATCAGGAGACTACAAGCAACTAGGAGGGCAGCGAGGTTGGTAGAACGTGGGCCTATCGATCCCCGATCTCAGCAAGTCAGGTTCAAACGTAACTCATGCGTGCATTGGCGTCGATTGCGTCTTTACTTTTTCTTCCTTCGTTCTGGAGCAAGCAAACCGATGACCCTCTTGCAATCCATCGGCGGGGTGACTAGCTCTGGCAACCCTGGGGCCGTAATGCAACTGCGGGATAATCTTGCTTTGTCTGGCCTCCTAAACTTTGCACGCAGCGTTTGTGCCCGACGAGACATGCCGTTGCGAGTGACTGCTGCCGGCAGAGATATCCCCCGTTGAGAAAGGAGCGGGACTCGTCGGGGGACGGGTTGAATGGACGGCACAAATTTATTCTTCTGTGCTCTGATCGTCCAGTCTCCTTCTCGATGATGGGCACGCACGGCATCGAGAGGGAGAAACTACTCCTGCATTCTGTAGAGCTAAGTAATGCACGGTATTCTCGGCCCCATGCGATTGTGTGGCAAGGCAGGGCCTCTCATTCACAAAGCAAAAAAGCTGCATAACCAACAGTTGACTTTCCCCGTACTCTGGTGTCGACTACCCTTGGCTGAGACGATCAAGCGTGGGCGGCGAAGGAGCCTCTGGCCCATGGTGAGAGGTGTCCTTCACGCCACCGGAAATCATCCGTTCGGAAGATGACGTTGACAATGACGGCCGGAAACCTGTCACCAATTTTGCCCGCTCAATCCAGTAGAAGATCGATCGACTAGTGACTAGTCCAGAGGCTGAATCTCCTTGAGATAGGTGGGGTGCGGAAGAATCCCCTTCCCCCACGTAGAAGTGTGAGTACTGCCTTCCTGTTATTTGCTCAGCGTCAATATGCAATGCAGGCCAGCAGTTCCGGTAAAGGAGGAGGAGGAGGAGGAAGAAGAAAGGAGAAGAGGAGAAAACCAGAATCGGGAAACCCGGATGGTGTCAAGAATCGGGTCTCCACGCGATATCCAGTGGTCGCAGCTTTGGGTGCTGTGCAGGTCGCCATTATGGGTCTAGCAGCTGCAGCGTGCAGAGAAAACCTCAGAGCAGGACGTGACGGCACGAGCATCCCGCCGCGAGGTCGGGCGGTCTGTGGTTATGCACCTGCTGCTGCCCCAGCTCCCTGCTGCTAGGGTCGAAGAGTCACCTCGGCTTGGGGGACGGCTGCTGACTGGCATGCAGCGCAGACGAGCGCAGAGGGCTTGCGTTTTGATTCGGTGGGCTTCCCCACCGCCAACGGCAACCTCGTGCTGCAAATGGGCGGCAATCGTGCCGCGTTGTCGCGCCCCCTCGTAGGTCGCCACACCGCCTGGACAGAGCAGCATTAATTTAGGTCTGGATATGCAAGAGGCTCTTGTTCCCCGGATCCGAGATCGTGAGGGGTTAATAAGCGCTGGAAGCGGAGGACAACTGGGGGGAGATTGGGTCTGTGGATTGGGCTATCACCTCGATCGTGACTGCTTCCATACTGCGGGAAGACAGGGAGCAAGCGAGCGACTCTGTTGGAGGGGGCTTGGAGGAATGGAGAGAAGCTGAAAGTGGAAGGCGTGGACCAAAGGCAACCAAGACTGAAAACACAGGTGAGCTGGAGTCTCCGAGACAGCACGGGGTGCAATGCCTTGTGTGACGGATCAAGCCAGAGATGAAAGGAGAAACCGTTTTGTCCTTGTTCCAAGAGCCCAGGCTGGAGGGCGTGACGATGCATGGCTGTTCCCAGAAGGCACGATTGGGACGTCGGTCATTGGATGGATCAGAGCCAAACGGGTCTTCCGATGGAGCCGAACCAGGAGACATAATCCTGGCGAATTGTTGACATCGCTGGCGCTTGGTTCAGGCTGAGCGAACTGCCTTGCAGCCTCTTATTATTTCATGAAAGTTGAACGTAAACCCAGCATGGGATTGGCTTGTTCTGGCCCGCTCTGGTCAGGCCGATGGCGATGAAGCGCCGGGTGAAGAATGCAGCGTCGAATGTACTTCGTACCCGACCATGTAAAGTGGGGGTACATCACGCTCAAGATTCATTTTTCAAACATCTCCACTTCCGCGCGAAAATCCGCAACGGAAGTTTCTTCAGCCCTTCGCCAAGCAAGTCGAGAAGCAGAGGTCTCGAGTAGTCGTAGAATTCCTCAACGCTAAAACTCCCAGTCCCGGACTCCGATGGATCCCAGATGGCCCCATCAGGATCCATCTTGAACGGCAGCGGGCGGTAAAACATCACGACGACATCGGATGCAGACCTACTCGGCCCCAGCCTAGTCAAGTCCAGACTTTCCTGGAGGCAATTTCCATCCGTTTTCAGTGGTTATAAATCGGCAACACGGCGTGGAGGGTTACCCCAAAGTAGCTGAAACGGAGAGCCCCAAGACTGCACGTTTGGGCGAGGTCATTTCACGATTTTACAGAACCGCAATTGACCCGAATCATCCACGCGAGCGCCTGTGACTCCCCAAGGCCCTTGCCGAAAATCTGGAAGGCAGACGGGAGGGTCATCAAGAACGGAATTTCCGTTGCCGGGCGGCGGCACAACATTTTACGAAGTAAGGGCTTTCCGGCATGTTGTGGCTGTCGGCCAAGCAGGTCTTCTGCCAAAGCATGCAAATTGTCCTGCTTTTCTCGTGATATCCCATTACCTACCCAGGCCACGCAGCACTGCCATTGCCATTGCAAGTTCCGACGGAGTTCAATGTTTTCTCACAGCCTCCCTCGCGCCGCGGGCTACTATGCAATCTGTGATCTTCACGCGAATCCTGACTCAGAAGGGGGACGGTGACTTGGCTCCTGACAGTTCATGTTGGTCATCACTCAAACTACTGAGACCTTGGTGGGACATGGCGACTGGTTGCCCCCAGTTTTGGGGGAATGTAGGAGCCCGTGGACTGCTGACCGCCGCGAGTGCGCGACGACCTCGCGGCGCAGGCGTTGCAGTTGGTTGCCACACAAGAGGGGTTCCTTTAACCGACCATGAACAGTAACTAGCGTGAACGGCCACGGCAACCATCCTGGTCGCGCCACCGGACTCTTAGGTCCGACAGCCTGGGCCAACAGTCCCATCAGTCTTTCTGACTCGTGTCCGGTTCGGAGAAGGAGCACAGCAGTTACCGCCGCTGCAAGTCTACAATACATTCGTCAGTCATGTCCCGATGCATCTTGACGACGGCTGTTGAGGGCTTTTTCATGTCTCGTGGTTTCCTGCCGGCCTTCGGCCAAGAAAACCGGAGAAACAACCCTCAAATGCTGCCCGACTCCAAGATTCGGCTTGGTTGCTCTGGTTGGACTAGAGGCTAGTTAACGTTAGAGGGGGTGGGCACAAAATCGCCCTGGAAGTTGAACCTCGCCCATGCAAAGTGGAGTGCTCCCGCCAGCTCAAGATCTTATTTTTGGGGTTCGTCGAAGGACCCTGGGACTGGCAAGCAACCCTCACAATCCCAAGCAGTTTCATTGCTCGGTCTCTCTGGCCCCGACGCGGCGGTGAGGTTGTTTTTTTCTGGCCCGCAAGGCCGGTAATGATGAGTGAGTGGCCGATGGTTGCAATGGCTCGTCGCAGTATTGGGAGCGATATTGGCAGCGCGTCAGCCAAACTAAAACCCCCGCCGCCGTTTGTGAGCCCGTGGCTTGTGAGAGTGAGTGAGTGAGTTTGTGAGTGAGCGAGCTTTGGGGGGCCGCGGGTGCCGGTTACAGCAACACCTGCCTCAAGGCTCACGGGCGACAAGTGAGGAGCACCGTTTGGCCCAGGCACGGCAGAGTTTGGGTGCGGTCAATGCTCGAAATGATTCTTCTTCAGCTTCACATGGAAAAATAGAAGCGTCGAATTGTTCGACCAGAGTTCTCCTCATCCGATATTGGCAATCCTCATATTGAGGTACCCGTCCTCCTGAGACAGGTACTGAGGTACCCAGGCCTGGAAAGTGTTTGGTTGTCATCCCTGCTTGCCGTGAAATTTGGGACACGCGGTCATGGGTCCGTAAGCCCAGCCGACCCCAGGGCGTGTCCCTAATTAGTTAAAATTGCGCAGGATTGGATTTGCCGTGGGAACCCGCCGCGACTTGTTTGCAGTCTAGCAGCAGCGGCACGCGTCAGCACCCAGATCAGTTGTTGTGCAAACAGTGTGCTTGTTGTGTAGCTAGTGTCTGGGTGATGAGCAGCATCATCGACCGTTAGCAGCATGTGAAGCAGCGACCACCCCACATGCTGTCAAACCTTTCAGGCTGTGATGTTGACTTTTGGTGTTGGGGGCTTGCTGATGAGTGAGGCTGTCCCTTGGCTCTCGTGTTGACCGGAGTTGCTTCGCGAGGAGTGCAGTGCTCCGGAAGCCCGAACAATGAGTGGATGGGAGGCTGATCTCGCCCCGAGCTGTCGGTTCGGTTCGTTACTGTTCGTGTGCAGCCTTGAAAGGGTTGGCTGGACGAAATTTCAAACGAGAATTTGATGCTGGTCTGCACCAATGAGAGGGCAGAGGTTGGAACACTGTTTTCTGCGACAGTGCCTCAGACTCGTCAACAAGAGCGAGGAGTGATTTTCCAAGGGGTGGGACTCGAGAGTTTAGCGCAGCCCACACCCTGCCCCCTACGCTTGTCTTCTTCTGATCTAGCGCAGCCCGTGCCAGCCAGGTTCTTTCCGTCTGTCCACCCCTTGTGTGAGGTGGAGTGCGGGTTTTTGGAGAAGGCAGCGTCCGGCCCTGGTCATGTCCGTCCCGGATTTTACGTTTTGATGCAGACATGCTGTTTCTCCAGCCATCAAAGAGAATGAAGCACCGCGGATGCACCAGAAGGAATGGGAATCCATGTCAAGTTGCCGTATTCACTTTTGTTGGCAGTGGGCACAGGTATAGTACTGAACTTTGCAGCTATATACTGCATACTGTGCCATCCTGCCCGTGTTGCAGCAACAGAAATGCCTGTAGAACTAACTGCCTACACATGCGCTTGACCAGTGGCTGACCCCAAGGACTCCGTTTTATTGCCATCCATTCGCGGGTCGCCCTTTCGCTCCACCAGCCCATCCACCCACGCCTGCTCGCCTGTTGCGCGCAAGGCCCGGGCCACCCAGCAAAGTGGGCCGCCCAGCCAAAAAAAGTGCGACTGGGGACCCTTCCAACCATCGCCCCCGTCCTCCACGCCCATCGAGCTATCACTCGGCCATCACTCCGCCCAGGGCTCTTTTTTTTTCCCTTCTTCCCTCACCTCCTCCGCCCACCGTCCACCTCCTTCACCCACCGCAAAACCCTGTCACGAACCGAGTACTCGACGAACGACCAATTCATTTTTGCGTCGTTCACGACCGGATTCGGACGATCATCTTCGCTGTTTTTCTTTTTGCACGAAGACGACAGATCTCGGTGCTTGCATCGAGTGGTTTTCCCGGCTGTGCGGTGCGCTGTGCCTTCGCGGTCTCGACAAGAGGGCAACTCAACCAGAGGTCCATTTCTCGAGCACATCTACGAAATAAGCACTCGGTATCACTTGCTTCCATCAGGTAAGCCTCATTTTCAGTTTTCTCGTGGCATTTTGGCATGCATTTCGGAACGGAGAGGGTATCTAGCGGTGCGACCGGGAGGTGACGACGCGAGTGCCCTTCTTTGTTTTGGCCCCCTTCCAGTCGTCATTTACGGCTTCGGCGGATATCACGAACGCCTCGTGTTGCAAGTTCATCTCCCTGCCAATGCCGGCCGTGTCCTCTACTGCACGCACACGACCGGGGCAACGTGGTGAAAACCTACAGACAGTTTCGACCACACCGAATCTATGGTTTTGCCTAGGATATGTCTCCTTGAGCCTCTGTCATCGCTTTTTTCCCCTTATAGTTCTGGCCGGTGCTGCAACAATTTTCATTGGAATCAAAGCTAACTTTTTTGTTTCGTTCTAGTGCTTAGACGTTCTCTTTCTGCTTCAGCCCTAATTCTTTCACCTGCCATTGCGGTCTTGTTCGCCCTTCAACGATCGGAGTTCACCTTTGTTGCACGAAAGAATCACCTTGTTGGAGACCCGAGGTACCTCGAAAAGAAGAGTCTGGTGCGATATATCAACTGGGGCTCGAGTTCCGTTCACCACAACCTCACGATACCAATCGATTTACCGTCTGACCGACAAGCCCACCACCCTATGGCTCAGACATCACAGTAGATCTCGACACTCTTCCCTTTTCGAGATCTTTTTTCCGGCTCTTCAGCCTCTGGAAACGTCTGCTGGCAAGTGTGGTCTGTCCCGCTCGCCCCGATATTCCAGTTGCTTGAAGCAGTTTCCTCACCGCAACCTCCGACTTACCTTTGACCCGCAGTCAAAATGCCGGGTGGTGTGTGTGCCAACCTCGATTACGAGGTGGAGGACATGGCCGAGTACGTCTCTGAAATGGCTACTCGTGTCGTGATGCCGAATACGAATGTCAACACGGCTTTCCGAAAGTTTGTGTCGCAAATCTTGACGTCGACACGGCTGCCACGGACCACGATTCTTCTTGGCATGAATTATCTCTCGAAGCGAGTGAATCCTCTCACCTCGTCGCGCCAGTGGAACCCGACCGAAGGCCAAATCTGGCGAATGCTCACCATTGCCCTCCTCCTCGGCAGTAAATTCCTTGACGATAACACTTTCCAGAACAAGTCTTGGTCCGAAGTCAGTGGAATTCCCGTACAGGAACTCAACACTCTGGAATATGAGTGGCTTGCCTCGATCAACTGGTGTCTTTATGTCAACCTGGACAAGAGCGAGGACTACAAGGCTTGGCTGGATAACTGGAAGGAGTGGCTAGAGTCGAAGAAGAGGCGCCAGGCTCAGGCCAACCGTGCCCAGGTTCCGCCCATCGACACTGAGCTTGCTCGCACACAGACCGGTTACTACGCGTGGCACCAACGCCAAGTTGCCGAGCTCGAGCGCTACTCGAGCATGAAACGCAACCAGGTGTCTGCTGCCCCAGGTTACTGCCGCGACCCGGCTGTCTGGCCCTACAATATGGCGTGGCCTCAATCGGCACCACTGACTCCGCCTGATTCTGGGTACTGCACTCCTGAGTATTCCAATTCGGCTACCTCGGTAAACTCGCATTACACCGAGTGGTTCGACCGAGCCCTCGTCGGCAACAACAACGTTTCTCGCCACTACCAGCAGCCTGTGGCATACGGTGGTTATCAGCAAGGTGGCCACCAGTCATTGAATACGGTCAATCCCGGATCTTTCTACAAGTATGGCCACAACATCTGGGAGCAGCCCCCTGTCACGGACTGCAACTGTCACCCTTGGGCTGCCTGCAATGGCCACCACGTCAAGCCAGCGGGATACTTCCATGGCCATGGCTATGGAATGCCCGTCGTTGGCTAAATCAGTAGACTTTGCAGTGCAGGTCGGCATTTTCGGCGTTATGGGCTTTCGCTTCACGTCAACGGCTTCGACATTACGAGGTCCTACTTTTATGATGCATTGCCGGACGCTTTTTTTCTTCTGGAACATCGGACAATCGATACACTGCATTCAGATACCCCCGAGTGACGAACGGACTGGCTTCCCGCAAAGAAAACAAGGTCATGATAATAGTCTGCCTTTTCCAGGCGTCGCAAGACCTCTACGGGTGCTCCGGATTCGACTTGCCGTCGCAGTCGCTCTAAGACCTCATGGCCCTGGACGCGACGATTTCCCGGCATCGACTACCTCGGCACAACTTGTCCTTGTTTTTTTTGTTTTTTGTTGGTATACGACTCGGTAATATTTCATACACTGGCGTTTGTTGGATTCGTACTTTATACCACCCTTTGTGTTTTTGTTTCTGGAATTGGCTCATAGACTCGGTCCTTCGTCTCCCTCTCAACCACGGCATCGACTTGGTCTTCGGATTCTTCTTCTACCACCGTCGGTTAGATGATTCGTCACCAACCACTTTTGCATTGGGTTTCCTCGTGTTGATTGACACTCTCAAGACACTTGGACTTTCAGTGTTCGGTTGGCATCAAAAGTTTTCATGTGACCAGTCGTTCCCTCGCAACGCTCCTTTGTTTTTCATCAACAGAGGGAGATGACACGTCGTGGATACGAACTTTTAATTGCGCTATCCTGCTCAGGAGTTTCGCTCACTATCATCAATTTGAGGCGCCGACGCCTGCCATTCTTGGAATGGAATACGACTCTGGCGTCTAAAACATTCATGTGGCAACTTGCCGACTCAAAATGGGTCATTTGCGGTTTTTGACGAGGCGGAAAAGTTTCACGGGGTTGGTACATATAAGTTTGCTATTTTTCCCTTATTAACATTGCTCTTCCTCCTTCGGGTTTAGGTCACTAGGGTGAAAAGTGAGCTTTGGGTGGCTTTACGCGCATTTTCTGGGGGCAAAAGGGGTTCTTGCTTTTTGATCCATGTTTTCTTTCCGTATTATACTTGGACTTGCATTCTACACTGCCCGCATGACTAGTCACAGGCTTGCTTTCCTTGATGAACGAGCAGTGTACTAGGGTATCGCGGTCTAGGTCTTGTTTTCATGATGGGGTCAGCTAGAAGGATTTATCCTGGGGAGTTGGCATTTTACGGTAGAGGGAGACTGACTCTGGGCAAGGTTGTATTTTTGCTTTCGTTGCTTTTAATCTTGGTCGGTTGGGCCATGATGGCGGACTTTCTTTCGGGTCATCCGCCCTCACGATTGATGAGCTTGGGGGTCAAGGCGGGTGTTATTAGACAGATTAGGGCTTGAGGGCTTATGGGAAGTGTGGGCGAGAAGCCGGTTGCTCAGTTAGGCGTTGACGAGATGATTAGTCAAGAGTTATGTACTCGGCTGTACCAGTCGGGCTGTTCTCAAGCTCAAGATAGGTACTTGATGGTTTGGTGAAGGAGATTCGGCACAGTTACCTGGGTCATGCTGCATACTCTATAGCGTCTCCACCTATCCAGCCTAACTGAAGAATCAAGGAATTATTATGAGTATGTTGTCAGTTCATAATCCGCTTTGATCTATCGATGTTTCACAATGAATTGGGCACCGTTTGTCTGCCGGTCAGCGGCTCTTGGTTAATGGCCCCACATTTTGTTGGGTAGTTCACACGGACGACACTTCCCACTTTCACCCTCATCAATTATTAGTTCCATGAGGCCAATGTGATCCACTGTAGAGCCTAATCCACTGTCATTTCACGGCGAAGATCGTGCAACTGCGTCGGCAGCTCGTGCCCTCACCCTAGCCTGTAAAACCGAGCAGCCATCTACCACCTACTGCGCGCGCCACCAATCATTCCAGTGGCAGCTTACAATTTTATACCAACCACCTACCCAATGTCTTCCCGCTTCATTTCCGCTGGGGCCATTGACGCCGTCACCGGCGAGACCACAGATCCCGCTACGACAACAACAACAACAACAACAACAACAACAACAACAACAACAACAACCCCTCCCCCACTGGATAAAAAATCCCAAGAATGGCTCGAAGTCCATAAACAGCTTGAGGCTGCCCGTGCGGCTACTTCGGCATCGTCTTCGTCGCCGTCGAAACAGCCAGAGCCGGAACGTAGTCTGTATGAGGTATTACAGGCCAACAAAGCGGCAAAGCAGGCGGCGTTTGAGGAAGCGACCAAGATACGCAATCAGTTTCGGGCACTGGATGATGATGAAATTGAGTTTTTGGATGAGGTGTCTAAGAGGAAAAGGGAGGAGGAGGAGCGAGTGAGAAAGGAGACGGAGGAGGGTTTAAGGGCTTTTAGAGAGAGGCAGAAGAAGGGTGGTGGTGGGGCTGATGATGTGAAGGAGGAGGAGGAGGAGAAAGAGAATGACGTGCGGGGCGCAGGTGATGATTTGGATTTGGAAGTTTCGTGGGAGACGGCGGGTAGAAAGAGGAAAAGGCTGGAGAAAGGGAGTGGGGGCAAGAGGGTAAAAGGGTTGTTGGTAAAGAAGAAGGAGGAGAGGGCCGATGAAGCGGAAAAGGGAGGGAGAGAGGTGGTTGCTGGAGATGGGCAAAGCAGGACAGCATTGGATATGAAGGCGAAGACAGCCATTCCTGACGAAGTTGCCAAGACGGAGAAGCCGTTGGCGGACACAAAAGCTGTTGTCTCCTCAGCGGGCGGAGGGAACGTCAAGAAGCCAGGTGGAGGTGGGCTGGTTGCTTATGGTTCGTCTGATGAGGATGATGATGACTGAAGACGCACCACCAGGGAAAAAAAAAAAAAAACCCAGCCAGACACGATACCGCTTTACTTTGTTCTGCGAGGGACTCTTCAGAACCGCACAGGATTTAATTAATCCTCCCTCTAAGCTGCTGGGTGAGATACTAGAGAGCTCACTTGATAACGAGATATGTATCTGGAACGAATTGGTTATTATTATGGTGTATCGAAGAGGGTCTCATTATGGTACAAGTCTATATAACATGGCAACCTTCTAACCCGTTTCACCACCTAGTATTGCAACGCGTCCACCTATATGACATTGTTGTACAAGTGCAGCCGCTGGTAATTTCCGATCCAAGCGGCAACGCACCCTCGTCACCGCTAGCTACTCGGCGTCTTCATCGGTCAGGGGCACCGTCTTGGGCTTGTCAAACTTGGACGTGCCCCAGCGGTAGAGCTTGCGTAGCTTGCTCTTTGTCCAGCCCTCGAGTTCTTCTTCCGGTACCACAATTTGCCTTGCCCGCGCCTCATCCTCTGGCGATAGTTCAAACCGGCGCATGCGGTGGGCGATGCGCGAGTCTATGGCTATGGGACGGGCTAGAATCTTCTCTGTTACCTCGGACTTTGCCACATCTTTGGCATCATCTTCCTTCCAGACAGACTTGAGCCAGTCCTTCTCCTCCCAGGCAAGCTCCTTTTGTTGCTCATATACCTGCTCATCCATCATAGCACTCTCTGACTCCAGGTTGGAAGATTGCTTGAACTCGCGGTAGGTACAGAGACACACTGCTGCTACCTCTCGCCCGATGTCGTCGGCGAGTTTGCGGCGGTTGAAAAAGCGGTACATACGTGTCGGAGTGTTGAGGAAGCCCAAGATGTGTGGCTCTCGAATCGGAGCGACCGGGGAAAACTCGTCCGGGGCGAGAAGGGGGAGCGATTCGGTGGGGTAATCATTCGGAGTATTGTGAGGTTTTGGCTGAGGCGGTGGTCTCTTGGGCTTGGATTCCTCTTCAGCCGGCTTCTCCTCAGATGACGATTCGGAAGAAATCTCGGGAAGAGGCTCAGGCTCGGGCGGTGGTGCAAGAGGGCCGAGCCAACCTTCGTGTAAGCCTCTCACATACTCCTTCCAGGTGTGCCGTCCAACGACCACGTCGCCCCGGACGCCCGAGTAATCTTCGATCCCCCGCAACTTGCGATACCTCTCAACCAGCTCCTCTTTTGTCGGCTCGTGGTCTGCTGGCTCCTCTCCATCGCCCTCCCAATCCCGTCGAATCTTGCGTACCTTCTCGGCAACCACTGCTCGTACGTCTCCTTCTCGGCGCCCCTGGACAAACTCCCAATCGAGACCGCTGGCAGCAAGGATGGGTTTAACATAGTCGGTATAGTGGTCCTGGGCAATGCGCAGCCCATCACCAGGGGGGCTCGAAAGAAATATAGTGAGCTTCCGAACGTTGCCGACAGCATTATTCAGAGGTTCCTTCGCGAGATGCTCGACAGCATGTGCCCATCTTGCCGTGGCACGCTTCTTTTCCCGCTTATCGTAGATAATGGCCGCCGACACGGTTGCTGTGATGGTCCAAAAGATCATCCAGTTTCGAGAGGGAAGCTTGCGCGGAAGGGCTGGGAGGCCGAGCATTCGCAGGGCTTGATTCCGCGGTGGAGCGGGTTTTGGTGCCTGCATGAAAATGTCAGCGTCTTTCAGTCACAGATCTACTGCAAATGGTCTGTCATACCGCCGGCGCGGACGCGGGGGTGGGTGTCGGCTCGACCATCGCGGCAAAGCTGACCTGGCCCGTCGATTATCGTTTCTGGCTGGGAAACGCTGGCGAGGTCATGATACAAGAAGCTATTGCAAATTTCTAAAAGTTCTTATCGCGATAAAGATGCTGGGTTTCGACCACAGCGACGCACGGACTTCATCAGCTAGCTGGCACGACTTTCGTACTACTTCTCAGAATCTCTACACCCCCAGACTAACTGGAATCTACAGACGACATTATGATGGTACATATGTTCCTCGTGTTGCGCTGGGCTGCAGAAGCTGCTCTCCATGTCCTGTTGGATGAGGATTTCTACTCAACCGAGGAGAACGGGAACCGCCGCTTTAGGTTGAAACTGCAGGGTTCCTTGATGGATCCGCCGCTGTGATCAGCAGCAGTCCTCCTTGGAATTACGAAGAAACCGGGGCTACCGCCTTGACAAGACGAGAGAGTTGTTTGACTAGCCGGTCTCTAGCGGATCTACGTTGCAGACGGCGTCTGGGCTCACCGTTGTAGTGCTGTTTCCTGGAAATACGTGGCTGCCCCCAACGAACAGCCAGCTACG
>Ga0247763_1001288_pt1 | contig 14491 bp, 22 predicted proteins | sample UWRJL141409B4_FD_179926 | JGI IMG/M metagenome (GOLD analysis project Ga0247763, IMG submission 179926) | Plant litter microbial communities from Arlington Agricultural Research Station in Wisconsin, United States - UWRJ-L141-409B-4 | ecosystem: Environmental > Terrestrial > Plant litter >...
AACAGGTGTGAATTTTCTTTTTTTCTTTTTTTTCTGGATAGGTTTATCATGAGAATTGACGGGTGATTATTGAGAGAGTCTTACTCTTGGTCGATGGATTTTGTGATGTTGGGCACCTGTCTCCTTGGTATTGTAGGTAAGGCCTGCACGGCCGAACCTGGCGGAACTTTGGTTCGGGAGAACCAAAACCTGCACTCGGATTGAAAACTGCTTATACTGAAGCTATCCAGTCATATTGTGCTGTGCCTGCAATATAGGCAGTATATCGGTGTGAAGAAGCTATGATACAACAACAATAATGCTATTTCTCAGACCTCACCGCCAGCCAATCGGCAATGTGGTGCGGATTGCGCGCATCAACCGCGTCCACGGAGCTTCTCAACGAGTCGCCCTATCTACACTGAGGAATGAGACCTGCCTCACAGTGTCACTCGACCTAGCATCATCTACCAAGGTTAATCTGACCTAACTTTACTACGCCGATCACAATGTTAACCCCTCTCAGCAACAAGTGGCCGAAGTCATCATCTCAGCTTTGTCGCCAACGCCCTCTGCAACAGCCCTCATCCTCGCATCCAAGGGTCTGGCCCCATGGCTGCAGGACGCTGCCTTCCTCTCCCAAATCCTTGCCCCCCTTGCTAGCAGCACCTCCTCTCTCAGTGTCCTCGGCGCCGCTGTCGACTCCACACCCGTTACTGCACCCTACGCCTCCTCCGAGGGTTTCTCTCTCTTCTCCAGTCCCACCGACACGCTTCTCCCCAAGCTGTGGAAAGAAGAAGTCCCAACCGACCACCCCTCCCTAACTTTCCACCTCCCCCCTTTAACCACCCATCCGCTCCCCCTCTCAGTCACCCTCCCCCTTGCAAACACACTCTTCCAAAACGGCCGTCCCCACACCATGCTCGCCTCTCGCTGGCGTCGCACGACTGGTGAACCACGCAATCTTGAACTAGTCCAAGTTGCAGAACGTACTCACCAGGCCGTGGATATCCCGTTTTCTAACATCATGACCAGCAGGGTTGCGTTGCCGCTCGTTCCCATCACCAAAGCGAGGAAAGTCGCCACGGGGCTGGGAAATATTCTCCGCCAGGTGGAAGTGGAGGGCCGGTTGGTTCCAGCATCGAAAGAGTTGGAGGAGGTAATTCCGATGTTATTGGAGGCGAGGGCGAAGACGGGGGTGCGCGGAAAAGGGAAGGCAGGTCCGATTGGGGTTTGGGCGGTGGTGTATCCTGCAGGGGGGGCGTACAGATTCCCGAGGGCGTTGGAGCTGGGGGAAGAAGGAGAGTGGGAGAGGGCGGGGGAAGTGGAAAGAGGGATAGGGGCTTTGCTGGCGGGAGGTGGTCATTTGAGGAGAATATGTGAGTCACCCCCGCCTCTTGGTGATGTTGGGCTATGATAAATGCTGGAGAAGGGATGAGAGCTAATGTGTGCAGTGAGCGGCGGTGGCGGTTGGGGGTTGAAGCAGGGCTTGCTCTCGCTGGATCCGCAGACCAAGTATTCTACGGGCAATGAGGAGGATGTTGAGAACTTTATTCGCTCGTTTCACCGCGAGGACTCGGGCTCGGGCGTGGTCACACCAGGCACCTACATTCAGTTCATGGTTGAGCCGGCCGGGCCAAGACCAGACGGAGAACTGTTGAGAGGTGACACTCTCCCGGCGGTAGTGATTGGGACGCAAGGTAGCATGGCAGAGAAGGTTGGGTGGAGTGGGATCCAGGTGCAGCATGGGCTGTTTGGAGGGGTGTCTTCGCATGGGATCTACCTGGAGTCGGGGGCAACAAATGGGCATTCTGAGATTACGACCAAGATTGACTCGTCTATGTCGCTAGTCGCGGCTAGGATGGAGTAATGAGGTCAGTTGCCGGATTGTAGTTTGGTCTCAAGGGATAAGAAAGCACATTCAGTCCAATCCAGTGGAAGGCATGTTGTACACTACCTGACTATACCCAGACGTGGCAGTTGAGACATACAGTGTCAGTTCGACTGCAAAATACTCTCGTCAAACTAACTCTGAATCCAAAGGCCCTACCTTCTGCGCCAAAACACCGGGTCGAGCACGTGATTGTGCCTTCGGATTTAAGGCATAGCGATATAGTACCTATGTTTCAATACATGGTGCGATGCGCAACCCCTCAGCTTGCCCCACGCGTCTTCTGTTACAACACCAAACAACAGAACCTGTCCGGGTGAAATGCCTGTAGTTTTAGCCCAGCTACTGGTGGTATTCTTAGGTGATTCTATTCTCATCGGCGTTTTCCAGTGTTGATCAACCATATTTGTCTCTTGGAATACGTTCATAATATCACTCCTCACTGCCTGAGATTTTCGAGACCCCCTGTCCTTCTATGCCTCACCCTGAGAAAACTCCCAAGTCCAAATATCCCTCGGTCGGAGAATATATATTGCACCAGCCCTCACAATGGCAGACATCAGATCCTCACCGCGTGCCACAATCGGCATCATCTCCATCGGTGACATGGGCAGCGGCATCGCTCGCCTGCTGGTCGCCCACGGCTACGCGGTAGTAACCAACTCTTTTGGCCGAAGGTATGCACTGCCATCCCTCTCTATCCCTTTCCATACCTGTACCTTACCAACTCATCCAAAATAACACAACTCCCAGCCAAGACACCATCACCCGGGCCCTTTCCTCCGGCGCAACTATCCTCCCCACCGACGTTGATCTGATTTCCGCCTCAGATATTATTCTTTCCATCGTCCCTCCGCGAGACGCCCTCGCCACCGCGCAGCGTTTCGTCTCCGCGTTAAGCTCCTGCCCAGCCCAAGGGGAGACCGAAGAAGGAACCCCGGACGGAACCACACAAGGCAAGGCCGCCGTCTGTTTCGCTGACCTCAACGCCATATCCCCTCAATCCGCAAAGCAAATCGCTAGCCTATTCTCCTCTCTCCCCTCGCTACGGTTCATCGACGGCGCCATCTTAGGCGGCCCTCCTGTTTCTCCCTCCAACCCCAGCCCCCACCCCAAGCAAGGAGAATCACCCCCCACCTCCTGGACACGGCCCCTAATCCCCACCTCCGGCCCCATCTCCTTCTCCGAGATCCTCCCCCATGGTATCGGAATCCACCTCGCCTCTGTGCTAAACGTACGACACATCTCGGCCGAGATTGGCGCGGCCTCGGGTCTAAAGATGTGCTACGCCTCCCTGAGCAAGGGGTACTCCGCCATTGCTGTGCAAGTAGTAACAACCGCGCGGCGTCTCGGTGTGCTGTCCGATCTTGAAGCTTCTCTACGAGAGCTGGTGCCAGGTGGATTTGAGCGGATGGAGCGGGCGGTGGTGGGGCAAGCGCCCAAGGCGTATCGGTGGGTGAGGGAGATGGAGGAGATTAGTTCGACGCATGGCGGGGAGGGAGGTCTAGGCTTCATGCCAGAATATATCTTTCGAGGTGCTGCGGAGGTTTTTAGGACGGTAGCGGAGGATACTGTGTTGGGCAAGGAAAAGACAGGGAAGCGGGAGAGGGGGGTGACGGCGGCGGAGGTGGCGGATGCCGTGATAGACGGGCTGAGAGAGAAAAAGAAGAGAAAGGAGGAACACTAGACAGACATCCAATTTGCCTAGGTACGGAACTAGTAGAAACGCGTTGCGACGAGAAGAGAGGAATTCATTTATATGCCAGATGCGCTACCAAGCAGCAACAAAGCCAAAACCCTAGTTAAAACCGAATCTTCCGCTATTGAAACCGACGTGTCTTCCTGAGCACCGGGCGTGCGCTAGCTCATTGCAAAGCTTACTCGATGCCCATGTCAATGTCATCGTTCCGAACTTCGTTATCCACAGCCGCATGGCCGTTTGCGGCGGCCGCACCCGAGTTGCTGTTGAAGTAATCCTCCATCTCGGCGTCCAGTTCTTCCTGAGTCTTCTTAGGACGTCCGTCACGTCCATTGCGCTCACTCCTTTCACCCCTCTCACCCCTGTCAGCCCTGTCACCACGACGACCTCCACCCTCACGGCGTGTCCCGGGTCTCCGACCACCTTCGCGACGCCTGGGGGGCAACGGACTGCGAGAGCGGTTACGATGACCACCACCAGGCCGGTATCTGTCAATTCCCTTGCGTGCTGCCTCGTCATCCGAGACGCGGCGCGGTGACATGGATCGCGAACGTGTGTCAGGAACCGTTATTCGCTCTGCCAGAGGTCGGCCTGGAACAACAGCCATGTCGAACGGGTTGCGTCGGGGGCCAGTTGGCATTAGCGTGAGACGAATTGGCTGGCCTTGAGTGAGTTAGTCGGTAGTTCAACGCCACGTTGAGCCATGGGCTGAAGACCTACCTGCAGCGTTTGCACCGTCGAACTCCTGGATGGCCTTTTTCGCATGGGCGTTCGACTCGTATGTGACAAATGCCGTGCCTTCAGAGCGACCTGCGCGGTCATACTTAATCTCGAGCTTGAGGACTGGCCCAATTTTCTCAAAAAGACCCTGAGGACGGTTAGAGGAATCGCCTTCTAAGCGATCCGAGATACTCACCTCGAGGTCATCTTGTGTCAATTCATAGTGAATATTGTCTACTCGAATCTTCGTGCCTCGAGAATCACTGGGAGGTATTAGCCAAAAGCCCCGTGCCATCCACTACTGTGATCGCCATACTTGGACCCTTCGGGAGAGTGCCGACGCCTCTGCGTCGATCGACGGTTGGCTGTGGTGATGTCAAAGATGTTCTTCAACCGTTCTTGGCCTTGTATCCTACCATTGTCGTCGAACCTGTCGTGGACCCATTCGCTGCAAATATTGTCAGCCTCCACTCCTTGACTGGTCCAGTCAGGAATCTTACGAGTCTAGATTCCTCGGTGCATCATCTCTGAAGGACTGTCCCGCCCAAGACACGGGAGGTTAGCTTCATGTCTAACGGAAACCTAGCTTCTCCCTCGGTCGGGATCCGAAGCATCGAACACAAGTCGTGGGAGAGGCTGCGTCGACATCCGAGGCGACCGGGAGAAAGCGTTTGGCTATGGGGGAAGAGAAGAGGATTCAACCTGTTGAGCCACCGCGTCAATAGCATTGAATTTCTCCACCATAGCTGATGCTCGCACCTTTCTGATACCATCACGGGGATATTCCTGCCTGTCGCGGCGCGCGCCACGATTGTTTCGGTTACCGCGAGAGCCTCTGCCGTTCTGTGAGATGATGCGTTAGTTCGGGGATTCAGGTTCCAAGAATAGCGACCAGGACGGACCTGCTTGCGCTCGGCAAGGATTTCGTCGAGGCTGCGATCAAGGGTGTTGTCCATTTTGTCTCGCTCTGGAATGACGTGGGAGGAAGTAGGTGAGGGCTGCACTGCTCGTCGATTTGGACTGTTGATTGAAACGGAAATGCTGCCGTTGTTTTGCGGCCGCGGTTGGCCCCTACATTCGCGGCTGGGGCAAGGCGGCACAGAGCCTCACCGCGAGTCAACCCGTTTTGCACTAGTGGGGCACAACTGCTTGAGCCGATATCCAACCAATTTTGGCTACGATTCAGCTCTGAAAACAATCAGATCAGGATCTTAGAGGAAAAGATGAGCGTGCTAAGAGAGAAGCGTCCAGCCTCGTCACATCATCCCAACATATGGCAAACACAGCAAGTTCCAGGCACAAAACTCTTGGGTATTGACCGATCTACTCCATATCCGCGAACAGAAAGGAAACCCAGACATCAACAAACCAGCTCCTCTGTTCAGTCTACGACGCATCTTGGTAAACATCGAGGCACTAGTTACAGAAGGAAAAAAAACTGAAAAGAAAGCAGATATCATTGCAAAGAAAAAACCCGTCCCTTTTTGATTGGTACCAAGCACCAAGCACCATCCAAGGAGATTGTGGTGCAGATGCTATATCCCCCCCAAGAAGCGCTTTTTGGTGACAGAAAATCACCCGATGCCAGGACCGCAAAAAATTTCAGGTTAATTCGCAGATCCCTTCCCCTCTATCAAGAATCCGTAACACAATGCCCTCCCGCCCCCCACGTATATCGCTGGATGCTGGATGTCGAGTGTGAGCTGTGATCGGGTATGCCGAGCCGAAAAACCGAAACGAGATCCAGTGATGAAACGAGATTTTTCAGATCAGGTCCGCCACATTCATTGGCATCTCTTCGATCTGGGTGGAATAGAACTGTTCAATCTCACGCATCATGCGCACATCCTCGGCAGTAACGAAGTTGATCGCTACACCCTTACGGCCGAAACGGCCACCACGACCAATACGATGAATGTAGTTCTCGCGATTAGCAGGAAGGTCGTAGTTAATGACCAGGGACACTTGCTGGACATCGATACCGCGGGCCAGAAGATCCGTGGCGATCAGGACGCGAGAGGACCCCGATCGGAATTCCTTCATAATCAGATCGCGCTGGGCTTGATCCATATCACCGTGCATGGCGGAGACAGTGAAGTCACGAGCCGTCAACTTGTCAGTCAGCCAATCGACCTTACGCCGCGTGTTGCAGAAAATGACAGCCTGCGTGATGGTGACAGTCTCGTAGAGATCCGAAAGGGTGTCGAGCTTCCACTCCTCTTTTTCGACGGCAATATAGAACTGCTTGATACCCTCGAGGGTAAGCTCATCCTTCTTGACCAGGATACGGACGGGATCGCGCATGAACTTGGTGGTAACCTCGAGGACGTCCTGCGGCATGGTAGCCGAAAGAAGGACAACCTGGGTGGATTGAGGCAAGAGCTGGAAGATGTCGTAAATCTGCTCAGTGAAACCACGCTTCATGAAGGTTAGCATCAGCTTAGCGTGAACATGGACAAGTCAACATACAGAAAGCATTTCGTCAGCCTCGTCAAGGACAAACATCTTCATGGCCTCTGTCTTGAGGACGCGGCGCTGAATCATGTCATGAACACGGCCGGGGGTGCCGACAATGATTTGAGGGCCATCCTGGATAGCCTTGATATCATCCCGAATAGCGGTGCCACCAATGCAGGCGTGCGTATCAATGTTCATGAAATCGCCGATTGCGATCACGACCTTCTGGATTTGCTGGGCCAGCTCACGGGTGGGGGCGAGAATTAGAGCCTGGCACTTCTTGACCTCGGGATCAATGTTTTGGAGGACAGAAATGGAGAACGTAGCAGTCTTGCCCGTACCGGACTGGGCTTGGGCAATGACATCGCGGCCTTTGATCGGTCAGTGACTGTTGCGCACCTAGAGGCAGCGCATGAATTGTCTCACCCTGGATGACGGGCATAATGGCACGCTGCTGAATAGCAGACGGGCGCTCGAAACCGTAGGCATAGATACCTTTACGCTGTTAACTAACGACCATTGTGACCAACATCTCCTTTTCTTACCCCGGAGCAACTCAGACTTGAGCTTCATGTCATCGAACGAATCAACGATCTCATCGTAGTTAGACTCGATCTGACCTGTTGCCGATAGTCGGGTTAGCAACCATGCTGGTGTCTTGGACGATTGCAACCGCGGCGAGGGGAGAATTGCGCGGCGAGGGCAACCTCCTGCAGCGCGCATCTGAATTCACACAGGCAGAGCAGGAAACATACCCTCGGGAAGGTCCTCGAGTCCCTTGTCAGTAGCCATATTTGCGGTGTTGGTTCGCAAAGGTATCTAGATCCAAGCCCTGCTTAGATCTAGATATGTCGAAGAGATAGCGGGGCAAGCGAAAAAAATCCGCAGGATGATGCCGACGAGAGCGCTGCAAGTGTCGTCGGTGAAAATTAAATTAGCTGAAGGGAAATAGATTCAAGGCTCTCAGTATACTTCTGAGAACAATCGAATCTATGAAAATGGTCGTCAAGTTCTGTTTGGCTTTCCTGGATGGAATGGTGTTTGGAAGAAACGAAGACTGGGCAGCGGAGGTGAATAAAAAATTGATCTTGGGTCTCTGCCCACAGCGCAGAATTTATTGCCGCCTCAGGCAGCAGCAACCCCGCCCCAAGCTACAGCCTTCAGGCGCGATGGTGGGGCAAGCCAGCCGGATGGACCTAGGGGCAACTTGCTGCCGAAAATATTGCACTTAATTTTCCACCAGCACTTTTACCTTCCACCGCGAGAACTGTGTCAAATGCTTTGCCGCTGAGATGGAACCTCGGTCTGGTTTGCTGTTGCGCCACAAGACACGGCAACTCGAGAACCCAGAAATTTGACTCATCTAAAGTTCAAGTTGAAGGTGTGTCATCGAACATGTCGCATTCATCCATCCACTCGGAAGGCGAGACGGCGCCATGGTTGACTTAGAGAGAGCCAGTAGGCGTGAAAACTAGCTATATCAGCCTCTCACAGCCTTTAATATACAGACTCCTCTCACAACCCTTACCCGTTCTCAAACCTCAAATATTGAGGCAGAAGCAATGCTTCGCACCGACTGTACCTACGCTTCAAACTCGTCTTGCGTGGGGTTTCGTATTAGCCAGGCTGAAAACTGGGATTTTGAGATGTCAGGTCCTGGGATGATGAAGGCAGGCCGGATCTAAGGTATGAGTCAAAGACGAGCCTGAGGCGTCCGCAGAAAGCAGATATGGGGGGTAGACGGCGAAGAAATATTTTATCTCAACCATCGGGCAACATAGGTCCTTCCCCTGCCGGCTTCGGATTTGCAGAATGACAGCCGCCCTATGGCGCCCCAAGTTGCAGAAGTTTGGTGTTACACGGTATATGCCAGTGATCGACTTTCTTTCAAAGCTGTTCAAGGTGGTCTCCCTACCTATTCTCAAGGCTGGCCTCATAACTAGAATATACACACTACTATTGTCTGCGGGTTTTTCGTCCTTCCATCATTCCACGCACGGGCATCCATGTGCACCGGCTCGTGGCTGTGGTCCACGGTGGTTGGTCTAACGAAGTACTGACCGGTCAACACATGAATGGGCTTTGCTCATCCAGGCCGTTCCTGTCATAAGATCCCATAAGAAATTCCGTTGCAAATGGTATGCTTCGTGACTTGACTGTAATGACTCTGTGCCAATCAGGTCGCTCGCTGTTCCTGCTTCCAACTTGGTTCTTGCGTTGCCCCAGCCGGGAGCCAGGCTAGCCAGCATTACATCAGGGAAATCGCCCAATGAGAGCGGATGAAGCCGGCGCAAGCCCGCTGAAATGCGACGAGCGGACCCAACGTCGATTGAACCCCACGCCTCGCTCCCTTCAGGTCCCCTCTCAGCCCCCAGCTGCATCGTTCTCTCCTGTAGCTCTCCTGCGGTTGGCGCCTGCCTGCTGTGCTGTCGCCGAAAACCGATCGCAGCTGAACTTGTCACGGCTTATCTTACCTTTACATCGTTGCACTTGTTGCTTTGTTTGTCCCGTTTGCTCCCTGCCGACAATCCAGCGGCAACAGTTCTGCGTCGCAGCCCCGTGCTGCGCAGCTTCTTTAACGTTCCCTGTGTTCTTCCATCGCTCCCCCAACCAGCTCCCCCAACTCTCCCGGTTTACATGCGAGCCCGTTCTCGAGAAACAGCACCAGACCACGCCCGCGAGAGACCATGACAATATGCTACTAGACGGACGTCGTTGTTCCCTTGGCCATCACGTTACTTTGTGACCCCCTCAATCACGCTGCTCCTCACGTCTTCTGGATATCGGGTCTTTCTGCCTTGTCATCCCCGCTTCCGTGAAACCGCAAGCCCGTGTTCTCTTCTCGCCGCTCGCCGTCTCTGTCAGGAGCCACTTAACTAAGCTGGCGAGAGCCCGTAACGGCCCAAGCCCCCGTTCGCCGACCTGCTCCAGGCAGCCTCCGTCAGATTTACATCTGATTTGGCCACCCCAATAGTGTGCAATCCCGAAACACTCGACATTGCATTCGGCGCCCAACCGATACAATGGTGTCAGACGAGACGTTCGAGATCTGCCTCCCCATCCTACAAGACCCGAACATAGAGGACGAGGATAAGACAGACAAGCTCGAGGGCTTGTTGCGGGAAAAGACAAACTTGACCGGACAAGCCCTCGAAAATGCTGTTCTAGACGCGCTTTGGCGATATCGAGAGGGTGGAGGGAGTGCAACCTCTCCCCCACCCATAAGGCAAACTATCCTTCGGCGGCCATCGCCCGCATCATGGCGTGGTCCCGGTACCCCGCTCTCGGGCTCTCCTCGCCTTGGTGTCAGTCCCCTCGCGCCCCCGGGCTTCGTACCGACAACCTTTAGCCGGACCAAGTCTTCGACCGCATCTCCATTCGGCTCGCCGCGTCCCTCGCCCCGGCTAGCCTTCGCGGTCCCAGTACCCCACAGCCCCAACCTGAACGCGTACCAGTTCGCCAACGATGATGCTCCATCCCAGGAGGTGTTTGGGGACTACCAGTCGGACAATGTGGACTGGCTTGTGAGCGATGATGCTGTCAGCGTCACGTCCTCGATTGGCGGCTCCAGCGGACTGAACGTTGCTGCTCCCGAGTTTGTCTCGACGCAACAAAATGACATGACGCCCTACGACATGCTGAGGTCGATTCTAGGCCAGTCCAAGACAGACGATGAGATAGGAGCTGCGCTGGCCATGCATGGCTACGACCTCGGTGCTACTGTGGCGGCCATTATGGATACCCAAATTCAGGACAACCTCGCGCTCGCTGCGCAGGCCAGCCAGGCTGAGGAAGCCCGTGTCGTTGTGATTGGGAAGTCGATGACTCCCGACGCACGCCCTACGACACCTGCCGAACAGCCGAAGTCCGGTGTTATCTGTAAATTCTTCCTATCTACGGGACAGTGCCTCCGCTCCGACTGCCGTTTCAGCCATGATCTCAGTTCCCACATCTGCAAGTATGTCGAGGCTCTCGAGATGGCCTGTGATGCTTGAACTAACAGCTCCGTAGATATTGGGTTGCAGGGAACTGCCTTGCTGGTAATACGTGTATCTTCTCACACGACCCGGCGCACCTGGTGAACCGCTTGCATATCGATGGATCGAGCACACCGCCGACTCAGAACGCAAGTGTCAACGTTCAGGATTATAACAGCTTTCCAGCTTTGCAGCCTGGAACACCAGAACAACTGCCCATCTTCCCGGGCACAGCGGGCTACCCTGCAGTTGGAGTGACGCCGCCGCCTGGGTTCAAGTCGCACTATTCCGGAGATCGTCCGCGTTCTCGTCCGAGCAGCCGGCACCAACAGCAGAAGGAGTTCACTCAAGCTGCCCCGTCACCGGATGATGCCGACGCGTTTCCATCCTTGAGCTCTGCTTCTGCTAAGCAGAGCAAGAAGCATCATGGGAAGAGAGGCGGGCATGGCCACGGTCACAAGGAAAACTTCCCGCCAAGCACTTTAGCTGACATCGTCAAGATGTCACCATCTCCCACACCTGGGGCTTCGCGACAAGATCGTAAGATTGCTCGGAACGGTAGCGCCACCAGCATTCGAAACGGCGAGAACAGCCTAGCAGCTCAAGCAATTCTCAACCCCAAGCATATCCCATGGCTCGAGACAGGCGAGAAAGCCAATAAGGCTTACCTCAAAGCTCGTCAGGAGGCCATTAAGCACGGTGGTCTTAGAAACAAGTTTCTACAAAGGTACGTGGCGGCCTGACAAGTTTCTGCTGGATCGCGGATCGTGTTGACAACTGTCAGTGCTGCTCAAGCCTGGAATCGAAATGATGCCCGCGCAGCAAAGGCTCTGAGCCTGCGTGGTCAGAGCGAGAACGACCTGATGAGAAAAGCCCATCGCGAAGCTGCTCATCAGCTCTACGAAGAGCGAAATAAGGACAAGGCGAACTGTCCTGAGATTTATGTTGATCTTCATGGCCTCCATCCTGAGGAGGCTGTAGAGTACCTCGAGGGTGTCTTAATGGAGAACAGCACGGAAAGCCGGCCTATCTACGCCATTACGGGAACGGGCCACCACAGTAAGAACGGCAAAGATAAGGTCGGCAAGGCTCTACGGAACTTTCTCAATGAATGGCGATATGCCTACCGTGAGTTCTCTGTCCCCGGTGATAGGAACAGCATGGGCGGGATCCTCGGCATCGATGCGCGCAGCTGGGACAAATCTTTGTCCAAAGATGGGGTGTCGCTGGCAAAGAAGGAGGATGAGAAAGAGGAGGTCGATATTCTCGCCCAGGGGGTTGAAATCGGCGAAGGTAAGGTGAAGCTGCTCGTCAGAGATACATCTGTGTCCAAGGAGCCACCCAAAGGCCCATCAGGCCATCGGGTGCGGTAATATCCGTGGGCGGTTTTATCATTGAAGAGACGAAATCCAGTATATAAAACTGGTACTCACCCAGCTACTATAGAAAAAGTGAAAAGAAACCATTGAGATGGGTCTCGGAAGCGAGATCGTTTTGGATGGTCATTTCAGCCTCCTGCGGGGTTTGTCTAAGAGACAATTGCTGGTGCCTGGATTTCGCTGGATTCCATTGCAAGGCGCAGATTTGGCGCTGTGGAGCTCGATCGCACTAAATGCGGGTGTTCATGTGCCTATGTCGCCTGCAGTGAGCTAGCCTTGAGGAATTTCGGTATGCACGGAGATTCGAGCCCAGACGAATTGAAAGTCGCCTGCTCACTTATACCGGTGTCTTGTCTCCCTTGCCCGTAGGCTGATATGCATTGCACACTGGCAATCTCTTGGTCGGCACAGCTAGATTGCACCGTTTGGCATAAGCTTAGACCCCCTGCCCAGGGCTGAGCCACTTGCCCTCATCATCCCACGCTGCCAATGCCCGCCCCTGGACAAGGGCTCGAGCTGACAAAAGTCGCTAGGTCCAGGAAACACAGGTGCGAGTTCTTGCCCACATCATCCATCTCCTTACTTACCTATTCGCTCTTTGGGTTCTTGTCAATCTCTTAGGGACGTCTTTGGTCGATCTACACCGGCCCCAACGTCGGTCACGAGGTAACACTGTTGAATTCACCCCGCAGTTGAAGCTGGGCGTACGAGTACATCAGCAAGCGGCAACGGCAAGAATATGACGGTTTTTTGAACCCGCGGATATAAGGGTTATATCACCAATCGGCTTCCCTTTATATTTTCCATTTGCGCTATCCCAACCATGTTCTCTCAGCTGGATCGACCCCCCTCCCTCCTGGGCGTCAACCCCGTCTCGTCCTCATCCTCAACGACCTCCTCTGACCCTCGCTCTCCAACGATCACCAGCCCCCCCTCGGGCCAAACCTCGACTTCCCTTCCCCCTTGGGCTCGCCGCCCTTCAGCCTCTTCGGCCCGCCGCCTCTCAACTCGCCGCAACCCGTATGCGGTCGCGCCCCAGGAGCCACCACTCTATGTTCGCATAATCCAGGGCACGACCACGCTCGCCCAACAGGCACTCCGTCTCTTCGCGTCGCTTTCTCCGCTTCACCAACTGCTTGTCCTCGCCGCCGGTCTTGTTGTACTCGTCCTGACTATTCTCGCTCTCATCTACTCCCACCGCATATTCACGGCGCTTGCGCCCGTCGCGCAGACATGGCGCCAGCTACCCGGCGGGTGGGTGTTGGTGTGGTTGATGGCATTCGTATGTGCGTTCCCGCCCATGATTGGGTACTCCACAGCGGTTACCATTTCTGGGTTCGTGTACGGGTTTCCGCTCGGCTGGCCGATTGTGGCGACGGCGACAGTGGCGGGGAGCACGGCCGCGTTCTTGACCAGTCGGGGCGTCTTCTCTGGCTATGTACACCGCCTAGTAGGTAAAGATAAGAAGTTCATTGCACTAGGTCAGGTGTTGAGGAGAGATGGGCTGGGTGTGCTGGCCATGATTCGCCTGTGTCCGTTGCCGTACAGTCTAAGTAATGGGTTCTTGGCGACCGTGCCGTCTATCAGACCCTTGGGTTTTGCGGCCGCGACAGCTTGTGCCACGTAGGTTTCTTATTCTTTTCTGTGTCTCTTCTCGGGGTTGACGCGCAGTCTAACGCCGTTGACAGTCCCAAGCTACTCGTCCACGTCTTCATCGGCAGCCGACTTGCTCTACTTGCTGAGAGCGGCGACCGTATGAGTGCCGGCGATCGCGCCATCAACTACATGAGTATGTTTTTTGGCGGAACACTTGGCTTCGTCGTCGGACTGCTCATCTACCAACGCACCATGGCAAGAGCTGTAGAGCTGGCTACGGAGGGTGCAGGAGATGGCGCTAACGATGAACTTCTTGCCGATGATAGCGCTGAGAATGACGACTACATCGATGGGGACGACAGCAGACCTCTGCGCGCCAATGGTAGTGCCATGGATACAGATGCTGCGGCGTTGATGGATGATGATGATATCTCGCTGTGGGGCACAGACGGTCTCGGGAATGACACGGCGTACACCGACAGCTGGGATGAAGAAGCAGCGGTGGGAGGGTCCGGGAGGAAACCTGTTGCCTGGCAAGATGCAAGAAGCTGAACCAGAACAGCGCTGTGATACGCATACAGTGACAGGCCACACACTATAAAGAGTGTATTGATTACATTGGCTGGCGTTTGGTTTGGATATATTGGTCTGTATTGTTCCACGATAAGATACACTAGAGGTTGATCAAGGCGCTCCAGGTTAGATCATGGCACTTCTGGGGGTCAATTTTTGATTTCAATTCAATGTATTAACTATCATTAGCACAATCACCTCTCGACCAATCTGGCCAGAG
>Ga0247763_1001289_pt1 | contig 14461 bp, 14 predicted proteins | sample UWRJL141409B4_FD_179926 | JGI IMG/M metagenome (GOLD analysis project Ga0247763, IMG submission 179926) | Plant litter microbial communities from Arlington Agricultural Research Station in Wisconsin, United States - UWRJ-L141-409B-4 | ecosystem: Environmental > Terrestrial > Plant litter >...
CGGAGATGGCGATAATGGCAACGGGAACAGCAGCAACGACAATGCGTGACAGAGCAGACCGGGAAGAATAGTACAAACTGAGAAAGGAGAAGAAGAAGAAATGGGGGAAAATGGAAAAGTTGTGCGATATTGTCTGGGTATTCCCTCTCCCCCGTTCAGATATCAGAACCCAGATCCGAACCACAGGCCGAAGCCGATCTCAGCATTTCCTCGCGGAGATGCAGTTTACAAACCTAGGTACCTGCCAGCCAGCCCCAAGTCTAACCATATCCACAGTATTCTCAAACTCCAGATCGTCTCACGTAGTGCACCACCAACTTTGGCCGTCCCCATCCCGTACCGGTGGGGGTATTCGCACGGGCATCCCTTCTCCGGGAGTATGCATCTCCGCTACCTTCTCACTGCACTGTATCAAAGTGGCAATGCCCCTTCGAGATTTGTATCTCCACGGTTTCTGTGTTCCCCATCTCTTTCTCGAAAAAGCAGATCGAGATAAGGCGGCGCGGTGGCCCATCCCACCTGATAAGCTCCTATCCCAAACCTGGACGACCAATCAGAACGCACAACTTAATCCAAGGAGTGCGGCTCCCCGCGGAGAAGAAAGGGGACAGGGTGACCCCCACAGGTACAAAGGTACGTAGTACCATATTTCCATTTTTCGCAGCTGTCCAAACCTCCACGTCTCCTCTCTGTTTGCCTCCAACAAACCAGTCTGGTCCATGGTCCATTCTTATTTTCCCGCGTGCGTAATCACCATTCACCTTGCCGTTCACCCATCTGCTGTGAAACCAAAAAGGCCGTAAACCCGAGCAAGGACCGAATTAACTTGCATGAGATGACAGGAAATAAAATTTGCTCACTCTGTCCTACCAGCTACTCCACCAAAATCACAATGCCGAGACTCGTGATCCGCCATCCCGCAATGCTTAATCCCCTCTCATCAATTTCCAACCCGTCTAGCATGAACATCATGCAACCTCACTCATAGCCAGACTCACTCACACCACTAGACGGAGGGGCGAGTTTGTTTCCTTTACCATCCATCTCCTAGACCCCCATGTTTTTGCTGATCAAAAGAAAGAAAAAAACAATAAAGTCCCGCCAGCATTGCTTGACGTGCCGTCCCGTCCCGTTAATCCTTGAGATCCACACCCTTCCGAGCAAACACACAAAGAGATAGGTATAATGCTAAAGTACTCCCCAACACCCTCCCTACTGTGTTCCCTAACCACACCGTGGGCGGTGTGAATAAATACTAGTAATATGCTGTAATGCCCGAAGACAAATGGAACAGGTGAAACTTGTGAAATAAAAAAAATCATAGACAAGGAAAAGAAGATAATCAGCAGCCATCGCTACCCTCATCACAATCATCCATGCTGACATATCCGGGATCACTCTCCATCCCCACAATGGCTCTGGTAATGCTCAGACACATGTCTACCATCTTTTGCCTAAGTGGTGCGTCGATGCCCGCCTTGCGGCCTACCGAACTACCGATCCAGATGCGAAGGTTGCCCGCGAGGCTCTCCAGCGACCGAGAGCAACTCTCTCTCCCAACAGGATGGCGCTGGAGACAATCCATCAGTTGGAAAGCCGCCCCATAGCCAAGGAATGACATGCGATCGACATGGGTATCTGGAAGAATCGATTCGATCACCATGAAGGTCCGCTCAGAGGGCACAGGGAACTTTTGAAGGTGCGCAATTGCCATCGCACATCGCAAAGCCATTTGTGCATCCGGATCTGGCATGATGGCGCTCATCGGCGAGTCAATGAGCGGAGGAACACCTTGGCTGTAATGTGGGTAGCGGTCAGGGCTCAGCGAGGGCCCCAGTGCCTGCATGGCGGTGGCAATGTTGTTGCCTCGCTTCTCATTAACGAGCACAGCACGGGCAACTAGTGCGCGAACTTGCGCGTTGGAACCGACAGGAGCAAGGTTGATGGCAAGAGTCGCCTCCTCAGCAATCTCGCTGGCCGGCTTGGCCGATGCTCCTGGCAATTTTGTCGAGAGGCTGCCGGTCAGAGCACGGTGGAGGATGAGGCTAGAGTACCAGGCTGCGACTGCATCCATAGGTGACCTCACAGCAGCATCTTCCACCACAGCGTCCATGCCGTCTATCCTGTCCGCCACCTTGTGTGTTGTTGACTTGTTCCAGGCAAGGTTGTGGGCTCGTTGGATAATATCACCATTGAGGACCTCATCGCAGTCTTGCTCGAGCAGGAGAGAGAGATGTTTCGGAAGGTCGTCGTCGGAATTGGATTTGCCATCATGAAGCGACTGGAGAATATGGTTGAGTTGTCTGGCTTCGTTCCACCGTGATCTGGCAAGCTTCGCGGCAATCATGTCTGCCGCTGAGAAGGTGCCAGTAAACTGCCACAGCAAGACTCGGATATGCAGCGCCTTGAGCATGAGTCGGAGAGGTGTCTCGGGGAGAGTGCCTGATGCGATGAGTGTAAGTGTCAGACGGCTCTTATTAATCTCGACATCTCCCCCAGCGAGTTGGGCATCGAGGGCAATCGACCAAGCTTTGACGCGGGCAACCTCTTGTTCTTCATCCAGGCCCATAAGCATGAGATAGACGTTGGTGCCAAACACATTCCTCAGCGTGAACTTGGCGGTTTTAAGCATCAACGCGGCGGCCTCGAGGAGGAAATTGTGCCTTGGAACCCAGACAGTCTGGATTGCAGTAAGCCAGGCTTGTCTTCTAACATGAATGGGAGAGGCAAGCGACGGTGCAGGGCGCATGACTGGCGACGCCATCTTTGGCTTCTCGGGCTTCCCGAAGAACGATGAGAAATCGATGAAATACGAGAAGACCATCCATCCACAGATTGCGACAAGGGAAAAAAGTCTGAGCTTGGCAATCATGTCGACGGCCGAGATGTAGTGACCTCCGATACTTAGGTGGGTCGAGCGAATGAAAGAGCCAAGCAGAGCGACTGGAGGAGCAAAAAGACCGCGTCCCTCTGTGTTTTTGCTATTTTTCTCGGTTTCAACGAGCGCCTCGACCAACATAAGCCCTGCCAGAGAACCAACCATGAGCTTTCCGAGATATGGGTTGAAACCCCTGGTTTGTTCTTGTTGTTGTTGCTGCTGCTGCTGCTGCTGGATCTGCTGTTGTCGAATGAGGGTAGGGTTTTGTGCGAACGGCTGCTGTGGTACAGGGTACGGTCGTCCGGCGGTCATCTGCTGAGTCGCCAACATTCGCTTCATGTCTTCGGGTATTGGAATCATGCCGGGCGTCTCAACTCCTCGAGGTGTGGCCATGGGTGTGTTCATGAATGCAGCGGCATCCTGCGGATACTGCATCGGGGTGGGCGGCTGTTGGATAGGGTTTCCAATTTGCCCTGTCATGGCACCAGCCATGAAGAGTTTTTCGAAGGCGGCAATTCTCGCCTGCATGCTGTTGTTCTCTTCAAGGAGACGGTTATTGCGCTTCTCCAAGTGCCTGATATATTCGGTAGCTTTACTCAAGACCTTCATAGAGATGTCAGCATCTATGCTATAGCGAGATATTGACCGGTATGAAAATGTGCTTACTGTAGCCTTGTTGAGCTTGTGCGCCGGTGTCAAGCCGTGCAGTTCTTCCCGGTCTTCGGTGGTATCTTCACCTCTGGCGCTCTTACTCATGATTCTCAGAGCCGGTACGCTGTCTCGAAGAGCTGCTATCTTATCGTTGAGGTTAGTTCTGTACCGCTTCTCAATCATGTTGTGGGCCGTCTTCTTGACTGGTTGCTGTCCGTCGAGGTCATCATCATCATCGTCTTCGTCAACTTCGGCCGACGATTTGCGCTTCCTGCTGGTAGGTTTGGGAACACTAGCATCGGGGGACGATCCAGCGCCCTTGTCATGGCCACTAGAGCTCGAGTCGGGACTGCCCGCGCTCTTGGGCGAGTGATATTGCAGGTGTGGCGGCATGGCAATAGTCTTAAGCCTCTCCTGCTGGGCCGGAGTAAGCGTGTTCCGGATGTCGGGAGTGATATCCGGCCGGACGAGGTTGTCGTTTAGGGCGAGAGAGTGCGGTAGCGAAAAGGGGCCGGCGGCGAGGCCCGGGTTGATGCCGGCGTTTTCGGTGGGTGATTGGTAGTAGAGCTGGGACTGCTGCTGTAAGAGCGGCTGCGAGAGATTCAGGTGGACGGGAAGATCCCAGGTCTGTTGGGGGACCGAGTCAAACGGGGCGCCGCTGGTTGCTGAGTCGTAGGGGGGGGTGTTCTGAAAACCCCAATGAGCCGAAGGGTCCGGAGCGAAGTTGAATGTGGGCTGGGCGCCGTTGACGACAGTGGGCGAAGCAGAGGAGGAGTGCGGATTGTGGAGCGTGGAGGGAGAGGCGCCGCCTACAACAGCAGCGGTGGTGTCGGCGGAGGAGGCGACCGTGGTAACGGTGGGGTCCGATGTGGCCGCAACGCTGTCATTAATCACATCGCCCAGACCGTTTTCTGAGAGGGAGGCCCCGTCGAGGTCGAAGCCGTCCAGGCCCGCAAACATGGCGGGCGAGTCCGCCCTAACATCTGCCATCTTTGGGAACAAAAAGGCCCAGTTTTGCCCAATGGCCCTGTCGGCTCGCAGCTACTAACTTCGTAATGGCCTGTTACATGCAGATGCCTTGCTCTCGCGCAAACCAGGCGCAGGCAGCAAGCGGTCTGAATTCTCCGGTGCGCTGGCCGGGCCTGAGGGGGGAGTCGATTTTGCGACGGCCCGGGGAAGGAGGGGAGGGAGCGGGGGTTCGTCGGCCAATCCAAGCCCAATTGGAAATGGGCAAATGCGCTGGCGTTCCAGGAGGCTGGGCCGCGGAGGATGCTTCTCGCCTCGCCGTAGCTGCTGACTGCTCTATGCCGACAAACGATTTTTTCGCGGTGCGTTGATGGTAGAGGTTGTATGTGGTATTGGATCTGGTTATGTGTGGGACGATTCTGGAGCAAATCGTATGATGGATGCGGCTGGTGCCGAGGAGGGAGGACAGAACACGTGAGGTGGCGTCCTAGGGGCCTTGGGCCCCACTCCAATAAAGCCAAACTCCGACAAGACCCCGTACCAAAACCTTCGCTCACCCCCTGGGAGACACGGGCTTACGCACTCTATAAAACACGCCGAACCCTTGAGTTCCGACATCGTCTCTCGCCCGTTGTTATCGCAGATACTGCCAGAATGCCAGTGCATCTCGGGGCTGCCATCACAGCTGAGTTCCACTAGCGTTGTGCAGCCGGGAACTATTCTCAACGGGAGGGCATATTTCGCTAGAGGTTCGAACCCCGAACACCCCAGTGTGCGACCAAGATGCTCGGCGACTTTGGGCCGGAAGTTACGAAGGTTTTATCTTGGTATCTGCTATCTGCCAAATTGCAAACCGCAATTGACGAAGACCAAGCAACGCAAAACTGAAAATTACTCTCTGAACTATTTCAATTGACCTTTGAGCCAAACAATACTGGCAGCTGTCGCCGCAATACCGGGTACTATCCGGCGGTGCGGGAGTTAAGGTTCGTTACTTTAGCTTCTTTTTTGCCTTCTCACACGTTCCTCAAACTCCCGATTGCCTCAACCCCTCGAAACCAACGCAACTCCCACCCCTCACGTGCCAGCCCGCCAGCCTATCTCTCTAGTTAATTGCATCGGGATACTTTCCGGCAATGTCCAGCGGCCGCAGTGTAGTGTTGTTCTGTCCGCCTTGGCGCATCCGGAGTGCCTGTTTGAGAGCAACGGTTTCATATTGTCACATTTGAAACACGGCCTTCTCCTTCATCGCCTCAACCTCCGCAGCGCCAGCGAGATGATGCGCTTCCTATTTATATGCTTAGTTGGCCCACTGCGGCCATCTCCAACGACCACCCATCAGGAATCCGCAATCTCATTTTGGCGCTCTCCTTGATGAGTCTTGCAGTGAGACCGGATCAACCCGGACTACCAGCTCGCAAATCGAGCCAAACCGAGACCACTCATCAAGCGCGGACCATTCCGTCGAGGGCCGAGATACTCCACCAGCTTCAGTTTGGGAAACATTCGATATGGTCACTGCAGAACAACAAGACCAAGCAGCACAGCAAGGACACAACTCGTGGCTCTAAATCATCAAGTTCGTCTGTTCACCGGGATATCATAGACCAGAGATTGAACTACCCAAGAAAACCGCCACTCGTATTCCCCCCAACTCCCCAAGGACCCCAAATCTTCATCCAGTATCCAGCCAGCAAACCATCAGCCATTGTTCATTCCATCAATCCACCTCGTCCATTAGAAAAGAGCTTCTGCGATGAAGAAATGCCAAGTCCAAGAGGAAAACAGCCCCTTTTAGAACGAAAAGCTAAAAGAAAGATAAGCAAGGGGTTGTCGTTTTAAGTATCTACTGAAAACATGTTCCAGCCCGATAGAACGGGGAGGAGATATATAAAACGCCTGACTCTGATATCCAAGGTCTGTATGCTTTTTTTTTTTTTTTTTTTTTTTTTGTTTGGTGCTGGTCTTCCAGCTTTACCACATCTCGTCATCCGACTTGACCATTTCAACGGTTGGGGTCTTGGGCTCAAACTTGCGCATGCGCTTCCGGTCGGCCCGCGTCACCAGGCTAGGGGTGATGGGGACGACAGGTGAGAAGGGCATATACGGCGTATAAGGTACCGGCGCGCCAGTCCAAGGCGTCCGCATGCCCGTCTGCATACCGGGTGAGAGAGGGCCCTCTGCAGCGCGTGTGAAGACAGTCTGCTTGGTGACGTGCGATGCGGCTGAGGGACTAGCTAGACTAGGCTCGTAGGCACGCAGAGGCAGGGCGCCGCCAGTCCGGATAGCGGTCGGCTTGTTGGCCCGATTAGAGAATGTAGATCCTGGCTTGGGGGATGTTGGTAGAGAGTCTAGACTGGGAAAGCGGTTGACACCCGGCTTGGGGGATGTGGGTAGACCCACAAGACCAGATGATGATCGGTCTGACCGCATGGAATGCTGGGACCTCTCAGAGACGGCGGATACGGGGTCCTCCTCGCCGCTGCCTCCATTGGTAGTGGCCGACACATCGCGCGTGTGAGAGGAACCCTTGTCCTCACGGTATTGGCGGTAATCCCTCATATCTCTCTCACGAGCCTCACGCGCTGCTGCCCGGCTCTCCCGAGTGGGCGGGCGGCCAAGGGCAGCATCAATGCGCTCGTCAATGCCGCCAGCGCTCACTGGGGACATCTCAGGGGTAGGCAGCGTGTTGGCTGCTGAGGGGCGGCGGAACGGAAGGTCTGAAGTCATGGCAGGCATCGGAGGCGGGATTACGCCGTAGTTGCGGGGCTGCATCGTGTTCATCTCTTGTCCTTGCTGGCCCGGGAAGGTTCCCGACATGGGAGTCATGATGGGTGACGAAATGGACAGGGTCTGGGAAGGCGCCTTGTTCTTGCGGGGCGACTTGAGGAATGAGAGGATGGAGGAGCCACGCGATTGTGTCTTCTCCTCCTTGGTCAGATCCAAGCCGGCGGGCTTGTTCTTGCGCAGGCTGTTGGGGGCGTTGGAATCCCTCGGGGTCGATGTAGGAAGCGGAGGACCTTCGTACGTTTTGCCAGCTGCCTTGGCCTCCTCCTGCTCCATGACGTACTTGTACATGTCTTCTAGCTGTGATTGCGCCATGGCTCTATCTTGCTGTACCACTCTCTGGTCAACTGAAAGGTCAAGACCCGAAGCAAGGACGGTTGATGTTGTGGGTGACGGGACAGTCCAGGCTGAGTAATGAGATTTAGCTGGGCTTAGGGGTGAGGTGTCCTGGGGCGAGAAGTTGTGGTACGGGTTCCTCGAAGCAAGAAGCTCTTCGTGCTCAACCTGGGCGAGTGCGGCGCGATACTCTTGCTCGGTTTGGAGCTGGAAGGGAGCTGGGAAGGGGTTAAAGTCGAGGAGGCCGGCCTTGTCTTCCTCGGGGGCGTTGGCGGCTTCAAGGTGGTCACGGCGTTTCTTATTGAGGGCTAGCAGCAGGAGGGCGACCAGCACCAGCGAGAGGGCGTAGCTGCCTACAATGCCTCCGATCTGGGCGGGCAGGTAGGCAGGATCGCGGATGGCACCGGCGGATGCGGGAGGGCCTTTCTCTGGCGGAGGGGCGGGATCCCAATCGATGCCGAGGGGGTTGTTGTTTGATCGGATGGACAATGGACCGGTCGACGGTGCGGAAGCGCAAAGAGTAACGAGGCAAGAGGTTGACAAGAAGCGAAGCGCAGCGACGAGGTTATATTCCGAAACTCCCTTGCGCATGATGATGAGGTCGGGGGGAAGGGTCCGGGGCGTGTCCGAGGGGCTGTCCTACATCAAGTATCCCTAATCACCATGGTATCCTCCTTGCCGAAACACACTGTGATTGAGATGCAGAGGGAGCCAGCAAGACGACGATCGGGAGGCGAACGGCATGGAGGGGAATGAGGCAGGTGCTGGGTATATAGCGGCTGTTGATACGCAGTGGAGGGACAAGCGAACGGCTCTGTGTCGGGGGGGGCCAGCGGGTCGGTGTGCTGAGCGACTGTGACTTGCTGCCATGCATGACGGCCCCGGAATAGCGCCCAGCACCGCCGGCCTTTGGGAGACGCAAGCAGCGACAAGCAGCGACAAAAGCTGGTGTGGTGCGGGAGTTGTGGTCGAGTGTGCCCGCTGGTTGGCTGGCCCGGCGGTTCGAGGACTGCCCTGATTGGCTATGGGCGCATGCGAGGTGAAGTCCCCTGTCGAAATCCCCGCCATCCGCTTGCATCTCATTCCCCTGTCGGTAGCTTCCTCTCCCGCACCCCTCCACCCTCCTTCCCACATTTGAATCTCTCCTCTCACCAGCCATTCCGCCGCCAACCGCCCCCCCTTGAGTGCGTTGGCGAGTCTGTGAGAATTCCGAAAAAGGCGAATGCACATGAGAGGGGCGCCATCGCGGCCACTAGGCACTCACTTACCGTTCCCAAGTCTGCATGGCAAAGTCATCTCGTGCAGCTCGAGTTCAGTGGTGTATAAAGAAGAGGATAGGGCCGTCGTGGTGATGGGGCCAAAATGTGACAAGCTCCACCTCCACCACCGTTCGGCGGCAACGGCCTTCGTCGAGAGTGGAGCTCGGCCCCTAAGACTAGCACTTTCATCACCCACTTCCCATCACATCATCACCTCAATGCGAAGCTGAGCACATCACCTCACTTCACCACATTCGGCCCGCCTTGCGGGAGATGTGCAAGATGTTTCGCTCAGAGGGAATTTGACGAGCCAGCCCGCGCACACGTCTGTGTGTTGATCAGCATTGTTTCCAACAAATGAATGCATCTGGGAATCCGAGCGCAGAGACGTGATAGATGCGTGGCATCCCATGGAGAGCACTCCGAATATAGGCATTTACCTGGGCGATAGGGATCAGCCAGGGACAGGGTGTCAGCCCGATGCCGTTCTGCACAGCGATCGCTTATCAAATATTAACCGGAATTCCATATTCCTCCCGCTATGATCGGCGTGACTTTTGCTAGGTGTGCTCGGTCCATTGCTGACCAAGTGGCAGAGGGTGAAAAACAAGATCCATCAAAGGATCGAATGGGAAGCCTGTCTGACTGCATAAAGTTGCAAATGGTCGACAACAGTCATACCGCTGCACCAGTGAGAAACTGGGATTGAAAAGGGTGAGCGATGTTTCCAATCGGCCCCTTCGGGACATTTGTTGGATTTGCCTGGGAGCTACGAAAGTGCACTAAAGAGTGAAAAAGATAGAATATGCAAAAAGCGAAGGCCCTAGCGGGAGTAACTTTTCATCAATGAAATCCATACTATGAAGTTATGCTACTTCGCTGGAGTTGATATGTTTTTTTTTCTATAATAAACTCGTGCCTGGTACTACCTCTTCATGCTCCAATTCTCCCGAAGCGGGGTGCTGTCTGCGGTCACGTGCCAACGCGGAGCTCTGGACGTGCCCCGCGTCACACGGGCCACGATCACGATGTTGCTCTCAGTCCCACACGGTCGCGTCTTGGAGAGCAACACTTCGTCCAGGGCCCGAAGTGCCAATTCAAAGAGTGGCATTTTTGGTACACGATGCCCTCTTCACGAACCCCGTCGCCACAGCACCCCATTCTCAAGGATCTCAACAATGCACAGCGACGCGCCGTGAGTTCGGCAACTGCGACTGTCGCAATTCTCGCTGGTCCGGGAAGCGGCAAGACCCACACACTTACTTCGCGCGTGGTCTGGCTGATCGATGAGGTCGGACATCGCCCCGAAGATGTCGTCGTCGCCACCTTCACCGTCAAGGCTGCCCGGGAGATGAAGGAGCGCATTGGACGCGCTCTGGGCGGCGGCCGCGAGAATAAGATCATTTTGGGTACCTTCCATAGCATTTGCCGCCGATACCTCGCCGCGTATGGAAGAAAGATTGGCCTGCCTCCGAAATTCGGGATTGCTGATGATAACGACTCTCGTAGCATCATCAGTCGCATCTGCAAACGCCTACAGCTCAACGTGGACCCTTCGGCCGCGCGGGCGTGGATCAGCAAAAAGAAGGCAGGTGGTTCCGGGGCCGAATCCGCCAAGAAGCAACAGACCAAGCTGTCAGCGGGTCTTCAAGAACTTCAAACTTGCCGTGAGGAATACCAGAAGCACCTCCAGCGGTCCAATCTTCTCGACTACGATGATCTATTAGTGCGCTGCGTGGAGCTTTTGCGCCAATTTCCGTCCTGTGTGTCCAATATTCAAACAGTGCTCATTGACGAGTACCAAGACACCAACGGCATACAGTACGAGCTCATGAAGCTTTTTGCCCAGCGGCACAACAGAATCACCATTGTCGGCGACCCCGACCAGAGCATCTATGGCTGGCGATCCGCCGAGATCCAGAATCTCTGGCGTCTGCTCCGGGAGTTCAGCGGGACAGAGGAGATCTCGCTGGAAGAGAACTACCGCTCGTCTCAGTCCATCCTGAGTGTCTCGCTTCAGGTGATCCAGCAGGATAAGAATCGCTACGACAAGGTGCTGAAACCTGTTCATAGCAGGGGTTCCCGCCCGGTTTTACGGAAGCTGAAGAGTGGCTCAGCAGAAGCAGATTGGATTGTTTCCGAGATTCGACGCATTGTCCTGATGTCAGGCAAGATGTTGACTCACGGAGACGTTGCTGTTCTGCTTCGCTCTGCGGCGCTCTCTCGACATATTGAGAGTGCGCTGGGAAAAGCTGGTGTTGCTTACAGAATGGTTGGCGGCTTCAAGTTTTATGATCGCGCTGAAATTAAGACTCTTTTGGATTATCTGCGCGTGATTCACCAACCAAATAACAATGACGCATTGGCGAGGATCATGAATATCCCCAAACGAGGAATTGGAGAAGGAACCATCAAGAATCTGATCGAAGAGGCCGAAAAGTCTTCGATGAGCCTTTGGACATTACTGGTTAAGCACTGCAGGGGCGAACGTATAGCCAAGACCAAAATCTTGAAACACGCAGAGCAGAGATTGAGCGGCGGCCTAATCCGCCTCATTGAAGGGCTGAGGAAGAAAGCTGTCGGATCTGGGACTGAGGGCATCGACACGTCGCCGGGCCTCGTCGAGCTGATCCACCAAGTTCTGAAAACCCTGGATTTTGAGAAATTCCTGCGGGACACACACCCTGATGATTACGAACAAAGATGGGCGAACGTCCAGGAGTTCATCAATCTTGCTGCCGATTTCGTCAAGGATCTTGAATTGACGGGCGATGACGCTCTGCCAGAGATCGAGGGGCTTCCGCAAAGTGCCGAGTCTGAAGTTTTGCCGCGATTTTTGGCCAATGTGGCACTTGCATCCGACGCGCAAACGGGGCAGACCGAGGAGAGCAAACCTCTGATCACCATCTCAACCATACACGCTGCAAAGGGTCTGGAGTGGCCTGTGGTCTTCGTCCCTGCCGTATACAATGGATCTATTCCTCATATGCGGTCCGAAGATAGCGACGAAGAGCGAAGGCTGCTCTACGTGGCCATGACAAGAGCGCAATCTCTGCTATACCTAAGCTGCCCATTGTACGCATCCAATGGGGGCGGCGAGCGCAGCGAACTCTCGCCGTTTGTCGCCCCTATAGAAAGCTCTTTTATGAAAAAAGGTCCTTGCCTTGATAGACCTCTAATGGAGCAAATCGCGCGGATTGTTGGGCGCAAGCTACCCTCGAATGAGGCTATTTATGGCGCCTTGCCACCAATGTATTCGGTTGAGGACGATCTGTTCCCAGTAGATCCCGAGTACCAACCTGACACAAGTGGCCGGAATCCGGACAGCCGAGGTACAGCTGCCGATAGTATGCGGTCGAAGCGGCCAAGATTGTCGGGTCCTGGAAACTTGGATGGTAATAAAGACGTCGAGTGGCACAGAGACTACAAGACGACGATGGAACAATCATCGAGTTTCAGTGTTTCCTCATTGCCCGGGTTTGTCAGCGCTGGCTCTCACCAGGCAGCAATAACGGCGACAGCCGTCGCCAACGCCGAGGCCGAGGCAAAGGCTAGGGCGGAGAAAGCAGCGAAGAGAGCGGCTACGCGGCGGCCTGCAGATCAGAAAAGTATTTTGGGTTTCGTCAAAGGGGGCGCGTTTTCTGAACCGTCAGCCGGCGGTCTTCCCCGGCGGCTGGCTGCACCTCCGCCGTCATCCGGACCGATGGCCAACGAGTATGGTCACCTCCCCAAGTTTGGCTCAGCAGGTGCTCAATGTAACCCACCCAAACCCGCCATTGAGCCAGAGCTCGTTGGACACAAGCTGGGCAACGGGAGGCCAATTCCACGGCCAGCAAGAGCGGCGCCGTTGGCGGGTAAACAGAATCACTATGCTTATTTCTCTAGCTCTCCGGCCAGACCGGAAGCGACAGAGAGTAAAGGCAGCGATGTAGATATAAGAACGGAAGAGAAGGATGAGAATGAAGCACCACCGTCGCCGACTCGGCCTGCAGCTTGTCTGCATGCGACGACATTTACTATGCCCAGTGGAATCAGGGGCGGGTTCAAGAGGCCCGCCGGGCTGACACGTGAGGGCATAACACCCATGGCGCAGCTGCGGAAGCCGTTTAAGCCGTTGACAATGAATCGGCCGTGATCAGGATATTAGCTAGGAATAAATACTAACTGTTTAGTGTCTTTGTGTGTGAAGGGTTTCTTGGTGACCATGGCTGGGCTGAGCGGGCATTGCTAGGGTTTTCATGCTTTAGGTCTTTGCATGTACTCATTTTTTTTCTTTCCCTAGGAGGAAAACCTGGCTTTTTTACGGGCCATACACCCACCCTTCCTCTCTTGCCACCCTCCCCAAACTCTCCACCACGCCCAACATTTCAACCCTCCTCAGCCGCGCCGTCAAGACCTTATCCCTCTCTCCTTCTAGCCGCCGAATCGTTTCCAACAGCTCCTCAAACCGCTCGAGAAGCGGCACCGGCATTTTCGTCATGGTCACTTCCTTCATGATCCCCCCTCCACCTCCTCCCCCCGCCTGGGCCCCTCCTGATTCTGTGATGGGAGGAGGAAACGAGACAGAGTCACCAAATATCCTCGCCAACCTGGCTGCTCGATCTGCCCGGTCATTTCCCTCGACGCCGACATGCGCTGGGACCCAGCGCAGCGTTGTCTGGACGCCTCTCTGCTGTAGAGACTCGGAGAGGGCGGCGCCCTTGGCAAACGGATCAGCCGGACGCTTCCGGTGAAGGTTGGAAATTACGCGGAGGTTCGTCTTTGCGTCGGAGAGAATGGTGAGCTGCGTGATTTGCGGGTTGCGCGGACAGATTTGATGCAGCGCGAGGGAGAGGGCGGTTTCAATGGCGAGGGTCTCGCAGGTGCTGCAGAGTGGGTTGGGGGAGGCGAGTGTGTAGGCGTGTTCTTGCCTGAACATAATAGGTTATCTATGTCAGTATATTTGACACGTTGAAACATAGGTACATAGGTACCAGGTAGGTACCTATATCTATGTGGGAGGTGAGAGACATACCAAGGCAGGGGGGGTTGTCCGCTGGTCCCATACTGACGGTAGACGATGCCGATTCCTGCGGTATTGTTGTCGTCGGTCTTGTCTTGGGTCCAGCTCCCGTCGGTCCACAGTACGAGGTGGTGTGGTCCGAATTCTGCGGGGTGGGAAGAGGGGTCGATGGAAGGGGAGAAGAGGGAGGAGGCGATTCGGCCGTACATGTAGGCTTTTTGGTGTTGGTCGAGAATGACTTTTCCGCAGAACTGGGGGATCTCAGGGGGTGGTTCTTTGGAGGGTTGCAAGGGCTGGGGTGGCGATGGTGATGGTGATGGTGATGGAGATGGACCTTTTGGGGGGGTTTGTCCCTTTTGCTCTTGAACCTTTGGCGGAGAAGGAAGAGCAGGAGGGGGTGACTGGATTGTCAGTTTGTGCGACTGCGTTGGTGATGATTCTGGGGCCAATGCCGGATTTGAATTTTTGCGTTGTTTTTTTGGTAGGACAGGGGTTGTTTTTGCGCTTGGGCTTGTATTCAGGCGTACAGTTTGCTGTCTTTTCCGAACCTCTTGGCTGTTTGGCTGCGGCTTTGGCGTCGAT
>Ga0247763_1001290_pt1 | contig 14447 bp, 20 predicted proteins | sample UWRJL141409B4_FD_179926 | JGI IMG/M metagenome (GOLD analysis project Ga0247763, IMG submission 179926) | Plant litter microbial communities from Arlington Agricultural Research Station in Wisconsin, United States - UWRJ-L141-409B-4 | ecosystem: Environmental > Terrestrial > Plant litter >...
GAGAATGTCACGGAGCCGGATCGTGATCTCCTCACGCCGGCGGGCCTGGTTATATGAGATAGCGTGCGGGATCAAGCGCTGCTCGAGTCCCTTAAAGTTGAAGTACCGACAGTCCCGTAAAAGCTCGGCACGATGCGTCTCGTCGCGAATCTTTACCGGGTAGCCACGGAGCAAATGTAACAGCTCGGCGAATATGTCGGCACTTCGATGCGGTACCGATGGTGGCACAATAGATGGTGGTCTTAGTAGCCCTTCTCGGTCTAAACCTGGGAAAAGGTCATCTGGAGATGAGAAAAAGATGGCAAAACCAAGGGAGAAGAAATTGGGCGAGTTGCCAGGATCGGTGAATAAATCCCGCGGGATCTGGAATTCACGGTTGCCAATAGTGGTAAAGATGGATTCCTCGTAGAGTTGCGATATCAGCTTAGGGACTGTAAAACAGGTCAGTGGGGCCAGTCCCAGCACCACCAAGGCAGCGGCGTCTTACGGCTATAGAACTGAGCGTCGGCAAAGAGGCGCACAAAGTGTGTCGAGTCCCGAGGTTGCACATGATATCCTTGGAGGTGCAGCGAGATATCTCTGAAGGTGGCTGGGTCCCGGTCGATGTAGAGAGTCCGGATAGCAGTGGATATATCTTCCCCTTTCTCCTCGGCTTGCCTTACCTGGGCTTCAAAATACTGGGAGAAATAGGAAGGCGCTGTGTCGATGAGTCTCGTCGCAGCCAGAGCACGACATGGGGCAATGTGACTTACCGTCAGATGAGATGGATGCGCCAGAAAGCTTGAATAGTTCCGAGCCAATCTGGATCGGGAAAACACGCTCGTGGGGTAGAATCTTTGGGATTTTGGTGATAAGTTGCGTGGAGGATGCAGGAGGTGCCACACTCATTGGCGCGGGCTTCTGCTGAGAAATCGGGTTGGAATTTGAGTTTGCGTGGTGCAGTTCAGCGCCCATTTTTGGCATGTTCATGGCTTGCCTCAACATGGCAGGCGTGATGCGGCGGCGGCGGCAATGATGGGGCTCGTGGGATTGTCGTCGTGCGACCAAACAACGAGGATGCCTTTCATCGTCGGGTGGATCCCGTCATCTCAACTTACGATTGAGAAACCCGAACGTTTCCTCTCTCCTCTTTCTTAGTTGAGCAAACTTAGGCGGGCCGGCAGGTAGAAATATTGAAGCCTTGGAATGTGTTTGGAGTGTCAGCACAGGGGTGAGTGAGTGCCACCCGGGATGCGGCTTCTCTTTCTTTCTGGGGTTCAGCGGTCTGGCCGAGTGGCTAGGAAGCCGGCCGCCCAGTCCTAAAACGGTAAAGCGCACCCCGTTCTACCCTGTTCCGCAGAAGCTTGGCTTGGGGAAATGGGAGCTTGGGCCACTTTCACGATGGATGTTGTCCCTTCCCGCCATTTTCCAGCGGCACAGCGCATCGTCAGATCTGACCTGCATCGGTCGTTCGGCCCAGACACTGTCGGAGTCCTCTTTTGCGTTCCTGCACACAGCATTCTGGTGCAAGCAATTGTTGTTTCCGCATTGCGCCACAGCGGAAGCATCTCAGGTGTGGGCGTTGTAGCTGATGGCGCCAGAAAATCTGGGGAGGCTCAGAGAGGCGTTGGCTCGGCCTGTTCCGTCGCAAGCCCTTCCCCAAAAATGCGCGACCACACTGAACTCGAACCCAGCAACACCGACTGACGTATAGATTTCCCGGCGGCTATGCGTAGCTCGCTGCTTCTCCAACCCTCCCCAGCCGACATTCCTGGTATCCTTGTAGGGCTGAAGCATGATGCACAGACGGACAGAATTCTGCATCTGTCGTCCATAGATTTGTTTGGCTTGGCTTGGCGCGGTTGCATCAGCCTCATGGAAGTGTTTCGCAGCAGCGGAGAGCCTCGGGCCAAATCCGGGGAAGAGATGCAAGCCATATCGCCAGCGGAATGCCGAAAGTGCACATCGAGGGTAGGCGACAGAGAACGGCCGGACCATGAGGCCAGCCAATTCTTGGCCAAGCAAAAAGGCGACTCTGCATGCAGATGCAGCCAACAAGGTGGGATGCCTCCCGAATATTACTGGCGCAATCGTGTTTTCGGTGAATCACGTCTGCGAGAAACCGTGTAGGCCCCAAACTCATGACCCTCAAGCCGCGAATTTGACGCCGATTTACTGGGTAGTCACCTGCGCAGAGGCCTACCGTCGATATGGTCAGGCCGCCCCCAGCGGCCTTTTGAATGGATGATTGACGGCTATCTGTTCGGCTCGCAGCAGCACAATGCCTGTTACGGAAATGGTAGGCCGCATTTCCAGGCAGAATAGGAAAGGAATACAACCTAACAGACAGATAGATGAAGCACAGCCGTCCCTCGTCCCAGCCCCTCCAGAGGTTTCTTTCCTCTTGCAACCTCACAACCACACCCTGTCGACGCCGCATCAGATTTCCTTTGTAATGGCTGTCGATACGATCAAACATACCGAAGCCGTCGGGAAGCTGCTCAAGGCTCTGGACGAAAATAAATCGCTCGAGCATTTGAGAATGATGCACGACGAAAATGTTCGCCTCCAGCAAGAAATCAAAACCCTTAGGTTCATGAGCGACGAAAACGACAAGAAACTGGCCAAATATGTCAAGGATATCGAGTCATCGAGAGAAGAGGCCAAAAGGACAGGGGAGAGTCTGCAAGAAGAGCGAAGGCTTAGGAGAGAATTCGATTCTCAAGCCAAAGCCGCCCAAGGGAGATTGAAAGTCATTGAAAGCAAGCTGGCCGAGACAAAGAACGAGCTCTCTAGAATGCAAGACTTCAGAGTCGAGATGAAACCGCTGTCGGCTGATACGTACGTAATACTTGCTCCGAGTGATGTTGCTGTTCCTTCAAAACTGACGCGCAGCCTACGAACAGCAAAGACAGGCTCGAGGCCCTGTTTGAATCGGCTCGGAACCTTGCACAGGCCTACTTTGGGACCGACTTCTCTGAAGATGTCCTTGAGGAGCATCGGTGGTCCAAGATTGAGTACCATGACAGTGTCGAGAAGCAAATACCTCTGCTTCTGACGAATACCACCCCTGCGAAGCAAATGAGGGTCGCTGCGGCCCTCGCGATCCTAGCATCTGAATTAGTTGACTTTTGCTGCCAGCCGACCTATATTTTGGGGCCCGGTAACGACATGTTCGAAATGATGTCCACTATGGTCAAACACGATGCCAACAGAGAGCTATTTCTGCGTTCCGTCTTGTTGGCATCCTACACCGACACCGGGCACAAGAAGGCGGTACAAGAACGTATCGACCAGGCAGCCGAGCACATCTATGGAATATTGAGCGGCCCATTTGACAATGATGATCAAGGGAGCCTCCGGTCGGCTATACAATTGCTCTGCACGGAGACGTGTAGCTACTGGCAGCACATTCAACGATTCCGCGCTAAAATCGAAGCCTTTCACGACTCAGCAGATCTGCGGACCGGAAACATCAAGAATTGGGCGCCACTTCTCATTGTGCTTCCCGCGTCTGATCAGCCGACTTCACAACCTGCCGCGAGCTCGGTTCAGAAGCAGCAGCAGCAAAACGGAGCCGTCTCGGGCTCTGGCGGTGGCGGCAGCACGAAGAGGGGGAGGCAAAGTTCACAGCCGTCCCCGCAACAGCAAATCACAGCGGATCCTGGACCTGACCTCTCTGGTATCGTTGTCTGGCCCACATTTGTTGTGGTGGCGGGCGACCAGAAGGACATTGGCGTGCTTACGAAGGGTTATGTGCTGCGTGAGTCCGACCTGCGCAGCGCCGTCAACGAGCAGATGGCCCAGCAGAAGTCGGGGCGACGGCGAAACGTACGAGACAGCATTCGTCGCAGGACCACCTCGATGAGCGCAGGCGTCGATGGAGGGGAGTCCCCGAGGGACAGCAGACAGGGTGTCACCTCGGAGTCTTTTTTATCGGTAAGAAGTGGGGGTGGGCAAAAGGGAGGATGACCAAAGCCAAGGGTGAGCATGGAGATGGAAGGAATGTTTTGAGGAAACGGAGGCGCAGCTGATGACAGTGATGGGTTATGACTTTTATGACGATGATGACTTGTTTTATTTTTGATTTCTCAGGGGGGTTGAATGTCTGCTTTGGGGCATTTCCTTTGAATCTTACTCCGCATTTTGGTGGCTTTGCTGGTAGCATTGGTTGACACCTGGACGACTAGGGGCTATCAAGTTTCAAAGTCATGATGCACATGGACTGTATTCGGCGAGGGAATGTGTCTCAGGAGGCACGGGCCTGATGGCATATGGCTTTGGTAACATGAATGTCTACAACACTTGAACTCTCGCATTATGGGGCTGACTCACAAAACTGTTGTGAAACTAAGAGCATCCAATGGCAGAGCACACCGTGCGCAGTTAACCAAGTATTTGTAGGGCTTATAGCCGTTCAAAGAAGGCGGCATTGTTTACACAGGATCAAAGTGTAAGAGCGTCCATGTGTTCATCGCATACGCTAGGCAGCAGTTGCTGAGCTGCACATTACTTACGGCATCCCTCGTTTTTTTTTGGACAATAATCTACCTGACAGGGGCCGTGCGGTTTGGGACTTCCAACCTAATCGACTTCAAGGAGAGAACCGGGGGAATCACGGGGAATATTCGGTGTAAAGTTGAGCGCAAGAAACAGATTCCCTAGGGCCCTAGAAAGTACCATTCAAAGTTGACTGGAGAATTGTCTAAAAAACTGTGGAATGCTGCACATGTGTCTTTGCACTGATTGCAACCGCAGTCTCTTGTACTGTGAATTGAAATATCAAGGTCTTACCGTGCAAGCTCAACGCCTGCATTGAATGCTAAATTCAGGCTTGCCTCGATGTCTTTGCTTGACGACTATCACATCGCTGCCTGATGTGGCTGTTTAGGTACTGGACGAGCCTTGGTCTCTCACCACCAACGTTTCGGGGACTATCTAGATTGTACTTCATTCCTGAAGGTATGCGCGGAGGAAGCTACACTAGGGGTACAGCTAGAATAATGATGCCAACGGACACAGTTAAACCGGCGGTTGTCTGTGCGGCCCGTTGAGGTCTGGTTGGCACGGTTGGGTTGATGCTGGTCCCACAATCGAGGGAAATATACGCTAGTGTTGGTTTTCCAGGGCTTTAGCCAACACCACATCCCGGATTGAATGGCTCGAGAACGGAAAGATATTCTACCAAATAAGACAGTTGTTGTGGTTGTGATTGGGGTGCTGCTGACAATTCGAATCGTCCCATCAGACCACAGACGGCAGGCGCGGGACAGGGAGTGGATTGTTGAGTCCCAATGCCGTTCCACTGGGGTAGGCGTGGGGTTGGGGCACGGGCCAGGGGGCGAATCGAGCGTGCTGCGTGACCGGGGAAGGACGCCTGCACGACTGGCTGATAAACCACGAGAGAATCGCGCTTTCCTGCTTCGGGTTCGCCCGTGTCAACAATCAAATTTCCCCACTACCCAAAGTCGACCCAGGCTTCCGCCGAACCCTCAATTTTCAACCTTTTCAAAACGTCACCACTTTGCATCCAGTCAGCAGCTCGGCGCAGTTGACCTTCCTTGCGTTATCCAGTATCATATTGCAGCTGTCATTCATCTTGCTGTCATCATGCGCGAGATCATCAGTCTGAACGGTACGTTCCCCGCAGCCAAAAAAAAAACCAAAAAAAAAACCAAAAAAAAAAACCGTGAATTTCGCGTCTTTGCCCTCACCGCAACACACCCACTCGGTCCCCTCTCGGCAGCACCTCAGCCAACCCAACTCCAACAACCAACTTGCTAACATCATTCGTGTGTAGTCGGCCAGGCTGGCTGCCAGATTGCCAACTCCTGCTGGGAGGTAGGATATTTTCCCCATCCCACTCTGGCCTCGAACCCCGCCACTCGAGTGCTCTGCAGAAACAGCGATGAATGCTTACATTCCTGCAGCTTTACTGTCTCGAGCACGGCATTCAGGTATGCTATTCACTGTGACCCTTTGAGTATCGTTTGTGCTAACATGAACCCTTAGCCTGATGGCTACCTCACCGAGGAGCGGAAGGCGGCCGACCCCGATCATGGCTTCAGCACTTTCTTCTCTGAGACTGGTCCGCAACCCCCCCCATACGAGATACGATCATATTGGCTGACTGAAAGATGGGAAACGCAGGCAATGGAAAATACGTGCCGCGGACGATCTACTGCGACCTCGAGCCTAATGTTGTTGACGAGGTTCGCACTGGAACCTACCGTGGACTTTTCCACCCCGAGCACATGATCACCGGAAAGGAAGATGCTTCCAACAACTACGCCCGTGGCCATTACACAGTAGGCAAGGAGCTTATTGACCAGGTGCTCGATAAGGTGCGCCGTGTCGCGGACAACTGCAGTGGACTTCAGGGCTTCCTGGTTTTCCACTCGTTCGGTGGCGGTACTGGCTCCGGATTCGGCGCCTTGTTGATGGAGCGACTCTCCGTGGATTACGGCAAGAAGAGCAAACTTGAGTTCTGCGTGTACCCCGCTCCTCAGACGGCGACGTCAGTGGTTGAGCCATACAACTCGATTCTCACTACGCACACTACCCTCGAGCACGCCGACTGCTCTTTCATGGTGGACAACGAGGCCATTTATGACATTTGTCGCCGCAATCTGGGCCTTGAGCGCCCCAACTACGAAAACCTGAACCGACTGATCGCACAGGGTATGTTGAGCAAACTTTTGTGACTGGCGCATTGTGGCTGACATATGAGTTCTCAGTCGTTTCGTCTATCACCGCATCGCTCCGCTTCGATGGTTCCCTCAATGTCGACTTGAACGAGTTCCAGACTAACTTGGTGCCCTATCCTCGCATCCATTTCCCTCTTGTTGCCTATGCTCCTGTCATCTCGGCGGCCAAGGCTGCCCATGAGGCAAACTCAGTCCAAGAGATGACGATGTCCTGCTTCGAGCCTAACAACCAGATGGTCAAGTGTGATCCCCGCCACGGCAAGTACATGGCCACTTGCTTGCTGTACCGTGGCGATGTCGTTCCTAACGACGCCCACGCCGCTGTTGCTACCCTCAAGACGAAGCGGACTATTCAATTTGTGGACTGGTGCCCGACTGGCTTCAAACTCGGCATCTGCTACCAGCCTCCACACCAAGTGCCTAACGGTGATCTTGCCAAGGTTAACCGCGCTGTGTAAGTTCCTTTCCCGATGGCCTTTTTGTGAGGATCCCCATCTGACCAGATTTCAGCTGCATGCTCTCCAACACCACTGCGATTGCCGAGGCCTGGTCAGCTCTGTCGTCCAAGTTTGACCTCATGTACTCGAAGCGCGCCTTCGTCCATTGGTACGTCGGAGAAGGTATGGAGGAGGGCGAGTTCTCGGAGGCTCGCGAAGATCTTGCGGCTCTTGAGCGCGACTACGAAGAGGTAGCTGCCGACTCGATGGAGGGCGAGGAGCTGGAGGCTGAATATTAGATATTGGACCCAGCCGTTTCATGTTTGTAGCGTAGCGGTCCAGTCTGATTGGTCGACATGTTGGCGGGTCCTTGATTTCAGTCACAGCACGGCGGGCTTCGGGCTTGTTTGGCAAGTTTGTCTTCCTGTGCTACACTTGGTATTCTTGCTTACTGGCGTGGGGCCGTGATTTCTTTTGGTAGACTGATCGTGATAGCAATTTTAATCCGGAGCAAAGCTTCATCAGGTGGCAGATGATTCTGATCACCGTACAATATTCGTGTAACACGCTTGATGACTGGATCCTGGGGCAGTGTGGTCTCTGGAAGTATTGAGTGACTGACGGACTACTCGAATCGAGTCGAGGCGCGAAGTGGTTGCGCAAGCCAACCACATGTCGCGGACATTGATGCATCCAAGGTGGGGTGGGATTGCAGGAGTTTGGGGGATTTTGGAGACATCGATGCGGAGCTCTCGGCTTCAGACGTGGTGTCACTGGCCGCAGTCTGACCACTCCCACGCTCTGCGATGTGCGGATGTGGCAAAATTGCAGCTCGGGAGCTGCAACGCGGCATTCATAGGCCAGACAAGAAGCGTGGACTGGCGATTCACATAGCAGCAAGTGGAGGTTGCATGGCCGAGCTGGGGCTGCAGCGACTGCGGTTGGAGAAAGAAACGGCCAGGCTCGACTTGGGCTGCAGCGGTCCCCAACGCCGCGATAAGAACGCCACCCACAGAGTAACCTATCGAATTTTTTTACATTTATTTTTGTAGCTAGGCAGGAACAGTCCAGACCAAAAATGCCAACGTGCATGCGCCCGTCCAGACAATCTAGTCAGTTGACAGATTTGAAGAGATGCAAATTCTTGTCGTTGCGTTGCGGGTGTTCCCTTCAGCGTCGGATGGATCCTAGCGACCCTCTTTAGCCAATCAGGCGCGGACCTTTCGTTAGCGGCTGTGACGAACCAGTACGACGGACATTTCCGCGAGGTGTTTGGCTGGCCTCCGTTGCCTGAGGAAGCTGCGAAGACGAAGGTCGCAACCCCCATCCCGTCCCAGCCTCACAAAAGCTGCCCACGGAAGCGGCGATCGCTAATTTCATCCACCCACCCCCTTCCGCTGGTGAACGAGCGCGTGTTTTGCTTTTATTCAGTTTTGTTTGCTTCATTGTTTTTCTTGCAAGTACTATTTATCGTCCGTGCTTTGCTCTCACCGACGAGCCGATTCCGATTCGGTCGAGGATATCCCGCTACCGTCCCGGCCCTAACCGGCGGTAACGAAACCACTCGATTCCATCGCAGCCAGCGCGCAATCCGCCCACGTTTCTCTTGCACCGAGAAAGCTCTATCTCCTTGCGCTCAAATGGCTACGTCAAACGACCCTTCGGTCGACGCAGGTTAGTGTCCCCTCCCCCGCAAGCCAAGCGGTCCGCGACTGTGAGACATTGAACTGACTTGCGTGTCCGTTTTGCCAGGTGCGCCGAATTTGAACCTCAGCGCAGAGGAGAAGCGAGTCTACGGCCAGCTGTTCCGGAAGGCCGACTCTGATAATGTTGGCGTCGTGACAGGCGAGGTTGCTGTCAAGTTCTTCGAAAAGACCAGACTAGATTCTAGTGTGCTTGGAGGGGTGAGTTCAGCCCAGCTACTAGACCTCCCAGTGTCGCGCTACTCGGAGACAGTTGAACTAATATGTACGCTCATGACCGCAGATATGGCAAATAGCAGACAAAGAGAACCGGGGCTTCCTCACACCGGCCGGCTTCGGCATCGTCTTGCGGCTTATTGGGCACGCTCAAGCTGGCCGTGAGCCGTCGGCCGAGCTGGCTCTTCAGCCTGGCCCTCTGCCTCATTTCGAAGGATACACACCGAATCCAGCGCCGCCACCACCGCCGGCGTCGGTCCTGCAAGCCCTCGTTACCGGCGCTCAAGCTCCTCTTCGAATCCCGCAGTTGACACCAGAGAAGGTTGCACAGTATGCTGGCCTCTTTGAGCGTCAGGCACCTCCCGGGAGCAGCATGCTCCCTGGGGACCAAGCCAAGCAGATTTTCGAAAAGTCGGGCCTGCCAAACGACGTCCTGGGCCGAATTTGGATGCTTGCCGACACGGAACAGCGCGGCGCTCTTGTTCAGACCGAATTCGTCATCGCCATGCACCTCCTCGCATCTATGAAATCGGGGGCGCTCCGTGGCCTGCCGGCGATCTTGCCCGCGGGGTTGTACGAAGCTGCTACGCGACGACCTTCCGCCGCTGGGATCCCCAGGCAACAGTCGCCGACCACTGCTACGCCGCCCATCTCGGCCGTCCCTCGGCAGCTGACCGGTCAAGGGCCGATCCCGCAGATGAGGACGGGGAGCCCTCTTGGGCGCGCTCCCGTGGTTACCCAAACGACAGGGGATTGGCTTATCACTCCGGCAGACAAGGCCAGATTCGACCAGTTCTACGATGAATTGGACAAGACCAAGAAGGGCTTCATTACGGGCGAAGAAGCGGTTCCCTTCTTCAGTCAGTCTAATCTGTCCGAAGACGTCCTTGCACAGATTTGGGACCTAGCCGACATCAACTCGGAAGGCCGCCTCACCAAAGACGAGTTTTCTGTCGCTATGTATCTTATTAGGCAACAGAGAACTAAGCGTGACGGCGTGAGCAGCCTACCTACGACCCTGCCAACAAATCTCATTCCCCCTAGTCTGCGAGCGCCTGTTCGGGCCCCAGTCCCCGTTTCAGCCTTCGACGTGCCCGCTGTAAGGCCTCCACCACCGGTACCAAAGCCTTCATCCGCGCTGGATGACCTTTTCGGACTCGATGATCCCCAGCCGCCGGCGCCTGCTCAAGTGGCTCTTGGCACTGGCGGCTCTGCTGCCAACGATCCGTTCGCTGGTGGTATCAGCCCGGCAGTCCCGTCTTCTCCTACAAGACCTTCCCCAGCTACTTCGTCCACTTTCAAACCATTTGTGCCCTCGTCTTCGTTCGGTCGTGGTCTCACCGTTCAAGGGACGGGGGGCTCTGCGAGTTCGGTACCGGGGGTCACAAGATCTATGACTCTGCCTCCCGCTGCTGTCGAGGACGATTTGCTCGGTGATACGGAACCAGAAGTGTCTAAGAGCCTGAATAATGAAACTACGGAACTAGCAAACCTGTCAAACCAAATTGGTTCCCTGACCAAGCAGGTCCAGGATGTGCAAGGCCAGCGTTCCGCTGCACAGAACGAACTCACTCAGGCCAACATTCAAAAGAAGAATTTCGAGCAGCGTCTTGCCCAGCTCCGCTCCATGTACGAAAAGGAAGCCCAAGATGTCCGGTCGTTGGAGACTCAGCTTACGGCTGCGAGAAGCGAAACTAAGAAACTCCAGACGGAGATGGCCATGATCGATGCCACATATCAGGATCTGCAGAACCAGCACCGTCAGACCCTGACTGCACTCCAAGCTGACCAGCAGGAAAGCGCTGCTCTCAAGGAGAAGATTCGCCACGTTAATGCCGAGGTCGCTCAACTGAAGCCTCAGATAGAGAAGCTGAAGTCAGAGGCCCGGCGACAGAAGGGGCTCGTTGCAATTGACAAGAAGCAGCTCGCTACCAATGAGAACGAGCGGGAGAGGCTCAAGACCGAGGTGGAGGATCTTACCAAGAGCAATGAAGAGCTTGCCCGACAAGTCAGCTCCAGTAGCTCGCCAGTCCTGACCCAAGTCGCGAGTCCCGCCTTGTCGACAGCAAGTGGTAACAATCCCTTTTTTCGACGGACGGGTAGCACCGACATTACCCAGACTTTCTCGCCCCCGATAAGGTCTTTTAATGACAAGACCTTCGACGACGTATTTGGCCCTCCTGGCGCCAGCAGCCAGTCAAGCACGCCTCCCCCCCCTGCGGCTGTCAGCCTTTTCAAGCCGGATCTTACTGGGACTTCTACCGGTAGTGCCGCATCCTTTGCCACCCCTTCTTCCAACAGCCCCGAGTCGAGGAGCCGCCAGCCCACAGCAGCAACTGAACCTCCAGCTGCCCCGGAACTTAGACAGCTTGGCCCATCCTTCATGCCTTTTGGAGATCAGAGCGACACCTCCCGTCAACTATCGCCGCCCCTCAGCCAGACAAGTCACGGCGAAACACCTCAAAAACCCCAGTTGACCCCTGCGGTCGAGACACCCACCCAGGCCCTCACGGTTGCTTCAGATACTAAGACTGCTGTTGCCTCGGATGCTTCCTCTAAGGGGGTTGCTGCCTCCAAGGATCTGGACCCTTTCGGTGCTATGGATCAAGCCAAGGCAAAGGAGGACTTCGAATCAGCTTTTGCTAGCTTCAAGAGCTCACAGTCCAAGGGCTCTGCTTCGAGCGTTGACACAAATAAGGCTTTCTCGACGTTCAACAGTGAATTCCCGCCTATCTCGGAGCTCGAGCGTGATGACGATTCCGAGACCGAGAGCGAGCGCGGCGGCTTCGACGACGACTTTGCCCCGACATCCCCGGGCCCTAAGACGTCGGAGAAGACTGCAAGATCGAGATCGGCATCCCCCACACTCACCAAGACATTGAACCACGAAGTCGCAGCTCCTACTCCGACCCCCTCTGCGGCCCCCGAGCCAGCGGCGCCTGCAAGGTATGAGTTGCTCTTTTGACATTGCCCTTTCTTGGCGCCTGGTCAAATATACAGGAGCTCATCGTACTAACACCAATTTATCTAGCAACGAGAAACCTGCCTCCCCTGCACCCACTGCCTCCAGCACCACCAAGTATTCGGCTTCTAGTGTGGACGACATTTTTGGATCGGCTGCTACCGTCAAGCCCACTGGGTCGTCGAACCAAGCAGCGCCGTCGTCGAGTGCATCCAAGGGTGCCTTCGATGACCTTGATGATGACTTCGAGGGGCTTGAAGACGCTAAGGAGGGATCCGCCGATGATGATTTCGCCAACATCTCTAGGTCGGGATTAGACGATTTCAATGCCGTCTTCGACAGCAGCCCGCCGCCGAGCCAGCCAAAGAGCGACTCAGCCAACACCAACTCCCAGTTTGGCATCGAGGGCGGCTTTGACTTTGCTTCCCTGTCAGGCGCATCGGCAACCGGCAGTACCGTTGCTGTGTCGACCAATCCAGCGGGCACGCAAAGAAAGACTACAACTGCGGCTGACGCTCACGATTGGGACGCTATCTTCGACTCATTTGACGAGACGCCGAGACCATCATCTCCCCCGGGAAATGGGGCGGCCAAGGAGCCCTCCAAGTCGGCGGGAACGGGCCGAACGGGAACTGAGGAAAGCGATCACGATGATCCTATTCTCAAGAATTTGACAAGCATGGGATACTCAAGGAGCGATGCGCTAGCGGCGCTGGAGAAATATGACTACAATTTGGAGAGGGTAAGCTAGGCCAGGAAGCCCAGTTGCGATGTGATGCCATAGCTATTTTCCCTTTGTCTTTGGATCGACGAAACTGACGATAATTCTCTGGATTATGCAGGCGGCCAATTTCCTTGCCAGCCAGTCGTGAGCGGTCTACACGAGTGGCCGCTACAGCTGAGCTAGGGGGGGGGGGGCATTCTTTTTTCCAACTAGGAGGACGAGTCGAGGCGACCACACTGAGGAAAATAAATGATGACTGTAGGACTTGGCATGGGGAGGAAGCGAAGAAACGAAAAAGGAGGTTGACTGTGTGGTAAGGACAGGCAGATTGTTTTGCTTTTCGACGAGCGATGACGACTTGGCAGATACCTCCCCTATTCTCTAGTGTCTTGTTTGTTTTCTCCCTTGCATTAGCTGGATGGGGCTTGTTTAGTTTTCTTCATTCGCTTAATTTTAATATGTCAGATTGTGTAAATCGAGCTGTGTCAATGGCGAGTGTGTGTGATGATGCCTGCAGCGGACCTGAAGAACATGTCACCAGCAGTTGGTTTCGGGCATGGCATGTCTTGGGCTCGGATCGCTCCCCAAGGCATTCTTTTGGTAAGGTCCTGCTCTTCCAAACACCTAGATAAGAGCAGCTTGAACCTCACTGAGGCATCTCACCAGTCTGGTTTTAAAAGGGAAGCTCTTATGGTCGGCTGGGAAAGGGGCACCGTGCAATGGGGCACATACTGTGTGATGTACTGTGCACCACAAACATTACCCCGCCATAATTTGGCCCTGTGATTGGGTTTGCCCCTCCAAATTCTTTTTCTTCGAGCCATCCGCCACTGGCCCACACAAAAGCTTTATGCTTTTCTATCTCTTGTGAGGAGCTCCAAATACTGCTTTTCTCCCTCCCCTGTTCAATACCGTTAAAGAGAGAAGGAGGGAGAGTAAGAGAGACAACGTGGGGATAAAAAATGGCCGACGACGAAGAGCAAATCTCCATCTACGATGAGGTTGAAATCGAAGACATGACCTACGACGAAACCCTCCAGATTTACCACTACCCGTGTCCGTGCGGCGACCGCTTCGAGATTGCGCTGGCAGATCTGAGAGATGAAGCGGACATAGCAGTGTGTCCGAGCTGTAGTTTGATGATACGGGTGATTTTTGAGGTGGTGAGGTCCCCCTTTCTTTAGTTGTCATGGTAATGCTGGTGGCAAGTCATGTTGACGAGATATGTACTCCATGTAGGATAACCTACCAAAGCCCGAGGATAAACCCGTCGAGATCGTCGTTTCACCGCAAGAGGAGAAGGCGCAGCAGGCTGTTGTTGCTGCTTAAATCGTCGGGAGTTCAATATGACGACAAGAGGCGCGACAGTCACGAGTGAGACGACGAATAGCGAGCTCGACCATTGGTCGGTAACGGGAAACGATTTTGCGCACTCGAACTATACTACTCACTCCCTTGGTGGAGGGTACATCGGAGGATCGGTATAATGTGGGAAAGAAGCAGCAGAAGCCCGATCGTAGAGCCGTACATAAGACTGGTTGCGCTGTGACAGCCACCGAGATTCTTGACTGACCAGCGTTCTACGGTTGCTCTTGTTCCATGGCATTATAGACAGGATCATCGGCAGGGCGAGATGCTTACGGCTTGTCGCCATACATAAAACACTTTGACGCCACTGGAATAGGTCAAAAGGGGACGCCGCGGTGAGTGAGTCATGTA
>Ga0247763_1001291_pt1 | contig 14438 bp, 10 predicted proteins | sample UWRJL141409B4_FD_179926 | JGI IMG/M metagenome (GOLD analysis project Ga0247763, IMG submission 179926) | Plant litter microbial communities from Arlington Agricultural Research Station in Wisconsin, United States - UWRJ-L141-409B-4 | ecosystem: Environmental > Terrestrial > Plant litter >...
CCAGTGCCCTGACAGGTCCACCTCGGACTCCACGGCGGCGCCCCGGCCCAGCTTGAGCATGCCGGTCACGGGCGGCAGCGAGTGCAGATCGACGTCAGGACCGACCTTGGCGCCCAGCGCCCGCGTGTACCGCTCCAGCCAGGACCCCGTCAGCGAGGTCGCCCCGCTGAACTCGGCGAGCCGCTCGGCCGTCCAGAGCCGCAGGTGCACGGCACCGCCCCGCGGATACCGTCCGGGGCGGACGTTCCTCAGGAGCAGCCGCGCGCCGCCGGCGCCCATGGCGAGTTTTCCCGGGGGGCTGAAGAACAGGACGGCACACGGCACGAGCAGCCACCAGGATGCGGTCGGCGCCCACGGATACGCCCCGAACCGGTGGAGCACGTTGCCGAGCGCGGCCAGCGCCACCGTCCAGCGCAGCCCCAGCAGCGTGAACAGCGGTACGAGGACGAGCAGCTGGACGACCTGAGCCCGGAGCGGGACCGGGGCGATCACCCGCTCGGCACCGTCACCCTGCGCGGACTTCTCCAGGTGCCGGGCCAGCTTCCGCAGTACCGGCTGCTGGTAGACGTCGAGCACGGCGGCGCTCGGGTAGCGGGCGCGCAGCCTCGTCGTGAGCAGCGCCGCGGCGAGGCTGCCGCCGCCGATCGCGAAGAAATCGTCCCCGGCGGAACCCACCGGTGTTCCGAGCACCTCGCTCCACTGCTCGGCGAGCCACGCCTCGGTCCCGTAGAGCCGCTCGGCGCTGCCGGCGGTCTCCTGGTTCTCCAGCGGCCAGGGCAGTGCGTCGCGGTCGACCTTGCCGGACGTACGCGTCGGCAGGTCGGACACGGGCGCGAGCAGCGGCACGAGGGCCGCGGGCAGTTCCGCCCGCAGCCGCTCCACGGCCGCCGCGTGGTCCCAGCCACCCCGCGTCCCGTCCTGGACGCCGTCCTGGAGCACCACGTACCCGACGAGCAGCTGATTGCCGCCGCGCGCGGTGCGTACGGCGGCCGCGGCACCCGCCACCCCGGGCAGCGCCTGGAGCGCGGTGTCCACCTCGCCCAGCTCGATCCGGCGTCCGCCGAGCTTGATCTGCTCGTCGGCCCGTCCGAGGAAGAGCAGCCCCTCCGGCTCCGCCCGGACCAGGTCACCGCTGCGGTAGGCGCGCTCCCAGCCGAGCGGCTCCAGCGGGGCATACTTCTCGGCGTCCTTCTCCGCGTCGAGATAGCGGGCGAGCCCCACCCCGCCGATCACCAGCTGCCCGCTGCTCCCCATCGGCACGGGTTCCCCCGACTCGTCGACGACGGCGAGCTCCCAGCCGTCGAGCGGCAGCCCGATCCGGATCGGCTCCTCACCGGTCAACAGCGAGGCGCAGGACACGACGGTGGCCTCGGTGGGTCCGTAGGTGTTCCACACCTCGCGCCCCTCGGTGACCAGGCGCTGCGCCAGCTCGGGCGGGCAGGCCTCGCCGCCGAAGATCAGCAACCGGACCTCGTTGAGCGTCTCCGGCTCCCACAGGGCGGCCAGCGTCGGCACGGTGGAGACGACGGTGATCTCCTGCTCGACCAGCCAGGGTCCCAGGTCCGCGCCGCCGCGGACCTGGGAACGCGGCACCGGCACCAGACAGGCCCCGTACCGCCAGGCCAGCCACATCTCCTCGCAGGAGGCGTCGAAGGCCACGGACAGTCCGGCCATGACACGGTCGCCGGGCCCGAGGGGATCCTCGGTGAGGAACAGCCGGGCCTCGGCGTCCACGAACGCGGCGGCGCCGCGGTGCGAGACGGCGACGCCCTTGGGCCTGCCGGTGGAACCGGAGGTGAAGATGATCCAGGCGTCGTGCCCGACTCCGGGACGGGAGGCGGGCGTCCCGCTCCGTCCCCGCACGGTCAGCTCGTGTCCGGCTCCGACGACGGCCCGGACGTCCGCCTCCCCGAAGACCAGCTCGGCCCGCTCGTCCGGGTCCTCGGCGTCCACCGGCACATAGGCGGCGCCGGCCGCCAGCACGGCGAGGACGGCGATGTACAGCTCATTGGTGCCCGAGGGCACACGAACGCCGACACGGTCGCCGAGCCCGACTCCGGCATCACCCATCCGCCGCCGCAGGGCCTCGACCTCGACGGCCAGATCACGGTAGGTGAGGCTCCGGCGACCGTCGTCGAGCGCGGGCTCGTCGGGGTAAGCCCGCACGGAGGCGTCGAGGATGTCGACGAGCGTGCGCGGGGAAGGCGCGGAGGCCGCGGAGAATCGTGCCCGGTCGCCGAACTCGGCCCGTACGTCGTCGTCGGACAGCTGGAACGCGGGGCCGTGCTGGAGGGCTGCCATCGGGTCCTCACATGTCGTTCCCGGATCTCCCGGGGGAGCGGGTGGACCCCCAGGTATGCCTGGGGGTGTTCCGGTCCAGCTCCGAACAAGCGTGGAATTTTAGTACGACGCTAGCCCCGGACCTGCGCGGCAGCCACGTGGACGGCATCGCGGAGGCCCTTCACGACGTGCCCGTCCACTCTCTGACGTGGAGATACGTCATCCTGACGAGATCTACCCCACACCTGGCGGAGACACGGAGCCGAACGCCGAACTCCCGGTGGCGGCCGGGAAGCTGCGACATGGTGTGCTACTCCCAGCCCTACCGGTGCAACCGGACCGACTCCGGCTGCGGTCCGCTGTGACGGGGACCGTGCGGCGAGGTGTGCGCCGCCCGGGGCCGTACGGGACCGAACCGGCGGCAGCAGGAGCCCACGCCGACGGACCTCGCGCACCGGAGAGCGAGACCACGGCATCGCGGGTCCAGGCCACGGTACGAACATCCTGGCGTCGCGTTACCGGAACGTGATGCCCCTCGGCGGCGGTGACGGCGTGGCTGATGCAACCGTCGTGCGATGAGGCCCGCCATGATCCCGAAACGGGAAGAACCCCACGTGGAGTGGGGTTCTCAGCTGGTGTCCGAGGGGGGACTTGAACCCCCACGCCCGATAAAGGGCACTAGCACCTCAAGCTAGCGCGTCTGCCATTCCGCCACCCGGACCAGGTGTGCGTCGCGCGGGCTTCCCCTCGCGGCGACAAAGGAAACATTACCAGGCTTTCGAGAGCCCTCGATCACCGGCCGGTCGTCGGCGGCGGGGCGTTAACGACGTGTGACGGGCCCCGTCCGGCCTTGGGCGGGGAGGACCGGAGAGAGAGGATGGGAGGGACCACCAGCAGTGACAGTGGGAGGAAGCAGCGTGGGCGAGCAGGACACGACCAGGAGCATCAAAGGTGAGGACGAGGTCGTCGACCTCTGCCGCGAGCTGATCCGGATCGACACGAGCAACTACGGCGACCACTCCGGACCGGGAGAGCGCAAGGCCGCGGAGTACGTCGCGGAGAAGCTCGCCGAGGTGGGCCTCGAACCGCAGATCTTCGAATCGCACCAGGGCCGGGCCTCCACGGTGGTCAGGATCGAGGGGGAGGACCGCTCACGGCCCGGACTGCTCATCCACGGCCACACGGACGTCGTACCGGCGAACGCCGACGACTGGACGCACCACCCGTTCTCCGGCGAGATCGTCGACGGCTGTGTGTGGGGCCGCGGCGCGGTCGACATGAAGGACATGGACGCGATGACCCTCGCGGTCGTGCGCGACCGGGTGCGCAGCGGCCGCAAGCCTCCCCGGGACCTCGTGCTGGCCTTCCTGGCCGACGAGGAGGCGGGCGGCACGTTCGGCGCCAGGCACCTCGTCGACCGGCATCCCGACCTCTTCGAAGGAGTGACGGAGGCGATCGGCGAGGTCGGCGGTTTCTCCTTCACGGTCGACGAGAACCTGCGCCTGTATCTCGTGGAGACCGCCCAGAAGGGCATGCACTGGATGAAGCTGACGGTGGACGGCACCGCGGGCCACGGTTCGATGATCCACCGGGACAACGCGATCACGGAACTGTCCGAGGCGGTCGGGCGGCTCGGCAGGCACCGGTTCCCGGTGCGCGTGACGAAGACGCTGCGGCACTTCCTCGACGAGCTGGGCGACGCCCTCGGCACCGAACTGGACCCGGAGGACATGGACGCGACACTGGCCAGGCTCGGCGGTATCGCCAAGCTCATCGGCGCCTCGCTCCAGAACACCGCCAACCCGACCGGGCTGGGCGCGGGCTACAAGGTGAACGTGATCCCCGGGCAGGCCACCGCGCACGTCGACGGCCGGTACCTGCCGGGTTACGAGGAGGAGTTCCTGGCGGACCTGGACCGGATCCTCGGTCCGAACGTGCGGCGCGAGGACGTGCACGCGGACAAGGCCCTGGAGACGACCTTCGACGGCGCCCTCGTGGACGCCATGCAGACCGCTCTGGTCGCCGAGGACCCGATCGCGCGGGCCGTCCCGTACATGCTCTCCGCCGGGACCGACGCCAAGTCCTTCGACGACCTCGGCATCCGCTGCTTCGGCTTCGCCCCGCTGAAGCTGCCCCCGGAACTGGACTTCGCCGGGATGTTCCACGGGGTCGACGAGCGGGTGCCGGTCGACGCCCTGAAGTTCGGCGTGCGGGTGCTGGACCGTTTCATCGAGGCGTCCTGAGCGCGCCCCGCCGCCCGCGTCCGGACGCGGCGGACGCGTCCCCGGCGTGGCCGGGCGCGTCCTGTGGCGAGTTGTCCCGCGTCGACTCGCTGAAATGACACTCCAATAATCGGCTGTGCGTACGGAACCGACTGAGAAGAGTGAATGCGCTCATAAGCTCGTAGCCCTATTAGTCCCTCCTCGTTACTGGTGATGTGATCCGCGGCTGGGATCACCTTTGTCAACTAGGAGGAATTATGATCAAGAAGATCGTCGCCGCTGCCGCTGCCACGGGTGGACTCGTTCTGGCCGGCGCGGGTGTCGCGGCTGCCGATGCCGGTGCGCACGGTGCTGCTTCGCAGTCGCCCGGTGTGCTCTCGGGCAACGTCATCCAGGCGCCCATTCACGTGCCGGTGAACGTCTGCGGCAACACGGTCTCCGTGATCGGGCTGCTGAACCCCGCCTTCGGCAACACCTGCGTCAACGCCTGACGTCGTGCTCACCTCATGAGGGCCTGAGCGCCATGAAGGCCTGAAGTCATGAGGGTCTGCATCCGCGGCCCCGGAGTGCGCGCCATGCACTCCGGGGCCGTCGACATTTCCAATTCGGCGCACGTGCTTCCGGCGCGTACGCATTCCTGAGGCAACACGGCTCACAAGGCAGGGAAAAGCTATGCGACAGGTCACCCGCAAGGGCCTGATGACGGTGGCGGCGGCGACCGGAGTTCTGGCGGTCACCGGCGGTTACGCTCATGCCGACTCGGAGGCGCGCGGTACCGCTTCGGGTTCCCCGGGCGTACTCTCCGGGAACTCCGTGCAGGTCCCGGTGCACGTACCGGTCAACGTCTGCGGCAACACCGTGAACGTGGTCGGGGTACTCGACCCGGCGGTCGGCACCACCTGCGCCGGGAAGGGCGCCGGGTCCGGCCCGCACGGAAACGGCGGCTCGGGACATCACGGCCCGGGTGGTGGATCGCAGGCCGGCGGACACACCGGTGACTCGCCGGGCGTGGGCTCCGGCAACCAGCTGCGGGTCCCGGTGGACGTTCCGGTCGACGTCTGCGGCAACGGCATCTCCGTCGCCGGTGTCGGCAACACGGCCACGGGGAGCGGCTGCGGGAACACCGGCGGCGGAGACGGCGTGACACCGCCGGGCCCCGGACGCCCGAACCTGCCGGGCAAGCCGGGTGACCCCGGCAGGCCCGATGGACCCGGGAACGGGAACGGATACGGGCACCCAGCCGGTTCGCACGCGGACCACCGCGGCACGCAGGCCCTCGGACGGTCCGACGGCTCCGCGAGCCTGGCGGAAACCGGCAGTGGTGTGCCGCTCGGCCTGGCACTGCCCCTGGGCGCGGGCACACTGCTGGCGGGCGCCGTGCTCTACCGCAAGGCACGTCCCTCGGCCTGAGCCGACGCCATGACGGCCCGGACCTGTGCGCCACCACCCGCGCGGCCCCAGGCAGGTCATGCCGGCGGTGGGAGCCGACCCCGCGGCAGGACGCACGGAGCGGGCCCCGCGTGTGGGGGACCGCTCCGTCTCAGCCGTCCCGCGTCACCACGTGGCGCGCACCTGACGGATGATCCGTCGGCGCAACCGCACTCTGCGGCTGCCGTCGGTATGCAGGCTGAGGCGGTCCAACTCCCAGTGTCCGTACTCGGCGTGGTCCGTCAGCAGGCGTGTCGCTTCCTTGCGGGAGACCCCGCGCGGCACATACACGTTGACAAATTCGTATTCCGGCATCGCATCTATTGTGCGTGCGGAGGCTGTGTACGGATAGCGTCTGCACTATGTCTGATGCTGCGCAGCCCACCGCTGCCGAGGTACGCGCCGCCGCCGAGGCGGTCAAGACCGCGCTCGACCGCCACCTGGCGGCGGTCGAGCGCAGGTCGGGTGAGGACGACCCGGCCGTCTACGAGGCGTTCAACGAGCTGGCGACGGCCGCCGAGGAGTACGACGAGCTCCTGTACGACCGCTACGACGAGGTCACCCCCTTCGAGATTCCCGGTTCCGAGGACGCCCTGCCGCCGTACACCGGTCCTGAGGAGCCCAACGCGCTGAGCGTGCTGATCCGACGGGACTACTCGGTGGCGGAACCGCAGCGGCTGCTCGCGCAGGCCCAGCGGGTCGAGGCGGTCGAGGAGTCGGGGATCGTGACGGCGGGCTTCGACGCCGCGTCCGGGACGGTGCACGGAGCACTCGGTGTCCTCTTCGGCGAGTTCGAGCCCGACGAGATCGCCTCCCGTCACAAGGAGTTCGGGCTGGAGGAGGGCGACTCGACGCTGTGGGTGACCGCCTCGGACGAACCGCCCGAGGCGGGGGAGTGGCTGGAGGCCCCGTTCGACCGGGCCGACACCCATCAGGTGGTGTGCCGCTTCGACGTCAGCGCGGTCTTCGACGACGACGCCGACGACGACATCGAGGGCACGGCCGAACCGGAACTGCCGATCGTCCTGGACGAGGTCCTCGACGGGTCCGAGGACCTGGAGATCCAGCGGGACCGCTGACGGCCCGCTGACACCCGGAGTGGCGGGCACCGGCGCGACGAGCCCCGGTGCCCGCCACCGGTGTGTCCGGCGCCGTCGGCCCCCGCCGAAGTGGGCGCGGGCGCCGAGCCGCGCGCCGAGCGGGCCCGCGCCGAGAGAGGCGAGAGCGCGGCACTCACAGAGCTCGACCGGCTGACCGACAAGCTGCGCACCCGGTCGCCCCGTTCCTCGGACCCACCGACGGCTCGGACGGCCCGCCCCGACAGGCCGCCGTGGCCCGCGAGGAGGGACTGTGCGGTCAGCGGGCCGGGCCCGTAGCCCCGTGCCCCGTAGCCCCGTGCCCCGTGCCCCGTGGCCCGGCCCACGCCGGTGCCGGGTCCGGTACCGGCGCCGATACTGGACCCGGCGCTCGGCGCGGCCGGACGGCGGCCGGTGCGCGCCGAGCCGGCACGGAGCGGGCTCCGTGCCGGCTCCGCCTCCGAACGCCACGCGGCTCGGCTCGGCTCGTGACCTTCGCGGGTTCGCACACGTCGGCGCCGTCCGGCCCACCCCGTCACGAGGATCGGCCCTCCCCTGTGCACGGGCAGCAGCCCGGTCCGTCCGCGCCGGGGGCCGGGGTGCCGTGACCGCCGCGGCTCAGTCCGATGCCGGCACCTGTGCCGAGATCAGGGCCGGCAGCCTGGTGGTACGGGGTTTCGCCAAGGTCTCCGCCACCGCGCGGGGAAGCGCCTGCTCCACGCCGTGCACCACGGAGAGGTGCTGGTCGGCGCGGCCGAAGGCGGTGTAGACCCAGGGCCGGGAGAGCATCTGCGCGGCATCGCCGGGCAGTACCACGACCGCGGCGGGCCAGCGGACTCCGACGGCCTGGTGGGCGGTGAGCGCCCAGCCGTGCCGCACGGTCTGCTCCACCCGCTCCCTGGGCACGACGACGGGTACGCCCGCACACTCCAGACGGAGTCCGGCGGCGTCGGCGCCCACCACCCGGCCTGGGACGGAACGGCCCGGCGCGGGCGTGTACGCGATCCGGTCGCCCGGATCGAACCCGCCGAAGCGGCCGGGCCCCGGGTTCAGCCGCTCCTTCAGCGCGGCGTTGAGCACCCGGGTGCCCGCCGCACCGCCGTGGCCCGGCGTGATCACCTGGGTCTGCTCGGCCGGGACGCCGATCGCGCGCGGCACCGAGTCGGCGACCAGCTGCACGGTGCGGTGGACCGCCTCCCCGGCGTCCCGCACCGGGATGATCACCACTTCCCTGCCGGGAGCCTCCACGTGGTTCAGCTCGCCGATGCCGATGCCCGAGACGAGTTCGCCGACGGGTCCGGGGTCCGGGGTCCGGGACGCGACCTGCGGGCACACCCGCGCCGCGAGCAGGTCCGCGAAGACCCGTCCGGGCCCCGCCGACCACAGCACGCCGGGATCCCCGCTCAGCACGAACCTGGCTCCGTCGGGCAGTGACTCGGCGAGCATCGCCGCGCTCTCGACGTCCAGTTGCGGCGCGTCGAGCACGACCAGGAGGTCGGTCCGGAGCATGCCGTCGGAGTCCCGGCCCGGACCCTCCTCGCCGGAGAGCAGGCCGGCGACGGTGACCACGACGGCCCCGGCCGCGGAACCGCCGCCGGCCGCTCCACCGCCGGGACCTGCGGACGGCGACGGCGGTTCCGCGGCCGTGTCCCGTGTCCCGTGCGCCGTGGAGAGCAGGCCGGAGAGACGGCGCCGCCCGTCCGGATGGTGGACGGCGGCACACACCCGCAGGCCGAGCGAGCGGGCGGCCACCACCAGCGCCGCACACTCGGCGCGGGATGCCTCGCCCCCGGTGTGCAGCACGAGACCGTGGCCCGCGACCGCCCGGATCAGCTCGGCCGCCGGGCCTGTCGCGGCCGGCCCCCAGGCGCTGGCCTGACCGTCCTCCTTGGGCAGGGCGTTCACCACCCGGGCCAGCCCGTCGGCGAGGCTCTCCTCGGCGAGGGCGTACCGCTCGAGACCGATGAGGACGCGCACCGGACGCACCTCCCCGGTCTCTTCGCCCTCTTCGCTCTCTTCGGCCTTTCCGCCCTCCTCCGCGTCGGGCAGGTCCGTCGACCGCCGGGGGGCCGGGGGCGTGCCGGGCTCGTCCAGCGCGTCCTGGAAGACCAGGGCGTCGCCCTCCGCCAGGGCGCTCTGCACGGCGGCCTCGGGGTCGGGCACCGAGCGCTGCGCGAGCGCGGTGTGCAGTGCCGGTACCGCGAGGGCGGTGTGACCGGCCAGTGCTGCCTGTTCGAGGAGCCACACCGTGACCGCCCGGCCGCGCCGCTCGTCGTCCGGCCCGGCGTCCGCGCCCAGCAGGGCACGGGCGAACCCGTCGGCCTGCTCCGGCCGCACTCCCGCCACCCGGAGCAACTGCCAGGGATCCTCGCGCAGTTGTCCGTCCGCCCCCTCGCCCAGGGTCGCGGCGGTCTGCGGTGCCAGCACCTCCGGGGCACCGCCCCGGACGAGCACCGCGCGTACCGCGTCGACGGACTCGGCGCCCATCGACGCCGAAGCACCGGCACCGGGGAGCACGGTCTGCGGGCGCCGCGCCGACTCCTGCGCCACCCTGCGCGGGGTGGGCTCCGGGGCGCCGAACACGCTCGCCGGGGGCTTCTGCCCGCTCTCCACCGCCCGGACGGCCGCCAGCAGATCGGCGGCCTTCCCGCTCAGCCTCGTCCCGGCCAGGACCGGCCCTTCCCTCTCCGCCTTCCGGCGCTCGATCCGCTCGCGCAGCTCCCGCTGCGCGGCCAGCTCGGCCTCGGCCTCCGACAACGGGGCCGTACCCTCGGCGGCGCCCTCGACGGCGGCCACCCCCTCGGGCGCGCCGTCCTCGCCCGCGCCGCCCGTGTCGGCTGTGCTGTCGGGGGTTCCCCCGTCCGCGTCCGGCGGGGCGGTCTGCTGCTCCCCGGCCTCCGCCGGAGCCCCCGCACCGGGACCTTCGGACCGGGGACCGGCGCCCGGCGTCCCCGGCTCGGCTTCCTGCGCGGCGGACGGCTCCGTGGTCACAGCGTGCTCCAGTCGTGATCGGGATAGTGGTGCACGGGCGCTGACACGTCGTCGAGCGCTCGGCAGATCTCGTCAGGAAGACTAAGGCTCTCCACTGACAGCGCGGCGGTGAGCTGCAGCGCGTTGCGCGCGCCGATGATCGGGGCGGCCACCCCGGGCCGGTCGCGGACCCATGCCAGGGCCACCTGGAGCGGCGTCACCGCGAGGCCGTCCGCGGCCGTCCACACCGCGTCCACGATGCGGCCCGCCGCATCGTCCAGATACGGCGCGACGAACGGCGCCAGCTGCTCCGAGGCACCCCGTGAGTCCGAGGGCGTCCCCTGCCGGTACTTGCCCGTCAGGACGCCTCGGCCCAGCGGGGAGGACGGCAGCAGGCCGATGCCCAGGTCCAGGGCGGCGGGCAGCACCTCGCGTTCGACGCCGCGCTGCAGCAGCGAGTACTCCATCTGCGTACCGGCCAGCCGGGTGCGTATCCCGGGTGCGGCGAGCTGCCAGGTCGCGGCCTTCGCGAGCTGCCAGCCGCAGAAGTTGGACACCCCGGCATACCGCGCCCGGCCGCTGCTGACGGCGATGTCGAGGGCTTGGAGCGTCTCCTCCAGCGGTGCGTCCGGGTCGAAGGCATGGATCTGCCACAGGTCGACGTAGTCCGTGCCGAGGCGGGCCAGCGAGGCGTCCAGGGCGGACAGCAGATGCCCCCGCGAGCCGTCGAAACGCCGGTCCGGATCGGGCACACTGCCCGCCTTCGTGGAGATCACCAGGTCCCGGCGCGGGACCAGGCCCTCCATGAGCTGTCCCAGCAGGTACTCGGCCTCCCCGTCCCCGTACACGTCCGCCGTGTCGACGAGGGTGCCGCCCGCCGCCCAGAACGACTTCAACAGCTCCGCGGCGTCGTGCTCGTCGGTGTTCCTGCCCCAGGTGAGGGTGCCGAGCCCGATGCGGGACACGCGCAGGCCGGTACGGCCGAGATGCCTCTGCTCCATGAGGGCTGAGATTACTGGCCGGAAGTCGGCATGTGGGGGCCTGTGGACAACCTGGATCACATGATCCGCAACGCCGTCCCTGCCGCTCGGGGCGGTGGCGCGCTAGGGTGCCGGACAAAGACGTTACTGATCAGTAAGGGGAATCGGCCATGCAGCTCGGGATCAACCTCGGCTACTGGGGCGCGGGAATGGACGCGGACAACCTCGCCGTGGCCAAGGAGGCGGACCGTCTGGGATACGCGGTCTGCTGGGCGGCCGAGGCGTACGGCTCGGACGCCGCCACCGTGCTGAGCTGGGTCGCCGCCCGGACCGAGCGCATCGACGTCGGTTCGGCCATCTTCCAGATCCCGGCCCGTCAGCCCGCCATGACCGCGATGACCGCCGCCACCCTGGACTCGCTCTCCGGCGGCCGCTTCAGGCTCGGCCTCGGTGTCTCAGGACCCCAGGTCTCGGAGGGCTGGTACGGCGTCAAGTTCGACAAGCCGCTGGCCCGCACCCGCGAGTACGTCGCGATCGTGCGCAAGGCGATGACCCGCGAGCGCCTGTCGTACGAGGGCACGCACTGGACCCTTCCGCTGCCGGACGGCCCCGGCAAGCCGCTCAAGCTGACCGTGCACCCGGAGCGCGAGCACATCCCGCTCTACATCGCGGCGATCGGCCCGAAGAACCTGGAGCAGACCGGCGAGATCGCCGACGGAGCCCTGCTGATCTTCCCGTCCGCGGAGCACCTGGAGGACACCGCGGTCAGGCATCTGCGCGCGGGCCGCGAGAAGGCCGGCCTGACCATGGACGGCTTCGACGTCTGCCCGACGGTGCCGCTCGCGCTCGGTGACGACAAGGACGTACCGGCGCTGGCCGACATGTTCCGCCCGTACACCGCGCTCTACGTGGGCGGCATGGGCAGCCGCAGGCAGAACTTCTACAACCAGCTCGCCCGGCGCATGGGCTATGAGAAGGAGGCGGCCGAGATCCAGGACACGTACCTGGCCGGAGACAGGGAGGCCGCGGCGGCCGCCGTTCCGCACCAGCTCATCGACCAGACCACGCTGCTCGGTTCCGTGGACCGCATCGCGGACCGGATGAGCGCCTACGCGGCCGCGGGTGTCACCACGCTCACGCTGGCTCCAGCCGGCCTCACGCTGGACGACCGCATCGCCTCGCTGCGGGCCGGATCCGATGCCCTGGAACGCGCCGGACTGGCGTAGCCGGCCCCCGCCTTGAGGAGGAGCGGCGCAGCGGAAGGAGAGAGTTCTCCGGCCGTGGAGGGGGCTCGGGGGTCTTCCCCGCCACGGCCGTCACAGGGACAACGCGTCATGGCCCGTTCGGTTACGCGCCTCTCATCCCCTTCGCGTCCGTCGTTCGGTGGATTTGTCCGACAGAGATGTTGCCGCACACCTGACTGCCCATTTGACTCGTTCTTTGCGGAGCCCCGCACGGAGGCGGGAGTCGCGCGTGGAGGTGGCAGTCATGCTTTCGGCCAAGAGTCTTTTCCAGGAGATCATCGACAACGACGAGTCGTTCCGGCTCTTCTGCTCCATCGCCGCCAGCGGGGAGACACAGGGAGGCTGGGAGAACGCGCGGATCGCGGCACTCGTGCCGGAGAGCGAGCGCGCCCTGGCCCCCAAGATCACCCGGCACGGCGCGGACGAGGACAAGCACGGGCGGATCTTCAACGCCCTCCTGAGGAAGCGGGGCCTCGCCCCCGTCGAGATCCCGCCCGGGACCGACTACACGATGCTCCTGGAGCAGAGCGGTATCGGGCTCGCACACGACAAGCTCAGGCGCGACGAGCCGCTCACCGTCCAGGACATCGTCACCTACCTGTCCCACAGCAGGGTCACGGAGCAGCGCGCCGCGGACCAGATGGTGATGCTCCGCAAGGACTTCGGGGACCACCCCGAGATCGGCAGGGCCGTGCGGATGATCTCGGACGACGAGGACAACCACCTCGCCTACTGCAACGAGGAGCTGCTGCGCTACGCCCGGGAGGGTCACGGGCGGGCCATCCGGCAGACCCTGCGCGACTGCGCGCTCGCCGAGATCGGTGTCTACCGGGACGTCAGTCTCGCCGTGATGGCCCACATGGGACGGCTCCTCGGCTGGTCCGCCGCCAAGGCGGCGCTGCTCGCGGTGGGCATCCGTGCCCTGTACGCGTACGAGCGGCTGTTCGGCTGGCGGCGGATGGTCTCGCTGACGATGCCGGAGCGCCGCGACGCCCTGGGCGGTCCCCCGACGGCGGCACCCGGCTTCGCCTGACGGCGTGCCCCGCGCGGTGCCGCCTTCCCGTGGTGGGTTGCACGCGCGCGTGCAACCCACCACGGCGGCTACAGCCAGCCGCGCTGCTTGAAGAGCCGGAACAGAAGCACCTCCAGGACGGCCATCAGCGCGACGACCGCCGGATACGCCCAGACCCAGTGCAGCTCCGGCATGTGTTCGAAGTTCATGCCGTAGATCCCCGCGATCATGGTGGGGACGGCGGCCATGGCCGCCCACGACGAGATCTTCCGCATGTCGTCGTTCTGCCGCACGCTCATCTGCGCCAGGTGCGCCGACAGGACGTCCGAGACCAGCCGGTCCAGGGCTTCCACGGACTCGTTGACGCGGGTCAGGTGGTCGTTGACGTCCCGGAAGAAGGGGTGTGCCCTGTCGTCGACGAACGGCACCGCGGGACCGACGGCACCCGATCCCGCGAGACGGCTCACCGGCGGGGACAGCGGTCCGGTCGCCCGCCGGAACTCCAGGATCTGCCGTTTGAAGGTGTAGATCCGGGACGCGATGTGCCGGGAGCCGCCGCCGTTCGGCGAGAACACCTCCGCCTCCAGCTCCTCCAGGTCCGTCTGCAACTCCGTCGCCACCTCCAGGTAGTGGTCGACGGTGGCGTCGGCGATCGCGTAGAGCACCGCCGTCGGGCCGAGACGCATCATCTCCGGTTCCTTCTCCAGCCGGCCCCGGACCGACGTGAGCGGGGAGGCCTCACCGTGACGCACGGTCACCACGAAGCAGTCGCCCAGGAAGATCATGAGCTCGCCGGACGACACGGTGTCGCTGTCCGTCTCGTACGTCACCGGCTTGAGGACCGCGAACAGGGAGTCGTCGTACACCTCCAGCTTGGGGCGCTGATGGGCCTTGAGGGCGTCCTCGACGGCCAGCTCGTGCAGCCCGAACTCCTCGGTGACGAGATCGAACTCCCGCTCGGTCGGCTCGTGCAGCCCGATCCACACGAACGCGTCCCCGGAGGCACGTGCCGCGTCCAACGCGTCGGAGAGGTCCCCCGGCCCCTCCGTCCGGTGCCCGTCACGGTAGATGGCGCAGTCCACGATCACAGAGCGTATTCTCCTGTCACTGTTTCTCCGGCGCGCTCGGCACGGCGCCTACGCTGGGCCGTATGCCCACCCTGATTCTCGTCCGGCACGGACGTTCCACCGCCAACACCGCGGGGCTGCTCGCCGGATGGACCCCCG
>Ga0247763_1001294_pt1 | contig 14388 bp, 10 predicted proteins | sample UWRJL141409B4_FD_179926 | JGI IMG/M metagenome (GOLD analysis project Ga0247763, IMG submission 179926) | Plant litter microbial communities from Arlington Agricultural Research Station in Wisconsin, United States - UWRJ-L141-409B-4 | ecosystem: Environmental > Terrestrial > Plant litter >...
TTTTTTCCCACCCATCGTGTGCAACACAGACAGTCCTTACTTTTTTTTTTTCTTTTACTACCGCTCAAAGAAGCACGCAATCATCCGGCCAACCCAGACCACGCCTCGGACGAATCCAATCCACAAATTGACGCCAGAGATACGAACCCAGGTACCTCAGCGTTCTTTTTTTCTTCTCGAGACGTTGGTAAGAAAAATCGAGGTATCCACCAGGAAATTTCCCAGGCCTTCACGAGGAAATCTCCAGGCCTCAATATTCTGACTCGAGCCCCTTTCCGAAACAGCTTTCTAGCTCCTTGGATTTATTGTAAAACCCCTTTTGCTATATATATATATATACTCACCTAGGCCTACGTTAACAATCTTTTAGGAGCAAATAAGGCCCCCCGGGCTGCGATTTGAATTCTCCCAGATCTTCAAGAAAACAGCACAATGGACACGGCGGCAACCAGCACCGCTTCTGCTCCCAACATGGGCCGAGCGACAGGGGCCACCAAGGTTCCCCACGAGATTCTGGTCATGATTTTCGACCTTGCCATCGCTGCCGTTGACGAAGAGGAAGCGGCGTCAGACAAGCCCAGAGACGCGTTGACACAAGGCGACGCCAGAATCGCCACGGCTGGGATTCTGTGTCGCGTCTGCCGCGCCTGGAATGGCCCGGCTACCCAACGCTTGTACCGCGATTGGGCCTACCACGGCGAGATCCATTCGGTGCGGTCGATTTGGCGCTTTGTCGTCACAATCCTCACAAACGCCAAGCTCGCCGCCTTGGTTCGCACCGTCGAGCTGCGTAACTGGGACTGGGGTGATTCTTTGGACTGGTCTGAGCATGGCTTGACGCGAGGACAGGACGTGGAGCACATGGCCGAACAACACTGCACCGACAAGGAAAAGGTGCTCATCATGGAAGCGTGGAAACAAATCGGTCCGATACCTCAGACTTGGTCTGAAGCTTTCTCTCGCCTGGGTCCCCAGTCCGCTGGTGTCCCTTGGTCGGCATGCATGGCCCTGGCTCTAGCTTATATGCCCAACCTGAGCACTCTGCAAGCAGCTGTGTGCCGCGATCCTTCTTGGGCCTTGACACGAGTCTTCACCATGGCCGCGACGGGCAAAGTAATGTCTCATGGTTACCCTGTCTTTCCGAATCTCGCCGACCTGAAGCTCCACGGAGAGTGGGTAGATTTCAATCGGGCGGGCGGACTAAGTGGCTATGTCAACCTGCGGACCTGGGCCAACCCCGTGTTTAGTCTGCCTTCCCTGGAGCACCTCTCCTTGTTCGACCTGTCGCTTCGAGGCTCATTTGCCGCCTGCATGGAGTTGGCGAGGTCGAGCTCGATTAAGCACTTGACCATCCAAAACTCGGAAGTTGAGGCTGTGTGCCTTCGAGACACGGCCGAGAATTTCTGGGCACTTGTGGCTATCCCGAGAGCCTTGGCCAGCCTCACAATGTACCTCTGCAACCCATTTCTCGACCGTAACCCGGCATTTATTCGCAGCCTCAAGGACGAGGAGTCGCATGTTTCCGACGAGCTCATTGACAGGATAATGTCACAGCACGCCGAAACACTCCGACACCTCGATGTTCAGGACGTTGACATTTACGGCCGACTAGTTAACAGATGGCTCGATCCTGACGCCCAGCATCCTTTCGTCGCAGCCATGGCTTCCCGCCTGCCTCTACTTGGCTCACTGAAGCACCTTGCCTACGACATTGGATATCTGCTAGATTCCGAGGCTCGCATGTTCGTCGTCAATGCTCCGCCACCAGGCTTGGAAACTCTGGCCCTGACGCTGAGCGACTGGGGGATGTCGACGTTTCGCATGGGCCAGTGGATCGTCAGCGACTTGGGGCCGCTCTATCTCCTGAGGTGTGGACAGCTCAGAGGAATGGAAAGCCTGCAATTCGTTTCGGTTTGGAAGCTGTACGACACTGATATGATGGGCCTGTATTGGTGGTCGAACGGCCCCCAACGGGCTTTGCCGTCTCTTTCATTGCAGACAAGCGAGTTCTCTTTCGCCGGAAATGCGACGACGGCCGGAAACCCCAAACTCTGGATCCCTTCCATTTCCAATGTCCGCAAATGCTGCAGGCTGTGGTTTGGCTTGGTCAAAGCCGGCAAGCAACCCAAGACCAGGTTGCCGCTTATCCCGCTACCCCCTCAACTCGCTGCTGAGATGGATGAGTAACTAGGCGAAGAGGAATTGGTCTAGGGAGAGGAGCCACACACTTTCCCTGTACACTAGATACATGTATTAATAATTCTGAGGCACAACACACCCTCCCTGATCCAGCGAACAATCTACCTTAGATAGAAACATAGCTGCTGTTCTTTGGCAATGAATATGATGCAATATGTGATTGACTAGATGCCTACTGTAAAATTCGTGGTGCTTCAACAAACAGACGTGATACCTTGTGTATGGGCGTGGCGCTGCGCGCATGGTTAGCGATTATCAGGGGGTTGGGTTTGGAACTTGTATAACCCAACTGCTGAGGGGTCGTTGGCGTCACACGCACAGGACTTGATGAGGCGTTGAGCAGATGTTAAAAGTTTTATTTGTTATCCATATAGACTGGGTAAGAACTGCAGGGCTGTCTAGGTACCTAGGGATACATGAAGCCAGTTTGTCAGCTCCCCGACAGAGGGGGGGGGGGAATATATATATATATATATATCAGGCCTTGGATATGTGATTTTCATCAATTTTTCAGGGGGGTTGGGTTGGGTTATTATTCCCGGGGAATTGTCTGTCTGTCTGTCTGTCTGTCTGTCTGTCTGTCTGTCTGTCTGTCTGCCTGTCCATCCGGGTCTGGTAGGTAGGTGCCTAAGGGGTCATGAGTATATCGAGCTTGCGCTCGAGATCGGACTCGACTCATCAAGAGACAGAAGAGGTAGAGATAACGGCACAACAGTAACCGCCGCCGCCGCCACCGCCGTCTTGATGATTTGGCTCTGGCTCTGGCTTTCCCTTTTGGCAAATAATAACCCACATACGTTGCATAGCGTCAAGGGACCGGCTGGACCACTTCGCCATTGGGGAGAATCGCTCACGGCGCATTGGACGCAGCCGTTGAAGGTAGGTCTCGTCCCTGTGTTTGCTCCTGCCCTTGCCCGTGCTCCTGCCAGCTCTCTTGCCCGCGCTCTTGTGACTGTCATGTTGTAGTTGTTTGTGCTGTTGATGTTGGCCATCTCCTTGTCCCTGTCCTCGACATTCCGCCGTACCCGTGCCCGTTTAATTGGTCTCTTTCTCCCCGCTGCATATGCAGATTCCATTTCTCCCTCACCCTCTCCCTGTCTCTGTCTTTTCTCCTCTTCTCGTCGAATACCAATGCCGCCACTTGGCAACCACGACGGAGCAGCACATGCATCCTTCGCGACAAGGCGCTGGTTATTAATATTGATATCGTTCACGGCATGGAGAATTCCCCATGCCAATTGCGTCATGGAAAGCATGTCGATTTCTCGAGGTAAGCTAAGTGTAGTTCTAGTACTAGCTGCGAACCGGCCGGGGACGACGGCGCCGCCGATGGGGCCGCCGCTACCCGAAGTGGGGGCACTTGGGGCACTATAGGAGGAGAGGGTGGGCCCGAGACCTGCGGCGGCGGCGGTGGCGGCTCGGTGTTCTTGATAGGTGGTTACGAAATGGAGGAGTTCTCGGGCACTTTTGTGGATCTGGGTGGTACGTATTGCGTCAGAGTCAGAGTTAGAGTCAAAGTCAGAGTGGATTCGTTTAGAGCAGTTGTGGAGAGGGTGAAAGTCACATGGGAAAAAAAAGGAAAAGGACAAGGTGATAGGAATGGGGAAATTGGGGATCGGACTGGATGGGGAGTTTAAATAGATACCTTCCAGAAGCCCTTCTCAATGCCAAACACATCAGCATCCTGTTGGTCTTCGGTCTCGGTCTCGGAAATGTCATCATCTACCGACGTGTATTTTGGTATGGTGCATGTTGAGTCGAGGGACAATGGGTCGTTGGAGGAGTCGTGGAGTTTGCGCTTCAAGCTCGGGGATGCCCGTGATCTCAGTCTTGTGAGCTGTTGTATCTGGGGATTTGCCTGTGCGAAGTTGGTAGGTGCCGCCGCTGATGCTTGAAAATAGACGAGTGGCGAGCTGCAAATGGGTGGATGGGTGGTACCCGCTGCCATGGTGAGAGAAGTTGAGAGAAAAATGCAAATACAGTTCAAAGTAGGTACCTGGGCAGACAGGTAACAAATGTCCTTATCCCAAAAATGAAGAAATCCCACAAAGCGAGGAGCCGAAGGTTGGGTTGGGGAGATGGGAAAGACGAAAGAAAAATCCCCAAGACTTGATGAACAAAAAGTGGCGAAAATAATTGTTATGGCAACTCCGGGCCGCCCGGAGATAATAGGGAATATCCCCAAGTACGAATAAAAACGGGAACTAATCTAGTTTGAGTTTGCCTTGGATCAGCGCCAAAGGCATACAACCTTTTTTCAAGGCTCTGGAACCTAACCCAATTGCCGGAGGCATCCAGTTTTGGGTCCTTGACCGTGACACTTGACACTTGGTTCGCATTCTTGGAGAGTGTGGGACTGGCTGGGGGTGGGGAGGATAGTCATTGGTTGTTTTCCTTCCACATTCGCCACCCAGTCGCCGACATCTGGACCGGTCTAGGCCGGGCCATCCGCCATCCCCACGACCCCCGCTTTTCCGTGTCCCTGACCTAGAGAACATGGGGGATTAGCAATTGGTAATACGCAGAGACGCAGTAATGGTGTAGCGGTCAAAGGGGGCCTAGAACTTGGTCTTCTTTGGTTTGAGTGGTTTGAGTGGTTGTACAAGGGGTGGAGGGCGCTGCTAGCTGTGGAATGTCGCCTGGTTGGTTACATGCGTTTTGTGATGCCGTGACTGACTGAATGAAATGATTGTGTGCCGCAAAACAAGTGAGAAAATGTTACTTGCTTTTGTTCTAGACCGTTCGTTCCATCCCGCGACCTGTTGTCTCGATTCGAACCCTGAAAGCTTGTTGGATAGTTAGGGCAACGGGAAAGGGATTTCGCATTCGCAAAACGGATAAAATTCCGCCCAAAAGATGAGTTAATTCTTCTCTCTGGTTGAGATCTGGAACGCAGGTCTCAGCCTCGTCGTCGTTGTTGATGTTGACTAGCGTCACTTCCTCCCCAGGGCAGCAACTATAACCTCCTTATCACACGCACTAGCCACATCCAGCGCACTCCTCCCCTTTGCATCTTCCCTCAAGGGATCCAGCCCTTTTGTCACCATGGCCAAAAACATCTCCTTATCGTGCTCATCCATCGAGTAGTAAGAGGCCGTCCTCCTCGCCAAAACATGCAACATCGTCTCCCCATTGTTATTGACTGCAAAGATATCCACGCCAGTCGCCGGTGTGAATAGCTTGTTGTAAAACTCCATATGGCAAGCTTTGAATGCCGGGTCGCTGGCGGAGCGGCGGGAGCGGTCGTTGGATAAGAGGTAGGTGTGGAGGGGACGGTTGCCGTCCTTGTCAGGTGTGTTGATGGAGCCGCCTTCCGAGAGGAAACGGTTCCATAACGCAAGACACTTGTCCGGGTAATCAAAAGGAAGGTTCTCGGAGAAACTCGTTGGGGAGGGGCGATATATCCGGTTGATCTGGTTGGCAATGTGATGCAGCGCGGTCTGGCCGTTCGGATCGGCGTCGACCAGGTTGGCACCTTTAGAGAGAAGAAGTTCGCAGATTTGGGGCCGAAGACAGCGCAGGGCATAGTGGAGCGGGGTGTATCCGTCGTTATCTTTGAGAAGGAGGATTGGCCGAACTGCATCGAGATTGACGAACTCGGTGATCACGTCATCGAAGGGGTGCTCGTTGGTCAGGAGGTGGTGAAGCGCTGTCTTTCCGCTTTTGTCCACTAACGTGGGGTCGCACCCGTGCTCTAGGATTCGCGTGAGGGGGCTGGGTGTGCCTGGCCCCAGGCTGTCATGATGCACAAGACGGTGTGCCGCACAGGCTGCCATCAAGATGGTCCTGCCCTGCTGGTCTCGACGACTGAAGTCGATGCGAGTGACGCACGGGTCTTCGAGAAGCGCATTGTGAACCGCAGATTCTGTAAATTCGAACAGAAAATGTATCACCGTCTCGTCGTCGTTGAGGGGGAGATAGAGATCGGCCCCACGGGTTACAAGGGTACGCAATAACGGGAGTGATTCCGAGACAGACATGTTGACCCCAGATGCAAATGCCGAGCACACAACAGCGTGCAGCTTGCGCTCCTTCGTCAGCTCGTAATGCAGACTCGAGGCGCTTCTTGTGTCGTCGACTGAGTTGATGTCGACGCCGCTATCGAGGAGAAACCCCAGCCCGTCGTGGTTCTGCGCAGATATGACCTCGAAAAGAGGGAGGCGTTTTCCCAAAGCAGGGTTGGCGCCTCCGCGAAGAAGTTCTTGAATGGCTCCTGGCGACTCTGATGCCTTGTACAGCGGAGAAAGCCCGTCTTTGTCCAGCAGGTTTGGGTCGGCACCATGGTCAAGGAGAACCCGAATTGCGGCAACACTCCAGAAGCCGCGCTTGTCGCTTGGCTCTTTCCCAGCAGCGCAGTGCAGCGGCGACTCCCCCCTTTCATCCAACGCGTCAATTTGAGTAGTAGCACAGTGCGTCAGCAAATAGCGAAGGCCTTCCACTTGCCAGTATTGCTGGGCATCTGCCAGCACATGGAGAGCAGTCCCGCCTGGTAAAATGTCGGCTGTGGACTGCCAGGCGCTATTCTTATCAACCGCGCAGTTTGCGTTGACATCAACACCGACCGTCTCAACCAGAAAGCGGAGTGTCTCTAAATTGCATTCTTCAGTCCTGCATGCCCACTGGAGACTCGTGAGGGCCGGGTTCTCATAGTATTTGTCTCCATTCTCCTTGGAGATCTCAATGTATTCGCGAGCCGATTCGCAAGTGCCGTAGCGTCTGACAAGCTGGGTCACCTGATAGGCTATGGCAAGCATCTCGGGCTTCAGCAGTTCCGGTAAGAGGCCATATAGCCAAGGGCGAGATGGCTCCGCTGCAAAGGCTTCGTTGATAAAGGCTGCTGCATCGTGAACGTTGAGGAGAGAGAGGTATCGCTGGGGTGATTGCAGAACATCTTCAAAGGCCGGGCCATGGTCTCGAAGATGGACCAAAGCAGACCTTGGCCGTACCAATGCCATATTCGCGATCAGCCTTCGACTCACCACTTCCCAGGAGGGCACGCCGCGCCCAGCGTTATCGGTTCGGAGATGTCCTGCTGCTGCTTGAAACAGCCCTTCGTCGGTAGCAAATATCTCGACAAAGTCAGCGCAGTTCCTACTGAGTGCAATATCAAGAGCGGTGAAATTATAGTCGTTCAAGGCGGCGATGTCGATTCCCTAAGTCACTGTTAGTGATAGACATGCTCAGACTGCCGCCCAACAACATACTGCTTTTATGAGCAACTTTGCGATGCCTCCAACGGATGAAAACACAGTTCTCCTGGCCTGGGCAAAACCTTCACTGGATGTGCTCGTGTACCAAGGGCTGCCTCCCGGCCATGATGCTGGCACTGTGCGTAAAGCATCAGCAGGTGGCCCTCTTAGCCACGCCTGGGAATGCGAAAACGTGAGCGAGTCCCAAATGCCCTGTTCCAAGGGGAACTGCGCGCAGTAATGAAGCGCCGTCATGCTATCATGTCCCAGGGTGTGAACGTCTGCCCCGTATTTCAGCAGGAGAGCCACTGACTCGGCCGACCCCGAGGCGCTGGCGACATGCAGCGGGACGAGGCCGAAACCGTCCTTTTGGTTGATGTCAACCCTCTCGGCCGTGTTGTGATTCAAAATCTGACACAAAATGCTTGGCCTCCCTGCTCGACAGGCTAGATGCAGGATGTTTTGTGAATCTTCCGTGAGAAGGCCCAGATCGGCGCCAATTTTGATCATCTTGGCCAGTTCCGATTCGGAGGTCATCGCTGCCAAGTGCACCACTGCCAGTCCGTTGTTGTCCAGAATATTCAAGGCCTCCTCTACGCTGCCAACAGCATCGAAGAAATGAATATGTTCGTCATCAATTTCTGTAGTCGCCCCAGTACTGGTGGGCCCCAAGCAATGCAAATACATGTGTAGAGCAGTTTGGCCCTTCTTGTTAACAGCGCTTAGCTGGATGCCGAGACCAAGCAGCCACTTCACATGGTCTGCATCACCCTTCCAGTTGGTGTCCCCGGCAGTGAGATGGAGGAGAGTGTTCCCCTGGCCGTCTGTGCTGCGTGCATCAAGACCAGCGGCGATGAGGCGCTCCATTTCCCTGTGTTGGCGTTCTCTATCCCAGGAATACTTGGACAGGTTGAAGAGCGCATTCCGGCCATCATCATCCACGACGCAGGGATCCGCCCCGTGCTCCTCAAGAATGACGAGCTTTTCGCTGTCGGCCAGGCAGCGCAGATACAGGGTCTTTCCTCTGGCATCTCGCGTATTAACATCAATCCCCTCCGCCAGTAGCAGTTTGAGAAATTTGGAGAACTCTCCATTTGAGACCTTTCCCGTGTTTGACAGCTTGAACCAACATTCCTTTTTGACGCTGTCATCTTCGCAACGAGACAGTAGAGTCCGAAACAGATCAACATCTATGGACATAGCCAGCGTTAGTGCGGTGTAGCCGTGGTTGTCTCTGCAAGACACGTCAACACCCTGTCCAAGAAAGTAGTTGATGACACGAAGAGCCGTCTCCTTCCCCTCCCTCAAGTCTCTCATGGCACATAATAACGGTGTATCTCCCGCTGCGTCCTTTTGGTTCAGGTCGCATCCCCGTTCAGATAGCGTCTGTATGGCCTCGAGATGGTTGAACATGGACGCGACATGGATCGGCAGTTTTCCGTTGTAGATTCGGTTGAAGTCGGCACCCAAATCCAGCAGTGCCCTGAGAGCATACATTTGAAGGCGTGCTCTGGCCGGATAGTGACCGTATGACACGCTTCCCACAGCAAGAGCGAGAGGCGTTCTGCCTTTCCCGTCGAGATGTTCAAGGTCTGCGCCGGCTTCTAGCAGGCGCCGCAAGATAGCCCGGCACGCCTCATCGTTGTTTTCCCACCATGCCCCGACGAGGATGTGGATTGGCGCGCTCATGGACTCGCCGGGGTGGCGTGGGCCATGCAGGCGTCGGGGCGGGATCCAACCCGACATCTTTCCGACGTCGGCACCGTGCTTTAGGAGAGCATCAACGACTTTGACGTTCGCCATCCGGCATGCAAATGACAGTGCCGTTGCTTTTTGATGCATGGCGTCCGGTGAGACGTTGGTTCTTTCCAGAATCGCCAGCACAGTGACCGTACGACTGTGCATACAGCATTCGCAGAGAAGGCGCTCCAACGTTTCCGGCTTGCAAAACGGAACCATTTCTATTAAGCAGTCATCGTGGCCTCTTTCAGCGGCGTATTGAATGGCATCTTCTCCGATTGTGATGGCTGAGCCTCCGCAAACGCGTCCATTGTCGTCTTCCTTGGTTTTGATCGTGTTAGGCGGAACTCTGGCTTGGAGGAGAAGCTTGAGCACCGCTGCGTGGTTATTCTTGGCGGCTAGATGTATTGGCTTTAGCCCGCGTCCGTCCTCCGCGTTGGGGTCGCTGCCATGTTCGAGAAGCAATTTGGCAACTTTGTGATGGCCGTTTTCTGCTGCCCAGTGCAACGGTATGCGCAATTGGGCATCGTTAGCTGAGACTGATGCAGCATCTTGCGACAACAAGGTCGAGGTGAAGTTCGAGAGGCCGACAAAAGCAGCAATATGGAGAGCCGTGGGGATGCCATCAGTACTTCCGCGCGTCTCTGATGTGGTACCCCATTTGAGGATAAGCCATCTCAAGAAAGCAAGGCTGTTGGGGTCGAGGAAGGACGCAATGGCCGCGTAGAAGTCGTCGTCTCTCGCATCGTAATGATGGGCGTGGTATGGCCAGTAATCGACAGCGTAGGCCAGAAAGGAGTGAAGAAGACGAGCATTTCGGTAGTTGAAGGGGTCAACCTGAACATTCTTTCGCTCCGGGAAGTCCCAATCGTGATCACGTTTGTGGCCGGGTAGGCGGTAAATCAGCGCCAGCGCCTCCTTGTTAGCACCACCCGTGTCAGATTCTCCGTCTAGCAGCATTGAACCTGACTTGAGATACTGCAGGCAATTGACCGCCATTCGTCTGTGTGCCTCTTTCGAGTTGATGACGGGGAAGTCCGTCACCAGTCTGTCGACAGACTGTGTGTCGCCCCGTGAATCACCGCGAAGAAATTCGGTGAAGGAATGGTGGATAACTTGCAGAGTTTCGTCTTCCAAGACTTCAACGAGAGAGCCACAGCAACTGGAAATCAACGACTTGAGGCCGCTGGTCGGAACTTGAAGCTTGGGATAAATAGACTTGGTAAGACACGTGAGCTCGTTCAAGCGCAGTGGACGGGCTGAGTGCGTAACGGCTTCTAGCACATGGACCTGGAGATCAACGGTGACTCCGTCCTTTTGGCGTTGCTTTGCCAACATGGCGCTGTAAGTCTGCTCTAGTCCGACCGGGAGAGAAGCCTCCAAAGACTTGACTTCGACAAGGATATAGTCATTCCCTGCAATATCTCGCAAAATCTGATCCACTGCGAGTTTGGCGTAGAGAAAAAGGCCTTCGGAACGTCCCGCGACTATTTCGATTATTTGCTGGCGGATTGCTGAGCCCAGATTTAGCCCACTAAGCTCATCGTCTTCGAATCGATGCCTCAAATACGCCACAATGTCGATATCAACAAGTGACTGTTGGAGGCTCATGTGAACGATAGAGGAATCCCTCAAGGCGCTTTGGAGGTGCCTTTTCGGCCGACTGGTGAGGAGCAGCTTGAGCGATGCGGAGCGGTAGGTGGCAAGCCTGTTGAGCCGGTCAAGAAACGGACCCTGACGGCTATTGGATTCCATCTCGTCAAGGGCATCTGCGATGCAGTAAACCTTTGTTACGCAGGACAGTCCGCCAAGGAAAAGCTGGAACAATTCCTCCTCGGATATCTCGGGCAAGGGGGTTTCCATTCGGTCATGGAGGGCGAACTGCAGCTTCGCAGAGTGAGGGAGCAACTGCGCAAGCCAATCCTGGATGAGAGCGCGAGGGGAGAAGTTGGCAGAGACAATGTTTCGGAAGAAGAAGAAGAGCACCGGATGTGGCTCAGTGGTGCGCAGGTGTTGGATCAGCGATGCCGCGATGACCGACTTGCCAGCGCCGGGTATACCCTTGATCCAGAGGCTGCCGTGATCGTCCGAGTCGTGCCATTTCCGGTATTCCTCTGTCTCACAAATCCAAAGCCCCGTTCCCGGAGCCTGTGACGAGAGATGACGGCGAAACTCGCCAGATTCTGCAAGGTAGTCGGTCGGCTGTAGCCATTGCAGGATCTTGTTGAGCGCCGTGGCGTCCAGCGCCGTCTCGGCGTGATCGACAACCTCGTACCCGTCAGACATGTTTGTGTCGAGTGAAGTCTCGATACTAGATATCCTGGGGACATTTGGAAAAGAATAAGGCGAAAGGGATGGAGATGCGGTGAAGTTGAAATGAGGGGTCGAATTAGGCAACTGTAGGCCAGGCAACTGGGCTCGCTTTTCGTGGGAATCATGCCTAGCGCGCCGCTGTTACCTCGACGGACTTCTTGGCGCCTTGATCGGACATGTCACATCGCGAGGTCGAGGTGTCGACGATATATCTAAACATGTGTAAGCGAAAGGATAAATAACTCCAGAAGGGATTTCTAGTAGCCTAAAAATGGAGATGTCCTGGAATAATTAGAGAATACCTGCTTATCTGACTTCCAGGCTTCACAGAAGCCGAACGCTCCAGGGTGGAGACACCGAGGTCCAAGATCCATGAGTCTCTCGTCGAAGCTCGAAAGAAGATACCGAAATTCCACTTGCGCTAGTCAAAGCGTAGATGCCCCCATTTGAATGTGTTTATCCGTCCAAGCTGATTCCGGTAACCACTTGACCCACCGTTTCTCGCACCCACGTCGTTGCCGTTTCTATTCGTTCTCTCCGTTGCCGTTTCGCGTCGGAGCTGCTACATGAATTGGGAAAGGGTTTCCCGCATCCGCATCCAACCGGGTGATTTTTCATCTTCTGCTCGATACTCTTCACTGTCAACGGTTCTCATATTTATCGTTGTTGCCATCGCCGAGGCCACCCTCCGGAGTAGCTTCCTCCTGTACATTGCCCGTACTACCATAGCCACCGGAAGCCCCCTCCCCCCCGGCAGGGTTGTGTCCTTCTAGTTTATCCTTCCCGTCCAACTTGTTCGTTGTAGCGCCCGATGTGCTGTGGATATATCCCTTCACCGCAGGGCGCCAAGTGTTCAGGCCCGGGTACCAGTAGCCGAGAGAGTTGTCGCCATTCGCAGCCATCATGGCCAGGGCCCACAGAGCTAGCTTAACACTCAGCCGTCCTACTCCATACGCGCTCCAAGGAATGGCGACATATTCCGGGTCATCGTAGGCCCAATCCAAGGGGTCCTCGTCAGCGAATGACGAATTGCCGGACGCCCCCGACACATCGGACGGGTATCTGACGTGCATAGCAGGCGTCCGTCGGGGACGAGCAGCGGCAATGCCCGACGGAATGGACTTGCGAGTGAGCCTGAACACGACAAGATTTCCGTCGGTAATGACGAAGCCGTATCGGGAGCGGTGGCAAGCCATATATGTGACGATTTGGGTAACAACCTTCTGCCATTCGATGTGGTGGGAATCCACCCCGTCCTGTTGCATCTCGGGCCGCCACTTGGCGTGGAGCTTGGTATCTCCTGGGACAAGATTGGTAAAGTATCTGTTCTGGTCTAGGTGGTTTGCGGAAACTAGAGACCAATCGGGTTTGTACTCTGTCCCACAGCGACTGCCCCGGCCGTAGTGGCACATGCCGTCGTGCCCGCTCAGCGCGTAATTAACGATGGGCATCTCAAATCTTCGCAGCAAGTCGTCAAACACTTCCTCGTTAAAGATGCGCAGATCTTCTTGGAGCGGCTCAGGCTTTGGCGAACCTTGATAAGACTTGGAAAGCTCCTTTCTGAATACCTTGATGATGGTGTCGTATGTGAAACCGCGCCAAGGCCGCCAGGCTTCCGGAATGAGATCTGTGTGGATGGTCGTATTGGCGCCTGGGGCAACCAAGGAGCTGTCCACATTGATGTTCGGCCCGGTAAGGACTTGGAGGATGGTAGACATCTTGGAATGCTTTTCACTCCGGACTGGACTCGGACGCGCAGCAAGGCATCTTGTTTTTTAGATGAAGTAGGGACGACATCGGGACGACATCGCACAAGCACAGCTCTGAACCTTGGTCTACCTGCACATTTGGGCCTTGCTGCCCAACTTCAGGCCCATCAGCCGTATAACTCTTCCAGTGCCACGTCATGTCGAATAAAGAGGCCCCAAACCTCTCGATAGCCCGGATTGCCTCTGTGCATCGTCTCGTTGGAGATTTGGTGACTGCAGCTCACGCCTGTATCGGTGATTTGTGTTGGGAGCAGACTGCTGCTGGCTGAGCACAGACCATGACAATGCCCCTGCTCCATGCCCCGCAATTTCTGACGAGTCCTGCCGGTCTTACTATGTAATGCCTCAGGACGCCACGCGACGTCAGCAGCATGTGACGCACATTGTCTTTCCCCACTTCAGCGGTCACTGCCGCTCTCACTTGTTCCATTCGACGAACTTGACCACCATGATCCGTTCCGCCGAGAAACGCAGGCTGCGAGCCTTAGCGGTGCCATTCATGAGCGAACAACCGATGGTCGGCCCTCCCAATTGCACCGCAAAGGACCTACAGACGCCGCAACTTCGACAATGCACCTTCGATCTGGATACCATAGTCTTTGAAGATAGGCTTGGCGGCGGGCTCGACGGCTACGTTTGGAAAGTCAAGTTCGGAGACAAGGGCCCCTATGCTCTGAAGGTGGTGAGTAGCTTCTGCCACTTCGTTTGTCAGCCCGAGGTCAACCCACGCTCACTCGCTTCTCCAGTTCTGGGATGCAGCGGCGCCTAGGTTTCGCCACTACTATGCAGCTCAGCGGGAATGTCAAAATGCTGCTGTCCTTCAGATGATGCACATTGCAGTGCAATCTTCCCCGGTTCTGGTTCTCGACAGTCCAGAAACCGAGGAAGAGGCGAGGTGCAATTTCTACGCTTTTTCCGAAGAAAGTCGCCAAGCTCAGCCGTCCAGCAGCTACGGGATCCCCATCGGAACTAGGCTGATACACTCAATCCCGCGCATGGTGCAGTGTTACGGCTGGCTCAAGCTCAGTGGCAGCCTATTCCAGAAGATGCCTGCGAAAATGAGGGCTCCGCCTATCGAGGTGGACAATATTCATCGGTCGATACGGTTTGATGTGGAGTACATTGCAGTCGTCTACGAGCTGGTCGAGGAAGGCGTGAACAACCCCGTTGACGTGGAG
>Ga0247763_1001295_pt1 | contig 14387 bp, 20 predicted proteins | sample UWRJL141409B4_FD_179926 | JGI IMG/M metagenome (GOLD analysis project Ga0247763, IMG submission 179926) | Plant litter microbial communities from Arlington Agricultural Research Station in Wisconsin, United States - UWRJ-L141-409B-4 | ecosystem: Environmental > Terrestrial > Plant litter >...
TCTACGTGACATAATTTACCCATGTTGGATCGGACATCATAGCAATGCTGAGTGTGCAAACGGCCGAATTACCAATTGGCGGGCGGGCCGAAACGCAAAAGAAGAGAACTGGCATCAATTATGATCCCCCCCCCCCCCTCCCCCTTCCTAGACGCAGATGCGTGTTAGTTAACGCCACACCACGTGCGCCCCGTTGGTTTTTCACTCTTCTCTCCGAACCGTCAGAAAGTTCTCTTCTCAGAATATTACCCGTAGTCGGGCGCACGCCGCAGGGGTTCTTACTACATGTAACCGACAACTGGCGAACATGCTAGACCAACCCCTTGGCTTGGACTCCGCCAAACCAAGACCAGACAGGACGCGACCGCGAACGCCAATGTGAGTGAGGTTGAGTCCCGACGACATGAACGACCTTCAAATCTAAGTGATGACTCGAGCTATCTCCGCCTGACCTGACTGCCTGAGGTCCCTGGCCACACCACGGTGAGTGGACTACACCTCGGTAGGTCTCCACCGATGGCAGCCTGGCGTTGTTCTGTTTGAGATCGACGATTGGTTCAAGGCAAGGCCGTCATTAATTCGCTTGCAGAAGCGAAGGATGTAATGATACAATATACATACGAGGCGGGATGCCATATTTGGTCGGCTCCACCATCAAACCCGTCCCTCTCCGAACCTTCTCTCCAGGTCGGGCATCTCGTCCGTGCCGTGCTGGCAGGCAGTACTGGTTCGTGGTTGCCAAAACAGGTCATCTTCATGGAACAATCGGAAGGTACGCCAGAAAACCCCGCGTTCTCGCCTTCGCGCCTTCCCGCATTCCCGACCCCCATCATCTTTTGCACCTTACCGCCGTCTTGTCGCTTGTTTCAGTCTGGTAAACGACATCCCGTCACCGGCGACCGTCAGCCCCCAACGCCGTCCGTGATGCACAACATAGCGCGTATGCCTGGACTCTACTATTCTATTTTGAGCCTCCTCCTCACTTTCCCTTTTCGCTACCGGCTTCAATCCCCCGTCAGCTGTTTTGGCTTGTCGGTGCTGCCTCCTCGTCGACCGACTGGCTTTCATCGTCGTCGCTGTTGTTTCCCACCCAGTCTGCACTCTCTAGGCCCTGCCCTCTAATGAACAGCGTGCCGACCCATCCGGCTAACGCGATACCCGCAAATAGGCCCCAGGCAAGAGCCTCGCCCTTGGGCTTGACACGCATCGACAGGGTGAACAGCCCGCCCGAGAGAAAGGGGCCGACGCTCCGTCCAGCGGCCGAAAGGGATTGAGCGATTCCATTGAGCGTGCCGAGGGTCTCATGCGACGGTGCTGAGTTGTTGATCTGCCAGAGTCAGCTTCCAATCACAGCTGTCGTAAAAGAAGAGAGACATACCAAGAGCATCACACTGCTCAGCCCTCCCACGGCACATATGTTCTTGATTACCAAGATAACTGCAAGCTCGACATGGAGCCAGGCCTTACCCGTGCCCAGACCGAACCATGGTTTCTCATCCACGTATCCCACCCACGGCATGAGCGCCATGCTCACCACAAATCCAAGGAGAGAGTACCGATAAGTCCCAAGGTTACCGACCCGCGTCTTCAGCGGTTGGAACAGCGTCACCTGGAAGAGAATGGTTACCAACCCAGCAAGCGACAGACTAATACCGATGACGCTCGGCCCTAAGCCTCGACCGGTTGGCGGGGGCGCTGACGCAAAGATGGGGTACAGAGAGCTGAAAGAGATATTGGATAATTGAAAGACCAAATAAGTCATCAGCACCGTCAGCGTAGTCCGGTTCGCAAGTTGCCGAAACGCCGACTTCTGCTCGTCGGTGAGCTTAGCATCACCGGGTTCCCCAGAGCCCTCCTGATGATCTGGTGCCAGCAGTGCCTGACTCTCATCGGCGCTGCCCTCGTCACTATCGTTCTCTCTAGCGCCACGGTGTAGTGCCGGCCCACTCGTTGGCCAACGTGCGCTCCAGCCGCTTCCACGTCTCTCCTTTTCCTTCCTGCGAAAACACCCCAGGCACGGACGACAAGCCTTCTCCACCCATGCCAGGCCAGCCCCAGCCGCTTTTCTGTTCGCTCCATCCAGCGTCTCCTCGAACCAGATGCCCAGCACAACGACGCTGGAAAGAAGAAGGGACGCACCAAGAATATTCGGCGCCAGAAACGGATATGCCTCCCCACCCACGGTGCCCACCATGAGCCCGCCGAGCGCCGGCCCCGTGATGCTACCGATACTGTACATGACTGGCAACCATATGAACGCCTTGCTCTGGTTGGTGCGGTCGGTCACCTCGCCGAGACATGTAGGGACCACGGCAGCATTGCCATTGAGCAGCCCCATGGCAATGTGAACAGCAAGCAGCTGCACATAGTTTCGGCAAAAGCCAAAAAACACAAAGCAGCCCATCAGAAGGGTCGTTCCTAGGAGCATGATGGGTTTCCGACCAACGCGATCCGACAAGTAACCCCATAGAAGATTGGTAGCCAATTGTGCAAGGGCAAAGGCAGACGCCAGAAGCCCTACGTACAGTCCTTCTTGACCATCGGGGATCTCGTCGAATGACGCAACCATGGTCGGCAGATACGGGCTGATCGAATTGAGTGCAGTCTGCTCAGCCAACGAGAGGAAAGCTAGCAGCCCGAGTTGTTTCCAGGGCAAAGGTGTAGAGTCATCATCTTCATCATGCTCAGCATACCCTTCCACCAATGTACCGCTGGCTCGTCTTGGACGTCGGTGACCGGCAAAGTAGGAAGTAATGACGCCATCGTCATCGACTTCGCTATGGGGTTCGTGTCCATCCTTGGAAGGACTTCGAGCATGGCCAAACACGGGCCTTCGAAACCAGCCCGTGGGCGACGAGGGAGGCGGTTGTTGCTCTGAAGGTGTCTTGGGCGGCGGAGTCGGGAAGGTGTGGTATTTGTGGGTGGATTGGCGACGGATCGGGCGAATCGCGGCGGTATTCGAGCTCTTTCGACGTCGCTTACTCGTCGGGGGTGCCTCGTCGTAGGGGGAGAGCGGGAACGGAGCGCCGGCGTGGAAGGATCCTGACGACGGAAGCCGACGCGGACGGGAGAGGCCTGTCGCTGGTGTTGTTGATGACGAAGCCGTTGTTGCGGACACCGCGCTGGCGGCGATGTTAGTGTGCACCATTAGATCGTGTGCGGGAGGCTGGAGATGATCAGGAATCGCATTTTTTTTTTCTGTCTTGCTGGGCTGGAAGTGTCGGTTTAATATCTTACGTCGACGGCACAACCGATCGGTCCAGCGATCTGCGGGAGCCTGGACGCGCTACAAGCAAGATGGATGACGAGCGGGGCGACTCACGGGATATTTTCCCTTGGCGACCCCGCCCCCCACCATTCCATTGGATGGGCATCCTGGGTTAGGGATAGCGGAGGCTTTTTTCCGGGAACTGCACGATGACGTATGGATCTTGATCAGACGGATCATCGATCTGCTCTGCACACATTACTTGCATTGTTTGGATTTGCTGCTGAGGCTGCCATTGCTCAATGGATACGAACAGCGCGTTTCGGGTTCCAGATTGGGAAAGCCGACGGGCTTAACTGTCTCTCTGTCCCCGCATCTACACTCCTTGTGCGAAGTACCTACTTTTGCCGCGTCCACCAACGTCTCCACGTTTAAGATCACACGACTGGTTTCCAACTCCCCGCATTCCAAGTTGGCTCCATTTTTGGTTATTGTCGGCCAGGATCCGTCGTGAAGCTTCAATGGAGAATTGCACAAGTAGATTGGATGGCACTCCCTAGGTACCGACCCGACCGAGATCGACCAGGTATGTATGTAACAGGGAAAACCTTGAGGGGAGAAAATTTCCACCTCACAGCGGGGCGCATATCAACACACAGTAATACGTGTTGCAGTAACTATGGCAGCGAGCCATGTTTCCCTTTCTACGTACCTCTCGCCTTGTGCTGCTGTTCACTCCATACTATCTAATACACAATGTCTTGTCCAGTCGATGCTGCCCTGTCTACATTCCTAGGTAGGTAGGTAGTTGATGCTGTCTATTCTGGTCCATGCTACCTGTCTACTGCCTCAGGTAAGTAGCCATGATGCGATGTCTAGTCCATGCTTGTCTAACCTCTATTATCCCTCCCACCTAAACTCCACAGCACACAGCAACCAATTACACACCAACTCGACATTACCTTCTTCCTACCATGTCCCCGTCGGTCTAAACACCTGCCGTCGCCGCCCTCATCTGCTTCTCTCCCTGAGGTTCATGTTTACCTCTCCACCCTATCCACCCGGCCGCCATCACCACCTTCATCCCCCCCGCAATCCACAACACCGTCGCCATCCCCGCTCCACTCCTCTGCAACCAGCCACCCACCACCCCTCCCAGGATCAACAGCACAATCGCCGCCACGCGACGATTCCGTTTCGGATTCTCCCCGACCCCTTTCAACAAACCCGGATCACTCAACAAATCGCAGTACAGACTCGTCAGGACATTTGTCGGAACTTCGTTATACCCTAGCACACGGGACGCAACAATCTGTCCTCCAAACTGGAACGCCAGTAACGCAAGCGGTAGCAGCGTCAGCGAAGCTTCTTCGGCTTCGACGCGGGTGAGTTCCATGTCATGATCTAGGATCGGGGGTAAATTCCGTTGGGAAAACGCCGGGACAGCGCCTGATTGGGCGAGAGCCGCGGCAGCCAGTATGAATATGGCTTGGGCGAGGAACGAAACGGCGAGAGTGGTTTTGCGCAGTGGGTGGATGCGTCGGGCCTGGGAGAAGGCAAAACACCCTGCCCAGAAGGAGGTTATGGAGACGAGGGCGCGCAGCCAGAGGTGTGGCATGTTCGGGGGAAGGGAGGCCGCACCGAGGGCGAGGAAGATGGTGTTTCCTAAAAATAAAATTAAAAAGTTAAGGGTCAGCATGTATAACATGTCAACAGGAGGGGAAGAGATCGGGCGAGCGACCCCCCTGGAACAGGAGGGCGGAACTGGACCGGGAAGAAAGAAAAAAAAATGAGGTTTACCAGTCTGCATGCTCGCAAAAGTCCCCGTTGCATTGAACGCCACGCTATCGCAGAGTCCAGAAATTATACAGCATGCCAATAGGGGCATATCCGCATAGTGTAGGGAAACATCATCGCGAAGACGGTCGAGCCAGGCCCTCCCCCTTCTTCTTTCCCTCGTTGGGGAATCGTCGTGGTTGGTATTTGTTATGACGACAGCGGCATCTTTCAGTGAGTGGTGTTGTTTCTGGTACTGGATGGTGGGTGTGCTGACACCCGAGTTGTCGGTTGACATTTTTTTAGTGTCTTTTTCAGGTACCTAAATTAGGTGGGGGGGGTGGGCTACAGGCTACGCCGCTCTGGGTGCTGTGCTGCTGCGGCGGCCGCCAACAGGGGAAAGCAATACAGCTGCGAAAACAAAACGGTCAGCTCAAATTCGTCGGAAAAGAAACACTCGAGAGTTTTAAGCATGCTCAAAAAATCCCCCTTTCTCGCAACCCGACTTCGGCATGCATCCAACCCCCATCCCCCCACCTTGAGCCCACGCTTTGCTTTTTTAGGACTCTTGTCAACACGTTCACCGTGGCAAGCGACGAATAGCGCAGTCGCCCTGAAAATGTTGGGGCCAAGGCGGCCGTGTCCGACTCGAAAGCACATGCGGACACACTTCTCGTCCCCCGGTCATCCCCGTTCACCCCCGGTCAGAAAGGCGGTCGACTGCAGATCGGTTCGGAAAGGTACGGATCACCACCGCCGATTGCGTGTCCGGGGGAGGTGGGAAGTCGTCAGCTGACACACTTTTTTTTTATTCGTTTTCTAGGAGGAGGTGCATGCGTCTAGAATACAACGGTCCTTGTCCCGTTGAGAAACACCCTGCGCTCGGCGTACCACTTGACGGCGGCAGCCAGCACCTGGCTCTCGACGTTGGAACCCTCATCCACCAAAGCCTTGGGGCTCATGCTATGATCGACGCGTGCAACGCGCTGCTCGATAATGGGACCTTCATCAAGGTCGGCCGTCACAAAGTGAGCCGACGCACCAATAATCTTGACGCCGCGGTCGTAGGCCTGGTGGTAGGGCTTGGCACCCTTGAAGGAGGGCAGGAAGCTGTGGTGGATGTTGATGATGCGGCCACTCATGGCGGAGCACAACGTCGGGCTGAGCACCTGCATGTAGCGTGCCAGCACAATGAGCTCGACCTTGTGCTGATCCACCAGCTCGAGGACCTGGGCCTCCTGCTCGGCCTTGGTGGCGGCCGTCACGGGCAAGTGCTGGAACTCGATGCCGTAGCTGGCAGCCAGGCCGGCGAATTCGGCGTGGTTGGAGACGATGACGGGGATCTCAATGGGCAGCTGGCCCGTCTTTGCGCGGAACAGCAGGTCGTTGAGACAGTGGCCAATCTTGGACACCATGATCAGCACGCGGGTCTTTTGGGCGACGGGCCGGATGTCGTAGGTCATGGGGTGGTAGTCCGAGTCGGAGGCGGCTAGGGCGTCAAAGGCCGGCCGCAAGAAGTCGGCCGATTCCGTCGCCGTGGGCCCAAAGTGCACTCGCATGAAGAATTTTTCGCTGCCCGGATCCGAAAACTGCTGCAGGTCGAGAATATTGAGCTTCTCCCGCGCAAACACGCCCGTCACAGCATGCACGATGCCCGGCTTGTCCCGGCATGACAAGGTCAGGAAATGGTCGTTTGCCATATTTCTGTCTTCTTTTTTTTTTATCTTCCCTTGTCGTCGGGTGTGTTCTGCGCTTCAATGGCTGGCAGAGGAGGTAGGGTTGATGACTCAAGCAAGCTGCCTCATCGTAATGTGTCCACTCCGCTCCACCTAGCTTCCCCTCCCGCCCCGAGCCCCGAGACGGGATCTCGGAATGTTTCAAGATTGAGGGTTAGGGTTTATTGCACCAGCCCATTCCGTCCCGGAACTTTGGTGGCCGGTTTTTGACCCCATTTTTCTTCATCGTCGTGAGGGAAAGTCATAGTGGGGGAGGAAAGAGACGACTGGCTCCCTTGGCAAAACGTTTCGGCCCGGCAAGATATCCTGTTGCGTAACCACGGGCATCGAAGTAACGCTGTTGTAGGTCACCGCTTACTGCCTCCCTTTTTAGTCAAGAGCAATCAAAGCTGATTGGCAGAAAAACTTTGCTGGCAACGCAACTGTGCCGAAATATCGGGTCGTATGTCCCTATTTCCAGCTGCTGACTGCCCAGCGCCTTACTCATGTTGGTCATCTTGCCATCCAATACCGTTTCCAAATTGATGCATTCTCGAAATGCCCTTTTTACTTGTAGACGGCTTGGGCTGCCTATAGCAATCTGTCCATCTCCATCGCCATCCTGAGTCATCTCAGCCCTATCATGGGAACCAAGATGGCCCTCCTGGTCGAGACGCCGCGCCGCCGCAGGCCTGACAAATAGGAAGTGAAGTCTGCAGTCGTATTGGCTGCTGCTCTAGCCCCATCCGGGGTAGTCGAGACTCGTGCAGTGGTTGAGCATATTTTCTAGCCCCAAGCGGGCTATCTTCGTCCATATGGCCCCTCACGGAATTAGCGCGGATGTTGTTACTCTGCTGTTCTGGTGGATGCGTGTGTCCCTCCATGTCATAGGTGTTTAGTGCTGAGGAGCTAGACTCAAAGGCCTTTGGCAGTGTATATAGGTGGGAAAGCTGCTGACGTCTGGTGTGTCGGGAACTGTGCCGTTGACATTTCTCTCGAGTGCGGATTCCCCTTGTCTGTGTTCTCCGTCTTCCCATCATGCGCGTTGCGGTAATCGGTGCAGGGCCTTCAGGCCTGGTGACGCTCAAGTATCTCATCACTGCCCATCAGTTCTTGGATATAGAACCCATCGAGGCCGTACTGTTCGAGGCCGAGGACAGTATCGGCGGTACCTTTGCTCACCGCACCTACGAAGATGCCGAGGTAAGCTACGAGCACCTGGGTTTGTTGGAGATTACGCTGACCAAGTTCCGTATAGCTCGTGTCGTCCAAGCAACTGACGACTTTTTCTGATTACCGTCCCCGAGCTGATGACCCAGACTTCTTGTCGACAACCAGATACTTGCAATACCTTGACGATTACTGCACGCACTTCAAGCTGTGGCCGCATATTAGACTCTCTTCCTCGGTGGTCTCGGTCAGGCGTCGTCTCAAGGGAGGCCACAGGGTTTCGCACACAACCAAAGAAGGGATAATGACCCAGTATGATTGTGATGCCCTCGCTGTCTGCTCCGGGCTCCACGTCACACCAAACATTCCGGCTATCGAGGGTATCGAGAATGTGCCCGTCCACTTCCACTCGTCAGAATTCAAGCTAAAATCCCAGTTCGGTGTCGACAAGACAGTCTTGATCCTGGGGAGTGGAGAGACGGGCATGGACATTGCTTACATGGCCGTCAACTCGCCAACAAAGAGAGTACTGATGAGCCACCGGGATGGATTTCTGTGCGCCCCCAAGGTAGGATTCGGTCTGCAGCAATCTGTGACCCCTTAATAACTTTGTGTGTGTCGCAGAGAGTGCCGGACCCCGTTATTCTCCCCATCCTGGGCAACAAGCCGGACCCGACCCATCTCAATGTACCCGTCGATAGCAGCAGTGCCAGCCTCTTTGACACTGCTTATGTACACCGCCGGCTTAGAGACCACAAGCTGTTGTGGGAGTATTACGACTTCTTTATCAAGTCGACGCTGTGGTTGGTCGGGGGCTCGAAGTACGGGTTGGGACAATGGATCGGTGGGATTTCTGATGGTCGCTACCACGCAAGCAAGAGTAAGCTATGGAATCACCCGGGTCATGATGGGTTTGGAGTATTGCTTACCTGACACGCTTAGTCTTTTTCAATAAGTCCAACAAAGCTATGCCATACATTTCGGAACCGTACAAGAACCAGAACGAGGCCAGCATCATCCAGCGGATTCGCTCCTCTCTGATCCAAGTTCCCATTGCAGAGACCCATGGGCGAAGCATTGACTTGGCTCCTTGGCCAGAGAGGTTCGACCATGCCGGGTCTGTTCATTTCCGGAACAATGGTCGACCAGAGTATACACGGCTGCGAGGCGAAAAGATCCGGCCAGATGTTGTCATTTTCGCAACCGGGTACCGCCAGACCTTTCCCTTCTTTGACACTCCAGAAAAGTCTAGCTCCAAGTCTGACTCGGGTATCTCTGGCGTCTCGGATTCCGAAAGCAGCGAGGGGATTGACGTACAGATGAGCAGCGCCGAGTACCCGACACCGGCAACAGTTGACACGCGGAATATTTGGGCGTCGAGAGATCCCAGCGTTGCCTTCATCGGATTTGTGCGTCCATCGTTCGGGGCGATCCCACCGCTCTCAGAACTCCAGGCACAACTCTGGGTGACAAAACTGGCGCAACCTTCGCTTCTCCCCAATGTGTTCGACCCGGCCGACGAGCCGCAGTATAGGCTCAAGTCGTCACGGGAGGCTCGGATCCAGTACGGTGTTGACCATGAGAGTTATGCCTACCAGCTCGCTGTCGACATGGGCGCGGCGCCGTCTCTGCCGGAGGTCATCTCTTCCGGTTGGCGGTATTCGAAAGCAGGAAATGGTGCTTGGTACAAGCTGCCGCTGGTATGGGCACTCGGAGCCAACTTCAACGCAAAGTTTCGTCTTCGGGGCCCGTGGCAGTGGGATGGGGCGAGCGAGGTGTTGGTCGACGAGCTGTGGGACACGATTGCAAGGAGAGGAGGCTTCTTTGGTAAGTGCCTTACTGACCTAGAGATGGACGATTACCAATGTGTCTGACAATGTCTTTGCAGGTCATGTAACGCTGTCTGGGCTGCCGATGCTGGTTTTTGGGACTATCAGCCTGGTCTTGTGGCTACTGGATCCGTTGCTGAATGTTTTGGGGCTGTAGGGAGATAGTGTGCAAGGGGCGTGGTCACTGTAAGGCACCAAGTGCGGCCTGGGGCTCTTCTAGAATTGATTTCCTTCACTGGCCTAGCCCGGTACAAACAGTGGGAGAGCAGGAGCGACTGCGCTGAAACAAGAAGACCGGATGATAGTGCAGTGGACTCATCACTGGACGCACTGTACCTGTCTCCTGCAGGGATGTGTCCGGACGGACTAGGCTCTCCAAGATTCTCCCATTTCCATTCCGTCCCACTGCTCCAGGCCGAGTAACTACGCACAGTCACGTTCGGCCGCAAGGTGCCCTCGTACGGAATTCAGCGGTATTTGGAACACAAAACGTCTCCCCGGGAGCACAACATTCGTCTAACACGTTGCACCAAGACATCACGCAGCCACTCTGTGCTACCGCAGAAAAGCAGGAATCCTGCAACCCTTTGATTTGTCCCGTACAAAAGCCTCATCGTCCGCCATGCCGTCTTCTGTTCTTGCGAGCCTCTCTCCTCTCTATGTTACCCCTAGCAACCATGGATCAGCCTATCACCAGACCGCCGGACCTACTGCCGTCGGACCAACCGCCGAATCATCCGCTCAACCAGCCACCAGTGCACCCGCCCAACCACGCTCTGCGTCGGCTCCTACTCCCCGGACAAAATGCTCGGCCTCTCGCTTCCACTGCCCTCATCCCATCTAAGCAGGCCGACTGGGAGGCTGTCAAGCATCTGATCGAGGACCTGTATCTTGGCAAGAATGTTCGTCTCAAGGATGTCATGGAGGTGATGCAAACCATTTACCACTTCCGGGCAACGTAAGTCCCGCGGACAAGCAATACTCAGCTGCAGCTAACCAGGACTCGGTCTTTGACAGAGCACGAATGTACAAGGCCCAGTTTGCCAAATGGAACTGGCACAAATATATCACTGGTAGCCAGGTCAGCATCACGAACAGATGTCCAACGAGAAGGGGTCGAAAGGGAACCGCCCGTCTCATGCATGCCCAATCAATGAATCGAGAACAAAATGCAGCAGCCCCGGTACAAAGCCAACTCCTCGAGCCCGACGAGTCCCGCTACCTGGGTACGGCCATGTTGGCCATCCGCAGCTTCATCCTCGGTTGGTCCGAGAAAGACAGTCGATGGCGGGAGGCAACCCCTTTTACACGCATGGGCCAGTACAACCCAGCCATGATTTCGCAGTTTGTCACGGCTTTGCTGCAACTCCAGCAGCGCGACTTCCAACAAGGAGGCCGTCTCCTCCGCACGGCGTTTCTCGAGCTCGAAGAACTCGTCGCCGACGGACACATTGCTGCCGTGTGGGACTGCTGCATCGCGGTGCCTCTCCTGACCATGAACCACCACCGACCCGACATCCTCCGCACCTTTCTCCGTTACCTCACCCAACTCTGCGCCAGCCGAGCCCCGACACATCCCCTCCGACACATCTGCCCTGCCCTCCTCGCCTTCGCCTCGCCCCCGACCCCGAGATGCATCGCCGCCTACACAACCGCCGCCTGGCGTCTCTGGTCCGACACCATGGCCTCCCGTCTTGGCCGCAGCAGCAACATCAACCTCCTTCACAATCAGCGCTCCTACCTCGTCATACAACAAAACCCCGATCCATCCCTCATCCGCCAAATGGTCCAAGAATTCGACAGCCTCGTTGAAGAAGCCACTGACACGTTTGGTCCGGATACCACCACCACTCTCACTCTTGAGTTTGACAATCTCCTCACCCAAACCCGCTTCAACACAGTACACCCTTCCGCCCTTGAAAGCCGCCTCGTCAGTGTACTCCAACGTCTCAGCAACAAGCCTGGGAACGCAGGAAATCCTCCCCAGGACTGGTCATTGGAAGACCGCCAAGTCTACCGTGGGAGTTGGTTCCTAGCCACGCTATATGCCGAAAAGAGTAGCGACGTGGAAAAGGCGACACGCTGTCGTGAGACTTTCTTGGCGGCGCCGCATGATGGCGATTGGGTCCAGTATGCGGCACGTCTGGAGGAGCGACTGAAGCTCGCGGGCAAGATAGCCGAGGCGGAACAGGTGAGGGCGAGGAGGGAGGAGGTGCAGATTCCGAGAAGGGTAGTGGAGATTTTGGAGGAGGAGGAGAGGGGGCTGTAGATTTTTCTGCTGTACTTTTTGATGTTTGTTTCCAAGTAACTGGCTGCGTGTTTGCGTGGACATGTACCTTACCTTACCTTATGTACTTTTGTGCATGCTACATGTGTACGTCCAGTCTAGGTATCGCGTACGAAGTACAGCGTCGAACATGATTGGCATGGATGGCTTCTAAGGATTTCATCTCTATGTGGCGGGACGTGACAGGGTCCTGTACTCGTCTTCTCATTCCTCACCTGCCTAGGTACTTATACTTCGTCAGCCTCTCGGACCCTTCCTCCTCAGAACAATCCAGGGAATTGGCAAATTGGGAGGAAGCATCCACCCTGACGACGGGAATAGTGGGCGGAAGATGGAAGGTGGCCACTCCTGGACGCTAGTGAAGCGCGAGCTTCCAAGAGGGTCAAGACTTGGCGTTATCGCTCGAGCTGACAACGAGAAACCCGCCCGGTCTGGTCTGATGCAGTCCAGACCTCGAACAAACCCGCAATGCAATCACTAGCCGCGTTCTTGTCTCAGCCCATATCTCTCGGCCTGGGGAGCTGAAAACCTCAATATGGTCAATTATCGACGTCGCTAGCCCTCAATTGCTCGTTTTCTTCTTTGTTGACTGATTTGTCCGAGAACAGTAACTTCTGAGGACATTGAAACATTAAATTTGGCCACCTCAGCACACACCACTTTACGCCACCATCGTCATGGAATAATTGCGACGACGGCCGCCTAGTCTCCCTCAGCCGAGATCAGTTGGGACAAGAAAGAGATAAATTAGAGCAACACACTTCAGCGCTGTCCCCGTTTTCTTCTTTATCACGCACGTCAAATCTTTCACCCTACCTAGGTGCCCTCAACATCACTGCTCAACAATGTCTGTTCTTGAAGCTGGTGATATCTTCTCAATCCCGGCCTACACGCCCGAAGCCGAACAGGCCACCGTGGAGGTACAGTGGTCACAAACACATCAGACCCGGCAAGCCACCTACTACACCGTTCACGCCAAAAACGTATCCAAGAGCAATGCCGATGTTACGATCTTTGTCCAGGACCGCTTCTACAAGAGCGAGTCTAGCACTGACTATATCGGCAGGATTCCAGGCGGCACCAAGGACGGCGGTAGGCCACGGCATCATTCCTGGCCCACTCTGCTATCCGTGTCTGACATTGACTCCCACCAGAGAACTTTATTGTGACTCTCGACTACCACTTCCAGTACGGCCAGAAGAGTACGGAGGGCGAGAAGCGTTGGGTGGTTCTCCACGACAAGAGCAACAAGATATTCCAGGTGAGTTAGTCATTCAACCGAGAGAAGAGAAAGAGAAGGGATAGATAAGGTATATGTAGCCGAGGCTAATCTTGGGGATTTGCAGCATCGCTTCATAATAAACACTGTGCAGGGAGGTAACCGCCGGCTGGGCCAAGGCGCTGCCCAACTCGTTTGGTGCCGACGACTTCGCCTCGCAGATTACTGACCTAGGCAAGCGCTTCGTCGCCGACTATCTTCACACTTTTTGAGTGCTTTTGGATGGTTGATGAGGCCATGACACTCTCTCCCTTAATGACTTACCACGAAAAGGCAACCGGTATTTCGAGCCATCCAGATCATGGACCGGTATTTGCCTTTTACTTTTCGCCATGACTCATGTAGATCTATCTATCTGGGTATCTCTGTCTTCTCTCTGTTTGCTCTTCCGGTGTTTTTGAACTTGTAGCGATCTGTCCTTCTCACTTGTTTCTCTCTCTCTCTCTCTCTCTCTCTCTCTCTCTCTCTCTCTCTCTCTCTCTCTCTCTCTGTCTCTTATTTCTCTCTCTGTTATTAGCTAAACGCCACCCATGTTTGACACACTACACCAAATCATCCTGTCGTCGATGGCCTTACACTGCGGTAACATAAGGGGGGTAAGGCAGGTAAGGCAGGTGCGAATGCCACTGCGTAGGTATGATGTGACTCGCTCTCAGCCAGCCTTGACATTGGAATACAGAAGATGATACATGTTTTTCATCCCAAAAAAAAAAAAAAATAGAAATCGATGCGACATTCAATCATCACTCACTCACTCCTCGACTTAATGCCCCCCCATCTTATCCCAGATTCAGGGTCACTATATACATCTAGTCCAAAATTTCACCTTCTCAAAAAAAAAATCCAAAAAAAAAATCGTCAGATGGTCATGGTTCAATGGCGGAAGGTCAAGTAGGTTAGGTAGGTACCTTTTCGGTAAGTGAGAGATTCTGGCTCCTTTGGAATGGAATGGAAAGTATATGATTTCAACCCAGATTTGATGGGGGGAAAAAAAAAGCTTGGATTCCCAAGCGGTAAGAGGCTCGATTGGACTGCCCTGTTCATTGCCCAAATTCACATTAGCATTCCAAGTCATATTTACCACGCAGCAATATTTCTCACCTTTTCACCTTTTCACCTTTTC
>Ga0247763_1001297_pt1 | contig 14375 bp, 14 predicted proteins | sample UWRJL141409B4_FD_179926 | JGI IMG/M metagenome (GOLD analysis project Ga0247763, IMG submission 179926) | Plant litter microbial communities from Arlington Agricultural Research Station in Wisconsin, United States - UWRJ-L141-409B-4 | ecosystem: Environmental > Terrestrial > Plant litter >...
CAGGAGCAGGCACCTGCCAGCCCATCACCAGCGCCAATGACGACACCTGCTCCGGCGCGCTGAGCTGCGACGGCGACGGCGCCTGCAAACAGGTCAACGGCGTCGCGTGCGCGAGCGACACCGACTGCGTCTCGGGCCAGTGCGCCGACGGCGTGTGCTGCGGCAGCGCCTGCGATGGCGTCTGCCAGTCCTGCGCGATCGAGCAAATCCCTGGCTTCTGCGTCTCCGTCATCGAGGCACCCGACCCCGATACCTGCGGCGCTGCGCAGCAGACCTGCGGCACCATCGGCACCTGCGTGCTCGTCGATCAGGGGCAGACGCGAGCCGAGCTCAGCCGCGGCGTCGGCGGAGCCATCCGTCAAGAGCTGGGGCAGGTCGTCGTGCCCGCCAGCACGGGACGGCTCGAGGAGCTCGAGTTCCACGTCACGTGCCCGGTCGAGGGCGAGCAGATCCTGGTCGAGGTCCAGGGCGTCGCCAATGGCGAGCCCGACGGCTTCGTCGTCGCCGTCGAGACCTTGCCCTCCCGGGTCGAGGGCGCCATCCGCATCCACCTGTTTCAGCCCGTTGCCATCGCCGCCGGCGTGCCCTTCGCGATCGTGCTGCGCTCGACAGGCAACTTCTGCGGCGCGTTCACCTCCGACGGCGATGCCTATCCCGCCGGCGCCTATTTCTTCAGGAACACCGAGCAAGGCGCAGACTGGATCGCCTTCCCGACGGAAGACCTCGCGTTCCAGACGTTCGTCGTCCCGTAGCCGTTCGGCGCCCGTGCGTCACTCACCGAGGCCTTGCGCGGCGCGCCAGCCTCGCAGGTAGCCCTCTTCGGAGGGGCTCGGGCGATCGAGGGCCGTCTGCGAGCGGTGCCAGAACGGATAGATCGCTGGCGGGCGCCCGGCGGCCTCGATGCGGCTCGTTTGTTCGGGGGTGAGGACGAGATCGATGGAGGCGAGGTTGTCGGCGAGCTGGGCTTCGGTGCGGGCGCCGAGCACGAGCGTGTCGACGTGGGGGCGATCGCGCACCCAGGCGAGCGTGACCTGCGGCACGCTGCGGCCGTGCTCGCTGGCGACGGCGCGCACGGCGTCGATGGTGCGGTAGAAGCGCTCGCGATCGGCGACGTGAGGCTCCGTCCAGGTGGAGCCCTGACGGGTGCCGGCCTCGGGCGCGTGGTGGCGATCGATCTTGCCGCTGAAGAGGCCCTGCCCGAGCGGACTCCAGATCATGGCGGACACGCCGAGCTCGCGCCCCGCGGGCAAGAGCTCGTATTCCGCGTCGCGGCCCTCGGGGGTGTAATAGATCTGCTGCACGACGGGCGGCACGTCGCCACGAGCCTCGGCGAGCGTGACGGTGCGCGCGAGCTGCCAGCCGCTGTAGTTCGAGACGCCCCAGTAGCGGACCTTGCCGGAGCGGACGAGGGTGCTCATCACCTCGAGCGTCTCTTCGATCGGGGTGACGCCGTCCCAACCGTGGATGAAGAAGACGTCGAGGTGGTCGGTGCCCAGGCGCTTCAGCGAGCCTTCCACCTCGGGGATGAGGTGGGCGCGCGAGGCGCCGCTGCCGCTCGGGCCCGGGCGCACGCGGAAGCGGGCCTTGCTGAAGACGAGCAGGTCATCACGGCGCCCGCGCAGGGCATCGGCGAGGATCTCTTCGGCTTGCCCGAACGAGTAGATGTTGGCGGTGTCGATGGCGTTGACCCCCGCCTCGACAGACTGGTCGATCATGCGCCGCGCGAGCTTGACGTCGACGCTGCCCGCTCGGTCGAAACCTCGGTTGCCACCGAACGTGAGGGTGCCCAGGATGTATTGGCTGACGAGGAGGCCGGACTTGCCGAGGGGGAGGTACTTCATGCGGCGAATCTTCTCACGGGCGACGGCCGCTCGACACGGGCTGTCCGCGGTCCATTTTCGTGCGCCAGGCGCTGGGCGTGGGGGGCGGGCCCGGTCGCGGCGCGCCGAGCCTCCAGGGCGCCCGCCTCACGTGCGGCTGGAACGAGCTTACGCTGCGGGTGCCATGAGCGGAGGCACCATCGCGAGCTTCGGAGACCTGCTCCGTGACACTCCATACACCACCACGAGCACGCTCTCGCAGCTCTCGGCGCGCGCCGACGCCTACACCCCCAACGTACGCGTCTGGGTCACAGCGGCCGCGGCCGCCGCGGGCGAAAACCGCGTTTCGGTCATGGCGATGAACGATGCGGTGTACGACGCGACCCCGATGTTCTTCGGAAGCGTCGATCTCGCCAGCGACACCGAGCGCCTCGCAGACGGCATCGTCAGCGGCTTCATCGACCTCGGTCCCCTTCCCGAGCGCACCAACATCGCCGTCCGGGTCGAAGACGAGCTCGGCCTCGGCAGCCTGCGCTCGCACATCATCGTCGACCACTGCGACATCGGCCTCGGCACCGCCACCTGCCTCGAGCCCGGCTGCGCAACAGAGACCTCTCTGCCCATCGTCGCCGCGGGCTGCAGCGGCGCGCCAACATACCCAGCGCGCTGATCCACCGTTTCTCGTCAACCTCCCTGTCTCGGCCTCATCTCGCCCTCGACCTCGCTCAGGGCGCCACGAGCATCTCCGTGCTCGTGATCTCCAGCCCGTAGAAGGCGCCGGGTTTCGCCAGAACGGCGCGCCCCGCATTGTTCGGAAGGTCGCTGTAGTTCGACCGATCGAAGATCACTCGGTCGCCTGGATCGCCGACCACGATCAGGGTCTTGCCGAGGTTCGCCGGGGCGCCGACCCGCGTGTCGGGGATGCGACGGATCGCGGCGTCGGTCAGCACCAACGTGTTGTCGCCGTTGCCCGTGAGGTCGATCTCTTCGATGCTGGAGAGGCGTGGAGTGAGCGCGCCGAGATCGAGCGTCGAGCCTGCGCCGGTGAAGACGAGCCCGTCGGGTTGCGAGCTGCCGGTGGCGCGGATGAGCGGGCGACCGTCGAACGTGAGCGCGTCGCCACCTCGCGCGCGCTGCAGCGCCGTCGCCCGATCTCCCAGGTTCTGGCTCGTATCCCAGCCGTAGAGGATGTAGGCGTCGTTCACGCTGTTTGCATCTCGCGTGCCCACGATCCAGTCATCCAGGCCGTCGCCGTTCGTGTCACCCGCGCTGGAGACCGGCGCGCCGCGCAGCTCCGTCGCTACCCCGGCGATGACGATTCCGCCCTCCAGGTTCGACAGATCGCGCGGCGTGGCCTCGGCCGCTCCGAAGATCCAGAACGCACGATCGGGGTAGTCGCCGCCCTCCTGATTGTAGTTGGTGATGAACAAGTCCGAGAGGCCGTCACCATTCAGGTCTCCGCCGCCAGACACCGAGAAGCCGACGCTCTGGCCCTCGAACATCGTGCCGATGCCGATGACGAACCCATCGAGGGCGGTGAGGGCGTCGAGCGAGAGGTCAGCTCGGCCGGGTCGACCGAACACCACGGCCGCCGACTGGCGAAGCGGCGCGCCGAGCACGAGGTCATCGTAGCCGTCGCCGTTCACATCGCCCGCCCCCGACACCGAGCTGTCCGCGAGCTGCGATTCATTCTGACCGCGCACGGCAAAGCCCTGCGCCGGCGTCAGCGCGGCGAGGTCGACGTCGGCGCCGGCGTTGCTGCCGTACACGACGTAGACGCCCGATGTCGTGGCCAGCCCGACGTCAGCCAGGCCGTCGCCGTTCAGGTCGCCGAGGCCGGTGGCGGACAGATCCAGCGCGTCCACGGCCAACCCGCGAATCGTGAAGCCTTCGCCGCTGGAGTCGCCGAGCGCGATCGGGGTGCCGCTGGTCTTCCCGTACACGACATACGCCTCGCCCAGACCGGAGTTGGCGTACGGCGCCGCCACGATCACGTCGGCGAGCCCGTCTCCGTTGACGTCGCCCGCGCCCCCGACGGAGGCACCCGCCCGATCTCCCGCGATGCCGCCATCCATGCGAAAGCCCTTCACGCCGCCGGCGACGAGCTCGGCGACCGAGACGGTGACGCCGTCCGCCTTGCCGAATATCACGTACGCCGCGCCCCCATCACTGGTGGAGTCTGGCGCGGGCGCGCCCACGATCACGTCCGCATAGCCATCGCCGTTCACGTCACCGGCTCCGTCGACCGAGGTACCGGCGCGACCGTCGGCCAGTACGCCGTTGATCGCGAAGCCGCTGCCATCGGGCAGGCTGCCCAGCGACAGGGCGCCCGGCGCTCCCGCACCGGCAGGCAGGCGGCTCCCAAAGATGACGTAGGCGCTGCCGGTGCCCGTGGCGTCCACGCTGGGCGCGCCCACGATCACGTCGGCGAGTCCATCTCCATTCACGTCACCGGCACCCGCCACCGAGTCACCGACGGGAGCGTCGATGCTCGCCCCGTTGATGAGCACTCCGTTGCCGGCGCCGCCCATGAAATCCCCGAGCGAGACAGCGCCGGGCTGCACGCTCAGACGAACCCGACCAGCGCTCTGGCCGTCGGGGTTCTCGACGGTGTACGTGAAGTAGTCGTCGCCCCAGAACGCCGGGTTGCTCGGCGTGTAGGTGAAACCACCCAGCGCGCCGAGCGCGACGGTCCCGCCTCGGTCCGTCGCGAGCGCAGCGGCGGGCACGGCCGCACGAGCCGAGCCGCTGTCGTTGGCCAGCACGCCCACGTTGTCCGCCACGACGTAGGCGGCACCTCGTTCGAACATGTAGGTGTCGAAGGCCGCCACCGGAGCATTGCCCGAGGTGCCCGTGCTGCCACCGCGACCCCCTCCCATTCCGCCTCCCGAGGGCCCGCCACCGGAGCCGCTCGCCGGCGGGAGCCCCCCCTCGCCCCCTCCGCCGCCCGCGCCCCCCGGATCGACGCCGCCGCCGGAAAAATCGTAGCCGTCGGCATCGATCAGCAGCGAACAGGCTGCGCCGCACAGGGCCAGGGCGCAGATCCACAACCCGTCGACACGGGATGGTGCGCCGAAACGCCGTTGACGAGCGCGGCCTGCCGAAGGTCGAGGCAAAGGCATGGGCAAGTCTAGTGCATCGCCACACCTGATTCGACAGGCGATGAGCCCCCTGCGGCATATGTCGAAAGCACTGACATCCTGCCGAACTTCCCTCTGACGCGCCACGCGGTGGGTGAGTTTGCCATCGAGCGTGGCGCGGAGCCGCCCAGGGCATTGCTCACAATCCAGCAGGAGCAGAGCATCCGACGGAGCGGGCCGCCAACATCGGACCGCCAACATCGGGGTGGCGCCCGCACGCTGGGTTGCCAACGCCGAGTTGTCGGAGCGGCAGCGTGCGACGCTCGATCGACGGCAAATACGCGGTTCGCCGCGCGCGAGGTCCATTCCAGAGTCATGGCACGGTTGATGCGAGGCGACGCCGCATGCGCACTCATCTGCGGGTTCACCAGCGCGGCGCGACGACGCTCGAGTATCTGGTGGTCATGGTGGTGATCGTCGTTGCCGCGACGATGGCGGTGCGCGTGTCGAGCGACGGTGCGAAGGTCGCGGCGGACTGCGTCGTGGCGAGGCTCACTCAGGCCGGGACCTGCCGGGCTGGCGCGTCAGCAGCGCAGGATCTCGGAGCGACGGCGAGCATCCCTCCCCTCGCCCCGACTCCGGGCGCTGCGACGCCATCGCCCGCGTCGCCCGCCGTGCCGTCGCCGAGCCCTGGCCCAGCACCGGTCGCTCCCGCGCCCGAGCCAGGCCCCGAGCTTCCACCGCACATCCCGCCGATCGTCGGCTTGCCTCTGGGCACCCCGCAGGGCGGCGGCGTACAGCTCGACAATACCGCCGCCAAGCAATACCTGATCGCGAAGACAGCGGCTCGCACCCGCACGCTGCTGAAGGCGGGTCGCGATCGGAACACGCGCGAGTACGGTCCCGATCAAGCCCTCGACGCCGTGGCCGGGATGACGGGTGACATCGACGCCGCAGCCGCGACGTATGGCGTCGACCGCGCCCTCCTCGCCGGGGTCATCGCCAGCGAGGTCGACTTCGACACAGACTGGAAGGACGTCGTCCAGAACGACGCCGCCGAAATCGGCATCTATCGCGGACAGGGCCAGGGGCTCGCCAACGTTCATCTCGATAGCCTGCAGGCCGCGCAGCGCTACCTGGTCGCGCACGGCCTACCCGGAGCTGCTGCGGCAGCACAGTTCGAAGCCACGCCGGCCAACGTCTACGCCAATCCGGCGGCGGCCGCTGCCATCGTGCTGGCTCACAAGACCGACTTGAAGCGCCGTGCCGGCGGCGGGACGAGCTCTGCCGAGGACATGGCGACCATCTTCGGCGCCTACCGCAACGGAGAAGAGAACTTCGATCTCGCCAACAATCGAAACAGCAACGGAGGCGACGAGCTCGCTCGAAAGACGGGCGACCCCCGCGCCGTCGCCGGCACCGATGCGTATCAATCGGAGGCGTACTTCGAATATTACCTCGAGTATTACGACGCCGTCGATCGCGCCACGGGGACGGGCGGTGGGCGCACCGAGATCTGAGGTCGTCGCCGCGGTGCCCGCGATGCTCCGAGGGGGTCGCGGGGCGCGCTCTACAGCTCGGCGCGCTCGAGCCAGTGCGGATTCTTTGCCGTGCCGTCGTACTTGTCGCTCGTCTTGAACAGCTCGTGCTTGCCGCCCTGGGCCGCCTCGCGCGTGCGCGCGAGCAGCGCGCCGCGCTCCGCATCCGAGAAGGGCTGAAAGCTTTGGCCCACGCGCAGCGCCTGGTCGAGCGAACGTTGATCGTCGATGCCGGTGATGACCACCGACGTCGGCAGGCCGAGGGCATAGCGCAGGCACTCCTCGGCGCTCACGGCGCCGCTCGCCAGGATGTCGCCCGAGCCGATCGCCTTCATGCCGAGCACCGCGAAGTCGCGCTGCACGAGCGCAGGCAGCACGCGCGCCTCGAAGCTCTCGAAATGCGCGTCCATGACGTTGAGCGGCATCTGCACGGCGTCGAAGCGAAAGCCGTTCTCGTCGGCGGCGCCGAGCATGGCGAGGTGGAGGTCGGGGTGCTTGTGGCCCGTGAAGCCGATGTAGCGCAGCTTGCCCGCCTCGCGGGCGCGCACCAGCGCCTCGATGGCGCCCCCGGGCGCAAAGCAGCGCTGAGGGTCGTTCGGGCGGATCACCTCGTGGATCTGCACCAGGTCGATCACGTCGGTCTGCAGGCGAGCGAGTGACTGCTCGAGCTGCGCCTGCGCGGCCTGGCCGGTGCGGCCGTCTAGCTTGGTCATCAGAAACACGCGCTGGCGCAAGCCGCCCGCGAGCGCCTTGCCCATGCGGACCTCGCTCTCGCCCTCGTTGTAGTCCCAGCAGTTATCCATGAACGTGATGCCGCCATCGATGGCGCGCTGGATCAGGCGGATGCTCTCTCCCTCGGAAGACGGTTTGCCGATGTGGAAGCCGCCGAGGCCGAGCATCGACACCCGCTCGCCGGTCTTCCCAAAGGGTCGCTGCGCCACGACCGCGCCCGTCATCGCCTCGCCCGCCGCCGCGCCGGCGGTCGCAGGCTTGGCCTGCGCGCCCCCGCATGCCGCGAGCGCGGCCCCCGCCAAGGTCAACACGAAGTCGCGTCTCGAGCTCTCGGCCATGCCTTCACGTAGCGCTCACCCTCGCACCGTCAATGCGGCGCGTTGACCCCGCGTCGCAGCTTGGCCCGCTGCACACCGCCCCGATCCCATCGGCTCACGACCGCTGCAACCGGGCAGCCGCGACAAAATTGCCCGTGTGTGGTTGGGGCCTGAGCGTGTGAGAACGCCGTCGCTCAGGCGGGGGCCACGCGGCGCTCAGCCGTCGCGCGCGAGGCCACGGCCGCTCGCCGCGCTCGCGCCCGACCTGCGCGAGCGCGATCATTCGCTGCAACGCTCGGCGCGCGGAAGGCCCAGGCGGCGGTGAGCTAGCGCCGGCCCTCCGGGAATGTCCCCAGCTGCTCGACGCGATATCCGTCCGGGTACGTGGGTCGGCTCCGCGCCGTGGCGAACTTCGGTCGTTTCCGCTTCGGCAGCGCCCTCAGGCACCGCGCGCGCAGGCGCAGGGCGGCCGGGATCGCTCGCTCTAGCCAGCGCGGTGGGTCGGAGACGCCCATCGCGCGCCGCAAGGGCTGGTCCATCAGGGCGGCGACCGCAGGGTGGCCGAGGGGCACGAGCGATGCTGGCAGGTAGAACCCGAGCAGCAGATCGGTCGTCGCCTTCCCGATGCGAGCGTTCGTCTCCGCCGCGCGGAAGTGACGTGCTTCGAAGCTGCGATTGAATGCCTCCAGCTCCTCCGCGCGTGTCGGGATGTTCTCGATGCCCATGCGGCGGCCGAGGTCGGCGTAGTAGACGAAGCTGGCGTGCTTCTCGCGCTCTGTCATCGTCCGCCAGCCGAAGCGGTCGATCCAGCGGATCGGCTCGAACACGAAGGTCGACAGGACGTAGAGCATGCTCTCGTTCGTGATCCGGTAGGCGCCGTGCATCGCGTTCATCCGCGCAAGGGCGGCTGCTCCGCGGGCGCTGTCGGGGCCGTTCTCGAGGATCTCCGCCAGGACGAGCTCGGTGTCATCGTAGCGCTTGCGCGTGCGCGCCACGAACTCGCCAGTATGCGCCAGCAGCCCCGAGATCGTCGGCACGGCGAAGGTGCGGAACAGCGCCAGTTCGAGCGACTTCTCGATGTCCCACGCGAAGTCGTAGACCGCCAGACGCAACACGATCGAACGCGCCTCCTCGGCGGTCATCTCGTCATCCATGGCGCATCTTCGGCGCCGCCACGGCGCAGGTCAACCCGACCGTGCGCACGTGCGGCCATCTCCCTGGGTGCGCTCCGGCCGGAGCTGCCCCGGGGTCAGCACGCCCGGCACCACGCCGTCAACGTGGCTTGCGGAGCATGGGAAAGATGGGCGGCGAGGCCCCGACCTGGATCGTGCCCAGCAACTCGAACCCGTGTCGCTCGTAGAGGGGGATGTTCTTCGGGTTGCTGGATTCGAGGTAGGCCAGTGTTCGGTCGCGGTCGCACGGCACGAGGGCGTGTTGCATCAATGCCGAGCCGTAACCCTTCCCCTGATGGGAGGGATCGATGCCAATGAACGGCAAGAACCAGTGCGGCTCGCGCGGATGATAACGCTCCATTTGCTCGAACACGGCGAACACGTCCTTCTGCGCTGACGGCGCGCCGGTGCGTTGCAGCAGCGTGGTCAGCGCCTCTTCGTCGGGATGGACCTCTGGAGGCAGCCACAGCGCCGCCCCAGCGTGGCCCTTCACGACGTAGGCGCTCCCGTGTTCAAACGCCTTACCCCCGAGTGCCTTCACGAAGCCCGGGAAGTGCGCCAGGTACTGCTCTGGGTCAGGCCACGTCCAGCGCGCCGCGGGATCCGATCCAAACGCCAGAACCACGACCGCAACGGCTGAGGCTCTATCGGGGGCCTTGACGGTCTCGATGGTCGGTGTCGTCACGAGTTACCTCCGAGGTACTCATGGGGCCAGCTCACGCGCTGTCGATGGGGCGGTCCGCCTCGCGTGAGCGATGCGTTCCCGAGCGCGACGCCCCGCTGAGCCGTCAAACGCTCCTTGCACGAACGTGACGGGCGGCTCAGCGCCTGATGGCGCGCCGGTACCGGCGCTCTTTCGGACGGGCGGGGTCGCCCCAGACAGTGACCAACTCGCCGCCGATGTAGGCGTCGATGTAGCCGCCGTCGGCCAGCTCGAAGGGCCGCGTGACGGAGTCGCGGAAGCTGAACTTCAGCGAGCCCGGCTCGCGCTCGGGCTCGAACCACTCGGGCGTCACGAAGTCGCTCACGGGCACTCCGTCGATCTGATACGAGTTCGCCTGCACCGGGTCGCAGACCTCGTACGCCACGAAGGCCGTGCGCCGGCGCCCGCCGTGCCTCAGGTAGCCGCGAGCATACAGGTTGACGCCGGGGTCGGCGACCATCTCCAGCACTTCGTGGGAGAGCGTGGCTTGCCAGTCTGCGAGCGGGCCGTCGGCGTCGCGCGTGAAGACCTCTGCCTCGGGCAGGCCGTCGATGAAGTGGTAGCCGGCGTAGGCGTCGGGGCTCGCGTTCCTGAGGATGAGGTGCATCGCGCCGGGCGGAGCGTGGCGTCCCCCCGTCCCTCGCCCGCGAAAGACCAGCCTGGCGCGCCAGCCCCAGAGCGGGAAGAAGTCCCGATCGACCTGCTTCTGGAGCGCCAGAGTCACGCGGCGCGCGTCGGCGTCATCCACCCGAGAGCGATTGGAGATCACGAGCGTGGGTGAGTCGCGATCGAAGCGCACGGCAGCGCTGACCTTGGCCATCAGCTCTAGCGACGGCGATCGCGCTGGCGAGTCGCACGAAAAAAGCTCGCAGCATGCCGCGTGATCCCATCAGGCACGTTCCAGATCGGGCGGGCGGGGATGGCCGCCGCATGCCCCCCGTCGTCAGTGAGGGACGCGCGCGGCAATGGGGCCCGACAACCTCTTTGGCCCCAGCAGTCCAGCGCCGAGGAGCAGGAAGGCCGAGAGCGCCAGCGTGGTGCGAATGCGGTGCCGGTCGCCCCACGCATCGCGTGTCGTTTGCCAGTCGTCGGGCGGCGACTGCGCTGACCACGTCGCGATGCGATGGTTCAGCGGGAGGATCGTCGCCGCCGTGATCGCGGCAGCCACGATCAGCAACCCCAACGCGGCCGCGAGGAAGCCAGGCCGTATCTCGCGCTGTCTACGGTTCAACAGCAAGAGGAGCGCCAGAAGCAGGATGGAGCTGACCGTCAAGACGGGGAAGTATTGCTGCCCGAACGCCGTGTTGGACTGAGCAGCCTCCATGTACACGCTCGCCGGCAACCGTGCCTGCGCTGGCACCATGACCAGAGCGCTCATCGTCCAGCCGCCAGTCAGCAGGGCCACGGCCAGAAGCGTCAGCAACTTTGCGATAAACATGCGTGCTCCATTCGAAGGTGAGTTCGAGCTCGTCGATTCGTGCGGGCTCGGGTGTTCGCCAGCAGCGAGGATGCGGGTGCAGCGCCTCGAGCCCGCCGTGCGCTCGGCACGACGATCGTGGATACACGCGCGCGTTGCCGCGCCATGGGACACTCACGAATTAGATAGCTTACTACTGATTACCTAGCTATCTTTTTTTGACGGCTCACGCCGTCTGCCGGCTCGTCAGCGCTCGTCCCTACCCGGTGAGGCTTTATCGCTTGCCATTCGCCTACTTTGGAGGCACGGCAGCAAAGGTTTCGACCGGAGAGAGCGCTTGCCACCGAAGACGGCCAACAGCCTGGGAAAGGAAGTCAACCTCGCCGCCCGAGCCATGCGAGCAGTCCTCGATTCGAGGCTGATGCACGCCAACACCAATTTCGCCACCTGGTCGGTGCTGCTCGTCCTGGACCGAGAGGGACCCGTCATCCAGCGCGAGCTCGCTGGCCTGCTCGAGGTAGAGGGGCCCACTCTGGTACGCCGTCTCGATCGGCTCGAGGCCGCGGGTCTCGTCGCACGCAGCGGCACTCCGGGCGATCGGCGCGCGACCCGCATAGCGCTCACCGCGCAAGGCAAAGCCATGTTCAAGCGCGTTCGAAGCTCGGTGGGCGAAACGGAGTCGGAGCTCGTCGCCGATCTCGACCCGGCAGACGTGGAGACCACCGTGAAGGTGTTGCGCCACCTCATCGACAAGTGCCGCCGGATCACCAAGGGCCCGTGACCAGACCGCTGCCGACGAGGCGCGCGCGATCCGATCGACCCACGGGCAAGGGCCGATTATTCCGCGGGCGCCCCCTCGGCGGTCCGAGCCACGCTGTCGAGCCGCCGCCGGTAGCGCTTGCCCCAGTCTGAAAGCGCGTCCAGCACCGGGCGCAGACTCTCGCCCCAGGGCGTGAGGTCGTACTCGACGCGCGGGGGCACCTCCGCGTAGACGGTGCGACGAACCAGGCCCGCCGCCTCCAGCTCGCGCAGCTGCAGCGTGAGCATGCGCTGGGTGATGTTGGGCAGCTGGCGACGCAGCTCTCCGAAACGTTTCGTGCCGGAGCTGAGATGATACAGAACGGCCGTCTTCCAGCGGCCGCCGATGACCTTCAACGTCGAGTCGATCGGGCAGCTCGCCTGTTCGCAAACCAGCGTCTGCATGCCAATGGTTCCTTTCTGGGTACTACGTCACATCATTGTGCGTACTAGCGCCGTGGGTAGTGGGCTTTAGCTGTTTCTCTCGAGAGGAGAACAACCCAATGCTCGATTTGAAACTCACGCAGAAGCGCGCCCTCGTCACAGGCAGCAGCAGCGGCATCGGAGAGGCCATCGCCCGCGCGCTGGCCGAACAAGGGGTGCGAGTCGTCATCCACGGCCGGAACCGAGAACGCACCGAGCGCGTCGCCGATAGCATCCGGGCGGACGGAGGGAGTGCCTACGTCGCGCTCGCCGATCTGGCACAGCCCGATGCCGCTCACGCCCTGGCGCGGGGCACGCTCGAGGCGCTGGGCGGCATCGACATCTTGATCAACAACGCGGGCGGCGCCGACGACGGCTTCAAGCCCTGGCTGGAGACGGACGCTGCCCAGTGGCAGGCGACGTTCGAGCAGAACATCTTCTCCAGCGTGCGCCTGATCCGCGAGCTCGTTCCGCCCATGAAGGCCGCGGGCTGGGGCCGCGTCATCCAGATCGCGAGCACCGTGGCGACTCAGCCGATGCCGCTCGGCCCCGACTACGGCGCCGCCAAGGCAGCCATGCTCAACAGCACCGTGAGCCTCGCCAAGGACCTCGGCGGCAGCGGCATCACCGTCAACACCGTCTCGCCCGGTCCCATCGTCACGCCGGCAGCGGAGCGCATCTTCCGCGAGGTCGCTCGCCAGCACGGCTGGGGCGACGACTGGGCAGACATCGAACGCAACGCCGTCGCGCACTTCGTCCCGAACCCCCTCGGCCGCATGGGCCAGCCCAAGGAGGTCGCCGACGCGGTGCTGTTCCTCGCCAGCCCGCTGTCTGGGTTCATCCATGGCAGCAACCTGCGGATCGATGGGGGGTACGTGACGGCGATCAACTGAGGCTCGCCGAGCAGGGGGGCGCGCGCGCCAGTGCGCGCGCTCACGGCACCATGCGCTGAGGCCTCGGCGCTCGAACGACGTTGGGATGTTCCACGTCGCTGTTGTCGATGATGACGTCGACCCGCTCTCGGGGGCGGAACGTCTCTTCGTACCAGACGTGCCGGGGGATCCAACCCTTCGCGTAGGCCTCCCGCGTCAGGTCGGCGGGGCTTCCGCGCCTCCCGTCACGTCGGGCGACGCGCAGCAGTGTTTTTTGCCAGTCGACGTCCAGCCAGATCGTGAAGTCCCACTGGTCGCGCAGCTCGGGCGCGTGCAGGAACGCGCCGTCCACGATGAGGACCGCGTCTCGCTCGACGTCGAGCCAGTCTTCGGGGAAGGGCTGGTCGTCGTGAGAGTTCCAGAAATCCAGGCGGCAGCGCCGAGTGCCGCGGGGCCCGAGCGGGTCGAGCAGGAGCTCGCGGATCTTGGCGTAGTCGTAGGCTTCGCGGAGGTATTCGGCCGGCGTGACGCCGCCAGAGCTCTCGCGCTGCTGGTGGCCGGGACGATGAAAGTCATCCAGCGACGCGCGCAAGCAGGTTCGCCCGAGCGCCTCGATACGATCGGCGAGAGCATCGGCGAGCGTCGTTTTGCCCGCCCCCGAGCGGCCGTCGACGCCGACCCGGAGGGGCCGATGCATCGGCCGCGCCTGGATCAAGTCGACGAGAAACGCAGAGACTTGCGCAGATTTCATGCTGCCAGAGGTCGTGGGCTCGTCTTCGCGCCGAGTCAATCTGCAATCCGTGGTTGGCGACGAGACTTTCGCGCCGGTGAGCCGTTCATCGTGCTGGCTGCGAAGGTCATCCGGCGCTCGAGCTCTAAAGGACGAATACGCCCTTGCCTCGAAAGGCCATGGATAATGAAGACATCTTGGAAACACGTTGCCCTGGTCACCACCCTCTCGATGGGGGCCACACTCTCGGCTTGTTCTGGAGACCGCCCCGACGAGACCACGGACGACGTCGACGACTACTGCGCCTCCGTCGATGACGCAGACGAGATCTGCGCGAACCCCGAGCGCGCCTCGAAAGAGTCGTCAGGCGCAACTCCCGCTGCGAAGCCTGCCGGGGAGCCGACGGGCAACACTCTCGAGACTCGCCATCAGCCGTTCGTGCGGCCCTGAGTATCGTCGTAACGACAATGAAGAGCTCCTCGAAATCGGCCGCTCCGATCGGCCTGAGTCTGGCGGCCGTCGTCGCGCTGGCGACGGCCTGTGGGTCATCGGAGGACGAGGCTGTCGAGGGCCTGCGGCCCGTGCCCGGGCTGCCGCCGGGCACGGTCGTCGTGCCGCTGCCCGAGAGCGACGGCGAGGCAGAGACGGTCGCGATACCGAACGCCGTCGGCTCTCTCGAGGCCAAGCTCCTCGGCGAGGGGGACGAGGTGATCCTCATCGTCAATGGCGGTCCTGGGCTCGGCTCCTCCCTCGTGCAGCGCCTGCACGAGGGA
>Ga0247763_1001298_pt1 | contig 14368 bp, 12 predicted proteins | sample UWRJL141409B4_FD_179926 | JGI IMG/M metagenome (GOLD analysis project Ga0247763, IMG submission 179926) | Plant litter microbial communities from Arlington Agricultural Research Station in Wisconsin, United States - UWRJ-L141-409B-4 | ecosystem: Environmental > Terrestrial > Plant litter >...
CGCGGGGAAGAGCGCCGCTCGCTCGCGCCGATGGCCGTGTCGATCTCGGGGGCGCCGCTGTCCGAGCCCACCGTCTATCCCGAGCGCGGCCGCGCCATCAAGACGGCGCTGTGGCTCGCGGGCGCGGTGTCGTCCATCGTCGGCGCGCTCGGCGTGGGTGCCGGCGCCACCAACACCGCCGGCAACGAGTTCGAGAATCTCGTCCCCGATCCCGATCTCGCACGCAAGCCGGCACCAGCGGCCGCAGCGGCCGTGGGCGCGCGCGACGAGGCGCTCAGCTCGAGCCTCGACGACGATCTCGAGGCCGCCATTGGCGCACGCCAGCTCGACTCGCTCGCCGCCGACACCCCCCGAGCGTTGGCCCCTACCAGACCCGCCACCGCCGCTCCCGCAGGTCCCGCGCCGACGCGAGGCCCCGCACCGGCGCGCTCGCTCACGCCGCGCATGTTCTCGGTGCCGCCCGCGGGTCTCCTGCCGCCACGGCCGCCCGTCGCGTCGGCGTCTCCCCTGCCCCCCGCGAGCTCTCCGAGCTCGATCGCCCCGAGCTCTTCGCGCCTGAGCATCCGACCGTCGGGACCCATCGCGGGCGCCGGCGAGATCGCGCGCGGCGTCGTCACCACGGCGAGGCCCACCGAGCGTGACGGACTCTCCTCCGGTGACGCCGCGTTGTTCTCGGATCGTCCGTCCTTCTGAGGGTCACGCTGCCCGAGGCATCGAGGCACGCCGCGGGCAGGCGGTTTCAGGGGCCTCCCGCTCCGTGCGCCCGTCGCGTCGTGAAGGGGCCATGCGGCGAACGCACCTCGCCGCGCGACACCCGGAATTTCCGGCGCGGCGCTGCGTTCGGCGTCGCGCTGGCGTCGCGGCTCGAGCTCGTCCGACTCGCGCGGCCCAGCTCATCGAGCTCGGCCACGCTGTTCATGCTGCAAAGCCGGCCCGAGGCGGGTCGCTCGTGGACTCGCGATCGCTAGCGATTCCCGGCCCCTGGTGCGGCGGGCGCGCCGGCGCTGCCGGACGAGATCGTGGTCGCGCCGATCGAGGCGGCCGGCTCGGCACCGAACCACCAGCGCGCGAGGTCGCCGCGAGCTCGACCCAGCCGCTCCGGCATCGGACGCGCCCCTCGAGCTCCAGCAGCAGCAAGGCGTGCTGGAGGGCGGGAATGCCCAGTCCACTTTCGTGAGCGAGATCATCGAGGCTCCAGCGGCCGCCGCGCCCGAGAAGGCAAAGCAAGCGGGAGGAAGCCCCGTTCATGAACCCACGTTGGGTCGCCGTTTCACCAGTGGTGGGTTCGGCTCGTTGGTCCGCGGGCGCCACCTCGAGGGCCGGGCCGGTCACCACCGGATCTTCATCGAGGCGTTCGCTCGAGGGCGCTTTCAAAAGCTCGCTATCGCCGACATGGTCCTCCGCGACCGCCTCGCGAGCGATGGCTTCGAGAGCTTCGGCGTCCGACAGTTCAGCAGCAGGGCCTTGCGCGCCAGCTCGCTGGCGAGCGGCGTCGAGTGCACGCTCGACCAGGGCCCAAGCCCGCGCCGATAGCTCGAACGTCACGCGCACGGTATCACCCGCGACCCGCTCGGTGCAGGCACGCGCCGGAGCTCTCGGGGTCACACGCGCGGCCCTAGCATTATCGCCGGCCAACGTCATGTCGCCAGCCGACGTCGTGTCGCCAGCCGACGTCGTGTCGCCGTCGTTCGTCGTCCACCCTTTCATCGGCGTGAGCACGCATGCTCCTCCCGCCGGTGCAGCCTGGGGAGACGAGCGCACGGTGCACGCGGCGGACACCCGCCGCTCGAGCGCGCGCATGTCGAGGCTCTGGGCCAGCTCGAGCCACGCCGACTCCGTCTCGGGCTGCGCGACACGGGTCACCTCGCGCACGCGCGAATAGGAGACGTCGCCCGCGACGAAGGCGGCCTCGAGCTGCGGCAAGCTCCTCAGCGCTCGACCGATGCGCACGCGCTCGCGCGTCTCGCGCGCCCCGAGATCGAAGAAACACGCCGCCGCGTGAAACTCGTCGACATAACCCAGCAGCTCGTCATCATCACGGGCACGGATGCGATCGGCGAGGTCAGCCAGATAACGGCAAACCAGGCGACCCGCGCGGCGCTCCGACGCGAGCTGCTTCCGCACCTCCGCTATGAGAGCCGACGTGGACAACTCCGGGTGATAGTCCCGACGCGTGGCCACGATAGCGGACGCTTCGAGGGCTTGCGATGTATCCATGACCTCGCTCTACCACGCCGAATTTCGAGCTCCGCAGTCGCCTCCAGACGCATCTCGCCGCGCGCGCTCGAGGTTTTGGGCCTGGGCGCCCCGAAACCCCCGAGGAGAGCCCCTCGAGCGTCGCTGCGTGGCCATTCTCAGCCGACCACCGCCTCTGGGGAGCGGCCGTTCGCGAAATCCGTCGAGCACAATCGTCGCCGAGTAGCCGAATGCGATGAGAGCGAGCCGTCGACGGGACACCCGGAGGAGACGATGGCGTCAGCCGCGTCACCCGTGACGAATGCCGCGCAGAAATGTGTTCCGAAAATTTACTGCGACCCTCGAGGCGCCCGGCGCCACTGAGTGTGGAGGTCTCGGCGAGCTTCGAGCCGCGTTTCGAGCAGGTGACCATGAGCAACTTCAGACTTCCCTGGCTTCGCCGCCGCAAGAAGACCGACACGGAGCTACCGCTGAAGCCTCCGATCCATCTGTCGCCCTTCAGCAACGGCGAGGTCTTCTTCACGCCGGGGCCCGCCGAGCGCCGTATCCGACAGCTGATCCTCGAGAAGGCAGAGGCCGGCGCGAAGCGGCACGGCATCGATCGCCGTGAGTTCCTCGCCAGCTCGATGGGCATGGCGACGTCGCTGTGGGCCGTGAACGTCGTGTCGGGCTGCAGCAGTAACGTGGAGGGCAACATGGGCATGCCTCCCGGGCCAGCGACAGCTGCAGGCGGCAGCGGGAGCAGCAGCATGCTCGGGCCCGTCGAGCGCCCGCCGAGCCCGGGCTTCGTGCCCGAGGCTGCAGGCGGCAGCACGGGTGTGCCGAACGAGGGCATCGGCGGCTTCTTCCGCGTGCCGGAAGACCCGACCGATCCGGAGCAGGTGTGCAGCACGCTGCTCGACGCCGGGCGAGAGTTCATCTTCGACATCCAGACCCACCACGTGAACCGCGCCGATACGTTCTACGAGAGCTTCCTGCGCAACCAGGCGCAGTACGCGACGTTCTGCGGGCCGCGCGGCATGTCGAGCCTCGACTGCTTCGGGCGCAACGAATACGTGCGCTTGATGTTCCTCGAGAGCGACACGACGGTAGCGGTGCTGTCGGGGCTGCCCGCGTCGACCGAGGCCGACAACCCGCTCACCAACGACGAGATCGCACAGTCGCGCGAGGCCATCAACCTGCTCGCCGACGGAACCCAGCGGCTCGTGAATCACCACATGGTGCTGCCGAACCAGGCGGGCACCTCCGCCAGCGCCGTCCAGGCGCAGCTCGACGCCATGCAGCGCGTGCTGGAGACGCACGGGCGCATCGGGGCCTGGAAGTGTTACCCCGCCTGGTCGCCGACGAACACCGAAGCCGCCGCCAACGACGGCTGGTTCCTCGACGACCCTGCCGTTGGCGTGCCGTTCATCGAGAGGGGCATCGCGCTCGGCGTGCCGCTCTTCTGCATCCACAAAGGCCTGCCCATTCCGGCGTTCTCGACCGAGCACCTCGACCCCGCGGACGTCGGGCGCATCGCGAAGCGCTACCCGGACGCCAATTTCGTCGTCTACCACTCGGGCTACGGCAATGGGAACAACTACTTCGAGCAGGGTTATCGCGCGGGCAACCGCAGCGGCACCGACAGCCTCGTCACCTCGCTGATCGAGGCCGGCGTCGGGCCCAACGAGAACGTTTATGCCGAGCTCGGCACGACCTGGCAGCTCGTCAGCACCAACCCGCTCATCGGCGGGCCAACGGCGGCGGCGCACGTGCTCGGCAAGCTGCTCAAATATGTCGGCGAAGACAACGTGGTGTGGGGCACCGACAGCATCTGGTACGGCTCGCCGCAGAGCCAGATCGAGTCATTCCTGCAGTTCGAGATCTCGGAGGCCTTCCAGCAGCAGTTCGGCTATCCCGCGCTGACCATCGAGCTCAAGCGCAAGATCTTGGGCCTGAACGCGGCTCGCGTCTACGGGGTAGACCCCGCGGCGGCGCGCTGCCGCATCGAAGCCAGCGAGCTCGGCATGCTGAAGCGCCAGCTCGATCACGAGCTCGGGCGGCGGCGCTGGGCCTTCCACGAGCCGATGCTGCAGCGCCCGGGCGACTACTGGCGGTTGCTGCGGCAGAGTCGGTTCAAGCCGGGGTGAGCGGAAGGGGGAAAGGGGTGAGGGGTGAGGGGACGCTTTTGGTGGTAGGCTCGTGCGTGCAGCTGCGCCCGGCGTGGCTTGCGCCCCGGTATGATGCTCAATTTATCGGCCATCTCCAACCAGACGCGGCTCGGGCGCGCGCTCAGGGCTCCCCTCGCCTGGTTGCCCGAGGGGCTGCGCGTGCCGGTGCTGCAGGGCCCGCTGCGGGGGAAGACGTGGCTGGTGGGCGCGCATACGCACGGTTGCTGGCTCGGCAGCTACGAATACGAGAAGCAGCTCGCCTTCGCGCGCCTCGTCGCGCCCGGATCGGTGGTGTATGACGTCGGCGCCAACGCGGGCTTCTACACGCTGCTCGGCGCCGTCGCTGCGGGCCCCCACGGGCGGGTCGTCGCTTTCGAGCCGCTACCGCGCAACCTCGCTTACCTGCGCGCGCACGTGCGCCTGAACGCGCTCGACAACGTCACCATCCTCGATCTCGCGATCGCCGAACGGCCTGGCACGGCTCGCTTCGCGAGCGGGGCCACGGCAGCGATGGGCGCGCTCGCCGCCGGCGGGGAGATCGCGGTGCGCACGTCATCGCTCGACGCGCTGGTGCAGAGCGCCGTCATTCCTCCCCCGGACGTGATCGAGATGGACATCGAGGGCGGCGAGCTCGGCGCACTGCGGGGCGCCCGTGAGGTGCTGACCCGCCACGCGCCGGCGCTGCTGCTCGCGACGCATGAAGACGCGACGCATGCCGAGTGCGTCGGGCTGCTCGACGGGCTCGGCTACGAGTGCGTGGCGCTCGAGGCCTCGAACGGCTCCCTCGCTCGGGCGGGCGAGCTCGTGGCCCAGCGGCGGCGCGCATGACCGCCGGGTCGAGGGACCGCTCGCGGTGACCGCTCAGATGACGATACCGAGCGCAGGCGCGCTGGGGGTGCTCGACGGCAGCTCGTGGAACCCGATGCGGTCATAGAAGCGGCGCGCCTCGACGTTCTCGGCCGCCATCGTCAGGTGCAACCCGGGCACCCCCCGCGAGCGCAACGCGCCGATCAGCGCGTTCATCAGCCTGCGCCCCCAACCTCGCCGCTGATGCTCTGGCAGGATGTCGATGTGCAGGTGCGCCGGGTAGCGATCGACCTCGGGCAGCAGCATGCGCTCGGGCGTGAAGCCCAGGTGTCGGATGAGCTCGCAGCGCGTACGCCACGGCACCACGTGCTGGTAGGTGCGCGCGAGCCTCGGCACCCGCTCGGCGCGGAACCACTCGACGAAGCGCGCCGTGTCGGCCACGCCGAGGATGTAGCCCTGCACGCGCTGGCTCGCGGCGGCCCCCCCATCGAGCACGAACGCGAGATCGGGTGCGAACTCGGCGTAGGGCGTGGCAAAAACGTCAGCCACCAGATCGTCGCTCACGTAAAGACCCGTCGCGTCACCGCCAAATTCCGCGGTGCGCAAGCACACGTCGCGCAGGCCCTCGGCGTCGCTCGGTCGATACGGGCGCAGCGTCAGCGCCCCCGCGTCATTCCGCATGGATGCGGGGTTTACAACGCGAAAATGGGGTGCGTCGAGTCTTTCGGCGGGCGCGCCCGCAAATCGGGTATCTAGCGGGTTGGATGACGAACGCGCCGGAGCCGCCGACCCCGAATGGCAACCAGTGGGTCAACATCGCCTACGGCGTGGTGTACCGCATCATCGCCGCGCTGTTCGCTGGCTGCGCGGTCCTCCTGGTCGGCTTCGCGGTGCTGGAGGTGGTCGCCGGTCTGACGATCGACGGCGCAGATCTCTCGGGGCGCTTCTCGACGGTGCTGGAAGCGATCGGCATGCTCACCATCTCTGTCGCCGCGCTCGAGCTCAGCCAGACGGTGTGGGAGGAAGAGGTGCTGCGCAAGGCGCTCATGAGCGCGCCCACGCGCGTGCGCCGCTTCATCTCGCGCTTCCTCGTCGTCGTGGTGGTGGCGCTCGCGATCGAGGCGCTGGTGGGCGCGTTCCACTACGTGCACGACGATCCCGAGCAACTCCCCAACGCCGCTTCGATCGCCTTCGCGGCAGCAGCGCTGCTCATCGCGTGGGGCGTGTTCGTGCGCCTCAACCTGTCGGCAGAGGCGCTCGAGCCCGAAGCGATGGCGCGCGCCAAGCGCGAAGACAAGAAGCTCGACGAAGAGCACGCCGCCGAGAGCGCGCAGGCTCGCGCACACGGCGACCACGGCGACCACGGCGAGCACGCTGCACCCCAGCGCGAGCCGGCGCACGACGAGCCCCCGGCCCCTCCAAAACGACCGCGCTCCTGACTCGGCGTCGAGCTCGGGGGGGCCTCCCCACCGGCTCGCAGCGTCGTGGTGAAGGGGCCCTGCGGCGAAACCCCCTTCGCGGCGAGGCTTCTACCTCGCTTCGCTCGCGCGCCAGATCCGCCAGCCGCGCGATGTCGAAGGCGGCATGGCCCACGAACGAGTCGTCCCAGTCGATCACGGTGATGCCCGCGCCGTCGGAGCGCACGTTGCCGCGCCGATCAGCGCGCCCGCTGCGTCGACCAACACCAGTGTGACGCTCCGCCCCAATGTCTGCCCTTTTGCAAGCAGCCCCTCGTTCCCGGCCATATACGCGCTTTCCCCAGACGTGGCAAAGCGGCGCGCCCCGCGTGTCCAGCGGCGCGGCCCACAGGCGCGGGCGCGAGAGAAACGGGCCACGCGCGCGCCCCAGAGGCTCTGGCCTGGTTCTTGAAATGGTGCTCGATCGAGGTGATAGCCATGGAACGATGGGCACGAATCAGCACGTTGACCGCGTGCGTCGCGTTGGCGTTCGGTTGTGACGATCAGACCGAGGTGCAGCGGCAGACACGCGATTTGCAAGAAGCGCAGAAGAACGTCGCACAGGTCACGAAGGACCTCGAGGTCCAGCTCCAGGAAGCCAGGACGAACGTGGCGCAGCTGGAGCAGAAGGTCGCGCTGGCCCGCCAGGGCCTGACCGACGACGTCCTCGAGAACCAGAAAGAGCTGCAAGCCGCGTTGCAAGCGCAAGAGCACACGGTCGAGAACGAGCTCGGGCAAGCCAAGCGCGAAGCGCAGATCCATGCCCGCGACAGCGAGGCCGCGCTGAAGCAACTCGGTCAGACCGCGATGCCCGCCGAAGATCCCGCCGCGGTTGCCCCCGGCGAGATGGCGCCCCCCGGCGCACCGGCGACCATGCCACCGAGCGACGCACCGCGCGAAGATCTCGTGCCCGTCAGGGGCACGGACCAGGAGACCGAAGAGACCGTCGAGCCAGCGCCGGCCACCCCTTCGCCGACGCCCGCGCAGCCCTCATCGCCGGTGACGGACCCGACGGGCGCCGTTCCGCCGCTGCCACCGCAGCCCACGCCATCCGGCGCGGGCAGCAGCGACCCCAACACCGAGGTCGCTCCGAGCGAGCCGCCAGCGGCTCCCGCGCAGCCGGTTCCCACGCAGCCCTGATCCCCACAACCCGTGACCCGTAGCGCTACCCGCGCAGCGGCACGGGCGGCCCACATCAGCGGGCTCGGCGCAGCATCGCTCACGGTGCCCTTGCCCGAGCCCGCCGCTCGGGGCCCGCTGAGCGATGGCGCGTCCGAAGCGACCTTCGCGTCCGGCTCGAAGGGTGCCCCCCTACGGCGCGGTGCCTCCCTCGAGGTCGACCCAGTAGCGCCGCACCCACTTGCCGGTCTTCATCGACACCGCCTCTCCCGCGAAGACGCCGCCATTGCTCTGGATGATGCGCAGCGACGGCTCGTTGTCGGCGTCGGCCGTGACCAGCACGCGCGCCAGACCCGCGCGTCGCGCCTCCACCAGAACGAGCCGCAGGATCGATTTGCCAAACCCACGGCGGCGCATCGAGGGCCGCACGTCGTAGCCGATGTGGCCGCCCTCGAGCTCGAGCCGCGCGTTGAGCTCGAAGCGCAGGCGCGAGCAGCCGACGATCTCCCCGGCTGCCTCCAGGCAGAGCTCGGTGCAACGAACCCACTCGGGCGGCACCGTCGCCGCGTCCTCGAATCGACGTACCTCGGCGAGGTAGGCCTCGAAATCCTCCAGCACGGAGCGATAGCGGTCGTCGCCGTGATCGCGCCACTCCTGGGCCATCCGCTGCATGGGGGCCTTCAGCGCCGAGCAAGGCGAGCGCAGGGAAATCATCGTTCAGTGGCAGCGGCGTGGAGTCGAGCGGGTCTCGGGATAGGGATGCGGGACGCGGGCCTGATCAGGCCGACGTGTCGCGCCAGAGAGCATGAAAGTGGTGCAGAGGCCCGTGCCCGCTGCCCACGTCGAGCTCGTGGCTCGCGCGCAGGCTCGCGCTCACATAGGCCTTGGCGGCGCGCACGGCGCTCGCCACGTCGCCGTGACGGGGCAGCAGCGCGGCGATGGCGGCCGAGAGCGTGCAGCCGGTGCCGTGCGTATTTTCGGTCGCGACGCGCGCGGCGTCGAGCAGCGTGACGTCGCGGCCGTCGAAGAGCACGTCGGGGCTGCCGTCGGTCGCCGGCAGGTGGCCGCCCTTGACGAGCACGTGGCGGGAGCCGAGGGCCCCGAGGTCGATCGCCGCCTGGCGCATCTCGGCGAGGGTCGTGGGGGCGGCGCGACCGAGCAACACGCCGGTCTCCGGCAGGTTGGGCGTGAGCACGCTGGCGAGCGGGAGCACGTGGCGGCGCAGCGTGTCGATGGCGTCCGAGTCGAGCAGGCGGTCGCCGCTCTTGGCGACCATCACGGGGTCGACCACGACGTGGAGGATGCCGGAGGCCGCCAGCCAGTCAGCGACGCTGCGCGCGATGGAGGCGCTGGCGAGCATGCCCACCTTGACGGCGTCGATGCGCACGTCAGCCGAGAGCGTGTCGAGCTGCGCGCGCACGAACTCGGGCGGCACGCCGTGCACGCCGGTGACCCCGCGCGTGTTCTGGGCGGTGAGCGCGGTGATGACGCTGGTGGCGTAGGTGCCGAGCGCCGAGAAGGTCTTGATGTCGGCCTGGATGCCCGCTCCCCCGCTCGGATCGGAGCCGGCGATGGTGAGCACGTTGGCGGGGCGAGCCTGGGCGCGCGAGGCGCGCTCCGCGGAGGGAACAGACGCGGCCATGCCCCGCAGCTAGCTTCCGCGCGCGGCCCTGTCAACTCGGCGCGGGCGCCGGCCGAGGCCGAAAACCAGGCCCGGGGCTCGCGCTCGCCGCTCGGCAGGCTCTGCGCGACGGCACGAGACCCGCCCCCCGCTCGCTGCGCCGGCCCACGAACGTTCCCTCGGGGCGGGCCGTATGACAAGCTGAGAGCCCATCATGCTCGCGCCCCTGCACGAACGCATCGCCCAGCGCCAGGCCGGCATCTGCCTGTATGGCTTTGCTCCACCGAAACGATCGACCGCGCCCGAACAGCTGGCAGCGATCGCCGCGCAGCAGGTCGAGCGGCTCGCGTCGCTCGATATCGACGGGGTGATCGTCTACGACATTCAGGACGAGGCCGAGCGCACGAGCGACCCGCGCCCGTTCCCGTTCTTGCCGACGCTGTCGCCCGAGCTGTACGCCGACGTGCACCTGAGCGCGCTCGCTCACCCGAAGGTCGTCTACCGCTGCGTCGCGAGCGACACGCGCGAGAGCTTCCTGAGCTGGCTCGGCTCGAAGAGCGCCCAGCAGAACTTCACCGTGCTGGTGGGCGCGCCGAGCCGCAACGCCGCGATGGGGCTCAGCCTGCGCGAGGCCTATGCGCTGGTCGGGGCGCACGCGCCAGGCCTGATGCTGGGCGGCATCGCCATCGCGGAGCGGCACGACCGCACGCGCGACGAGCACGAGCGCATCCTCGCCAAGTCGGCCTCGGGCTGCCGCTTCTTCGTGACGCAGGCGGTGTACGACGTGACGTCGACGCTGTCGCTCCTGAGCGACTATTCGCTGGCCCTGCGCGAGCAGGGGCCGGCGCGCCCGGTCGTGCTGACGTTCTCGCCGTGCGGCTCGCTCAAGACGCTCGAGTTCATGAAATGGCTGGGCATCCGCTTTCCGCGCTGGCTCGAGAACGAGCTGCGCTTCGCGGCTGACCCGCTGGAGACCTCGCTCCGCCTGTGCGAGCGCATCTTCCTCGAGGTGTGGGGCTACGCGCGCGAGAAGGGCATCCCGCTCGGGGTCAACGTCGAGAGCGTGTCCATCCGCAAGGCGGAGATCGACGCCTCCATCCGGCTCGTGCAGACGCTGCGCGGGCACATGCGGCGCTCGCTCGGCACGGGCGGTTGACGTGGCGCGCGCGATCGGGCCGGCGCGATGCTATCGCCTCATGCCCGCCGCCCTGTCGCTCTCGATGTCGATCTCGATGTCACTGACGGGCGTGCTCGCCGGTTGCGGCGGAAGCGTCGAACCACCTGCGCCGAACGCCCCTCGGCCGTCGAACGGCGTGTCCCGCGCCCCCAGCGGCGATCGCTCGGTTCGGGCCGCCCGCGATCGCGCCGGCGCCCGGCTCATCTCGATCGGTCAGAGCCAGCTCCGGGTCACGCTCGTGCCCGACGCCTTCGAGGGCGCCGAGGCACAGGTGCTGGCGTGGATCGAGCGCTGCGCGCGGGCCGTGGCCGGCTACTACGGCGCGTTTCCGGTGCCGCTGCTGCTGGTCGAGGTGCGCGAGGCCGATGGCTCCAGCATCCGCGGCGGGCAGGCGTTCCCGAGCTCACCCCCTCGCATCGCGATCAGCGTCGGCCGGCACGCCTCGGCGCGGGCCTTCGAGCGCAACTGGAGCCTGACGCACGAGATGGTGCACCTCGCCTTCCCCAACGTGCCGTCGGCCCAGCACTGGATCGAGGAGGGGCTCGCCACGTTCGTCGAGCCGATCGCGCGGGCGCGCGCCGGATGGATCAGCGAAGAGGCGGTGTGGGCAGAGTGGATCGAGAACATGCCGCTCGGGCTGCCGAAGCCAGGCGATGGTGGCCTCGACGGCACCGATGACTGGGGGCGCACCTACTGGGGTGGCGCCCTCTTCTGCCTGGTGGCAGCGGTGGCGTTGCTCGAGGAAAGCGACGGACGCCAAGGGCTCGACGCCGCGCTGCGGGGGATAGTGGCGGCGGGCGGCAACATCTCGGAGCGCTGGCCCCTCGAGCGCGCGCTGCGCGCAGGCGACGCCGCGACGGGCACGAGCGCGCTGCTCGACACGTACGCGGCGATGAAAGACCAGCCCGTCCGCGTCGATCTGGGCGGCTTGTGGCGAAAGCTCGGCGTCGCGCTCGAGGCGGGCGAGATCCGCTACGACGACGGCGCGCCGCTCGCCAGCGTGCGACGCGCCATCGTGGCCGGGATGCGCTGAGGGCCTCGCCGGCGCTCGGTGCGCCGGGTCGCTCGGCTCACTGGATGGAGTAGCCCGCCACCTTCCAGGATGCGTCGGCTTCTTCCATCAGCGTGACGCTCTCCTTCGCGCCGGCTTTCTGAGCGAACGCCGACTCGTAGTAGACGACGACGTACTTGCCGTCGGGCGCCCCCGGCAGCTGCGTCTTGTACTCGGAGCCTCGGAGCTGCCGCGAGCTGACCGTGCCGAGCGGCTCCCGGGCGCCCTTCAGCGAGGCGTTCCACTGCTCCCTGGTCACCGATGACTTGAAGAGGGCAGCGGCGTTGTCCCAGCTCGCTTCGAACTGGCCTGCGTCGACGAGCGCCAGCCAGGTCTGGGCTCCGTCCTGAGCGACCTTCTGCGCCGCCTCTTCGGGAGACGGGGCGGCCGGCGCGGTCGGCTCCGCGGTCACGGTGCTGGAGGCCGCGAGGGACGGCTCTGCGTCGGGGGCGGCCGCCGGCTGCGGCTGACAACCGACACCGATGACCAGGGAAGCTGCCCAAGCCCAGGATCGGAGGCTGGACCCGAGCGCTGACGGTGCGATTCGCATGCTGAAATACCTTTCTCCGGGGGAACGGGTTTTTCCCGGGGGAAGGGCGTTCATGCATCCGGCACCACCGTTTGTAAACCTCCGCGTGTCGCGGCCCTCGACCTCGGGGCCAACGCTCGCTGCACGATGCCACGGGGCTCGAGGTGAACTCGCGCGCACCGGCGCAGGACGCTCAGCAGCAGCCCATCTTGGGGCCGTCGGCCACCACGGGCGGGCCCGCCGCCTCGAGCGGGATCTGCTCGCCGCGCAGCGTGGCGAGGCAGCGCCGGGCGGCGCCCGCGACCACGATCACGACGCCGAGGATGAAGATGAGCATGAGGGCGCTGTCGAGGTAGCCCTGGAACTCTTTGCCGGGAGTGCGAGTGAGCGGCCAGAAGATGTTCTGGATCGAGAGCACCGCGGCGGTGAGGGTCGTCGCTCCCACGAACAGCATCGGCACGGCCGTGACGAGCGCATATTTGGCCTTGCCCATGTTGACGAGGAAGGTGGTCGTGACGGCCAGCGCGATCGTCGCCAGGAGCTGGTTGCCGGTGCCGAACAGCGGCCAGATGGTGGAGATGTTGCCGGTATAAATCAGGTAGCCCCAGCCGCTGACGACGAGCGTGGTGGCCGCCAGGTTTCCCACCCGCGACTTCTGCTCGCCGAGCGGCGCGTAGACCTTGCCCATCAGCTCCTGCAGCACGTAGCGCGCGACGCGCGTGCCCGTGTCGACCGTGGTGAGGATGAAGAGCGCCTCGAACATGATCGCGAAGTGGTACCAGTAGCCGAGCAGCGCCCCCATGAAGGGTAGACCTTTGAAGATCTCGGCCATGCCGATGGCGAGCGAGACCGCGCCGCCGGTGCGCCCCGCCAGCTGCTCGCCGACCTCCTGCGACATGCGGTCGAGGTGCACGGTGCTGAGGCCCAGCGTCTTGAACACCTCGGGAGTGGTGTTGATGGCGTAGTAGTCGCCGGGCTCCATCGAGGTCGCCGCGATCAGCGCCAGGACGGCGACCAGCCCCTCGCACAGCATCGCGCCGTAGCCGATCATGCGGGCGTCGGGCTCCTTGTCGACCATCTTGGGCGTGGTGCCGGAGGCGACCAGCGAATGGAAGCCGGAGATGGCGCCGCAGGCGATGGTGACGAACAGGAACGGGAACAGGCTGCCCTTGATGATGGGGCCACCGCCGCCGGCGAACTCGGAGACGGCGGGGAAGCGGATGTCGGGGCGCACCAGGAAGACGCCGACGACCAGGATCGCGATCGTGCCGAGCTTGACGTAGGTGGAGAGATAGTCGCGCGGCTCGAGCAGCAACCACACGGGCAGGATGCTGGCGACGAAGCCGTAGCCCATCATCAGCCACGTGATCTGCTTGGCGTCGAAGGTGAGCCACGACGCGGCGCCCGAGAGCGAGAACTCGCGCCCGAGCACCAGCGCGACGAGCAGCAAGACCACGCCCACGACGCTGGGGCCGACCACGCGCACCTGTCCGCCGTGCGACCTGAACATGTAGAAGCCCATGCCGACCGCGATCGGCACCGTACAGCCGATGGTGAACACGCCCCAGGGGCTGTGCGAGAGCGCGTTGACCACGACGATGCCGAGCCCCGCCAGCGTGACCAGCAGAATGAACAGCATCGCGATCATCGTCACCAGCCCGGCGAAGCCGCTCACCTCGGTGCGCGCGATCTCGGCGAGCGAGCGGCCCTTGTGGCGGATGGAGGCCACGAGCACCATGAAGTCTTGCACGGCGCCCGCCAGCACCGCGCCGATCAGGATCCAGATGAGCCCCGGCGCGAAGCCAAACTGCGCCGCCAGCGTGGGCCCCACGAGCGGGCCCGCGCCCGCGATGGCCGCGAAGTGATGCCCGAACAGCACCCACTTGGGCGACGCGACGTAGTTGTGCCCGTCGGCGTAGGCGTGCGCGGGCGTGGTGCGCTCGGCGTCGAGCACGAGCGCCTTCGCGGCGAGGAAGGCGCTGTAGTAGCGGTACGCGAGCGCGAAGACGCAGAGGACGACGACGATGACCGGCAGTGTGTTCATGGCGGGGGCACCTTCTGGCGGGGACACGACGCGAGGTCGCGCCAGCACGCAGGAGATACCCGATTTCGGCGCAAAGGAAGAGCCGGCGCAGCGCAGAGTCTGGCCCACGAGGCGATCTGCCTCGAATCATGCGCCTTTTCGTGCCGACGACGCGGGTCGACCAGCGCCGTCGCGTTCGGCGCTGGATCTTTCCCCCGGAGCGCGCTCGGCTCTGAGC
>Ga0247763_1001299_pt1 | contig 14368 bp, 13 predicted proteins | sample UWRJL141409B4_FD_179926 | JGI IMG/M metagenome (GOLD analysis project Ga0247763, IMG submission 179926) | Plant litter microbial communities from Arlington Agricultural Research Station in Wisconsin, United States - UWRJ-L141-409B-4 | ecosystem: Environmental > Terrestrial > Plant litter >...
CTGCTGAATGTCTTCATCCTCTTGACTTGGATCCAACTAGGAGCGATTCTGAACAACAGCGCCTTAAGACTAAGGAGGCGAGAGAAATAACTCCCTTTTGCTCAAGCCTTGCGATCTGCGTTCTGGGCCGTCTACATGTATTAGCCACGCATTCTCCGCGTCAATGTCGGAATTCGCATTTCGGGCTGGGAAACCCTGGGAGGGAACCCTCCAAGCCGACCGTTTCCACCGCCACGACGAAGAAGAAAAAAGAGAAAGCCGTTACACACCAGGAATTTGCCTCTTGGTCATGGGGGCATCGTCATCTTTTCCTATGTTGTGAGCTGGCCAAGATCCTTCCTCCCCAAAGCACCTTCTTACCTGCTATCGGCTGTACAGAGCATCAAAAGTCAAGGAGCTCAGGGATACCAAAGCTCGGGTTACAGAACGGGTGGGTTATATTACCTGGGAAAGTTCGTGCCCGTGAGGCTTCGCTCTGTTCTCGGGGCACGACAGAATTACAGGGGATGGATTAGGGGCGGTCTCAATTTGCATGACTTACCCCCGCTTCATGAGAGCACCAGGTCTTCCGAGAGCTATACTACATACAGGCTGGTCAGGGCACGTATTTCAAACACATGATTTATTGACGTGTTAAGATTGCAGGTTTTTCTTCTTCTCCTGTAGTTGGAGTGAAAGAAAAGCACGGCTAGGTGGTGGTCAATGCTAGAGGTCCCAAAACCGGGTCCTTGTAACCCCACCGCCATTTTAGAACCGTGGCAACTGTAGACGAGGCCAGCCCAGAACTGTGACTCCCCCTCGCTCAGTCTGGCTCAGGCCAAGGCCGCAACAGCTCAGTTCTAAAGAAAGAAAAGGGAAATTCGTCGTGTCGATTTTAGGGTGGTGAAATCGCTGTTCCCGCTGCTACCCCTTCTCCCCCAGCGCTTGCATCTGAGCCCCTACTCCTCCAAGCCAGGTCAAGACGATTTCAAAACACGGATCCAACGGAACCGCGACGGCCAACAAACAAAACAGCGAGAACGAAACCTCTTTACTTCCCCTGACGAGATACCACGCCGTATTCATGAGCGTAAGCACTAGTAGTCCCGCGACTATCATTCCTCGTGAGACTTTATACTTCATAAAATCCAAATCGTGAACAGCAAACGTCGCAAACCCCCACCAGCAGACGATATATGCCGCAGAAGCGTCCCGGAAAAACCAATACCAGGGGAAAACTACCCACGGCCAAAAGAAATAGCGAGCACCGAGGGCGCCGCCGAGAATTACCCCGGCAGTGCCGAACAATACGTATTTCCAAAAGAGGGTTCCAAAGGTGCCCATGAGAGATATAGTGCGGTAGTGCCAGGATTGTGCGAGGCGGTTGATGGTGAATTGACCGGCCTGCTCTTGGTATTGAATGGTTTGTTCTGTAGCGGGTGGTAAAGTCGGGAGGGTTGGGCAGGTTGCGAGACGGAGCGGAGATGTGATCTCAAGTGTGCAGGTTGTTTTTCTTCTTTCCGGAAAGTGGTCGTGTTCGGTGGATACCACGGCAGAAACTAACAGATGGTATCGGTATGAGACGGGAAATATGGACGAGAGAGGGAAACAAGTACTTACGAAAGTCTACTAGCTCGGCGTCAAGTCTCTCTTGTCGCACTCCCCCTGACGTGGCTTCAGTCCATTCTTCCACCTTGACCTTGGCGGCGATGGTGGCGTGGCAGAGAGCAGAAGTTTGGATGTGCTAACAAAAATAAGTCAATCTGATGTCAGTCAACAAACAACAAGCAATGTAGAGCAGAGATGAACTTACCTCATAAGTAGAACACGCATGCGTTAGTCTCTTCGCTAAGCTGTCCGGAGTGTGCGCCGGGAAGAAGCGTCCGATAGAAACACCCAGACCCCAAAAGGAAAGTGAGCATATGGCAAGGTGCAGAAGGCCGAGTTTCTTTTCCGACCCGGTTGAAGCCATTTTGAACTTCAAGCCACCTTGATGCTCTCTTTCGTTTGACAAATTATCAAGGTGAAGAATTTGTATCGTGAGTTGTTCGCAAGGCTCTCGAAGGAGTCAAAATCCCCCGCACGGTAAAGGGGTTGAGGGGCTTGTGGCTTGGCACTGATGTCTCAAGAGGGAATAGCCCCTCGCTAAAAATACTAGGAATACGCGCAGATATTGATGGGCAACCAATGAGAAGGGTCCAAACTGCGCGACTCCAACTTGGCAACGGTCATGGAGTTGCATTCTCCTGCACGAATTCAGCTCCCCACCATTCGTCAGCGACGACAACATTTGAGGGAAACAACATCTGGAAGAAAGAATTCGGAAGTCGCGTGCAGAGGTTTCTGACATGTCATCCCCGCCACGTTACCCTGAACGCTCATAATTTCGACCCGAACGACTGATCTTCTCCCCCCCGCTCCTCAACATGGTCAAGAATAGAAAAGCTCTCAAGGAAGAGCATGTACCCGACTCATGGGTGCGATGGAGAGAACGAGGAACGTCACAGCAGGAGGTGGACCTGCCGGCATCGGCAATCAATGTTCCCGTCGAGTTAGTATCTCTAGCCCCGAAACAATCAGGATTAAGATGCTTACCCAGATCAGCATTATCGCAGTCCAAGGTCTCGCCTCAACATACGAGTGGACGTGGACGAAACAACTTTCCGATGGTTCCTCAGTCATGTGGCTGCGAGATTTACTTCCTCAAGATTTACCCGACGCAAGAATCATGACGTTTGAATATGACTCGAAATGGCTTCGTGATGCGGCCAAAGTCACGCTTGAAGATTGCGGAAATCGGTTGCTGGAAGCTGTCATTTGGGATCGAACGCACTGGAAAAGTCAACAGATTTGTCCGATTATGGTACTCTCTCTCTCTCTCTCTCCGGTTTTGTTTTCTTTCGCTTTCGCTGCAAACTTTGCTAACTTGATCTCCCAAGGCGAGACGGCCGCTCATTCTTATCGGCCACAGTTACGGTGGCTTGGTGATAAAACAGGTATGAACGGCATGCTGGCACTGGAGATTTGCTTATTCTTCAACAGGCACTCGTCACGGCGGCAGGTGTTCACGAAAGAGACCCCCGGTATGCCGATTGTCAGGCCTTCATCACGGCTGTTGCGGGGATCATGTTTCTGGGAACTCCCCATAACGGCTCTACAGCTGCAAATGTTGGTCTCGCGCAAGCCAATTTCAGCAACTGGCTCGGCCAGGCACCAAACATGGAGATACTCAAACCGTTGGTGGTAGACTCGACGCTCGATGTCTTGCCCAAGCTAGAAAGAAGTTTCCAGAAAATGCTCGAGTACAACGATCGCTTGTCCAAGGTTCAGGCGGCCTACTTTTATGAAACAGAGCCGGCGAAACTTGGGGTAAGCTACCCCTTCCCAGCCTTCCTAGAGAAGAAGGAAAAGAAAAGAAGAGGAAAGCTAACATATTGGCTGATACACAGCCTTTTAAAACAGCAAAAGTGGGTTCTCGCCGGCAGCACTGTTCCTTGCCATTCTGACCTGTGCTTATAATTTTAGGTGGTCGTGACCCAGGAATCGGCCTGTTACGGCGCCAGACGTAATTTCCACCAGGTTGAGCTGGAAGCCAACCATGTCGAGCTGAACAAGTTTGGCAGTCTACGCGAAGACAACTACCAGCGACTGGTCAAACTGCTTATCGAGTTTCACGGGAGGGCAGGTCACATTGTTGAGGGACGGTTGGGCAGTACGTACACACCTACTTGACTGGTCAGGTCAGATTGAAGTCAAGTTTGCTGATCTTGACAGAATACGAATATGATACCGGCCAACCTGGAGGAGATGTCATGGAGATCAGACAGTGGTTGTCGCCCGAAACTGTCCGGGACGAGATCTATGTCCGACGCAAGAATGACCGTCTGGGCGGAACCTGCGAGTGGGCTGTCAACACTGGTGTTCTTCGGACCTGGTTAGACCTGGACAGTTTACCTTTGACTCCCCATGGCTCTTCAGCCGAGGGACAAACCGTGTGGGTTTCCGGAAAAGCCGGCAGTGGCAAGTCGGTTCTGGCCGTCTATCTGCACGAGCGCATCGCCGAAGCACACGAGGGGAGCAACTGGTCCGCCACAGATATAGCCCGCTGTTCTGGCTCATCCGAGACTATCGATTGTCAACACTACTCGGTCAGCAGCAACAAGGCGGCATTATATGTTCCGATTTCCAAGACTTCAACGTCGGCGTCTACTATCCGAACATTGGTCCACCAGCTTCTCTCCTTTCAGCCGACGCGGAGCGAGTTACACAGCTTTGTCATGAAAGAAAAGCGGAAATTTGAAGAGTGCACCTCGGAGCAGGGAAAACACATTTTCAGCGTGCTGCTTCCGTTCTTTCCGCTTGTACAGTATGTTCCCTACTCTACCCTACCCTACCCTACCCTACCCTAACCTCGATAGTGGTACGCTGACAAACTTAAAACTTGAATCTGGACAGCATCATCATTGACGGACTAGACGAGTGCGAGAGGCCCAAAGATCTCGTCGACTTATTCAGAGATATTAGCCGACACAACAATGTACGCATTTTGTTCCTCGCTCGACAAGACCACGAGCTCGAGCACTTTGCCATGCAGGATATTCCCGGGCTGCAAATGCTGGATATTATCAACTACAACAACCGGGATATCCTCAGCTTCATCGAGACCAAAGTTTCCGAGCTGGCGCGCATCAACACTTTCGTCGCAACGGATGCGTCTTCGGTCGTGGAGCAGATCCTGCGAGATGCGCGAGGCATGTTCCAATGGGTTAATCTCGTACTGTATCAGCTCCGTCAGGTCAAGTCCAAGGACCACTTGTTTAAGCAGATGCGGAGTTTCCCCAAGGAACTGAACGAGGCGTACGCAAAGACCTTTCACCGACTCAGCCAGACCCCGGCCTTTGAGCTGGATATTCTCTCGTTGGTTCTTAAATTGTTGACGGTTTCCTATCGGTCTTTGTCCTGGGATGACCTCGCCATGGCGGTGCAACTACAAAAGGAGCTGGATTGTCGGCGACGGCAATATCATCGACGACGGTTGGATCCGCAAAGCATCCAGCAGTGTATCGACACGGCGGTGGGGAAGATTGCCGAGTTACCGGACGACTACTTTGCTTTTCTCGGCCCGCTGATTGATATCCGGCCTACTACCACTACTACATCTTCTACCAGTGATGATGCGCCAACCACCCGACCGCCAAGAATGGTTGCCCTCTGTCACCACTCGTTATACCAATGGATTGAAGGAACCGAACAGCGAGTCGACCATGCTACACCCGGGTGGAAGGAGATACACTTTTCCCGCAGCCAAGCCCACGGGGCATTAGCCGGACTCACCCTCGCCATGATGACTTCCACAACCATGCTCGGCGCACACCTACAATACCTCTACCGTTATACCCGTTGTCCCGTTCCGTTTCTCAACTATTCCGGAGAATTCTGGTTTGCACATCTCCGTGCTGTTGGTGGTTCCGCCGGGTTTGCTCTCCTCACTGCCGCGGTTGACGGACAGTTCCCCGTCGAAGCGGAACCAGTGCCCATGTCCCTAGCGGATTTATCTCGGATGGTTCTCGCCAACAACATGGACATGGCGGCGGGGGTATGTGCGGCGCTTTCGGCGGCTCTTGGCGCAGTCAGTATTGATAAGGTTAGAGGTCTTCCCAAAGTCATGGCCCTACGGGGGTTACAGCTCGCGCTCCTTCCTGCGAGCGAAGGGGTTGCGTCTGTGAAAAAGGCCCTTCCGGAATTGGTCCATGCTACGGAGGAGTTTCACGCCAGCCACCAAGCATCCCGACATTTGCATGTGGGGGGTGAAGAAGAAAAGGAGGAAGAGGAAGATTTGTTTGTCCATGGCGTGGAAGGATCCAAATCGCTGGGTCCAAAACTCGATTCGGAAACGGCACTACATGTTTTACACTTGACAAAGCGTTGGGTTGACAATGACTCCTCTACGTGGAAGTGTTTGTCAGGTTCCGGTGGTGGACCGCCTCTAAAACAACGGATTGCGCTTCTCTGTCAGGGCGCGCGGGATATTCGGAGACTGGCCATTCTTTTGGCGGTAGATCCCGTTCGCGGCTGGATCTACGCGCAGACCGGAGAGACAGGAATCAGTCCTCTCGCGGCTCTGGCGTTCGCGTCGGAAGCCATTGACACATATCTCGCAGCATCTTTTCTCAGTCCCGAGACGTTCAAGAGCTACGACATGGCAGGACAGTTCACCACGCAAGCCGGCCATCCTTATCATGGACTCGTGTCCGCAGCGAGCTACGAGCTGGCGACGCAAAACTACAATGGTTTCAATTCCGAGTTTTACCGGGAAAACATCATGGAGCACTACCGCATCTCGCAGTGGGAATGGAGCACGATCCGGTTCCTCCTCACGGCAATGGAAATGGCACCTCCCAGCGGCTCGTTCTATCCGAATGCCTTTAGAATGCACGCGACTCTCGAAGGTTGGGTGGCGAACCACAACCTCTTTTCCGTCGACAGCGACGGAAACCGACGTCAGTTCATGGCGCCTGTCGATATCGTGGGTGCTGTCCCCTTTCGGAAACTATCGACCCGCGCCGCTATCAGTGTCAAACAATCACTCGGTCTCATTACCAGGGCAACTGCCGCGTTCCTCTTCAAATATGTCACCTATATATGTCCCCCCCTCGAAAACACGCTCCTTAACATGCAAGACCAATTCCTATTTATCGCAGGAACGATCCAGCCGACGATTAGGTATCTTGTGATAAACTGGAAGGATTTCTTCGTCGCCTTTGGGTTTTATTTATTGAGGTGTCGGTATTTCCCCTGGCTTTTCGGATATTCGCGAACAGCCCCTTGGGCAGACCTAAAGGGGGTACTTGCCGATCCCGAGGGCTACATCCCTGTGGCGTCATCACCCTACGGATACGGGTATATCCCGATGATTTTATTTTTCGTTCAGTACGGAATCATTATCCTGCTTACCATTTCCGATACGGCGAAGCTGGTCTTTGATTCCAAAACGGGAAAACTCGTTCCGGAATCGCTAAAACGACGCACCTCGTTCAAACTCGGGTGGACTTCGGACTCTGCGCCGGCGTTTCTGAGGAAAATCGAACGCGCCGTCGAAACGTACGGGTTCCATTGGTTTTCGAGTTTCCGGAGGATTATCCTTATCGAAATGGTCGTCTTGAATTGTTCCTACTGGGTTTTTGACCTGATTCGCTCGTCCGCTCATGCCGTCACTTCGGCGCTCTGGTCGTGGCAAAGCGCCCTTACGTATGCGCTGCAGCTGGTGGGCTATGTCTACGGACGGACCGCGGGTTTTGTCAATGCCGGGAAACTCTATCTCCGCGTGTTGTTCTGGATATATCTCCTGGGGAAATACCGCGATTCGTCAGCCGCAGGATATGCCTTTCGCTGGGTGGTTTTGCCGACATGTCATTATTTCCTGGGGGTTTTCCAGGGAGTCATCCTCGCGGTGGCGGCGAGGTGGGCGGCCTTTTTGACTGGGCTTGATGCCCTCGAGGGGTTTGTCCTCCAAGGAATTCGCCAAATCGCTCCAAGAACGCTAATCTTCTCTACGGCTATTGCGACGCCCATTCTCGGATGCCTCTTCTGGTACATCTTTAGCGATCCGCTCGCTTTGGAATCAGCAGCACAATCTCGTGAAAGGGCAGGCAAGATATCAAAAGAAATCGCGGGGATTGAAAATCCAGCGAAATTTCTAAAGTGGAATGGGCCGAATCGTTCGGGTCTGGATCCGGCGGGGGTTATTGCTTTTACTGGAGAGCTAAAGGATCTGGAGAAGGAGATTTAACCACCTCAAAAGAGAGAGAGAGAGAGAGAGAGAGAGAGAGAGAGAGAGAAAGTCAGCGTCAGTGGTTTAGTGTTAAAATCCATCGTTGCCATCGATGGGCCCCGCGTTCGATTCGCGGCTGACGCAGGATTTGAAAGTATAGAATTGGATAGAACTGAAGCTACAACTTTTTGCTACCTGCCTAGATAGAGCCCACACTTTTTTTTTCCCTCTCCCACTTTGTGAGCTTCTACGCCACTTCAGAAGGGGAATGGAACAACTAGAAAGTAAAGCCCCGGTTTAGGATTTCCGACCACCCGTCTGCAAAAGTACGGTTTTAGGAACGGTGCTGACGCTTCTTGAATGTCAACTCGGGTACGACAGTAGCATGTCTCGTCGGGTACGTCTAATGAGATGTTGACCTTTTTAAAGTACGGTATAGAGCTCATATTACTTACTGGCCTTCAATAAAAGCCCTCTTTTATCTCCGACGACTGGGGTGGCAAGAGACGCTTGTGCTCTTCTTGTGGTGCAGAGCCCTATTTCTTTCATAAATAGCCGCCATGAGGGTGTGTGATGGTTGGACGGGGTCTATCCTGGACTCCGACTTGGATCGCAGCCCCCTTAAATAGGTCACTGTGGGCATGGCTTGTTGCCAAATCGTCCCCAATGTTGAACGATGCTGGTCCTTGGAGTCTTACCATGAACATTCACGTAGCGGACATGCCACCCGGGCTCCCGGATCACAACTCGGAATCCCTGCTAACAGGAGCTCGTAGGCTGAGGTCAACCCCAGCCAATCAACTCCAGTCCCCGGACCTCGTGCTGCAACATGGTTCGGAAACATCGGCATCTCGGCAGCCTCCTTGGACGGACACTTTGGTGTCTCTGAGGGCGGACGTGCGGGAACGGGCCCGGATGACCGAGCGCCCATTACCTCGAGGGGGCGTCTGCACAACAACCGCGCTCACTCGTCTTGTCTGTGTTCTCGGGTCCGATGCCGGCAACCTAGGAGGGAGATTCCTAGCCGCAATCCTAGCGCTACGTTGTGGCGGGTTCCCAGCCGCAATCCTAGAGCTACGCCGTGAAGGGTCTACTTCGGCTTGCCGCTGGCGTCGCCGTCGACGCTGATGCGGTAACGGAGCAGAAGCGCTCCGGCTCCGCTCGGCATGGTCTTGGGCTCGTCGGCTAAAGATGCAAGCGGAATGCGGGCGTAAGGAACGTTGGAGAAGAGTGGGCTGGGCTCATCTTTAAGACGTGGATCAGACGGATCGAAGGACTGCTGCCAGTAGGGCGGGGTCGGAGGCAGGATAGCCTCCAGCGCGTCCACCTCGGAGGTACTAAAATCCATGTCCAAAGTGTTGAGGGGCGTGAGGCTTTCGAGCTCTGGTGATGGACTCTCGTGTCGCCACTTCCACCCAGGAACTGGTTGTTCCCCTCCGGGCACTTCCCAGTCATCACTCCAATCCCCCCTTTATTTCCACCGTTGGATTACTTGATTGGATAGGGGATCTGTGTAGAACCACCGTTGTTCGCGGGGGATGCGGTCGAACCTCCTGCCCTCCTCGCTCACTTCGACAAGGTGTGTGAACCAAGGCCTCGAGGTGATGAATGACTCAGCCTGAGAAGTAGAGACTTCATGTTCGAGGCGAGAACGCGGGGGCACTGGGTGGTGCTCGCCACGGCGGAGGCCCTGGCGCGCCTCATTGCGGAAGTGCTCTCTAGCGTTATACGCTCGCGAGTATTCTTACAAGCCTTGCGCGACCGTGTACTGTTCGTCATCGGTAAGAAGTGCGCCCATGAGAGGCGCGAAATCCTGCAATGCGGGGTCGCCGCTAGATCCCAGTGCCAGATGGGACGCGCCTTCTCCATCGCTGGAATCGGCCGAGGACGCGTAGGGTGGGGGATCGTCGCAATCGAAGCGGTCGAGCGTTCGGTCGCGGGGAATGGGGTTGGCGGGGAAGGCCTCGACCCGCAGCGCATGGTGGATCTAGCCGTCATCCAGGGATGGTGTCATTATCGTTATTGACCTTGTTGACGACGTGGTCGCAAAGAGGAGCCGGTGGTGGGATTGGTCATGCTTCCCCCCCACGTGGTCCATGCGTTGACCGCAGCTCATCAACCGATCTGTAGCATTGTGGGGTTGACCGCTACGTCAATGCACGCTCTGCTGTCAAGGTTGCGCCGGCGGGGGGACGGGAAGAGCAAGCAATTCCGGGGACTGCGTCATCATCTAGTTCAGTCTGATCTGGCGAGAGGCCGGGTGAGAAGACAAAGCCGAGTCTCCCAGGGGCCTGGCAATACAAGGCTACCAGGACTCTGTGCGACAGCTGCAGCATGTCAAATCGCGCGACTATGCAATCGAGTTTGACGAGTCAGAATTCCACTCATGGCCAAAAGGCCCATCATTGAGGAAGTCAAAGACTCGGCCCAGGGAAGTCGTGCTCCGATGCGCCCGCCGTGCGCCCGTAATGAGGGGGCGTTTTATTATGGTAGCAAGATGAAAGATTAACTTGCGTCAGGAGAGCAGAGGGGGGGAAAAAAAGGAGAAAAAAACATACAACACCAGGGATTCGCTGGTCGTCACCTACCCAACTACTAGTCTAGACTTAGCCCTTACTGACTTATCTAGCATGCACCAATCACAGTTTAGCGCACGGGACCCAAGTCCCCCATTCCTGGTGCCCCGCTAATTCATTTCCAGGTGGTAGGCAGCCTCGACATTCCAATGACGCTGCAGAGTCTTCGGTTGGCTGCGCCCAACTTCAGCTGAACTGGGCTACCCCGCGCGAATGGCATCGAGTGCTTTTTTCAACTCGTACTTGGTCTCAGGACTCTTTTCGGAGACGAGACCGCGTTTTATTCCTCTCTACCCTGAAGCGCACGAAGTGTCATGTCTTCTGCACTGGCAAACGCCGCCCGGCTGAAGGCCGACATTCGCCTGGCTCAAGCTGTTTCGTCCTTTGAGGCAGACCTCTCCACCGACCAGAAAACTGCCCTCCGTAGCCACCAAAGCCAATCGCGCGAATCACCTCCAGATATAAACGATGTCATGCGATTTACCGCCGAGATCGACCGCCCCGCCTCAGGGAAGTTCGGCGGCGGCCGCTGCTTCGGCCCTCGCTTTACCAATGTTCTACAATCTGCCCAGCAATTTGCGGCGCTCGGCGATGTCATAGTCGGCGGTTCTCAGAACATAATCGCATGCGGCGTCTGGTCGCTAGTGCGCATGTCGTTGCTTGTACGCCCTTCCCAACTCGAGTCTTCCGTTTCATCTAACCTATGTAGTGGATTGCCAACGCCTCTTCCTCCCTCGAAAAGATCTCCACTCTTTTCATGATCGCCGGCCGCTCGGCTCCACGCTACAAAAATATGGCCTTGCTTTATCCCCAATCCAAGAGTCTGCAGTCGCACTTGTGCGAATATTTCATCGTGGTTGTTCGACTCTGTCACCAGCTGCTAAAATTCACCAAGAAGTCCACTTTGGGACGGCTGGTGTCGTTCCCGAGCGACTCCGATATAAGGAACTACCAATCGGAGCTCGACCGGTGGTCCAGCACGATCAGAGAGGAGGTGACCCTGCTGATGGGCCAGAATATCAAGGAGCAGAGCTCCAGCCTCAAATCCCTCCTGAAGTTCTCTAATTCGGAATCGTACCACCGGAAGGTGAAAGCGCATGTCCGTGTCCTTGATGCGTGCTCCACATACGACCATCAGAGGACATGGAAGGAGATCCGAAAGCGTGGAAACACGGCTCTCTTCAATGAGAACCCCGAATACCAGCATTGGAAAGCCCAGGCAGATTCTTCCACCTTCGTATGCACAGGCAAGCTTGGATCAGGAAAATCTGTTCTGCTGGCCAACGTTGTTGATGATCTTAATCTTCATGTTCAGAGTCCCGACTGTCCAGTGGCGTATTTCTTTTGTCGCCACGATATTTCCAAAAGCTTGAAGGCATGCACCGTCATTGGCTCATTGGCTCGCCAGTTGTTGCGTCCTATCTCGGATCTCACCATGGTGGAAGATCTCCTGGATAAGACTACCTCCGTCCTGAATTTCGGAAGCATATTTGGTGTGCTTCAATGTGCCCTCCCATCCGACTTCAGGGCTTACTTTGTCCTAGATGGACTGGATGAATGTGGCGACCATCAGAAACGGGCTATAGCTGAACAGCTCCGGAAACTCCAGGACATACTTGTACTCCGCATCTGTGTCTCTTACAGGTCCGAGGCCGACAATATTTCGAGGTTGAGCCTGGAACAGTTCGCCAGACAACGCACCGTTGCAATTCCTGACAACAATCCTGACGTTGGGAGCTTTATCAGCGCAGAGCTGGAGAGGCGCATACAATCCAGAGAGTTAACTATGACAGACCCCACGCTTAGCCTCGAGATTCTGGACGTCCTACTCCAAGGTGCTCAGGGAATGTTCCTCTGGGTGGTGCTCCAGATTGAATCCCTCTGCTACGCGAAAACGGATGAGGCCATTCGCCAGGTTCTTACCGACCTGCCCAAAACTCTGTCTGAAACGTTTTCTCGCATCCTGCAAAGGTCGGCAGAGTTGGGAAATGATTACCAAACACGGATACTTGAACTTGTCACCGTCGCATACCGGCCCTTGACGACAGAGGAGCTTCGCGAGGCCGTGAGCGTAGTTCCAGGTGATGCTACATGGAACCCGGCGCGGCTGCCCCACGACGTGTACCCCATATTGACCTGTTGCGGAAGTCTAATTGCTGTTGACGAAGAAGAGCAATCTGTACGATTCATACACCACAGCGTCAAACAATTCTTACTTGGTGAGTTCAAAGGCTCGACTGGCGCGATATTTACAATGGAGGACGCAAACAGGACGATGGCAGATATTGTCACCACCTACCTCAATTACGGTGTTTTCGAGACCCAATTATCCACCCTAGTGATCCCGAAAATACCAGCTGCGGCCGCGCCGTCCAAGATCATCCACGCGATGGATGCAGGCGTTGTCCAAAACCTCGCGCTGAAGCTTTTGAGGTCTCGGAGAGAGCCTAGTTTTAGCATAGGCAACGTTTTAGCAGATGCGAGCAAACAGTTGCAACCGCCTCGTATCGAGCGTTTTCAGTTTTATTCGTACGCAAAGTCATATGCGTCGCAGCATGTCTGGTGCATTTCGGAGCATGAACTAGCGATATTCCACCAGCTGTGTAAACTAGTACAGCGGAAGATTGTCGATGTGGGTACAATGGATGATAACGGCGGAAAGCCGCTATTGCGGGCGGCAGAGTACGGACGTGAGGAGATCGCCAGGCTACTGCTTGACAACGGCGCCGATATCGAAGTGAAATCTGAGGATGGCAGGACACCACTGTCATTCGCGGCAGAGTGTGGGCGCGAGACAGTAGCCAGGCTGCTGGTCGACAAGGGCGCCGATGTTAATGCGGAGGACAGAGACTGTCAAACAGCGCTTTTGTATGCCGCCAAGAGAGGGCACGAGGCCATTGTGCAGCTACTATTCGAAAATGGGGCCGCGATATACACACATCGGCAGACGCTCAAGGGGCATGGCGATTGGGTCACCGCGGTCGCCTTCTCGCCGGACGGCCACACACTCGCGTCGGCTTCGCGCGACTACACGGTCCGGCTCTGGGACGTAGCCAGCGGCGCACACCTGCAGACGCTTAAGGGGCATGGTAACTGGGTCGTCGCGGTCGCCTTCTCGCCGGACGGCCGCACACTTGTATCAGCTTCGCGCGACTACACGGTCCGGCTCTGGGACGCGGCCAGCGGCGCGCACCTACAGACGCTTGGGGGGCATGGTAATTGGGTCGCCGCGGTCGCCTTCTCGCCGGACGGCCACACGCTCGCGTCAGCTTCAGTCGATAAGACGGTCCGGCTCTGGGACGTAGCCAGCGGCGCACACCTGCAGCCGCTTGAGGGGCATGGCGATTGGGTCGAAACGGTCGCCTTCTCGCCGGACGGCTACACACTCGCGTCGACTTCGCACGACTATACGGTCCGGCTCTGGGACGTAGCCAGCGGCGCGCACCTACAGACGCTTTGGGGGCATGGTAATCGGGTCGCCGCGGCCGCCTTCTCGCCGGACGGCCACACGCTCGCGTCGGCTTCGCGCGACTACACGGTCCGGCTCTGGGACGTAGCCAGCGGCGCACACCTGCAGACGCTTGAGGGGCATGGCGATTGGGTCAAAACGGTCGCCTTTTCGCCGGACGGCCGTACGCTTGTATCGGCTTCAAGCGACAAGACGGTCCGGCTCTGGGACGTAGCCAGCGGTACGTGCCTACAGACGCTCGAGGGGCATAGCGATATTGTCAACGCAGTCACCTTCTCACCGGACGGCTATACACTCGCGTCAGCTTGGGACGATGGGACGGTCCAGCTGTACATTTACCAGTTGATGCGAGCCTGTTAGTACACGTCAAACACGCACGCGCTACAAACTGAGGGGTGTTTCGAAAGACATGCCAGGCAGCTACTCGGCGGCCAGCTTATCGAAATCGACCTGGCCGATAAGAGCCACTCGGGGCGCTGGCTCGGCAAACCGTTTGTCGATCTCGGTCGGAAATACTCTATGGTTGACGAAATCGCGGTTATACTAGAAGGGAATGGTCGCGAATCGTGATAA
>Ga0247763_1001300_pt1 | contig 14368 bp, 11 predicted proteins | sample UWRJL141409B4_FD_179926 | JGI IMG/M metagenome (GOLD analysis project Ga0247763, IMG submission 179926) | Plant litter microbial communities from Arlington Agricultural Research Station in Wisconsin, United States - UWRJ-L141-409B-4 | ecosystem: Environmental > Terrestrial > Plant litter >...
GGCCGCGATGGACCCCGGCAGCAGGTGCTCGGCCACGATGACCGGGGCGGAGGGCTCCCGCGCGTCGATGAGCAGCGCGCGCGACTCCCCGCCGACGACGTAGGGAGAGGGCCGCGAGGGGTAACAGCAGGGCTCCTCGCTGACGAGGGCCAGCACCATGCCGCCCCTCGCGCTGAGTTCGCCCGGCACACCCGCGAGCGGCAGGCGGCCGAGTGGGACTGGCGCCGCCGGATCGCTCACGTCCGCGATGACCAGCCCCGCGTAACCCGAGAGCACGTACAGGCGCTCCCCATCGAGCGCGGACGGGGCCGCGGAGGGGACCTCTGAATAAAATGGATGAACCTCGAGGGGGATGCTGAGCCCATCGGTGAGCGGAGCCCCCGACACAAACTCCGTAGCCTCGTCGCCAGGAAGCGTCTCTGCCTGATCGATCCAGGCGTCGCGCGGGACCCCCTCCCCGAACGGCAGGCGCGTGTCGCTCCCGCTGCCGCAGCCGAGCAGGACCCAGGGGGCCAGAATTGCACCCACCCAGCTGCCCAGCCGCACGACCATCCGCATCGTCAAACTCCTCGGGAGAGACATATGCCAGCTGCGCCCCGCGCGCGCCAATGCCTGGAAAAATGCGGCGGCACGCTCGTGTTTCACCATTCCACGTCGCATGGGCTCGCGCACGCCGAGGCCCCGCCCCTGCTAAGCTCGGGCCCACATGCGTTACGACGAGTGGCATGCGAGCGGCGAGCGCGTCCGGCTTCTGGGTAAAGAGGCTTTCGTGCGGGTGTCGGGCTCGGGTCGCGGTCTCCTCTTTTTGCATGGCTTCCCGACCAGCAGCTACGACTGGAACGAGAGCATCGCGCTCCTCGAGAAGCGGTATCGGTGCGTCGCGTTCGACTTCTGGGGCTTCGGCGCCTCGGACCCGCTCGATCGCTACGACTACGACCAGCAGACCGAGCTCACCCTGGCAGTGGCCGCGCACGCCGGGCTCACTCGCGCCATCGTCGTCGCCCACGACTACGGCGTCAGCGTCGCGCACGAGCTGCTGGCGCGCAAGCCGCCGGCGCTATCGCTCGATGGCGTCGTCTATCTGAACGGCGGCCTCGAGCCTCACCTGCATCGACCCATCGCCATCCAGCGCTTGCTCGCGAGCCCGCTGGGTGCGCTGCTCGCGCCGCTCCTGGTTCAGAAGGCGACGTTCGTGCGCTCGATGGCGCGCATCCTCACGGTGCCGGACCGCTTCGACACGAACGAGCACTGGCGGGCTGTCAGCGCTCACGGTGCGCATCGCCGGGCGCACGCGCTCTTGCACTACATCGCCGAGCGGCGATCGCGCCGCGAACGCTGGGTCGCGTCGTTCGCCGAGCGAGACCCGGCCATCGCGCTCGCGTGGGGCATTCGCGACCCGGTGTCAGGTGCGCACGTGCTCGAGTGGGCCAGGCGCGAGCGGCCGGACGCGGAGGTGCTCGCGCTTCCCGTCGGCCACTATCCACAGCTCGAGGCAGCCAGCGAAGTCGCCTCTCTGATCGCGCATTTCGCCGAGAAGGTGGGGCGATGAGGTGCCTTCCCCGACCCGCGGCTTCACTTCCCGGCGAAGCCGCGGCTCAGCTCGCCGGCGCGACGAACGGGTCGCAGTGGATGCGCGCCTGCGGCGCGCCCGAGAGATAGATGCGCTTGCGCAGCCGCTGCACCAGCCCCGGGTCGCCGCAGAGGTAGACCCGACATTGGAAGAAGTCGAGCGGGTCGGCCAGGATGAGCTTGTCGAGCGTTTCGTGGCGCAACACACAACGTGGCTCGCCAGTGGTGCTCGCGGTCGCGCCCGCGGCGCCCTTCGCGCTGGCGGGCTTGCCAGCGCCAATAGGCTTGCCAGCGGCCGTGGCCCTGCCGGAGCTCGCCGCCTTACCAGAGCTCGGTGCAACACTGCCGCTGCCGACCCCGCTCGCGCCGCGACGAGGCAACGTCGTGGTGGCTTCTTCCGGGGCCTCGAGCACGCTGCCGAACACCCGCAGCCCGGGCGCCGCCTCTGCCAGGGTGCGCAGCTCGTCGAACAGGTAGAGCCCAGCCCGCGTGCTGCTCCCGTGATACAGGTGGATCGGGCCGCGATGGCCAGCGGCCAGCGCCGCACGGGTTACCCCCAGCAAGGGAGCGAGCCCGGTGCCCGTTCCGGCGAGCAGGAGCGGCCGATCGAGCTCATTGTCGAAATAGAAGCACTCCCCGAACGGCCCGCGCAGCGTGATCGGCTGCTTCTCCGCCCAGCGCAGCCACTGGCTCATCACGCCACCCGAGTGCAGCTTCACATGCAACTCGAGCCGCTTGGCTCCGGGGATCGACGCGATCGAATAGGGCCGCGTCACCCCGCCCTCGCGCTCGAGCTGCACGAACTGCCCGGCGCGAAACGTGAACCCCTCCGGCACCTCCAGCTCGACGCGCATCACCTGGTGCGAGAGCCCCTCGACCCTCGCGACCCGCGTCGCAAACGAGCCGATGGCGTCGCTCAGCTCCACCTCGAGCGGGCCATCAGGCACGCACTGACAGGCGAGAAAGCACCCCTGCTGCACCAGCGCACCGGCCACCCCCACCTGGCTCTCGCGCGGCGGCTGCCCGCTCGTCGCCCGCACGATGCACGTCTGGCAAACGCCCGTGCGACAGAACGAAGGAATCGAGACGCCCTGTCGCGCGAGGCCCCCGAGCAGCGTCTCCCCCGGCAGCAGGTCGTAGGGGGTTCCTGCGAAGTGGACGCGGGGGCTCATGAACGGGCTCACTCTAGCCCGGCCCCGAGGGGGCGCGACCCTAAATGCGAGACCCGGGGCCGGTTCGAGCCGTTCATCAGGATTGGGCGACGAGAAAGCTCCGAAAGGGGGCGGAGCGAGGACCGCGGCATCCGCCACGTGGGGTGTCGCTCGCTCCCGGGTGACCCCTCGCCGCCCCCTCACGCTCCGCTCGGCGAGCGTCACCCCGCCGCGGTCGTCGCGGCGACGAACCAGAGGCGAAGCGCCTGACCGAGGCGCTGCGGTGGCGACCCAGCGGGTCTCGGTTCTTCGCCGACGCAGACTTCGGACTCGAAGAGCCCTCGGCGGCGAGCGCTGACGATGAGCTCTTTGGTGGAGTCGCGACCGAACTCACGGCACTACCGCCGAACTGCCGAGCGTGGCGAGGGCGATGGGGCCCAGCGTGAGCAGCCATTCCACGTCCGCCGATGTGTACGTGGGCCAAAGGCCCACCGCGACGGCGCTGCCCAAGGCAAACGGCAACGCGATGCTTGCGTGACTGACAAGCAAGGATGCCTTTGCCCGATCTCGCAGCATCGCGCCATCGAACTCGAGCCCGACCATGAACATGAACGGCATGAGACCGAGCTGGCTGATCATCCCCAGCGCGCCCAGCGATGATGATGGAATCGGCTCCGATAAGAAGCGGCCCCCAGCAGCGACGGGCCGATTGCGATGCCTGCCAGCACCTCGGCGATGACGAAGGGCTGATCGATCCGGCGCGTGACGACGGCGATAACGGCGAAGCAAGCAGCATGATCCCGAATTGCGCGAACAAACGCGTCAGCTCACCGAACTCCGATTGCTGCATTTCCCCTCCAATGCAATCGCAAGCGAGAAGTCGCTCGCTTCATGCAGAGCGCGTGCAGAGGTGTCAACGCTGTCGGCTATTACTCGAACGCTGCGCGCTCTCGCTGTGATCTCACCAGTGGCAACCTCAGAGGTGGTGACGTGACAGGTCGTGCGCGTGACTCGTGGCACGCTCCGATGACGCCTGCGCGAGGCAACTCGGGTCACCGGCAAGCATATGATGCACTCACAGACGAACGCGACGCTCGAGACCGCGAATGTAGCGGGTCGCCAACGCTCCACCATTTGACTCGTGATGCCGACGGCGGCAGGCAGACAACATCGACAGGGCGCGAGACAAGTGGGGCTAGCGAACACCGCCGTTTCTCCGGTGACGAGTTTCTGCTAGGTTGGTGCAACGAGGGTTAGTCGCGGCGGTGTTGTGGGATCCGTCGGCGTCCAGCGAGGCGAGAATCATGCGCGAACGCATGCTCCGGTTCCTGTCGGCAAGTGAGAGAGTCTGGTGGGTCACCGGCGCTCTGAGCCCCCCGTTCATCATCACCCTGGTGATCGAAGGCTGCGAGCTCGAGCCCGAAGCCCTGCAAGAGGCGGTGGCGCGGGCGGCCGCGGCCAACCCCGGCGCGCAAGCGATGTTGCGAAGCGGCCTCCGTCGGCAGCGCTGGGTCCACGGTGATCGTCCGCCGATTGTTCGCCGCCTGTCTGCGCCGTCTCAGCCCGGCATGTTGGAGGGCCCTGCGGGGCTCGACGGCGCCCCCTGTATCGAAGTAGCAGTCGCACCCAGATCGGCGGTCGTATTTCGTGTGCACCATGCGCTCATGGACGGCCGAGGCCTCTATCATTTCGCGGAGGAGGTATTCCGGTCGCTGCGGGGGGAACCACTACTGGGTGGTGCGGACCACCTCACCGAGTCACAGCTCGAGCTTGCGCCGAGCATCTCGCCCCGCGGCGTTGACCTGCGTCGGTTCGTCGCCGCCACCGGGCTGCACCAGGGCGCGATTCAGCCCGTCTGGGGGAGACGGCGGGTGGAGGGCGTGTGGCACGATCTACTGCCCCGAGTCGCCAATGGCGTGCTCCGCTTCGCGCGGGAGTCGGCATGCGATGCCCCGGTGCGCTTTCACATCCCGGTCGACCTTCGCCGTTACGCGGGCCAGAAAAGCACCTCCAACCTGACAGGTGTCATCTCCATCGATCCGAAACCCGGCGCAGGGGTCGCCGAGATCGCGGCGGAGCTGACCGAAAAGCTCGCCACCGACGAAGCCTTGCGCTGGGTGGCGCGAGTGAAGATGGTGGAGAAGCTTCCGCTCTGGCTTCTACGCCTGGGTGGCAAGAAGAAGGTAAAGGCGGCGGTAAGCACGTCTCGCTTTAACGCGACCGCCATTCTCTCCAACCTGGGTAGGGTGGAGCGGGGCAGTTTCTGCGCGCCCGGCTTCGAGCCGCAGCGCATCTACTGGCTTCCGCCGTGCGGCCCGGCGACAGCCGCAGCCTTCGGCATCATCGGAGACGCGCTCGGCGTCGAGCTGACCGTGGTGTTGCCGGTCGGGCTCGCGAGCGAGGGCCGCCTCGATAGATTGCTCGACGCCGTCGTGGATGAATTGAATGCCCATCGACAGTCGACCGCTGCGTCCCCTGGCGCAGCGACGGTTCCTGCCGTGTCCCGCTAACGTCCAACGCACGGGACCTCGCCGCGCGTTCCGCCTCTGCGATCGACGCTCGACGCAGCGCGATTCACGGAGAGCGAGCGCAAGCTCGGGGAGATCTGGGCCGCAATCCCGAAAGTCGAGATCCCGGGCCCCGAGACCGAGTTCGGCGACATCGGGGGAGACTCCTTGAGCGCCCTCGACGTTGCGGGGCGTGTCGAGCAGGTCTTCCGGGTCCAGATCGACACGAACGATTTTGTCCAGTTCGGAAGGCTGTCGCAGCTCGTGTCGCGGATCGATGAGCTGAGAGCGAGCACCTAGTATTGCGTTTCAGAAGTAACGAGCGTGACTTTGCGAAGAAGAAACGGAAGCGCGGCCCGCGCGCGAACGCTCGGGCCGCGTCGCGCTGGCCTTACCGCACCCTCACCCTCCGCTCGGCGAGCGTAACCCCGCCGCGGTCGTCGCGGGCGACGAACCAGAGGCGCAGCTCCTGACCCGAGGCGCTGCGGCGGGCGACCCAGCGGGTCTCGGGCTCTTCGCCGATGCGGACTTCGTACTCGAAGATGCCTTCGGTGGCGTAGTGCTGCACGACGAGCTCCTCGGTGAAGTCGCGGCCGAACTCGTCGGTGCCGGTCTCGAAGCTCTCGGGGGTGAGGTGGGCGGCGATGCGGTGGTCACCGTCGCCCTTGCAGTCGTCGAAGGTGAAGTCGCCGATGTCGCAGGAGTCGACCTCCTTGACGTCATCTTCCGCCCAGGGCTCGCCGTCGAAGGTGATGTTGTCGATGACGGGGTTCTGGTTGCGATCCGTCTCGCGGATGTAGACGCGCTTGACGCCCGCGATGGCGTCGTGCAGGCCGAGCTCGGCGCCGCTCGGGTCGGTGCAGACGAAGGGCAGGAGGCTGCCGCCCTGGGCCGCCGCCTCGACGTCGAGGCTCAGGCTGCCGGGGCACGCGATGCTGAGCACGCCGCTGAAGACGCTCGGCCGGGCCTCGGCGGGGACGCCGTCGAGCACGTTCGCGGGGATGCTGAGCTCGACGCTGTTCTGGCCCACGCCGTTGGCGAGCAGCGGGATGGTTCCCGTGGCAGACGCGGTCTCCGCGATCTCGACGAGGCAGCCGTCGACGCTACCGGACGCGGGGGTCTCGCAGGCGACCCAGGCCCACTCGATGTCACGGCCATCGGGATCGTAGCTGGTCGCCTCGAAGGTCACGGTCTCGCCCGGGGCGGCGTAGGGATTGTCGGCCCGGACGGAGAGGACGCGGAGCGAGCTGACGTTGGAGCCGGGGTCAAACTCCGCGTCGCAGCCGATGAGGGCGAGCGCGCCGAGCGCGGTGACCAGCAGGGTCTTGGTTTTCATAGTTCACCTCGGATGCCCAGGATGGGCAGGATGGGAAGGCCCGGCACCGGCTTGTTCTCGGAGAAGTCGTAGTTGTAGCCGATGTCTTCGGTGTTCTCGCGGTTGTAGACGTTCTGCACGTCGAGGTAGGTGGCGAGCTTCCAGCTCGCGAACTTCCACTCCTTGTCGATGCGCAGGTCGAGCTGGTGGCGCGCGGGCAGGCGCGCGCTGTTCTGATCGGAGGATTGCAGCGGCGAATACACGCCGGCGTCGTAGTCGACGAGGCCGCCGAGGTAGGGCGTGTAGGGGCGGCCCGTGATGTAGCGGAAGCGCGCGCCGATCTGCCAGCCGCGGCCGAGCTTGTAGCTGCCGAGCGCCGTGAGGATGTGCGTCTGGTCGTAGTCGAAGCGCTCCCAGTCGTCGCCCGGGTCACGTCGCTCGCTGCGCGACAGCGTGTAGGCGACCCAGCCAAAGAAGCGATCCACCGGCTTGTAGCGCAAGAGCAGCTCGGCGCCGTAGCTGCGGCCGATGCCGTCGTTGGTCCAGCGCTGGCCGCTCTGTGATCCGAGCGCGTCGGGAGAGGCGACCGCGAGCTGGTCGAGGTCCTTGTAGAAGCCCTCGAGCGAGACCTCGAGGGGCTGCGACAGCTCTTGCTCGAAGCCGAGGCTGTAGTGGATGGCCCGCTCGCTGCCGATGCCGGGCGTGCCGAACGGCTCGATGCTCTCGTACGGCTCCGGCGGCTTGTGGAAGACGCCGACCCCGCCCTTGATCGTGGTCCTGAGCTCGCTCGGGTAGAGGTCGTAGCGGAAGGCGATGCGCGGATCGACCGTGAAGTCCTCGGTGTCGTGGGTGTAGTCGACGCGCACGCCCGGCAAGAGCTTGAGGCCCTTGAACGGCGTCACTTCCGCGAGCATGTAGGCGGCTGGGCGAAACATCTCGCCCGTCCCGGAGAGCTCCGTCACCGGCCGCCCGAAGAGCGGCCCCGCGTCGTCGTCGCTCTCGAAGTCGACCGCGGGCAGGCGCCACGAGACGTCGTAGGTGCCGCTCGTGATGTCGAGGCCGCCCGCGAGGGTGAGCTCCGGCAGGAGCTGGCTGCGCACCTCGGTCCGCGCGTCGAGCGTGTTGAGGCGGATGTCGAGGTCGAGGTTGCCGATGCCGAAGTCCTGCACGTCCCGGCCGGCGGCAATGGTCGTGGTCCAGCGGGTCTTGCTGGAGAAGCGCGTCTCCGCGCGCCCCTGGATGCGCCAGAAGCCGGTGTGGAGCGAGACGTCGCCGCCCGCCGCCGGGTCGCCCGCGTCGGGGCTCTCGATGAGCAGGGCCAGGCGATCGTCGGAGCCGTAGGCGAAGAGGCGCAGCGTCGTGTCGTCGGACACGTCGTGCTCGATCATCGCCTGTGCGTCGTAGTAGACGGGCGCCGTGCGCACGCTCGAGCCCGCGCTCTCCAGCGCCGGCCCGAGCCAGACGTCGACCCAGGAGCGACGGCCCGCGACCATGAAGCGCGTGTCGTTGCTGATCGCGCCCTCCGCTAGCAGCCGCCCATCGAGCAGGTCGAACTGCAAGAGGCCGCCGTAGCCCTGCTCTTTCGGCGAGCGCACGCCGACGTCGACCATGCCGCCCGAGGCGCGCCCGAACTCGGGCCCGAAGTTGCCCGGGTAGAAATCGATGCGCTCGAGCATCTCGCTGGGGATCACCGACGACAGGCCGCCGAAGTGGTAGACGATCGGCACCTGCATGCTGTCGACGAAGACGAGTGAGTCGTTCGGCGACGAGCCGCGCACGATCAGGAGCCCCTCGAACGGGCCGGGCTGCGCGATGCCGGGCAGGTTGAGCACGCCGCGCAGCGCGTCGCCGTTGGTGCCGGGGATCTTGGTGATCTCTTCGGCGGCGAGCACGCGGCGCGTCGGCTCGCGCGGCGGGCGCTCGCCTTCGACCTCGATGTCGAGCGAGTCGGCCGCGGCCGTGGGCAGCGGCTCGGGCACGGGAGGGGGCGCGACCACGACGGGCGGGGGCGGCGGCGGGGGCTCGGCGGCCAGGGTGAAGTCGAAGCGATAAGGGATCTTGGCGGCGACGGGCGTTTCACCCTGCAATGCGGGCGAGAACACGAGCCGGCGCGCAGCTTCCAGCGCTGCGGCGTCGAAGTCTGCGCCCGCGGACTGCGACACCGCCGCGTCGACGACGTGGCCTTCGGTGTCGAGCGTCAGCACCAGGCCGACGCTCGCGCTCTGGCGGCTCTGTCGCGCGGCCTCGGGGTAGACGGGCTCGGCAGACTCGAGCAGGCGTGGTGCCGTCATGCGCGGCGCCGCGCTGGGAGCGACGTCGGGTGCAGCAGCCGATTCGGGAGCGACCTCGGGAGCTGATTCGGTCGGCGCCGCATTGGATGGCGCGGCCTCGGGCGCGGCTCCGGGCGGGGGCTCGGCGGGCTTGTCGCCAGGCGTCTGCGCTTGGCTCGCCAGCGACCAGAAGAGCGCGCCATGCGCCAGAGCGGTGAGCGTGATGTGTCTCATGCGTGGGGTACTCGGGTGGATGGGTACGCCGCGGCCTTGAGCAAGCCGCGCGCCAAGCACACGTCGACGCCGAGCTCTGGACGCTCGGTGCCTCTCTCTGCACCGAACTCGAAAAAGACTCGCGCCCACCCCGACGCCACCCCGACCCCGCGATCGTCCGCCCGCGGCGCGGACACCTGTCCGCGCCGCGGTCACTCCTGTCCGGCAGGGGCTGCCGGACGCTCGACAGCGTCGCTCGGAACGGAGCGCTTCCTCCTGCCGTGCTCCATCACGGTTGCCGAGACCCGGACATTCCCGCTTCGAAATGAAGCAACCGGGCGGGTCTCCCGCGCCCGTTCAGGCGATTCCCGCGATCGTCCGGGTACGGCCGGCCGTGCCCCTGGCGTCGCAGAGCCCTGGCACGCCGGGTGCTTAGTGGCGTGCACCGTGCCCGGCACGGCCGGCACGGCGAGAGACTTCCGACGTCCGGTACCCACGCTCCGCGAGGAAACTTCCCATGAACATCGTCGAACGATCCAAAGACATCCTGCTCGAGATCGGCGCTGCGCCGATCCTGTACCTGATGATCGCCCTGTCGGTGATCAGCGTCGCCGTCATGCTGGAGCGCGCCTGGTTCTTCTTCGTGAGCTCCGAAGACCTCGGCGGCCTCGCGCGCGCGCTGGAAGAGAAGCTCGCCGCGGGCGACCTCGCCGGAGCCCGCGCGTTGACCGACGGCACGCGCTCGATCGAGGGCACCATCGTGCGAGCGGGCCTCGCGAATGGCGAGCGCGGCGCCGACGCAGCCAGCGAATCGATGGCGAGCGCCACGGCCATCGGCCGGCTGCGGCTCGAGCGGCGGCTGTCTTTCCTCGGAACGCTCGGCAACAACGCGCCGTTCGTCGGCTTGCTCGGCACGGTGATCGGTATCGTGCAGGCGTTTCACGAACTGGAGCGCGCCGGGCTCGGCGGCTCGGCCTCGGCCGACATCATGGGCGCGATCGCCGAGGCGCTGGTCGCGACGGCGATCGGCTTGGCGGTGGCCATCCCCGCCGTCGCCGCGTTCAACTACTTCCAGCGCCGCATCAAGACCACGCTCGGCAACGCCGAGGCGCTCGAGCACATCGTGCTGTCGTACCTCAAGGGCGGAGCGCTGCCCGCCGACCGCACCCCCGCTGCCCCCCCGTCGCGTCCCGTGCGCCTTTCGCTCGGCGGCGTCCCGTTCGAGGCCGTCCCGAGCCCCGAGCGCTGAGCGGTCACGATCATCGAGAGGTAAGCATCCATGGCCCACGCATCCCAATCCGACGACGCCATCACCGGCATCAACGTCACCCCGCTGGTCGACATCACGCTGGTGCTGCTCATCATCTTCATGGTCACTGCCAAGCTGATCGCCGGCCAGAGCGTTCCGCTCGACCTGCCCAAGGCCGCCACCGCCGGCGTCACGCAGACGGTGATCACGATCGAGATCGACGATCGCGGCAAGGTCAGCGCCAACGGGCAGCCCGTGGCCGACCGGCTCGCGCTGGAAGAGAAAGCCAAGGGCGCGCTGAGCGACGACCCTGCCCTGCGCGCCCTCATCTCGGCCTCCGCCCGCTCGAGCCACGGCACCGTGCTCCAGGTGATGGATACGTTGCGCAAGGTCGGCCTGACCAAGATCGCGTTCGCGGCCGACAAGGCCGAGCCTTCCGTCCAGTTCGGTGAGGTCACCCCATGATGGCTCGCGCTCTCGGCACTCCCCCGGGCTCGCTGGTCTCCGAGCTCACGAAGCTCGCCGAGCCCCACCGCGATCGGCTGCTCATCGCAGCGATCGTGGCGCTCGGGGCGCACGCCGGCCTCGGCCTGTTCGCGGTGAGCCGAGAGCCGCGCGTCGAGCTTCCGCGCCCGCCCGTCGATGTGGAGCTCGCGTTTCGCGAGCCGCCTCCGCCCCCGCCCGAGCCGCCGAAGGAGCCCGAGCCCCCCAAGGCGCCCGAGCCCGTCAAGGCGGAAGCCCCCAAGGCCGTCGCCAAGCTCGCGCCGCCTCCTCCCGCGGCGCGCGCCGGTGCGGTACTCACGGCTCCCCCCGACCCCACCCCCGCTCCGGCTGCCGCCGAGCCCTTCGACTTCACGAGCGACCCGAACAGCCACGTCTACGGCAGCGGCGTGGTCGCGGTCGGCGGCACGGCGACCCATGGCCTCGCCGGCGCGCAGGTGGGCGGAACGGGCAACGCGCCAGTGCGCCCGCCGCCGTCGGGTGACGGCCTCACCGCGGCCTCCGACCTGAGCCAGAAGCCGCGCCTGCGAGTGAACGACCCGTGCCGCGGCTTCTTCCCTCCCGGCGCGCACGACGACGTCGCGGTGGCGACCGTGCGGGTCGTGATCGGCAAGAACGGTCAGGTCTCGAACGCCAGCCTGGTGTCGGAGTCACCGACGGGGCAAGGCTTCGGCGCCGCCGCCCGCCGCTGCATGCTGGACCAGGTGTTCGTGCCCGCGCTCGACCGCGCCGGCAACAGCGCGGCGACCGCGCTGAACGTGAACGTGAAGTTCAGTCGCTGATGCGGGGGGGTGGGCGGGTGCTGGTTGCGCAGCAGCTGCCCGCCCCCGCGCCGTCGAAAACGGGCGCTGACGGCGCCTCAGGGAACGGCGACGCAGTCGCCGCTCGTGAGCGAGGCGGGGCGCACGGAGGTGTTCTGGATGCTGTTCGGGTCGCTCAGCGCCACGGCCTCGCCCCAGGGCTCCTTCCAGTTGCCGAAGGTGCCGCGCACCGTCATGTCGAACGAGCCTTCGTTCGAGCAGTCACCGTTGACGACGCTGCCCCACGACCATGCCAGCCACCCGATGCCGTGGCGCTGCGCCTCTGACAACAGGACGGGATAGGCGAACGGCGCGTCGTCGCAGCCGGTGACCGCGTGCTGCGCGAACTCGCCGACCATGAGCGGCAGGCCCATGTCGACCGACTCCTCTAGCTCCGTGGTGACGCGCCGCCCGTCGGCATCAGACCACCACATGTGGACGCTGAAGAAGATGCTGTGCAGCGGATCGTGCTCGATGAGCCCGGGCCCCACCGCCTGCAGCGTGTCGATGTCTTGCCCCCACTGGGGCGCGTCGATCACGAGCGGCGTGGTGACGCCCGTGTCGCGGATGCGGGTGATGGCGGTGCGATAGGTGGCGTCGAAGCTCTCGCGCGGCTCCCGATCGCCGGCCTCGTTGGCGATGTTCAGGAGCAGGTTGTGCCCGTGCTTCTTCAGCACGGCGACGACGTCGTCGCGCGTCCAGTAGTCGACGACCGTGGGGACCAGAGACAGGTTGCCGGTCGCGCCGTGGTGCTCGATGATCGGGATGAGCTGCTGCGCGAGCGCGTTGGCGATGACCCGATCGAGAGCTGTGGCGCTGCCCTCCTCGGTCCAGACGATGCGCACGGAGTTGGCGCCCGTCTTCGCGATCTCGGTGAACTCGGGCGAGCCATCGCGCCCCGACGACCACACGACCATCTCGTTGACGCCGCGCAGCACGATGCGCTCGCCGCAACGATCGACCAGATCCCGACCGGAGACGCTCAGCCCGAGGTCGACGCGGGAGACGACGCCCGGATCGGCGTCAGCGATGCCCCCGGAGTGAGAGCTGCTGCACGCGACCGAAGCCAGCGCCAGCAGCCACGCCCCGGAGGGGCCGAGCGACGACGGGCAGACCCTGCCTTTGAGCATGCTTCTCCTGACCACGTTCTCCAGACAACGGCGCGGTGTCGCAGCGGCACCGGCGGGGACGCCGAGCAATGGCCGCCGCGGCTCGGGGCGCGACTACGGCGTCGCACCCGGGTGATTTCACGGTTCTAGGCGATGACCCGGCGGCATGCAACCGCTCGCGAGCGGCGCCGGGCAGCGACGCAAAGTCTGGCTTCTTTCTGAGCTGAAAGTCGCCGTCCAGCGGCTCACCCCGGCACGGGCGCCCCCGATCGCCGCAGAGCCGAGCGAGACCGTGCTGTCGCCGCGCTTACTGGACCTTTCCGCGCGCGCTGACGGGCCAGGTCGCGATCAGCCGGCCTCCGCTCAGCACGTGGTAGGTGTCGTGCAGGTTGATCGTGGTGTCGATGTGGCTGGGTACGAGCTCGACACGATCGCCGATGCGCGGCGCGGCGGGCTCGGGCAGCGCCGCCGTGCTCCAGGCGAGGATGCCGTGCTCGTCGCCCGCGGGACGGTAGCTCATGCCGGGGCGGTCTTTCGGCTCGGCAAAGCCGCTGTCGGTGGAGAGCGCCTTGAGGCCCGCGTCGACGACGGCCTCGCCCGAGCGCGGGCGGCTGATGACCGTGGCGAGAATCGACAGCGCGGGCTCGAACTCCGCGCCGAGCGCGCGCCGGTACGAGGTGTCCATGAACACGAACGAGCCCGGCTGAACCTCGGTGATCCCCGGGCAGCGCTGCGCGATGGCTGCCGTGCCGGTGCCCGCGGTGGTGACGATCGAGATGGCGTGGCCCGCCGCGCGCAACGCCTGAGCGCTGCCGGCGAGGAGCGCGAGCGCCTCGCGACAGCGCGGCTCGCGCTCGCTCGCGTCGAGCTGCTGCAGGTGACCCTCGTAGCCCTGCACCCCGACGAGGCGCAGCGCCGGAGAGGCCGCGATGTGAGCGGCCAGCGCCAGCGCCGCGTCTCCCGGCTGCACGCCGCAGCGGCGCTGCCCCACGTCGAGATCGAGCAACACCTCGGCGACGAGCCCGGCCTCTGCGAGCGCGTTCTGCAGCGCAGCGGCGCCCTCGAGGCTGTCGACCACCAGCCGCACGCGCGGCTGCCGCCCGAGCAAACGGACGAGGCGCTCGAGCTTGGGCGCGCCCGCGAGCTCGGTGGTGATCAGGATGTCCTCGATGCCCGCCGCGGCCATCACCTCTGCCTCGCTCAGCTTCGCGACGCACACGCCCGCGGCTCCAGCAGCGAGCAGTCGCCGCGCAAACTCGGGGCTCTTCACCGTCTTCAGGTGCGGTCTGACGCCGATGGCGGTGCCGCGGAAGCGACCGAGCATGCGCTCGATGTTGCGATCGGCCGCTGGCAGGTCGACGAGCATCGCCGGCGTGTCGAGGCGCTCGAGCTCGCTCACGCTCGTGCGGTCGCCAGCCATGGCGCGAACGATAAGCCACCAGCCGACGGCCCGCAACGCGGCGGCCGCTCGAGCTCAGAGCGCCGCGTCGGTCGCGCCTGCGTCGACGGCGCCCGTCGCGCCGCCAGCGTCGCTCGGCGAGCCTTCACCACCGACCGCGGTCGCTTCCAGGCTGCCGGGCGCCGCCGAGCGCGCGCCATCCGCCGAGCCCTGGTCGGGCGCCTCGCCCTGCGAGCCAGCCGCCTCCGCCGCGGCCGTTGCCCGAGAGGGCAACGCGCTCCCGCC
>Ga0247763_1001302_pt1 | contig 14359 bp, 7 predicted proteins | sample UWRJL141409B4_FD_179926 | JGI IMG/M metagenome (GOLD analysis project Ga0247763, IMG submission 179926) | Plant litter microbial communities from Arlington Agricultural Research Station in Wisconsin, United States - UWRJ-L141-409B-4 | ecosystem: Environmental > Terrestrial > Plant litter >...
GTCGTCACCATCCGGAGACTCGGTAAAGTTCTCGCTGATGATGGCCTGGTCTGCAAAGTCTGGGTGCGTATCATCGACGCCGGTGTCGAGCACCGCGACGGTGATCCCGTTACCTTCGTAACCGAGGTCCCACGCATGGGGCGCGCCGATTTGCGCGACGCTGCGGTCGAGCACGGGCTGCAGCAAGCCGTCTAGCCAGATCTTCTCGATCGGCTCGCTCGCGAGGGCGCGCGCGGTCGCCGGCGCAGCGCTGGAAATGACCGTGCTCCAGACGTCGTGCACGCGAGCTTTGGGGGAGCTGATCGCCATGCCGTTCACGCTGACCAGGTTCCGATCGACGACCGCGCCGGCGACCGCGCGGGGGCGGGCCGCGGCGAGCGGTCCGGCATTCTTGGGGTACGTGACGATGAAGGGCAACGAGCTGCGGTTCGCGTCATCGTAGCGGTTCTCGATGAGCAAGCTGACGTCGAAGAGCTGGCGGTCGACCTTGCCTGCGGCGATGAGGCGCGCCGCGTCGTTCGGAACGACAAAGAGGTGCGGGGTCTTGCCGCGACCGACCGTGAAACGGTCGATCGAGAACCTGACCTTCTCGCGTCCGGCGGCGGGCTGGATGCTGACGGATTCGAAGTCGTGTCCAGAGACCACCACGCGATCCCCCGTGATCAATGTGACGGACCTTCGTAGGTGCTGTGCCGTTGCGCCTTGCTGCGTTGCAGCGCCTTGCTGCGCGAGCAGCGGTTGCGGGGCGGCAAGCAGCAGGGCGACGGTCGCGACTGCGCTCGACACGGGGACGACGGAGCGGTGGAACAGACGTCGCGCGGTCGACCCTGCAGGCGTAGGACCGCAGTTTGATACATTGATATGCATTTACCTCTCCTTGATATTGTCGATAGCCGCGCGCGTGCAGCAGACGAGAGTCGGGTGCTCGCTTCGAGCGAACGATGGCGACCGGCTCGATGCCGATCCGGGCCCGTCTCCAGTATTCATTACCCGCAGCGCTTCTCCGTAGAGAACCGATCACGCTGGTCGGGTTCACTCGCGTCGGTGGTTCAGCGTGCGCCGTGGCCTTGGGCTTGTCTTGGACATTCTTGTGCCAAGTCGTCATGCCAATTTCGCCCGAGCTGAACGCCACGGCATTCGCTCATGAGCCTGCTCCGCAACATCCCTCGCGTATGTCAGAGGGGCGCAAACTGCGCGTTGGCAGTGTGCTCGGCCTCATCCGTTGCTGGTGACGATCACATTGACGTTCCCCCGATACGAAGAACGACGACGGACAGCAAAAGCCAACTCAACCGTCGTGCAGCGCAACCAACCCGTTACGCGGGGCGTCGGGAATAGAGCGGCTCGAGCGAGGCTGAGCTCGCCGATTGAGCTCATCCGCCGGGGCCGGCCTCACGCCGTGCGTTGCCATGCGGCGTATGGGGGCCCGATCGGCGCTGCGACACGCGCGCCTCGCGACAGAGACCTCAGGAAACCGTCGACTCGCGCCCCGGGGGCGAGCTGCGGCGCGCCTTGCGCGTGTACTCGAGGTCGTGGACCACGGCGCCCAGGGCCTGGGCCGGCACGCGCAGCCGAAACGTACAGCCGTTGCCGGTCTCGCTGTCGACGCTGATCGTGCCGCCGAGCGCCTGCACGTCGCGTTGCACCGCCTCGAGGCCCACGCCCCTCCCCGAGGTGCTCGTGACTTCGCTGCGGGTCGACAGGTTTGGGGCAAACAGGGCCGCCACGAGGTCGTCCCGCGTCTCGCTCCGAAGCCCGCGCTGTGCACACACCGCGCGCACGCCCTGCCAGTCGATGCCGCGCCCGTCGTCGCTGATGTCGAGGAGCAGGTCGCCGGCGTCGAGGCGCGCCCAGAGTCGCAGGTTGTTCTGGGGCGGCTTGCCCAGCCCGCGGCGCTCAGCCGACGTCTCGAAGCCATGATCGACGGCGTTGCGCACGACGTGCACGAGCACTGACCAAAGGGCGCGCCCCTTCTCGGGGTCGGCGAAGATCGCGCCGTCGGAGACGACCACGGCCGCCTCGGCTTTCCCGAAGCGGTCGGCGATGAGCCGGGCGTGCTCTCCGAGACGTTCGAGGGGCCGTTGCAACGGCTCCAGCAAGAAGCGCTCGATGGCCACGGAGACCTCGGCCGCCGGAGCGCCCGCGCGTACGCCGCGCAGCACCCGCTCGAGATCGGCGCGTGACACCTCGACCACCTCCCCTCGTTGCGTGCCGAGGAGCATGTTCAGTGTGCGAAGGAGAGCTTGCCAGCGTTCGCGGACCGGCGTCACGGCATCTTCGGTCGGGACTTCGGCGGCGAGAGCGTCCTCGGCGGAGTGGCAGCGCTCGGCGAGGAGCGTGAGGCCCATCATCGCGGCGTTACCCTTGAGCGTGTGCAGGGCACGCTTATGAAGGGCAAGGTCCGCGCCGACGCTCAGCTCCCCGAGCAGCTCGTCGCCTTCGGCGAAGAAGCTGATCAAGCCGGAGCGATCGCGGCCGAGCCGCTGACAGAGCGCGAGCTGCTCCTTCTGCTCCGCTTCCTCCCGCGCATGACGGAGCTCCTCGGTCACGTCGTCGAAGACGACCAGCATCCCCGTCAGGCGATCGTCGGCCTTGATCGGAGAGTAGCTGACCCGATACTCGCGGTCGTCGCGGTTGAGGCGAGCCGGCAGTTGATCCAGAGCCAGGTCCAGCAACAGGAAGCCGTCCACGATGTTCTGAAAGGCGATGGCGAAGGTGTCACCGAACTTTGGGTTGAGCGGGGCAATGTGGTCGACAAACGGCTTTCCGGCGGGCAGTTCGCCAAACCAGCGCTCGGCGATGGCGGAGTGCTCGGCAGTCATGCGGCCTTCGAGATCGATGCTGATCAGCCCTTGCGTCACGTTGTCGAGCACGCGGCGCATGTCTGCGTTGCGGCCGACGAGCTCCGCAGTGCGCTCGCGCACCTTCTGCTCGAGTGTATCATTGGCCTCCGCGAGCCTGCGCGTTGCCGCTTGCACTTGCCCGTACAGCTTCGCGTTCTCGATGGCCACCGCAGCGTGGGCGCCCAGAAACTGTAGCCGTTCGACACGAGCGGGGGTGAAGGCGCCGACCACGGCGGCGTTCTCCAGGTACAAGATCGCCGCGAGCTCGCCCTGGTGGAGCAGCGGCATACACAAGAGCGAGCACGTCCCGCGTGCTTTGAGCCGTTCGTCGCGCGCGAACTGCTGCGCCCTGGAAGCGTCGTCGAGCACTACGGCTTCCTTGCTGCGCGCCACGAACTGCACGACCGCTGCCGAGAGGCGAGAGGTCGAATCGATCGCCTCGCGGAGTCCGAGCTCTACCCGATCGGGGTCGACGCTCAGGGCGGCTGTCAGCTCGAGTTCTGCGCCGTCGCGAAGAATCAAGAACCCTCGTTGCGCTCCCGCGTTCTCGACCAGGATCCGGAGCAGTCGCTGTATCAAGCGCTCGAGGACGAGCTCGCTGGCGATGGCCTGGCTGGCCCGCATCGCGCTCATCAGGTCCAGGCCGACGTCCATGCCCAGTTCTGTCGCGTTCCGGGGGTGTGTGCCGGTGCGCGGAGTGCTTTGCCCTACCTCGCGCACAGGCGACGCCAGATCGATTTCGGTGTATTGCTGCGACATGAACGCGGCCTTTCCGGCCGCACCCCAGCGTTCGTAGTGATAGCGCGCCTCCGTCAGGTAGGTGCGCGCCACCTTGCGCCGGCCGGCGGCGTGGTGAAAGCGGCCGCACAGCTCGTTGCACAGCGCCGTCAAGGGCAGGCTTCCGTGCAGGGTCGCCTGGGCGATGGCGTCTTCATAGAGCTGCATGGCTTGCTCGACCTGCCCCTCGAGGGCCGCGAACTCGGCTTGCAACAGCCGATGTCGAAAGCTGAAAGTCTCGGGGCAAGAAGCCTCCCAGCTCGCGTGCGCGGCGATGTCATCCGCCAGCCGTTTGACGAGAGCGGCCCGCGCGGCCCCCTCCGCGGTCCGCGCGAGCTCGCTGAGTGCCAGCGCGCGGTACAACTTGTGCTCCGCGTTGTAGAAGAACCCGGGCGCTGGCTGGAACCTCTCGCAAGCGTCCAGCGCCTCTAGCGGCTTGCCGGCGAGGTAGCGCAGCATGGCCTTGCCGACTCCAAACTGCGTCGTGGTCGGACTGGGCGCCGAGGTTTCGACCTTTCCCTCTGCGAACGTATCGCTGTCCATGCTACCGAAGCTCGAGGTCTCACCCATCAGAGACGCGATCGTCTGCTGGAGGACCGTCACGCATCCCAGAGGGATGACGGCGTTGTTGGCCGCGAGCGCGCGCATGTAGCCTGGCAGGTCCGCGGCGAGCAGCGCGAGCGGTTCGCCGGCGTACAGGCGATGGGCGCTGCAAAAGCTGACGCACGACCCAAAATACCGCTGGTCACCCGCGTCGAATGCAACGAGAGCGCCCGTGCGGAGGTGTTCGACGCTCTCCGCGAGCGGCCGCCGCCAGGGCGAGTGGAACGCCCCGAAGACGAAGTGCACGGAAGCGCGGGTGGCCTTGTACTCGGGCCGCTCGCTCAACCGCATGCTGAGCAGCCCGAAGCGGTAGGATGATTCGTAATCTCCCGTGACGAAGGTGTTCACGACACCGTATTGCGCATAAGTGTACGGAGAGACCGGTGCCGTGCCGTGCTCGAGGGGCAGCTGCACTGCCTCGAGCGCCATCAGCGTTCCGAGTTGGGGGTTCGCCTGGAACGACGCCGGAATGGCATCTGCAAAAGTGCCAGCCAGCGCCAACTTCTCCGGGGCGGTCATGCGGGGAAGATGCTCCAGGGACTCGATGCTGCGCCCCGCCAGGGCCCGCTGGACTGCGCGGAACTCCGCACCGATGGCCTGACCGAGCGCCGCCTTGTCGGTGGGATCCGGCATGCTCACCCCGAACATGCGTAGGGCCTCGATGCCGGTCTGAGTTGCCTCCGCCAGGCGACCTTGATACATGAGGAGCAGAATCTGCAGATTCCACGCAGGAATTCGCTCGAGCAGTGTCCTGCCGTGCGACTTCACCGCCTCGATCGAGGCGAACGCCTTGGGCTCGTCGCTCGCGACATACGCACACTCTGCGCGGATCAGGTGCACGGCGTGCGCGGTGTCGTGGTCCTCTGCGAACGGATCGGCCCCGAGCAGCTCCAATGCAAGGTCGGCGAATTCACACGCGGTGGCTGGGGCCCCGGCCGCCCGAGCGCGCGCTGCGGCACGCAAGTCGAGCTTGGCAAGCTGCCTCTTCTCGGCGGCGTCGGTGATGTGCTGGCGTCCGAGGTTGAGCGCCCCGGCCACTTCGAAGACAGCGTCATCCCCAACGCCGTCGGGCCCCGCAAGGCATAGCAACTGTCGTCCGATGCGTAGATGGACCGGCCCCCGCTCCGCCTCCGGGATGAGGGCATAAGCGGCCTGCTGCACGCGATCGTGCGTGAAGCGGTAGGCTGCACCTATGGTATCCCCCGCCTCGAGATGACGAGAGGCAAAGCGGTAGCCCTTGTCGAGCGGGACCACAAAGCCCTCATTGGCTGCCTGCCACAAGCCGTGGGCCACTACGTTGCCCGCTACGCCCGACACGCTGGCGACATACTGCGAGTCAAAGCGGTAGCCGACACAGGCCGCGAATTTCAGCGCGTTGCGCGCACCCGCATCGAGCCGGTGAAGCTTCGCGAGTACCAGATCGACCACGTTGGACGTTGCGCTGGCGGCCTCGATGGCCTCGAGCTGCCACGTCCAGGCACAGCGCGCGGGATCAAACGAGAGCAGACCATCCCGCTTGGCCGCATCGAGAAACTGGCCGATGAAAAATGGGTTACCGGACGTCTTTTGCAGCACTAGCCCGGCGAGCGGCTCGATGGCTTCGATGCGGTGAACAAAGGTGTCGCGCAAGAGTGCCTCGACGTCGGTCTGGGCGAGCGGTTCGAGCTCGATGCGTTCGATCGGGAGCAGCGCCGAGAGCGCCTCGATACAGTGCGTGAGCGGGTGCAGCGCGTTTACTTCGTTATCGCGATAACTGCCGATCCCGAGCAGGTGCGTCTGTTCCGGGTTGGCATACAATACGTGGATCAGCCGTAGGGACGCGGCGTCCGCCCACTGCAGGTCGTCGAGGAATAGGACGAGCGGGCGATCGGCTCCTGCGCACGCGCCCATGAAGCGCTGAAACAGGCGTTCGAAGCGGTTCTGGGCTTCGTTGGGTCCGAGCACCGCGACGGGGGGCCGCGGACCCACGACGAGCTCGAGCTCCGGGATCACGTCGGTCAAAAGCCGCCCGTTGTCGCCGAGCGCTTCGAGCACGCGCGCTCTCCACGCATCGAGCTGCACCTTGGGGCTCGCGAGCTCGGCGCGAACGAGCTCTCTGCACGCGGCGGCCACGGCAGCGTAGGGGACGCTGCGATTGAACTGATCGAACTTCCCGAAGACGAGGTTGCCGCCGAAGGTCACCTCCTTGTAGAGTTCATGCACGAGCGCGGACTTGCCGATGCCCGAGCTGCCGCGGAGCAGGACGAGCTCCCTGGCGCCGCCCTTCGCCCGCGCGAGCGCGCCCTGCAACTGCGCGCGCGGACCTTCACGACCATACAGTTTCTGGGGGATGCACAGCTCGCTCGAATGGTCTTGCTCACCGAGCCGGAAGGGCTCCAGGGACTGGCCCCGATCGAGCAGTTGCTCGCAGTGCTCCAGGTCGAAGGCGAGCCCAGCCGCGGTCTGATAGCGCGCCTCGGCCACCTTTTCGAGCAGCCGCATCACGATCTGGGACACGATGGCTGGCACGTCGGCTGGAGTGCGCGGAGAGCGCGCGATGTGGCAGTGGACGAGCTCGAGCGGATCTGTCGTATCGAAAGGCAAAGTCCCCGTGAGCAGCTGATACAAAGTCACGCCCAGCGAGTACAGGTCGCTGCGGCGGTCGACCGCGCGGTTCATGCGTCCCGTCTGTTCCGGCGACATGTACGCGAGGGTCCCCTCGAGCGAGTCCAGGCTCTGTGGGCGTTGCTCCTCCTGGCTGATCGTCGTGGCGATCCCGAAGTCGATGAGCACCACCCGCTCTTCGCCTTCGTCGCAGAAGAAATGCTGTGGTTTGACGTCCTTGTGCAAGATGCCGCGGGCGTGGATCGTGGCCACGGTCTCGGCAGCCAGCCGTGCGAGCCGCAGAAATCGCCGCAGATCCACGCCTGCCGCGATCAGTTGGTCGAAAGAACGGACACCCACATCCTCGAGGACCAGCCCGATCTCGTTGTCGAAACGCACGAGGTCGAGCGCCTGGGCCACCGGCGCGCTCGCGAGCTCCGTCAGGAGCGCGTGCTCGTGGCGGATCATGGCCACGTCGGCCGCCGACGGGTATTCGCTGCGCGGTACCTTGAGGACAACCCGCTTGCCGTCTTGTCGCCGATAACCCCGGCGAATTCGTGTCGAATCCGTCGCCAGAATCTTGTCATCGTCCAGCGCGTAGCGGACCCGCACGTCATCCATGCCGTCGAAAACGTCGAAGGGGCCGCATGCTTTAAGGAGTCGAGGTCGGGTCTCGAGCCGGCGAGGAGTCGGGCCTGCGGTCTGCGCCTTTTTGGTGCACGTCTACTCGACTGCAGGCGCCTGGCTCGGGTCGCTGAACGCGGCGCGCGCCCCGAGCACCTCGGCCCGGTGTCTCTGGGCCCAGTCCGCGAGCGCGCTGACCGGAAGCAATAGCGACCGCCCGAGAGCGTTCAGCGCGTATTCCACCTGAGGCGGCTTCGTCGGATATACGGTCCGCGTCACCAGCCCATCGCGCTCGAGGCCGCGCAGCGTGCTGGTGAGCACGCGCTGAGAGATGCCGTCTAGCGCTCGTCGCAGGTCGTTGAAGCGCGCTGGCTTCTCGCCCAGCAGGACCACGACGAGCACGCTCCATTTGTCGCCCACCCGCGTCAGCACCTCGCGCGTGGCGAGGCACTCCGCGTCAAAGCCCCCAGTGAGTTTTCCGTTACCAAGTGACTTCAAAGTGCCTCCTTCTCGCCGCGAGCCTGCGTTGCATAGTTCCTTGTAGCGAACGAGTCGCTCCGCACCCACGCAAAGCGTGCCGATAGGGTGCGCCGCAACGACCCGCTCGCGCCTGACGAGCACAAAATCTGGTCGAGAACGGAGACCTCCATGCAGTTCAATCGTGCCGGGGCGCTGACCCTGGCCCTCGCCACCCTGGCCGCCTGCGGCTCCGGCTCGGACGGCCCCACGGGCCCCGACGCCATTGCTCCCGCCGCCACCGAGCCCGCCGCCGCCTGGCGCAGTGAGACACCTCTGCCCGTGGCCATGGCGGAGGTCGGAGTCACCGCGCTGGGCGACGTGCTGTACGTCGTCGGGGGCACCGAACAACCCGCCGGGCGAGACCCCATCAGGGACTCGAGCCTCGCACTGGCCTACGATATGGCGAGCGGCGACTGGCGCGAGCTTTCGCCGCTGCCCCGGGGCGCGAGCCACGTCGGGCTGACCGCACTCGATGGCAAGCTGTACGCGCTGGGCGGCTTTACGAACATCGTCCACATGGACCCGCAGGCGTCTGCGTGGGTCTACGACCCTGCGACTGATGCATGGGCGCCCCTGCCCGACCTCTCGAGCCCGCGCGGCTCGGTCGGTGCGGCCGCCGTGGGCGGCAAGGTGCACGTCCTTGGCGGGCGACAGGCTGACGAGATCCTGCCGGTGCCCACGCCACCGGGCACTCCTGAGCTGTTCGAAACGCGCGGGACGGTGACCCTGCACCAGGTCTTCGATCCCGAGAGCGGTCAGTGGTCCGATGCGGCGCCGCTGCCGGGCCCGGGCCGGGATCACATGGGCATCGCCGTGCTGGGTGAGCGCATCCACGTTTTTGGAGGCCGCGTCGCGAGCACCGACGACAACCTGACTCGCCACGACGTCTACGACCCCGCCACGGACACCTGGTCGAGCGCGGCGCCACTGCCGGAGCCGCGCTCGGCGGGCGCAGCGACGGTGATCGGGAGGAGGATCCTCTACGCCGGCGGCGAGTGCATGCCAGGCGGCGAAGGGTCTACGCCGAATGCCTACGACACCGTCACCTCCTACGATGCCGAGCTCGACCGCTGGACGGCGGGGCTGCCCCTGCCTTCGGCCCGGCACGGCTTCGGTGGTGCTACCCTCGGGGAGCGCGCTTACTTCGCGGCGGGCGCGCCCGTCTGCGGCGGTGGCGCGATGGCGGATCTGACGAGCGTGTCTGCCGATGCCCACGAGGACGAGTCTGCAACGACGGGGCAATAGGATAAGGCGGCTGCGTCGTTCAACCTGCCGCTCATATGCGGGCGGCGCTCACTCCTTCGGAGCCGGCGTTCTGGGGGCCACCTGCGCGGCACCGCGACGTGATAAGCTAGCATTCTCCCGCCGCTTGACCGCCCAACCCCACCCCCGCATCGACCGAGGCGACCTCTTCTGGATCCTGCCCGACGAGCGCGACCAGCTCGTACAGCACCCGCACCCGCACGTGATCGTGCAAGACGACGTGTTCAATCACTCGCGCATCACGACGCTGGTGGTGTGCGCGCTGACGACGAACCTCGCCCGCGCGAGCGAGCCCGGCAATGTGTTGCTCGATGTGGGGGAGGGCAGCCTGCCGCGGCAGAGCGTGGTGGTGGTCTCGCAGATCGCGTCGATCGAGAGGGGGCGGCTCGGGGCTCGCATCGGCGCGCTGTCAGCTGCGCGCGTGGAGCAGATCTTGGCGGGGCTGCGGTTTCAGCAAGCGTCGTTCTTTCGCTGAGCGCTCGGGCTCGCTCGGGTCGAGCCGCGAGGCTCGCTGTTCGAGGCGAGCGCTGGCGTTCAGTTCAGGATCACCCGCTCACCCGTGAGCGTGACCATGACGAACGGCGGCAGCGGCGCGATGCCGCATTCCTCGGCGATCTCGCGCCGGCACTCGGCGTTGGCGTCTTCCAGGGAGCATCCGCTCTGGATGCAGCGCTCTTCATCGGTGGTGTCTTCGACCTCGTAGGCGTAACAGAATTCGATGAGCGAACAGCCGTATTGGGGGTGCGGCGGCAGTGGCTCGGGCTGAGACGTTTCTGGCTCGGGGTCAGACGGCTCGGGTTCCGGTTCCGGCGGGTTGGGGCTCGTTTCGGACTGCCCCCCATCGGGCGTGTCGCCCGGCGCCGCGCTGGAGGTGTCGCCACCGCCCGCGCCGAGGTCTGGATCGATCGGAGCCGGCGGCGCGGCGGCGTCGCCGATGGCATCATCGGGCGGAGCGCCGGACCCGCCCGAGTTGGCGGGCGGTTCGAGCGTCGCGATCTCGGCGCTGGCGTCGGACCGTTCGAACCGATAGTCGTCGACGTTGACGACCAGCTGGCACGCCACCCCCGTCAGCAAGAGACAGACGGCCGGTTTGATCCCCATAGTCACGATGAGTCGCACCGCTGATTTGGGGTCGCTATAGCCCGAACGCCAGGGGCGTTGAACCTGAATTGCCAGCAGGATGTGTGCCAACCGCAGGTTTCGGGGCTGAGCCGGGAGGCGATGGGCCGGCAGGGTGTTTGACGATGGTTGCCCCGGGGCTAGAGGGGATCGCCGCATCGAGCGAGCGCTCAATCGACGCAGGCGGCGCGCAATCCCGTGCCGATGCCTGCAAACCGCAGGACGAGCTTTGCTGGTGCGCGGTTGCCGTTGGTGACGGCGGCGATAGAACACCCGGTCGTCGGATCGGCCCAGGCGACGGTGCTGAAGTTGCCGGCGTGACCGAAGCAGGCGCTGGTGCGCCACCAAGCATAGGAGTGGGGCCAGGGCCACCCGAGCGCGAACCCGCGCCCGAGCACCATCGGGATGCGCACGGTGCGGTCGGTTCCGCTCGTCTGCCGCGTGACGTACTGCGCGAGCAGGGGCGCGGCGAGCAGCGGTGCGCCGTTCTTCGTCGGCGTGCCGTCGAGCAGCCAGGCGTAGAAGCGCGCGAGCGCCCGCGCGGTTCCGACGGTGCCGGCGCCGGGCAGCACCGCGCTCAGGTATTCGATCGAGTTCTGCGCCTCCTCGAAGCCGACCAGCACCTGGCCGCCCAGCATCGGAGGCTTCTCATCTACCCAGTACGAGCGCGCGAGCGACGAGACCTCGCTGGCGGGAACACCGAGGCGCAGGCCGTCGAGGTCTGCCGGCTCGAGCACGTCTTCTCGCAGGAAGCGATCGATGGGCTTCTGCGTGATGCGACGCACGAGCTCGCCGAGGACCCAGCCGAAGCCCATCGGCTGGTACGCGAGCGTGCCGCGCGGGAAGCGGGGCTCTGCCGCGGCGATGCGGGACATGACGAGGTCCCAGTCGCCGAAGCAGCGCCAGTCGCCCTCGATCGCGAAGAGAGAGAGCCCCGATCGATGCAACAGGATGTCGCGCACCGTGATGTCGCCCTTGCCGGCGCGCGCGAACTCGGGCCAGTAGTGCGCCACGCGGCGCTCGATGTCGATGCTGCCACGCTGCTCGAGCACCGCGATCGCGATGCCGACGAGCGGCTTGCCGGCGCTGAACACGCATGAGGCCTGGTCGGGAGAGAACGCGCGGCGCGGCTCGCCTTCTTCGGCTCGGAACCCACGCGCGACTCCGACGGCCTCGTCGACGACGAGCCGCCCGCGGCGACGGACGACGAGCTGGCCACCGGGGAAGACACCTGTGGCTTGCTGTCGCCGGAACTTCTCGACGACCTTCGCAACGCGCGCGGGGTCCATGCCGGCTCCCGCGACATCCACTCGTTCGTTCATCCGGCGAGCAGTCTGCGCGGGCACGCCCGCCCGAGGCCATCGTCATTTTCCCGACAGCGTCGCCACGAGCTCGCGCCGGCCAGAGACACTGCACTTGCGGAACACTGCGGCGCACTGCGAGGCGACGGTGCGGATGCTGACGCCGCGCCGGTCGGCGATCTCGGCGTATGACGCACCCACGAGCAGCTCAGCGGCGACGTCGCACTCCGACGCCGTCAAGCGCTCGAACAGCTCGAGGCGGCGCTCGACGTTGCATCGCCGCGCCGGCCCAGCCAGGAGCAGCAGCTCTTCTCCTGGACGGCAGCCGAGCTTGCTGCGCACTCGGCGAGCGAACGTCGACACCGTTGACAGGGAGACGCCGAGATCGAGCGCGATCGCCTTGTCGGGTGCGCCCTCCACGAGGCGCCGGGCGACTTGCTGCTCGGCGGCGCTGAGCCGAGCGACGTGCCGCTGGCGCTGGTGCTCGCGCAGACGTGCCGCGACAGCCAGCTCGGCCGCGAGGTGCTCGAACGCACGGCGCTGCTTCGCTGTCGGTGCGGGCTCGCGACGGGCCCTCGGCAGGGTGAGGAACACACCGAACCCCGTGGCGTCTCCTGGCCACCCGCTCGTTCGTGGCTGACGCCCCATGTGCCCGACGATGGTGAACAGGTCGTTTGGGCCGCAGCGCTCGAGCCCGACCTCGAACTCCGAGAGCGCCGCGCGGGCCCGACGCCCCGAGCGCATCCAGTGCTCGAGCGAGCCTGCGCCGGTCTGGTAGATGCGCGCGAGCGAGCGCTGGTTGCTCGCGCCCCAGCGGAAGAGCGCGCGCCAGAAGGCGGGCGCCGTGTCGATGCCTGCGACGCTCCCGAGCCGGATCGTCGAGCCTCGATCGACACGATAGGAGTACGCGAACAGGCCGCGGCCTGCGTCGAACAGGCGGCGGCTCTCGTCGAAGAGCCCGTCGATCCAGGCCGACTCGTCGAGCTCGAGAGCGTGAATGGCGGCGCGCAGGTTGATCCAGGATGTCATCGAGACCTCTCCATCACGGCGTTTGGGCCATCACCGTCTGGCACGATACGCGAGAGGGAGTAGCCAATCGTGGCAAACGTCATGACAACGTCGCAGGCTCGATGTCTGGAGGAGGGCGCAACTCGCGCTTGGCACTCGAGCGCAGGCGGCCGCCGACCGCTCGGACCCTGGAGTTACTTCCAGGTGAGAGCATGAAGGCAGCTGCACGAGACGAGAGAAAAGCGAGCGGGTTGGGGCGCCCGCGCGCCAGAAAAGAAAAGCGCGCGGGTTGGGGCGCCCGCGCGCCAGAAAAGAAAAGCGCGCGGGTTGGGGCGCCCGCGCGCCGGAAAAGAAACCCCGGCTCGCGCCGATTGAGTCGACGATGGGATGTGTTACGGTCACGGACTTTTGGGGAACGGGGCCGCGCGCAGCGGCTCGTGCACATCGGGAGGCGGCATGGGGCTCGGCAGAAGGCGGATACTCGAGGCGTTGGCGTCGGTGGGGCTCGCGACGAGCCTGGGCACGCGCGATGCGTCGGCACAGGGGCGCTCGAGGCAGGCTGGCTCGAGGCAAGGCCGCTCGATCGAGATCGAGCGAGACGTGTGCATCATCGGGGGCGGCGCGGCGGGCACCTACGCGGCGCTCGGGCTGCGCGATCGTGGCCGCAGCGTCGTCGTGGTCGAGAAGTCCGAGCGGCTCGGGGGGCACTGCGAGACGTTTCGCGACCCCACGAGCGGCGCGGCCATCGACATCGGCGTCATCGTGTTCCCCGACAACGATCTGGTGCGGGGGTTCTTCGGGCGCTCCGGCGTTCCTCTGATCACGGCCGCGCTCGGCGGCACCACCAGCCAGTTCGTCGACTTTCGGACGGGCCGCGCCGTGGCAGCGTTCGAGCCGTCGCCGCTCGATGTCGGCACCGCGCTCGCGACCTACCTCCAGATCTTGGAGACGCGCTTCCCGTTCCTCGATCAGAACGGCTTTCAGCTGCCCGAGGCGGGCCCCGTGCTCGACGAGCTGCTCTTGCCGTTCGGAGAGTGGGTGAGCCTGTATGGGCTAGAGGCGCTCATTCCCACGTTCTACTTGTTCGAGCAGGGCTTTGGCCCGCTGCTGTCGGCGACCACGCTGTACGTGCTCAAGAACATGAGCCGGGCCGTGGTCGGTGCGCTGCTGACCAGCACGTTCCTGCTGGCTCCGTTCGGCGCCGCGGCCCTGTATGAGGCAGCCTCCGCCGAGCTCGGCGCCGACGTGCTGTATTCGAGCGAGGTGTGCGAGGTGCAGCGTGGTTCGGGCGTCTGCGTGCGCGTGCGCACGCCCGAGGGCGAACGCATCATCCGCGCGTCGAAGCTGGTGTTCACGGCGCCCCCGCTGGTCTCGAACCTGTCGGGCTACGATCTCGACTTCCGCGAGTTCGCGCTCTTCTCCCGCTTCCGCCGCCATCACTACTGGACGGCGGTGGCGCGCATCGACGGCATGCCGCCCGGCGTCTCCCTCGTGAACGCCTCGCCCGACGCGGCGTTCAACCTGGGGCCGCTGCCCGGCATCTACTCCATCGGGCCGAGCGCCGCCCCTGGCCTGTTCGACATCAAATACGGCAGCGACTTCTACCTGCCCGATCGCGTGGTGAAGCGCCGCATCCAGAGAGACGTCGAGCGCGTCGCCACCGAGAGCGCGAGCGGGCTCGACTTTAAGGGCTTCGCGATCTTCAAGAACCACAGCCCG
>Ga0247763_1001303_pt1 | contig 14355 bp, 10 predicted proteins | sample UWRJL141409B4_FD_179926 | JGI IMG/M metagenome (GOLD analysis project Ga0247763, IMG submission 179926) | Plant litter microbial communities from Arlington Agricultural Research Station in Wisconsin, United States - UWRJ-L141-409B-4 | ecosystem: Environmental > Terrestrial > Plant litter >...
CCCCCCCCGAAATACCCTTCGTTCCGGCAGCGCACGAGAAACAAAAGGTTTTGCAGTTTTAAAAATGGCGATGAGTATGTCTGAATACACCCCGCCTATTGCACCCCGACGGCTAACACGGGCCTAGATTTGGATCTGTCAAACGGTACGCAGCCGCACATGTTCCCTGGCAACGATTCCACACTAATCTCCATATCCTACAGCTGCGGTAATGAAGGATGAGCAGGGGCGGCCTTTCATCGTTGTCAGAGAGTCAGTCTTGATACCCCTCGTGTGCCCCTCCAACTGACCCCCTGTGCAGCCAAGGCAAAAAGAAACGCCAGTTTGGCAACGAAGCCGTCAAGTCGCACATCCTCGCCGCCCGCACTGTCGCGAACATTATCAAGACGTCATTAGGACCTCGTGGTCTCGACAAGATCCTCATCTCCCCTGATGGCGATATCACGGTAACAAACGATGGCGCGACTATTCTACAGCAGATGGAAATTACAAATCACGTTGCCAAGCTGTTAGTCGAGTTGTCTAAATCACAGGATGATGAGATTGGCGACGGTACCACGGGTGTTGTCGTTCTGGCTGGTGCCCTCCTGGAACAGGCCGCGGAGTTGATCGACAAGGGAATCCACCCGATCCGGATTGCGGATGGCTACGATCAGGCATGCGATATCGCCGTAGCCGAGCTCGACAAAATCTCAGATGTCATTGACTTCAGTCGGGAGGAGACAGAAAACCTTGTCAAGGTTGCCAGGACAAGTTTGGGGAGCAAGATCGTCTCCAAGGCACATGATCAGTTTGCCAATATCGCCGTGGACGCGGTGCTGTCCGTCGCAGACTTGGAGCGCAAGGATGTCGACTTTGAACTTATCAAGGTTGATGGCAAGGTTGGCGGTGCTCTGGAAGACAGTCTCCTTGTCAAGGGTGTCATTGTGGACAAGGACTTCTCCCACCCTCAGATGCCATCCGAGGTGCGAGATGCGAAGATCGCCATTCTGACCTGCGCATTTGAGCCGCCAAAGCCCAAGACAAAGCACCGACTTGATATCACTAGCGTGGAAGAGTTTAAGAAGCTGCAGAACTACGAGCGGGAGAAGTTTGTCGAGATGATTCAACAAATAAAGGATACTGGGGCGAACCTGGCCATTTGCCAGTGGGGGTTCGACGACGAGGCGAACCATCTCCTCCTCCAGAACAAACTGCCCGCAGTAAGATGGGTCGGCGGCCCCGAGATCGAGCTCATTGCCATCGCGACAAATGGACGTATAGTACCTCGGTTCGAAGATCTTAAGCCCGAGAAGCTGGGAAGAGCCGGTATTGTCCGAGAAATGACCTTCGGTACCACAAGGGAGAAGATGCTCGTGATTGAGGAGTGCGCCAATACCCGGGCTGTTACCGTCTTTGTCCGGGGCAGCAACAAGATGGTGAGTCATATATCATCGCTCTGCATTTCCAACAGTATCTAACCAGAGACTCAGATTATCGATGAGGCAAAGCGCTCCCTCCACGATGCCCTGTGTGTTGTGCGGAACCTCGTTCGTGACAACCGCGTTGTCTATGGTGGTGGCTCTGCCGAGATCGCCTGCAGCTTGGCTGTTGAGGATGCCGCCGTCAAGACACCCGGCCTGGAGCAATACGCGATGCGGGCCTTTGCAGAAGCTCTTGATGCCATCCCTATGGCCTTGGCAGAGAATAGCGGTCTGAACCCCATCGCAACATTGGCCGAAGTGAAGAGTCAGCAGGTCAAGACCCCATCTGGGCGTGGAAGGCTGGGCGTCGACTGCATGGGAAGGGGTTCTAATAACATGAAGGAGGCATTTGTGATTGACCCTCTTATTGGAAAGAAGCAGCAGCTCATGTTGGCGACACAACTGTGCAGGATGGTTCTCAAGGTTAATAATGTGATTGTGTCTGGGTCTGGCGAGGAGGATTTTTAGGCACAAGGGTTACGGTGATGAAATAGATCTCGGGTAATGAAAAGACCTGTGATAGACATGTAGCCCAAGCTCATGCCAGGGTAGGTGTTGTCATCCAAGAGCAGTGGATGATATTTCACCTAACATTGAGAAGAACTCGGCCTGCCTCGTTGTAACCATTTGCATGAAGCCCATACATACAACAACTCAGCCTATATATACAAGGCAACGAAGCACGTATTATTTCTTACCATTTCTCCCACACCAACGGCGGCAGCACTGTCCTCATGACAGACCAATGCCCCAGCGCACTCTGTTCATGCCACTTCTCCAACTTGGCGGTATCGTTCCTCGCCAAGATCCCTTCATCCCTCCCCACCGTGAAATCCTGGTGGTGGACCTCATGCTGTGGCATCAAGAACGCCTCCCGTGACGGGCTATTCAAGAGATCCCGCTTCGTCGGTTGCCGGAAGGCAATGGGCCGCTCGGCAAGCTTGGTACAAAAGATTACCATATTAGTAAAGTCGCTGCCGTGCTTGGCAACCTGCTCTTCGTCGCGGGGGTGTTCGCGAAAGATGCGACAAGAGGGGAAAACTTGGCGAATGGTCTGGACGACTACCATGGGTGGAGGGAGGGTGAAGTCGCCGGCGTAATTCTGTTTTGGCATTAGCAAGAGTGGATTGGGATTGGGGGGCGAGGCGAAAGGAGTTATTTTACAATGGCGATCACGCCCTCGGGCTTGAGGAGGGTGTGAAGGTTCTGAAGAAATTCGAGGGTGAAAAGGGGGATGGGCTCGGCACCGCCGGTGAAGACGTCGTGAATGATGTAATCGAAGAGACCTTGTCCTTGGCTGGCTAGCTCGTCGGTGTAGCTGACGGCGTCTTGGATGACCGCTGTGTGGTTTTTGGGAAGCTGGAAGTATTTGAGGGCGAACTCGTGAACCACAGGGTCGATCTCGACCACGGTGGTGTCGATCCCATGTGCCACGAGAGCCCCGGGAGTGGTGCCAACGCCCAATCCACTGTGTGCTATTAGCCTCTGGTGGTATCTCAGGAATAGATTATCAGATGGGATCAGCTCACATCACGAGCGCCTTCGCATCCTCATCGGCAATGCGCTTGGGAATCTTAACCAGGCGGACCGCCTCCAACATGGCGAACACGCCATATACAGGCTCGGCGACCTGGTTCCCTTTGAAATGCCCCTGACCGATATACTTGACCCACTCTCCGCCGAGAAGACTGTGGTCACACCTCATCAAGCGGAAGCCATCTTTCAATGATTCAACCACCGAAATATAGCCTGTCACGCTCTCTTTCCTGTCAAAAACCACCCAGCCCTCCGCCCCCAGCGTCCCGTTCAATCTCTGAAGCGCCCCTGCTGTGGGCACCCGTGTGTCCAACACGGCTGTGTGCAACAGAGCTGGCACAGCCCACAACAGCAACTTTGACGGGGCCAATAGGGCGTACGACGCCCCCAGAACCAATTCCAGTCCCACCCTGGTGTTCAATACTGTCCGCCCTGAGTATTCCTGCAACAGCCCCCACGACCAAGCCTCTACCCCCTTGAACACACCATACGACCCAATCCCAGGCGCCGCATCGGCCAGCCACGAGGGAAGGGCCGTCAGATCAGCCCCATCCAGATATGTCGCCACGCACGCAGCCGACAGCGCAACGATGGGAAACAAGGTCAACGTCTCTGTGACTACCGGACCCCACTTCGCCGAAAGCGCATCGCTGAACGGCGTCAGGAAGAATTGCGTCGCTGGGATGTACAGCGCAATGATGGGCAGTAGGTAAACGGGTTTAAATGGCAATGCGCGGCCGAGGAATAGGTTCGATGACCATCCCACAAAACAAGCGGCAGCGACCAGCTTAGCATGGTGGCGCGCCGAGGGGATTGCGCCGAAGACGGGCGACAGGGCGAGCTGCGATGCGTTGGAGGCAAGGGCCGCGAGGGCTAGCAGCGCAAGCGATGACAGGTACACCTTCGACTGGGAGGCGAGGAAACGGCTCCATGTCTCCTCTTTGGCCTTGGCGGCGAGGGCTTTGAGTTCTCTCTCGAAAGACTCGGGGGTGAAGGAGGAGTTGGGATCGATCTCAGGCACGGGTTTGGTGGCGGGGTTTGGCCTTTTGGAGGCCTTCGGGCCCTTGGAAGGTGCCATTGTTGGTCGGAGTGCCGAAGATGTGTGGGACACGAAGACGATTTCGGTTGAGGGCCGCGCTCACGGCATGTCGTCAACAGTCCAGCTGTTGGCGGTTTTCCGAGGGCCTCAAAGCTGTGGCGGTTGCAATCTGGTCTCACGGAAGCGTGCCATCGGCCCGCTGTTTCAAGAGCTGGGACCAGCTGCTCCAAGAGAGCGGATGAGTGGAGGGGTAGCTCGCGGACGTGCCACACCACCCTGGCCTTGCAATCCACCTCCTGAAGATTGTTAGTGTGGGACTTGATAGGTGTTGGATAGGGAATCTTTCTGCATTTAAACGGCTGGAGAGATTTTACCTAGGGGGCGTTGAGAAAATATTCAGGCCCCGGGCTAAAAGCTTGGTGCCTTAAATATTCACGTGGATGTCTTGAATTTCTCATCAAGCACTCGATGGCTGGGGAATGCCCTGACAGGCACACGGCTGCCAAGTTGTGAAGTACCGCCCGAACAATTTTTCAAGGGGATGGGTCTGTATGTACCAGTTACCCCTGTGCCTTGGCGGCTTGTCACCTTTGACAAGCGTCATCCACAAGAATTTCAGCGGACACCGTCACCACATTTCCGCCCACTCCTTCCGCGTGTGTTTTTTTTTCCTAGGTTCTCCCCGTATCTAGCCCCTTTGCGAGAGTCGCGAGCCGCCATGTCCTCCCCCGTCGAGATCTTGGCCGATCTGGTCAGCTACGTCGATTTTAACAAGAAGAGCTTTCTCGGTACGTCTTGGTCCGAGACCGCTGTATCGCCAAGCCAAATTCCCTGACGAGATGGGAATTATAGTATCTGCTGGTGCAATTGCGTTCAATCCCACCTTTTGGAAGTGAGATCCCTTTCTCCAGAGCCTGTCTCAGCACATGACTCGTGCCCCCGCCGCTACCAAGTAGCCGATAGCTAACTCGGACTGCAGCATCGTTGCCCGACGAGGTTCGCACGCCGCTGATTGGCTCCCGGTCCCGTTCCCATCTAGTGTCTAACAACGACCGATAGAATACCGCACCAAGTTCCTCACGCGCGCCTTTGGCGGCAACGCCCAGACTGCTTGCTATGCCCTCGCCGTGACCATCTTCTCGCTCGGCCTCCTGCGCGATTTCCTGTACGAGCGTGCACTCCGTGACCAGGCAACCCACCCTCTTCTCGTTGGTGATGTCCCTACCTACGCTGCCTATGCTCTCCTCGGTGCCGGCAACGTGTTTGTGATTACTTCGACATGGCGGCTGGGAATCACAGGCACCTTCCTAGGTGATTACTTTGGTATCCTGATGGACAGCATGGTGACGGGCTTCCCCTTCAATATCACCAGCGCGCCCATGTACTATGGCTCGACCATGAGCTTCCTCGGCACGGCCCTGCTCTACGGCAAGCCTGCGGGCATTGTACTCACTGTCTGGGTGCTTTTTGTCTACATCGTGGCCATCCAGTTCGAGAACCCCTTCACCTCAGGGATCTACGCCAGGCGGGAGCGCGAGAGGGCCAAGGGTGGCAAGAAGGAGCTCTGAGCTCGCCCAAGAGAAACCGATGCGACAGGACAGCTCAGGTATGACACGGCGGTTTGATGCTCGCCGCTGACATGTCAAGATTGACCGAGAACCAAGTGGCGGGCCGGCCATGCTGTCCTGGAGAGGGGATCTGACATCTTGGAGCTAGAGTCGATGAGAGCTCCCCCTCCACGACGGCTAGATGTTGTTGGTGGCGCAAGAGTACGCCCGGCAGGGACTATATTCTGGTAGGGACAGGTCTGTTGCCCTGGCCATCAACTGGCCCAGTATGTGTGGCAGATATGTTTCAAGTAGGGAATATAATGTGGCTTGGACATGTCTGACAGCTGATGGGTCTGAACTGAAGCGCTGCTGATTTGTTTAAGTGACGTCGTGAATGGGTGGAGCTCTTGGGATCAGAGTTAGATCAGACAGATCAGATCTTGCTCATTGTTTGTCAGTAGGTGATTAGGGTAGAAAGCTAATCAGCGTATTAGGTGTTTTTCTTTTTCGGCATCTCGTGCTTTGGTCGGTGAATCATCACCTCGGTCCTCGGTCGTTCCTCCCGATTAGCTTCGGCCACAAAGGCTACAACGCATGAATCATAGTGTCGACGCCACTGTGCTGGATTTCCTCGACGGCCGAGTTTTGTCGCCCCGATATTCCAAATCATGACTGTCGCAAGTTGGCTCCTCTTCTATGGTGCAACGACATCAACACCAGCGGCCGCAGAGACAGCGACAATGCCAGTGACAAGGACGGTGACGGATGACAATGGGCGCGGGTACAATTTGCGGCGATGACGACGGTGCGGTCGATGGCCTGCAACAAACAGCATTGACCGACGTTCGGCATGCTCTGAGTACTCCCCACTTTGGCTACGCTCCGATTCATTGTCTTTGGCGGCTGCTGCCCTTGCGTGGCGGTCGGCAGATGGGACAAAACAAAACGCTGGAAGATTTGGCGCCGAATGGTGGTGTTGGGAACCAATCATTGGAAGTCACGGAATGGGTGGTTGGTGATGCTGAATTGGGGACCACGGAATTGAAATGGTGGATGGGATGGCGAAAATGGACTGGCAACAATGGGCTGGCAAGGACCGGACGAGGGTGCGGAAGGACACCACTACGAGGGGCATGTTCATCGCGTTGGACATGCCCTAGATCAGGAAGGAGGGGACAACCACGCAAGGACTATATAAGAGGCTAGGTCGCAAGTCCCTTCAACAAATCCTCCGAGGATTTCATCTGCACAAACCGGCGGTGGTGTAGTTGGATAGGGGGTGAGTTGACTTACCGGTCACGACGAACGGCGGAGCACCACGGTTCGAATCACGACGGCGGCACTCGAGGGTTTTATGCGGTAACTGAGGAAGGTCCGGGGGGTTGGGGTTGGAGTAGGACCGGGGGTTAACTAAGAGGTGGGAACCGGGGGCCTCGTCGAGGGTTGAAGGAGGAAGAAAGAGATGTAGGGGATATCCGGGGCACCTGAAGGCGAAATCGGGGGAATCTTAGAGGCAAAGGCTGGGGGTAGGGTCGACAGGGTACTATCACCGAACGAGCGACCGAAGCAAAAATCCACCGGGGTTTTTCGTAACCACCAACCTCCAACGGGGCTTGGTGGTGAGCTTTTTGTAGTTTTATTTACCTAGATTACTATCTTCTCTTAAATATAAAAGTTACATTAATATACTTGTAATAGTATTATACTAATATTTTTGGGAGCATTTCCTAACTATAGTATGTGGATTAAAGATTAGTCCACGGGGAAGGTCTGTCCTTATATGATAATTGATGATGACGAGAGAGTTGAAGAACGGGCTTGGCCTAAGTACTACGCTTGCAGGAAGGCAGAAAGACTTGAGATTAAGAAGTAGCTAAGGATAAGAAGGATAAGGATCTAATGGAGAGAGCTAATGGATTTAATGATACTAGATATTAATTAACCTTTAATAATAAGATATAATAAATGATATAATAGCTAAGGGGTCCTGCTTTTGCTTTTAATTAAGATTACGACAGAGCATGAAATTAATAGTAAATACACTATAGTTGTCACGGCACCAAAGGACGCAATGCGTAAACACCACAAAAAGTGGAACGTTATGCAATCAGGGCACTGCACCGTAGTTTTTCTACATCTAGCTGCATAGCCACAGGTAGGCAGCATCACGGTACCGTGACAATAGTAGTAACACGCTTATAAGCAGCGCCCTTATTTATATTACCAAAATAATATTAAAGTAGCAAGATGGGTAATTGGGTTAACATAGTGTAAGAAAGCGCTGTAGTTGAAGGAAAGAAAACATAGTATATCGTTTGTAGATAACTTTATTTGCCTTAACCAAAAGTAACTTTCCTGTAATTTATATGTTTGGCATTACTGCTCGGCCGTTGTGATTAACTTCCCGTCTAGCAATGGCATGGCACTAAACCAGGAGGCGCGGTTGCTGGGCAGATTGTGGGAATCTGTATTCCGAGCTTACGTCCGCTTGCGAATGGTGGTTTCCTTTCCGTGTCCCTTGGGTACCGACCGGCTGAGAAATGGATTTGATCACCCGAGAAATCAGAGAGCCCTCTCTTGCCAACCCCGACTGTCTTCGTCCAGTACAGGAAGCAGCCTGCCACAACCGCCAGCCAAGCGCAACAACAAGCGCAATAAGGCTAGTCACGATAACATGCCCCTCGCCTTCCTGATACACTTAAGGTGTGGATATGTGGCAGTCCAAACCCAGCCTGGCAAAGACAAGCAAGACACACCCTCGCTATTGACGCCAGTTAATTATCTCCCATCCCGCAGAGCTTCCCTTCGCTCCCAGCAAACCAAACAGCAAAGCCCGCACCGCCATCGCCAGTCCCGATCCCCAGTCATCCAGGCATTTTGGACATATCCTAATCTCTCCTATCAGACTGGTGCCCCTACTCTACCGGTAACATGGAGCGTTCGTTGAAGAGAAGATCGCAAGCTCCCAGAAAATCTGGATATTCTCTAGGCAGAGATAGTGTCGCTGATGCCAGGTATGTACCGCCTATTCTCTCAGAGATTTAATCCTGGGTTGTTAATATCAAGGCAGGCATAGCACACCTCGATCAGACGCAACACCTAGTCAGGGGGCAGGCGAAATCGACATTACGGCCCTCGAGAATGACTGGATTGCCAAATCCAAGAAAAGGCAGAAGGAGAGCACGACACAGTTGCCCTTTCGGCCGGCCTTTGGCAGCCAAGGCAACAATGTCAACTTGTTGGCAAACTACTTTGTCCTCGCCGTGGAGGACAAGGCGCTTTGGAAGTACACTCTAAAGATCACTCCAACCGACTGTGTCCCTGCAGAGAAGGACAAGAGACAAGCAAAAGGGAACCATCTTAAACAACTTGTCCGAACGGCCCTCGAAGCCCTCTCGTGCCCAGGGCCGATGGCGACTGAATACAAGCGGCAGGTGGTTACAGTGGAAAAGCTCAAGCTGCCAAAAGATGGCGTCATTCGAGTTTCCGATCCTGCTGGAGGGGAGAAGGAAAGGATGTGGGATGTCAATTTCCACACTGCTAGCGGGGGACCTGAATCCATCAACGTCGATGGGCTCCTCAGATGGCTCAAAGATACGAGAAATCCTGGCAGCAAGAGTGTGTTTTCTGCGCACCAGACCGAGATTGGCGCCCTCAATGTGATCCTTGGTCACATGGCTCGGACTGGCCCCGAAGTTCCCTGCATCGGGTCCACGTTTTTCGACGTCAACGACAAGATGATCTCCCCCACGGATCGCCACATCGAGATTCTCCGAGGCTATATGCAGAGTGTTCGCCCGGCAACTGGGCGGCTGCTCCTCAACTCCCAGGTGACGGCCTCAAGATTCCTTGTTTCCGGCCCTTTGTATACCCTGTTCGAGAAATGGGAGGTTGAGAAGATGAACGAGCATCAGTTGAAGGACATCGACCGGCTGCTGAGCGAAGTCCTGGTCCTGGTCTATGTCCCAGACTCGGACACGAAAAAGGCTCAATGGTTACCCGAAACGGCTCGAGGCTTGAGTGCGACTACGAGCAACCGACGCGGATTCCACACGCCAGACACAGCCCAAGTTGGTCTAGAACGGCTCGATAAAGCTAGTCCTGAACCTATTCTAGAAGGTCTCACTTGCGCTCAGTCTGTGACAGTAGCCGAATACTACAAAAAAAGTAAGTTCCCAATGAAAGCTTCCATCTCCCCGCCCAGAAAAAAGCTGACAGTGGCAAGAGTACAACAGGGAAATCAACAAGGAGATGCCCGTGATCGATGTGGGCAAGGATCCAAAGGTGGGAGAGGAAAGAGTCCCCATCTTCATTCCCGCCGAATACATCAAGCTCCCTCCTGGCCAATCTTATAAAAGGCTGCTGTCTATTGCGTCAGAGGAATTGATGAGATTTGCCGTCCAGCCACCCAAAGTCAACAAGGACTTCATCTGCGGCCCGGGCAGAGCTGTGTTGAATCTGGATAACAACACTCTGCTAACCAGCTTCGGTATCACTGTCGGCAATGGTCTGGTCCGCGTGCCAGGCCGCGAATTGCCCGAGCCAAAGCTGGTGTACAGAAATATAAACGGCGGAGAGAAGCAGCCGAAGCCCCAGAAACGAGAAAAAGGCACTTGGAATCTCACGGGCAAGAAAGTTGCCGTTCCGGGCAAAGAGGTTCGCCGTTGGACCTATATGCATTCACTCAGTGACCGCAGCAAAGTCCGAGCTGAGATTAATGCTTTGGTTAGTGCCATGAAGGACATGGGTATCAATATAAACGCCGCACCTACTGCCTCTTACTACAATCCCGAGTTCTCGAAGGACACTATCGCCGAGGTCTTCGGTGAGCTCGGCAAGAGGAAGCCGCGACTGCAACTGCTGCTGGTTGTGCTTCCGACTGACAACGCAAGAATTTATGACTGGGTCAAACAAAAAGGGGACATTGAGTCCGGAGTCCATACCGTTTGTCTTTTGCAGAACAAGTTTGTCCGCGCGGGGCCCGACTATTATGCCAATGTTGGCTTGAAGGTCAACCTGAAGTTTCGGGGCGTCAATCACCGGCTCGAGAGTCCCCATGAGCTGATTTCTGCCGGCAAGACCATGTTTGTGGGATACGGTGTCACGCATCCCACAAGCTTGGGAGCCACCTCCTCATCAGATGCCCCTAGCATTGCCGGCTTGGTTGCAAGCATGGACCCGGGGCTCTCACAGTGGCCGGCATGGACTTGGAGCATACCCTCAAAAGAAGAGATGGTTCAAAACGACCTACAGTCTATCTTCAAGGCGTGCTTGGAGCACTGGAAGACATGGGAAAGATTTCCGAAAAGCGGCCCTCGGTTGAGCACGCGTAATCGAAGAAGAGCCTTGCCAGACAATATCATCATCTACCGAGACGGTGTCTCACAGGGGCAATTTACCCAAGTTCTAGATAGGGAACTTCGGGAAATCCGAGCCGCGTGCAGGGAGGTTTCTTGGGGGGAAAAGCCGCGATTGACTATCATTGTCTCTGTGAAGCGCCACAGCACTCGCTTCTACCCCGAAAACCCAGACGATGAAAACTCAAACAACGATAGGGCAGGCAAGAAGAAGAGAGACGGCAACCCCAAGGCCGGAACCGTCGTCGACCGCGGTGTGACCAGCGTTCATTATTGGGATTTCTTCCTGCAGGCTCACAAAGCTACCCAGGGTAAGTGGCTACAAGCCTACCTAGGTACTCTCGGGAAATGCGCTGACAGAAACCAGGCACTGCTCGCCCGGCACATTACACCGTGCTTCTGGACGAGGTTTTCCGCAACAGATATGGAGATTCTGGGAACCCAGCTGCCGAGCTCGAGAAGGTGACACATCAGCTCTGCTACCTGTTTGGCCGTGCCACCAGGTCCGTCAGTATCTGTCCACCCGCATACTACGCCGACTTGGTCTGCACGCGGGCTCGCCGTCTCAACTCCCATCTGTTTGAGGAGACGCAGAAAACGTCAACTCCGGGATCAGAGTCCATGTCGTCACTTTATGAGGTGCATGAGAACCTGAGGGGAGAGATGTACTACATCTGAATTGGAAGCATTTCTAGCTTCTTTGTTATCTCACCTTTGGAATGTTTGACCCCCTGAGTAGATATATACTGGTCAATGTTGTATCACTTGACGAAGAAGGCACGGCGAGATTGACCATAGTATCTAGAAGAGGGATTTTTTTTTATACCGCCGTCTTCTTTTCCACTCAGCGTCTCTTGTAGGTTGGCGGTATTTGCGCAGTGTCCATCTCCCACACGACAACATATCTCACCTCCGTTCCCACAAGGCGTTGAGCAAAGATACTTATGCCCTTGGTTTTGAACTCCAAGCCTTTGATTTCCACCTGAGGACTTGTTCAACTTCGCAGCCACGCAATCCAAGGACGTCGCGAGCGGTTCGTATCGATGGTAACGGCGGTGGGTGGTGCTAAATGTTTGAGTGGATGCGGACTTGCGCAAGTATGAAAGCAAACTACAAGGTTGGCAGCATCACCAAATGACCCTAGAGAAAACTGGGAACATATCTGATGGGGTCAGCCAAATGCTCATGATGGTAATGTGAAGCAGGGCCCCGGGTGGGGGGGTTGCATACAAGGGGTACGTAGGGACTTCAGTAAGGCATAGTCTACTTTGAGTCGTGAGTAGAAATCCCTCACGCTGCTATAACCTCAAAAGAGGAAAGTTCGAACCTCCCCGAGGGGCAAATGCTCTCATACCACACGAGAATACACTACTACACTGCACGCTTCATAATCGCCCACTAGGCCCCCCCCCTTCACTCCCTTTTCTCTCTCTTTCCAGCATGTCATCAAACTCCTTCTGCGCCTGCTGTCTCGCCAACACCTTCTCTTCGTCCGACTGTGAGTACGTGTACGATTCCGTTCCCTGCTCGTTGCTCGCTTGCTGTGCAGCTCTACTCCTCTCCGCCCAACTCTGAGGTCTCGTAGCCTGATCCCCCTGAGACGGCACACTCCCTCCCGCCCCGGCCGACCTCCGTAACCTCTCCCATGCCGATCCACTTGTCTGACTCCCGACAACCGGCCTCTGTCCAACAGCTGGGACCACTGGTTTCTCCTGCTGCTCATCAGTAAATCCCGAAGCCTCACCCCATCCCTGATCCTGCACAGTCTCCCCGTCACCTCCATAGTCGCCCGTCACCGGTGGCAAACCCTGCGTCTGGGCCTCCGGCTGTGTTGTACTTCGTCCCGACTCACCCCACTGTCCCGGCCTATACTCCCCTGGTGTCTGCCCCATGTGCCCCATCTGCCCCTGCCCCCTTCCCCGTTGCGCAAACCTCTGCTTCCTGTCCTGCACCTCCCGCTTCGTCCTCTCCTCCACATACGGCTTTAATGCCGAATCCTCCAACATATCCATCGTAACCCTTACCGTTGAATACGTCGGGAAAATCGTCCTCCCCACCACCACATACGCCAATCCAACGCACGCAGCGAGTCTCAGTCCATTCCACACCCTGAACGCCGCGGGTCCCCGTATCTGCATACTTTTCGGCAAGAACCCCTCCCCGAACACCTGGTTATTGAAATTCGGATGCGGCTTCCCCAGCGGATTGGGATATCCCGTTGCAGCGCCCCTCTTCCAAAGCCAGATCCCCGACGCCAGGTAGGCAACGTCACCCCACGCGTTGATGACCATTCGGTGCTGCTGGTGTTGTGCTATGTGGTTAGCCTCGTCGGGGGTGAGGGGCCGGTTGACTTCGTTAGCAAAGCGCTGGAGGATGAGAGAGATGGTTTTGCGGAAGCGGGCATCGGTGCGGCCAAGAAGGGGCGCGAAGAAGGGGAGGCCAGAGAGGCCGGCAACGGCGGCGTCAATGGTAGATTGCCCAGTTTGTTCGGCGGCAACTTCGTCGTGCGTGTAGAATTGGGCGCGCCGGATGGAGGGGTTGTCTTCTGAGTTGGTGTTGGCCATGGTGATGGAGTGGTTTTTCGTTTTCCGTTTCTCTTGGTGAGGCGGATGATGCACTGCAATGATTGTGTGACCTTGCTATGGAGGCAAAGAGGCTAGGAGGAGCTTGGGCCACCTGAAGATTAATACATACTGGGATGAAGCGGGGAGACTCAACTGAACAAAACCTCACAACTGCAATGTACCTATTTGAATCGCACTTCCCTCTTACAAAAATATGCAAAGGCCCTAGGCACTGGTTAACATGTCACCATACAACCTGCAGCACCTCATCATTTTCGTCCTCCCCAAGGCCAGTTACCCAAGTTGATATTTAAGGTGTCAAGTGCTGGTCGCCGAAACCTAGACACTATTTCAAACCAGGTGAGGTGGGCCGCAAGAAACTCATGCTCACATGTCTCTCCTAGGCATTTGCTAGTCGCGCACCCCCATTTTTGCTACTCGCGCACCCACCCAAATTGAAAAATCCAAGATTGTACAAGTGTTTCTCAAGCTATTTGCATAAAAGTGATGCCATTAAATAGCTAATTTTTTCTTCTATTTTTTTTGAACCTCCTTACTTAACCATCACGTCGGTATTAAAGCCAGAAATTTGCAAAGTAAAAAGTTGGGTTTTAAGCTTAAAAGTTGCAAGATGATATTTTTCTATAACGGGATGTCACGGCAGGTGCCCTAGATGCCCTACAGCCGTGGTATGGTTAGTCAGCCCTTGGGCTGACCCACTGGTTGAGGTGCTGTTGCCAATGCTGTGCCCTGGGCCCCACTGGGCCCCACCCACGCAGATAGATCTTTGGCATCGCTGCCCCGCAGCGATTCCTCTCCTTCTTTCTTCTTCACCTTGTAATTTTA
>Ga0247763_1001306_pt1 | contig 14338 bp, 13 predicted proteins | sample UWRJL141409B4_FD_179926 | JGI IMG/M metagenome (GOLD analysis project Ga0247763, IMG submission 179926) | Plant litter microbial communities from Arlington Agricultural Research Station in Wisconsin, United States - UWRJ-L141-409B-4 | ecosystem: Environmental > Terrestrial > Plant litter >...
CGATTGCCTGAGCAGCGGAACGCGGGCGGTCGTCCCCGTGCACGTGTGCGGGCGACCCTATGACGCTCTCGGCGTCGCCGCCATCGCCGAGGCCAAGTCCATCGAGGTCATCGAAGACGCCTGCCAGGGCCTCGGGTCTCGGGTACGCCAGGTTCCTGCCGGGCGTCTGGCGCGGGTTAGCGTTCTCTCGTTCCAGGCATTCAAGGTGGTCACCGGGGGTGAAGGCGGCGCCCTGCTGACAGACGACGCCGACTACTATGCGAGCGCCGTCCGCTTTCACGATGCGGGACTGCTGCGGTTTGCAAGCGACGAGCTGGCGAGCTCAGGCGCGCCGGACACCCCCGCCGGGATAGGTCTGAACTTGCGAATGAGTGAGCTGACCGCCGCCCTCGTGCGCGTCCAGTTGCGTCGACTCCCAGCGCTCGTCCAGCGGTTGCGCGCCGCCCGAACCGCACTGCTGGAGGCTGTGACGGAGGCGATCGAGGCTCGCTCGCTGAAGGCCATGGCGCTGGAGGCGGACGCGGAAGAGAGCGGAGCCGGCCTCGTTCTGCAGGCCGCGGACGCCACGGTGGCGCGCCACTTCCGAGACGTCTGGGCGCGCCACGGCTGCCTGGCGCGGCTGGCGAGCGAGGCACGCCTGCACGCCCTGCCGGGCTGGCTCGACTATCTGCGCCGACTGGGTGTGCGCCATCGCGCCATCGATCGCGAAGGCACCGAGGCGGTCCTCGCCCGCGCACTGATCATCGAAGTCAACTGGGAGCAAACCAACGAGAGCCTGGACCAGCTTCGGACGGCGACGCACGAGGCGCTGGCAACCCTGGCCTGAGGAGATGAGTTCGTCATGAGCAAGCTCGCATTGTTCGGGGGTACACCCGTCGTCCCCAAGCCGCGCCCCCTGGCGCGCGTGTGCGCGGAATACCCGCTGGCGCAGCGCTTCGCGGAGTACGTCGGCGCCAAGCATGCCCTGGCGGTCGGCAGCGGCACGGCAGCCCTGGTCTCGGCGCTGTTTGGTGCCGGCGTGACGCCGGGAAGCGAGGTGATCACGGTAGCCCACACCTGGTTCTGCACGGCAACCAGCATCTTGCTCGTGAACGCCGTTCCCGTCTTCGTGGACGTGGATCCGGAGACCTTCACGATGGATCCAGCGAAAATCGAGGAACGTATCACCCCGCGGACGCGCGCGATCCTTGCCGTTTCACTCTACGGGCAGCCCGCTGACTATGACGCCATCATGGCGGTGGCGCGCAAGCATCAGCTGCCCGTCATCGATGACGCCTGCCAGAGCACTGGCGCGGCGATCGGCGATCGAAAGCTCGGCAGCATCGCCGATGTGACGGCATTCAGCTTCTCCGGCAAGCCGATCGTGAGCTCGAGCGGCGGCATGGTGACCACCAGCGACCGCTCGATTTACGATCGCAGCATGCTCGGCGGCCAGCACCCGTCCTTCATCGCCACCCAGGCTCGCGACGAGCAGATCTGGAGCTTCGCATCCAGCGGGGGATATGGCCACAATCTCCGGATTGATGGCCAATGCGCCGAGCGCGCCTACCAGGAGCTCGAGCGCCTCGATGCAATCAACGACGCGCGCCGTCTGAACGCGCGAGAGTTGACCGAACGCCTGCACGGAGTACCCCAAATTCGAGTGCCCGTCGTGCGACAAGGCGCACACCATGTCTTCCACATGTACACGGGGCTCTTCGACGGAACCGCCGTCGATCTGACACGCGACGAGTTCGTCGACGCGCTCAACGCCGAGGGCGTGTGGACCCTCACCTATGTCTCGTCCGCAAACTTCCTAAAGACCACCTCCGGGGAGATCTTCGACGCCGGCCCATTGCATCAACGCCATCTCTTTCGCGAGCTCGCGCGTCACGGCCGCTGTGGCCCCTACCAATTCCCGGACGGCGTCCGCCCCGACTACTCCACGGGCAGCCTTCCGGTGACCGAGCGACTCGCGACGCTGGAGTTCAACATTCCCCAGCGCTACCTCAATCCACCGTTCGATCGCCGCACCATGGATCTGTACGCCGACGCCATCACCAAGGTGCTGGATAACGCCGGAGAGATCAGGGAGGAACGGCGGCACGCGGGCCGCCTGCAGCGACGGCATCATTTCGTGGTCGCGAGCGAGAGCGATTGAGGCGCACAGCCGGCACCGCCCGCTCAAACCACACTGCAACACGCCACGAGGCACACTCTCACGAGGTGACATGAAACACACGAATCGACTCGCCCTGGAGGGCGGCCCAAAGACGATCTATGAGCCGCTGCCTTTTGCTGGGTTCGGCGCTGAGCTGATCGGTGAAGAGGAAGAACGTCACGTGCTCGACGCGCTGCGCTCGCGCAAGCTATGCCGCATCGCACACCCGTTCGAGGATTCCCCTGCGCATCGTCTGGAGCAAGCCATCCGGCAGCGCTTCGACGTTCCGTTCTCCGTCGCATTGAACTCCTGCGCCTCCGCCTTGCATGTCGCCCTCGTCGCCATCGGGATCGGACCGGGCGACGAGGTGCTCGTGTCCGGCGCCGGATGGTTCTCCGTCGCCTCGGCCGCCATCAACCTGGGTGCGGTGCCGGTACCGGTCGAATATCGCGAAGACCTGACGATCGACGTCGACGACCTGGAGACCAAGTTGACCGATCGCACCCGCGCCCTGATCGTCATTCATTGGCGCGGCTTGCCTCCCGACATGGAGCGACTGATGGCGATCGCACGCCGGCATAGCCTGCGCGTGGTGGAGGACGTAGCCCAGTCGTTCGGAGCGAGCTATCGAGGGCGCGCGCTGGGTACGATCGGCGATGTCGGCTGCTACAGCTTCAACACCCACAAGATCATCTGCGGGGGAGAAGGCGGCGCCCTCGTCACCAAGGAGCCCGCGATCTACAAGCGCGCGATGTCGTTCAGCGGCATGTACAACATGTACCTGCGCCTGTACGACGACGGCGAGCGCCGATCGATGCCACAGCTGCCTATGCTCAACTTTCGCATACCAGAGCTGTGCGCCGCGATGACGCTGGCGCAACTCGGACGCCTCGATGAAATTCTCGGCACGCTGCGGGCGCGCTCTCGCGAGCTGGTGGCTGGCATCGAAGCTCTCGGAACGCTGAACCTGGCGACGCGGCATGATCCGCTCGGCGACTGCGGCTATACCGTGCCCGTCGTCTTCCCTGACGCCGAGCAAGCCAGCTTCTTCTTCGAGGCCATGCGCGCGGAGGGCGCGGGCAACGTGTCGAACGCGAGCTATGGCTTTGGCGGTGGCGAGGCGCGTGGAACCGCGCAGCTCGTCGCCTCCGAAGGGTTGGACTCGAGCGAATCCGGGCAGATGGCCATCGCACACACCTGGCGCTGCGTCACCGAACGCACCGGCCCCACGCCAAAGCTCAACGCCTGGAAGCTCGGCTACGGCGAGGGCTCGCGCCCGAGCGCCGAACACGAGGCACTCGGCATCATGCGGCAGACCCGCGACCGGCTGAGCCGGGTGGTCGCGTTCAAGACTAACGTATTGCTCGAGCAGCGACACGTGGAGGGCGTGCTGAGGGCGACCGAAAAGGTGACACGCGTGATGCAGCAGCGCTATTCGCGCTGAGCTGCAGGAAGGATGGAAGCGATGAAGAGCCATTCTCTGAACATCGACTTGCTAGAGGAGCGAGAGGTGCCGGAGTTCGTGGAGATCGTTAACACCGCGTTCGTAGCCGCCTTCCAGCGCCTCGCGGGCAGAGAGCCCCCCGGCCGTCGCGTAGGTGACCGCGTCCGGGCTCGCTTCCATCGGCCCGACACGCTGGTTCTCGTGGCTCGTGACGACGGCGGCACCCTGCGCGGCGTCCTGCCGCTGCAGAGGTGCGGCACGCGCTGCGTGCCGGGGCCGCTCGCCATCGCACCCGAGTGGCAGGAGCCGTGGCGGAGAGGGGTGGCGCCAGCTCTCGTCGACGCCTTGCTGAAGCGTGCCGTCAGCTGGGGTTGTGGGGTGGTCGATTCGGTCACGTTTGCGCAGAGCACCACGCATTTCGCTCTGTACTGGAAGCACGGCGCTCCCATCTTTCAAGCGTTACTGCTCTCGCGCTCGCTGGGCGCGAGCTTCACGAATGCCGACGACGGCGCGGTCGTCGGCCTCACTGCTCTGGAGCAAGGCGCGAGAGACGCCGCGCTGCAGGCGATGCGGGGCATCTGCGGCCGCTACTACGATGGCTACGATCTGACCGCAGACGTGCTTCACGTCCAGCACCGGGGGCTCGGCGACACCTTCGTGATGCGCTCGGAGGGTCGCGTGCTCGGGTTCGCGATATGCCACTTCGGACCGCTGAGCGAGGCGTACGGCGATGAGCAGGTTCTCGTCAAATACCTGTACATCGACCCGCAGTCGCCGGAGCCTGGAGCGGCGTGCGACCGGCTTCTCGCCGGCGTCGAGAGCCATGCCGCCCGCGCGGGGTTCACCTCGGTCGCGCTCGTAGTCTCGAGCGCTCGTCGAGCCGCCGTCGAGCTGCTGCTCGCGAGGGGATATCGCACGATCGTGCTCGAGTCGCAGTGGCTGATGGTTCCGAACGCGCCCGGCTCGGATCTGATGGCCCATGCAGCGAGCGCCTTTCGGGCGTCGCAGTACGCTCTCGCCGACTGGCGTTGACGGCCTGGACAGGCACCGCTCGAACGGGACTGAGTATGGGTTATTGTCGCTCGCGAGATAGAATGTTGCCTCCCGCGCTCGAGGGCAGCCCCGGCGCGAGCTCTTCGTGGCGAGCCTCCGGCGTTCCGCTCGCGATCGGCTACTCGTCGCTCGGTCTGCCGCTCTGGAATGCCTCGGAGCGAGAGCGCGAGGCCGTGCTCGACCTGGTCTTCTCGGATCAGGGGCACTCCCTGCTGGAGCTCCACCTGGAGTCGACGTCAGTGCATCCGCGATCCGAGCGGGCGCATCTCGCACCGCCGTTGCTGGACGCCGCGGTCCGGGAGACGCTGCGAGCCGTCGCTTCCGGCGTGCGAGCGCGCGGCGGGCGCTTATTGCTCGGCTTGGGCGGCAGGCACCTGCTCGGGCCGACCAAACACGAGCCGTCGCTCATCCATGCCGATCCTCGGGGGCAAGCGCTGCGCGTACAGCTGATGGTCGAGTCGATCGAGCTCGCTGCAGAGCTCGGCGCGCTCGCGCTCGTCTTTCTCTCGGGCCCGAGTCCTCTTTCGTCGGGGACCAAGCACGCCTCTCCGGAGTGGTCGCGCCTCGAAGCGAACCTGGAGCCGCTCATCCGTCGAGCAGAGGCGGCCGGAGTGCTGCTCGCGCCGGAAGCACACTCTTCGCACCTGCTCGCGAGCATGGCCGATGTCGGGCGATTGCAGCGGCGATTCACCTCGCCGTTCCTCGGGTTCACAGCTGACACGGCCCACCTCACGGTCACCGAAGAGCGACCGATCGGCGAGTCGCTCCGGTCGATAGCCCCCCGCGTGACGCATGTTCAACTCGACAACATCGCCGCTCTGCCGCTGCGGCCCGGCGCGCCTCTCCAGAAAGTGGCGCTGGACCATCCGGGCGCCGTGGACGTGCCCGCCGCGCTCGCGGGCTTGATCGCCGGTGGATATACGCGAACCGTCGGCGTCGAGTTCATCCGGCACGACCATCCCGACGTCGAGCCGCTCGCCTACTGCCGCCGGGTCACCGCGTGGCTACGGGGCGCCCTCGAACGGGCGCGCAAAGCATCGCAGCACGGAGAGTTGTAATGAACGACATTCAGCAAGAGCTCATGGGCTTCGTCTCTCGGGAATTTCTGAACGGCAACGGCGACGGCCTCGATGCCGACACGCCGCTCCTCGAGCTGCGGATCTTGGATTCGCTCACCATCGTGGCGCTCTACGGGTTCGTCGAGGCCCGATTCGGCGTGAAGCTGGACGGCGGCCCAACGAGCCCGGCCGACTTCGCGAGCATCCGGGCGCTCGCGCACCTCATCGAGTCGCGGCGCGCTGCCGCTTGAGCTGAAGGTCGAGTGTACCATGCAAGCAGCGTACTTCGTCCGGCCCGGGGTGCTCGAGCTCCGCGATGGTCCCGAGCCGCGGCTCGAGGCGAGCGATGATGTGATCGTCGAAGTGGAGGTCGCGGGCCTGTGCGGAACCGACCTGCACATCGTGAGCGTCCCGCAGCTGCATCCTGCGGGCGAGGGCATCATTCTGGGCCATGAGTTCGTCGGGCGCGTCGTCGCGGTCGGCGGCGCCGTCGAACGGCTGCGCCCGGGCGATCGCGTCATCGCGGGGCCGAACGTGGCCTGCGGGCAGTGCGACGCTTGTCGGCGGGGTCGACGCAGCCTCTGCGCCTTCAACACGACGCTCGGTATCACGCGAGACGGCGGGTTCGCAGAGCTGGCGCGCGTTCCGTTGCAGTGTCTCTATCCGATCCCGCCGGGCCTCGCGCCCGAGCTCGCGGTCTTTGCCGAACCGCTGTCGTGTGTGATGAACGGCCTCCAGCGGGTGGCGGGGCAGCGCCGCGAGCGCGCCGTGGTGCTCGGGGCAGGGCCGATCGGGCTCTACTTCCTGCGCCTGCTGCGGCACTCGGGTACGCTCGAGCGGTTCGCGACGGAGCCGATCGCGTCGCGACGGGAGGCCGCCCGAGTTTCAGGCGCGACCGACATCCTCGATCCGTCGAACGGCGACGTTGTCGCCGAAGTTCTGGAGAAGACGGCCGGCGGCGTCGATCTCGTGGTTGACACGACGGGACACCAGCTCGCCGAGGCGACCCGCATGGTGCGCCCGGGTGGCACGGTACTCGTCATCGGCATGGACGCCACGTGCACCGCCGGAGTCCGCGTGTTTGACATGGTTCGCCAGGAGAAGACGATCACGGGTTGCTTCGTGAACAACGACCTCATCCCTGTCGCCCTGGATATCATCCCGAGCCTTTCATTACACGAGCTCATCACCCATCGTTTTGCGCTCGCGGAGATCCATCAAGCGCTGGCGGCGCTGCGCGACGGATCATCGCTCAAGGCCCTGGTCGACCTTCGACGCAGGCCAACGTGACGGTCGCGGTGGCAACCGCAGGAAGGAGGGGCAATGGACTTTCGTTGGACCGATTCGGCTCGAGATCTCCACGACCGGATTCTGCGCTTCGCGCGCGAGCGGCTCCCCACGCGCCCAGGCGCGCGCGGGCGTGACGGATTCTCGCTCGCCGATTGGCGGCACTGCGCTGAATTCGGGCTAACCGGGCTCTGCGTGAGCGAGGCGTTCGGCGGGCTCGGGCTGGGGGCGCTCGAGACCGCGTACGGTTTCGAGGCGTTTGGGCATGGGTGCGAGAATGCCGGCCTCGTGTTCTCGGTCGGCGCGCACCTCTTCGCGTGCGCGGTTCCGATCGCAACGCACGGGTCGGAGACGGTCAAGGGGCGAGTGCTCGCCCGTCTGGCGAGAGGTGAGTGGATCGGCGCCAACGCCATCACGGAAGCAGAAGCAGGCTCCGACACGTCGCTGCTCAGCACCCGGGCGCGGCGCGACGGGGACGGCTACGTGATCGACGGCGTCAAGAGCTACGTCACCAACGCGCCGGTCGCCGACGTGATGGTCGTGTACGCGACGACCAACCCCTCCCATGGCCATCTCGGCCTCAGCGCTTTCGTCGTTGAGAAAGGGATGCCCGGGCTGAGCATCGGCGAGCCGTTCGCGAAGATGGGCCTCACGGCATCCCCCATCGCCAGCGTCTATCTGGATGGTTGTCGGGTTCCGGCGGCGAACCGTCTGGGAGACGAGGGGAAGGGCGCCGCCATCTTCGCCGACTCCATGGGATGGGAGCGCGCGTGCCTGTTTGCGGGCTACCTCGGGTCAATGGAGAGGCAGGTCACCCGCTGCGTCGACTTCGCCAAGACCCGCCGGCAGTTTGGCAAGCCGATCGGCAAGCAGCAAGCGATCGCCCACCGCATCGTCGACATGAAGCTGCGGCTCGAGGCCGCGCGCCTGCTCGTCTACCGGGCGTGCTGGCTGATGGACCAGGGCGAGCCCGCGGTGCTCGAGGTCGCGTGCGCGAAGCTGGCCGTGAGCGAGGCGGCGATACGCGCGGGGCTGGACGCGATTCAGATTCACGGCGGCGCGGGCTTCATCGTCGAGACGGGCGTCGAGTGCGCGCTGCGCGATGCGGTGGGCTCCACCCTCTTCTCGGGAACGTCGGAGATACAACGCAACATCATCGCAGCGAGGTTGGGGTTATGAGCAGGGAAAGTCTGGCCAGGCTGGTGCGAGCGTCTGCGGTTCGCAATCCGAGGAATGTCGCCGTCCAGGGGCCGGACGGAGCGATGAGCTATGCCGAGCTCGATCAGATGGCAGATCGCGTCGCAGGTGGCCTGCGCCAGCTGGGCGTCATCCCAGGGGATCGCGTCGCGCTATGGAGCGAGAAGTCGGCACGTCTGGTCGCGGCCATGCAAGGCGTTCTTCGAGTCGGGGGAGCCTACGTCCCCGTTGACCCGAGCTGCCCTGCCGCACGCGCGGCTGCCCTCGCCCGCGACTGCTCCGTTCGCGCCGTGGTGACGAGCGCTCGTCGCCTCGCCGCATTGCGGGAAGAGCTGGGAGACGCGCTGCCGGCGCTCCTGCTCGATGAGGGGACCGGCCTCCAACGCGTGTTGGCGTGGGGCCAGCTCGAGCCGGTCGGGGCAGCCCCCGAAGCGGAGACCCGAGGCGACGCCCTGGCGTATATTCTCTACACGTCTGGGTCCACCGGGCAGCCCAAGGGCGTGTGCATTAGCCATCGCAACGCCCTGGCCTTCATCGACTGGGCGGCGACAGAGCTCGACTTGCGATCGACAGACCGCTTGGCGAATCACGCCCCGCTTCACTTCGATCTGTCGGTCTTCGACGTGTACGGAGCCTTTCGCGTAGGCGCGGCGGTCGCCCTCGTCGATGAGGTCTCGGCCCACGTGCCGAGGCAGCTGGTGCGCTTCGTCTCCGAGCAATCCGTCACCGTGTGGTACTCTGTGCCGTCGGCGCTAGCATTGATGCTCGATCGCGGACAATGGCACGAGGGCCGTCCGAGCTCGCTTCGCGCCATCTTGTTCGCGGGAGAGGTATTTCCGGCGCCCCAGCTCGCGCGGCTGCGGGAGCTTCTACCCGGCGTCCGCCTCTTGAACCTCTACGGCCCGACGGAGACGAACGTCTGCACCTGGTACGAGGTGGATCCGATGGAGGCGCTGAACGAACCGGTTCCGATCGGTCGCGCTTGCTCGGGCGATTCGGTCTGGGCGCGGCGCGTCGATGGGAGCGTGGCCGATGTCGGAGAGGAAGGCGAGTTGCTGGTGGAAGGGCCCACGGTGATGCTGGGCTATTGGGGCCGGGAACCCCACGGCGCCACCCCCTACGCGACGGGCGACATCGTGAAGGTGCTCCCCGGCGGCGCCTATCGCTACGTCGGCCGGCGCGACCAGATGTTGAAGATCCGAGGTCACCGCGTCGAGCCGGGCGAGATCGAGGCTCGACTGCACGAGCATCCCGCCGTGCGCGAAGCAGCGGTGGTGGCTCGCGGCAACGGCCCCCATGCCGAGCTCGTGGCCTTCGTGGTACCCGCCGGGGAAGCCCCCTCCCCGCTCAGCATCAAGCAGCACCTCGCCGCGCGCTTGCCGCGTTACATGATCGTGGATCAGCTGCGCGTCGTCGACTATCTGCCGCGCACCAGCAACGAGAAGGTGGATCGACTCACCCTCACCGAGCTCGCGCAGCGATAGAGCGAAGAGTGCGCGGGGGCCGTTGGACGCCGGAGGGGCGACGGTCGACGTTTGGTCGAAGGACATGAACACCATGAGCTATTCATTTGCGTTCCTGGCCCACTTCATCGCCGTGGCGGTGGCGTTCGGCGCTGCAGTTTGCGACATGGTGATCAATCGTGTCTTCTGGCGGCTGCTCGAGGTCTCGCCGCCCAAGGCAGAGGCCCTGGCACCGTTGATGACGACGGTCGGGTCGATGGCGGCCATCGGCGGACTGGGGACGCTCGGCAGCGGCTTCGCTCTGCTCGCTTCCGTGCAGTTTGCGCACTGGGGTGCGCGCTGGCTCTCGCTCAAGCTCCTCCTTTTCGTATTCTTGACGGCGAACGGTCTCCTGTTCGCGAAGTCCAGGAAGCATAAGGTCACGTTGCTGATGAGCCGGTGGTCGCCCGGCGAGGCGGTGCAGCCAGCAGCGGGGCGGGCGCACTCGGAAGCGACCGGCGGAGAGGTTCTGGACGAGCTCCGGCGCATCGAGTCGAGCTTGCGTCTCTTCCATCGAACCCAGCTCGGCGCCTTCGTACTCGTGTTCGTCCTGGCGGTATTCAAGCTGGAATAGGCGCGCGGAGCGCCAGATTCGAGGCTACGGCGACGCCGTAGACAAACCGCGGATGCAAACGACCAGCTGTCGCATCTCGTCAGCCTGGACGCTGGGATTGGCGGGCATGACTGCCGACAGACCGAGCGCGGGACCGCCAGAGCCGATCACCCGCGCCAGCTCCTCATCACTGCGGCTCGAGACCCACCCCGAGGCCGCAAAATCGCGCGGCTTGGGTTGCAAGTACGGCGCCGCGAGCCCGTTGCCGCGGCCGTGTTGGCCATGACAGGGGGCACACGTAGAAAAGTAGACCGGCGGGCACGGCGCGCTCCGTGGCGCGGCGTCGGGGACGTTGCGCTCGATGGATGTGCGCGCCCAGGGGCGCCCGTGCGCGAGCCAGGGCCACGGCACGGCGATGACGAGGACGCCCAGGCCGAGCCCAGTGAAGACCCATCCAGAGATGCTAGCAGCGCCGGCGGCGCGCCGGTACTTGAAGCGGCCCAGATGGAACAAAGCGAGCGCAACGATCATGGAGACGGGATGTTCCATGCCGTAGAAGCGCAACAACCGATCGCGCAGTGACCCCTTCAGCCCGTCGATGAAGGGGGTCGTGAACGGACTGAACGCGACATACAGGACGACGCCGGCGAGGACCTGCAGATGAAGGGACCCGATCAGCGTTCGATGCAGGCGTTCCGTGGCGACCGCGCAACGTTGGCGCGCGCCCGCAGGGAGCGCCCGAAGCACGAGCACGCCGAGCGCAGCCGAGAGGATGAGCAACCGGAGGTTGGAGTGCAGGATCAGCAGAAAGGCGTACATTGCCGCGTCGCGCCTATTTCTCCAACGAGCGGGCGAACGCCTTGGGTTTATAGTGCTCCTTGATCAGCGCACGGCTGAAGCCAAGACCCCGCAACGCGTAGTGCACCGAGGCTTCGAACAACGCCTCACGATTGGGGCACGGGCGGTGCTCGAGCACGGGCTCGACCGGCAGTTGATAGAACACCAGCGCCGTAGCCAGGTGGTGGCTGAGCCAAAACGCCGTCAGCGCCTGGTCGAATGGCTCATCGATATCGCCTGCCGTGACCGCCGCACGCACGCAGCGCTCTATCTTGGCGACGACGTGCTTGGAGGCGAACTGGAGGATCTTCCGGGCGAACGCGCCGTCGCTCAGCAAGCTGCGCAGCACCAGCCGGGACACGTCACGGTCAGCCCCGTCGACCAACACTTGCGACTGGATGCTGCGCATGATCAAGTAGATCGCCAGCACCAAGGTCGCTGTTCCGTCTGGCAGATCTTCGAAGCGCTTGGCGTTGTTGGTGATGCGCTGGGTACACGACTCGAGGACGGCATCGTAGATCGCCGCCTTGCTTTCGAAGTGCCGGTAGAGCAGCGCTTCCGATATGCCCGCGGCCTCAGCCACTTCCCGCGTGGTGACGGGCTCGAATCCTTTGAGAGCAAACAGCGGCCGCGCGGCGCGCACAATCGTCTCGCGACGTTCGAGGCCTGACAATCGAGCCATCAAAGTAAGTTAGCAGTCACTTACAAATGGTGTCAACCTGCGTTGCTGCAGGGTCCCATCCGACGAGAAGGCATCGTATACGCTCAATACCGGAGCAATGCTTCGTCGATCGCCGCACGCGACGGAGCACGATCCGACGTGCTGGTCATGCGTCAGGCTGCCGCCGAGGCCCCCAACGAGAAGCAACACCAGCCCGGCGAACTGAGCAGCCCGAGCGCTCTCGCCCGTGCACGCGCCACGCCAGGCGTCGCCCAGGCAGAGCCGCTCGCGTTCGTGCCTGGCGCGCTGGACAAGCTCCGCGGGCGGCTCCGAGCCCCTCGGCGGGCCGTGGGCGATGGTGCAGGGTACGCCCGACGTCCGCGCCTATCCAGATACGGTCGTGTTTGAAGACTCCGAGCGGGAGCGCTGCGGAAACCTCAACCTTTTGCATTCGCCGAGCGACAATTCAATGCGAAGGTCGTCAGCTCCGGCCGGCGCATGGAACGCAAGAGCGGGCGCGCTGATGCGTTGACAGGCGCGGCTTTCGACGCGAGCCTTGTCCACATCGTCGCGACGAGGCGCGCAGATAAGGAGGGGTCCCATGATGTCCGCAAGGTCGAGCGCTGCAAGGCACGAACCGATCGCGTCGGCTTCCGAAGTCCGGGCGCTCGCCGTCGAGATAACAAAGCTCGCGAAGACGACCGGGTTCGAGCGAAGGCTGCGCATCGGCGAGCTGACTTTGCGGCGGCTCTTCGCCGATCGCATCGAGGAGTCCGAGTTGAACACGAAGCCGCCGCAGCTGACGATTCGACGCTTGTGTCGCGCTCTCAATGGAACCGTCAGCAAGTCTGATCTGCACCGGTGCATCAACACCGTGCTCGTGTCGCACTTTGCCTTCGTCCCGACGTCGGGACAGTTGACGGGAGGGCGCGTCGACGCTGTGGCGAGATTACCTCACGGGGCTCAGTCGGAGCTCCTCAAAACGGCAGAGCTCAACGGGTGGTCATGTCGCCAGTGGCGGCAGGCGCGACAGAACCGGTATCAGGAGTCGCTGGTCTCGACCGCACGTTCGAAGCGATCGCCGGCCAGCCTGCTGCCGCACGTGTCGCGTATGACCAACCAGCTCGACCGCTTTTCCATATCGCTGAAGGAAGGGCAAGACGCGCGCGTCGATGGGAAAGACTTGCGGCAGCTCGCGCAATGTCTGACCGCCATTCGAGAGGCCTGCGACGCCCTGCGGCAGCGCAAAGCGGGCTACCGTGCGCCCTCAGGTACTAGCGTCGCTTCTCCGGAGTGACGAGCGCGCTGGAGCTCGGATTCGGTCCGGCGGAGCGAGCCCGCCGGATCGGCTCCAGCCTACTGGGGCATCGCAGCAGTGCGATCTCGCGCTTGCGGTTGCGCGCTGCCCGCCTTCATCTTTTACCACTGGTGTCCGACGATTGCCCTTCCAGACAGGACGCTAACGGGCGAGGAGAGAGTTAAATCGGGGGAGCTGCGTCGCGCGGGAACGAGAGAGCGCGTGCAGCGCGCGTCGCCGCCCCTCTCGCTATCCTCGGGCGCGGGTGTTGGGGCCCTGGCGCGTCGACACCCGCGCGACGCAGACTGAGTGACGGCCCTCGATGAGTGCGCGACGTCCGTCGAGCAGCTCCGTCATCGGGTGGGGGTTGGTGGCAACGTGTTCGCGCTGCAGCTGAGGCACGGGGGAGATGGACAATGGATAGCGCTGAGTCATGTCATGTGGTGAGTGTGAGTCCGCTGGTGGCGGTGCGCGCGCTCGCGTTGAGCCGTGAGCGGGAGTCGCTGCACGTAACGATACGACGACCGAGCGATCATGACGTTGCCGAGTGTGCGCTGGCAATCTCGACGGTAGAGCGCGAAAGCGGCTTCGCTCGGCGCATCGAGATCGGTGCGCTGATCCTCGATCGGTTGCTCTGCAACTGGCGGGAGGGGCGCATCCGCAAAGTCGCCGGGCAATCGAGCTTTCGTCGCCTGGCTGAGGCGCTCGACGGGGCGATGAGCAAATCCGAGCTGTATCGCTGCGCGATGGTTTGCCAGCTTTGCCGGCGGTTACCTTTCATCCAGGCCGTGGCGCACTTCACCGTGAGCCATGTCGAAGCGGTCGATGGGCTGCCACTCGATGAGCAAGAGCGCCTGTTGCGCGAGGCCGAAGCGCGACGCTGGTCTGTGCGGCAACTGCGGCAGGCGAAGATGGCGCTGCTGCCGGCCACTCTTCGGCCTCGGGCCGGCGCTCGCAACGCGGCCGCGATTCGCCGAATCACCTCCTTGAAGGAGGCCGTCCTGAAAGAGCTGGGCGCCACGCAGCGGATCTTGAGCTCGCTCGACGAGGGAGATTCGTCGCACCAGAAGCTGGCCGTGCTCCTCGAGCAGATTACCGCGCTCGGGGTAGCCTGCGCCGTCTGCGTGACCGCATCCGAGGTGGCAGCGGGCGGCGAATGTGGGCAGGGCGGCGAGAAGCGATAGAGCCGCTGCACGCTCCCGATCATCATGCTGCTGCTGGGTTCGATGGTAGCGAGGGTGCCGTCGAACCGAGTCAGCGGTAGCTGCGTCGAGGGTTCGTGGAACGTCGCGTTGTGCTCGCGCATCAG
>Ga0247763_1001307_pt1 | contig 14323 bp, 17 predicted proteins | sample UWRJL141409B4_FD_179926 | JGI IMG/M metagenome (GOLD analysis project Ga0247763, IMG submission 179926) | Plant litter microbial communities from Arlington Agricultural Research Station in Wisconsin, United States - UWRJ-L141-409B-4 | ecosystem: Environmental > Terrestrial > Plant litter >...
GAGCTAGAGCGAGGGTGCCTGTCAGTAAACTGAGATCCGTTTAAACTGTAACACATGTACTTACTTTGTCAATGGTATTAATTCGGGCCTGAAGGGAACCTGCCCGAATCATGGCAATAAGTTCTTCCTCGATCGACTTCTCCCCAATGCCAAACGCCGCGTTCATCGTCCGCAGCGTGACACAGGAGAACGGGATCAGGTACTGGATGATGCACTTGCTTCGAATTTCGGAGTAAATCTTGGATATGTGCTTCTGCAGGTAAATGTCGAGCAAGTAATCAGGTCGGTAAGACTCGAGTGTCGCAATGCAAGCTGAGTATCTCCCGTTCACAAACTGGTTCACGGCACGACGGATGTGAGGCTCTTGCTCCAAGAATATCCTAAAGTTGGAGTTTTCCAGAACCTTTTTCTGGACAACGTCTCTCTCCATCGACGCCAAGGCAAGCAGCCCTCCATAAACTGCGACGTCATTGACACTCGCGATCTCGCTGTAGGTTGAGCTGGGGGCCGTCGGGTCGGCGGCAAGGAAGCTCATAGCAGCATCGGCATATTTTTCTTGGCCCAAAAGCGCAATTCCGCTGACAATCTTGAGGTAGGGTTGCAGTATTCTCTCGTCCTCTGGGCCCTGGTTCCCACCCAACTTACTGAGGTGGGCGCTGACCATACCCCACTCTCGCCGCTGGAGAGAAACCCGAATAAGATGCTTGCCTACGTCGACAATCTGCTTGGGAGTGCTGACATCCGGCCTCATCCTCGCGTATGCCTCAGATGCAAGGTTGAGGTCTCCGATGCTCTCCAGATGTTTACCCAGTTCTTCATTGCCCATCTGCGGATGTCGATTAGCTGTCAGGCTATGGTTTCTGACACTTGGGACATACCCGGATGCTCTCCTTGACGAGGTTGTTTTTGTATCCCTTCAGCTCCATTTCGAGACGGTGCGTCTCAGCAGTGTTGGCTTTATCGACTTTATCGATCCAAGCCGAGTCGAGGAAGGCATCGGGTTCGTTGGGGGCCGCGATACGCAGACATTCGACCGACTCGCGGTATCGTTGAATGTCACGACCCTTTTTCGCCTCGGCAACGGCAGCTTTCAGTGCATCAGCACACAGGACGACCGAACTTCGGCCGATGAGAAAAAGACGATCGAATCGTGTACGGCCTGGAACGAAGTTAGAGAGGGGACATGGTCCAGGTGACTGTGTTGACACATACCACGATAGTTCTGAATGTAGAGATCTAAGTCGAGGTTGGGGGCCTCTGGAATGTATAGTGATCAGTATCAGGGTTCTATAAGCTCCCGGCAGTGCGCAGCGATTTGATCGAATGACGGGGCGGTGAGAAGTTTTTACCTTTGACAACAAACCCGCCCTGGCCGTCCATGACGGTGAAGAATTCTAGGATTGGGTCCGTCATCCTGCCGTGTTCTGGTGAAGCAGCCCGCGAAGGCTCGCAGCGCTGACGATGGTTGAAAGCTTCCCCAAGGCTGAGATGGAGTCGCGTCGAGGTTGGCAGGCAGCTGCGGCGAATGGTGGGGTCGCCTGAATGGTGGGGGTGCTTGTGGTGACCTCAAAACCCCGCACACAATCCGATCCATGCCATTTTCGTCACCTTGGCTCACCTTCAACTGCCCTCTGGCGACGCCCCACTGCGTTTCACCTGCAACCAGAAGCCATCTATCTACGTATTGTTTGCACTCTCTTCTTCAATGGCGGCTGAGAACGCGTTGATGAGCCATATAGTTACATGCTGTACATTGAAACTGGTCGCGTTCCGATCCCTCGAGTCAGGCCGACAGGGGTTTGTGGGGCCGACTACGTACTGGAGATTCTTCATGTGCACGCCCAAGTCTCGAACAGGAAGGTATCTGACCGCCTTCGGATGCCAGCTGCGATGAATATGCAGAGAGGACCCTGGGGCGGTAATGTAGAGAATATCTCGGATACAAAATACCCGTCACGGCAGTCATTATCGAAAAGACAAATTCCCGTTGGGCGAGCGCCGCGCTCGACAACTTGACGCGAGGATCACACAACGTTACCTGAGACCAAAGAGACCAAGCTCCAAGACCACACAATACGTGGTCGAGGCGTGTGCTTGTCCAATGGAACGGTTTATCGCGGACGGGTCCCGCGGAGAATTTTGGTTTTTGTGTATAGGGGGACGTGTAATAGGACAGCCGCAGCACACTGCGCATCCTTGCCTACACTGCACTATTGTTTCTACAGTTTGTCAACTGTGTCCACACGGCCTATCACAGGAAACAAGGCTGATCCAGGTGGGGTGGACGCGGAAATGCGATGGCAGCAAAAGCCAATGGTTAACGGATATCCTTCGGGATCCTTGAAAACCCCATTTTCAATCTCAGGTAGGAGTGGGGTAGCTCAAGAATTGCATCGAGACGGGATTGGAACAATTCTCTGCAGCCTGATTGCTCGGTCCCATGAAAGCTGGGATTCCGCAGCATCGTGGATATCCAACGGCAGGAACTTCCAGTTGTGTGTCTGCGTCCTTGTCACATTTTGGGTGACACTAGAAGCATTCGAACTACCCGTCAACAACTCGTCATGGCGAAAACACAAGAAGACATCAATGAGGGTAAAGCTCACCTTTCCCGTTAAAACTTCCCATTTTTCCCGCAGCCGTCCAAAACGGAAGCGAAAAAGTTGGAAGCTCGGGTGCCCCTGGCGGGGAAGTTGACCATTCCGACTTGGTGCTCGTACAGGGCCAAGCCGTCAGGATGACCTGATTTTCGGTACGTACCTCCTGTGAGGAGAGCCCTGGGAGGCGCGGTGACATCAGCCAAGCCTCTAGCGTCTCCATCTTGAGCTGGGTGGCTTGCGGTCGGCTCCAACAGACCCCTGCACTCTCCATCTTTTTCAACATCGCAAGAGGACCCTCCCGCTGGTCCCCGACTGAGCTCTCCCTCTGGTTTCCCCCTCTCTTGAATGTGCGGTCACGGAAACCGGCACGCGGTTTGTCCTCTTTTTTTTTTTTTTTTCCCTGCTGTCCCCTGGCGCCCGCAGCAAGTAGAGGGCTTTGCAGCGCGCCTCAACCACCAATCCAGGGAAGGAAGGCCCAAACGTCACGCTCCGTTTCCCGCTCCTTCTCTCTCGGCGTTTTCTACACTTGCCTGGATGGACGAATCCGATGAGACCGCTGCGCGCCCTCATTGGCCACTGGACGAGGACACTGGGGATGGACTCCAGTCTTGGCCGTTTGCTCTCGCGGAGATAGCGTGTTCCGTCATGATTCATCCGTGCCGGCTGGGGTCGCCGCTGCAACACCGCAGCGGTTTGCACCGCTTGCGTTCGACTGCTTTCCCCATCTTAAGCACACCGCTAGGCCCGGTTCCGCGTGCGTAACTTAGAAACGCAATTAGCTATTGCCCCTTCAGCAATTTTTCCCACATCCCCCCCTTACTGACCGGCTCCGAGTCGCAGATATTAAGCGGCGGCTCTGGGTCTTGAAAGTCGCAGACTGCGTGGCTGTCAGCCCAGAACCCCTCCTCTTTGAACTTCTCAACCTGAACCTGGGATCCTCGCCACACATTCTGACAATGTACCAGCCAGTGACCGACGTTAACTGCCAAAGATGAGATAGGGTGCAGGATACTGTGGATGAAAAATCCAGGGAAATACCAGCGACTTGCACAGCGTTACAGCATCTTGTTGACCACAAGCCAAACTATCCCGCCATCCCGTCTGCCCTTGTTAGCTTGCATCATCTTACGTCGTCTGCTATATTAAGCGCATGTGGCAGCTGGGGACCGGCCACATCTTTGAGCACAGCGACGCTCGGGCGGCACATCGCGCGTGGTCGGGGAAACTTTTGCAATGGTTATTGTACGCCGTAGTATTGGACAATCTCAGCACGCACGCCGCATGCTGCGGACTGCAACGCACGGCAGCGGTAGACAGCACGCGGGTGAGGCACGTAGGGTTGGGTTCCAGGATCGCGGGGCCTAGCTCCCGCTGAGCTCGTGGCTTCGGACTTATCCAATTGCTCACTAATAACTAGTTAGCTCGTTGATTGACGGGGTCGGCACCTTGGGAGGGGGGGGGCAACAAGATGGCTAATGGTGTTTCGCGCGGCGTGCGAGTCCTGGACCCTCACCCCCCACCGCTTTCGGCCCATTCCTGACCCCTCCATCCACATCGACAAGGCGCCCAGGAAGTCGACGGTCTTGGGGGCCATCTCTGGCATCCTCCATCACACAACCAACCTTGTGTCTCGGAAATGGCCCAAGAACCCGCCGCATGGCTCATCGAACTGCATAATAACTAGTATTCCAGCTACTTTCCCTGCCCGGGCGGTCCATACATACACCGTGTGTAGTGTAGCTACGAAGGACAAGTTCCGGGATTTATATCCGCCCTGACCGTATTTCATTTTCTCTGGTGGCTGTTGATGGGAATTACACGGTATTCCACGCGTCTTGCGCCCGAATCGGCACCGGCACACACACCTCGACCCCCCCCCCTTGTCAGGGTCAGCCTGCTCTGCCTGTCCCACCAGGTAACGGCCCCACCGTCCGCACAGGATCTTGACCACTCTACACTACGCACTTAGACGGCCCAGGTACTTCGACCCAACCGAACCCGCAAACGCATGCCCACTAGTCTGCTGGCGTCGCTTCTTTCAGCGGAGGCTGCGGAGTTGACAGAAAGTGGATCGCCTTTTCTGAAGGACTGCTATTGACTCGAAAAGGCAAAGGTCAAAGAGCTGGAACACTAATTCGAAGCTACCCATTCCCCCAATCTCCATACACTATCTCACTATCTTGAAGCTCCCAGTAACCACCACTGTCGTTCTGTGCCGAACCCTGGGCTTTCTGCCTCTTTCCCAGGACACTTTCGCTTTGTGTCCCAGCTGTCTCTTCTACCTGGCGGCCCTAGTCCTGACTCTTCGGGCAAAGAGTTGGGTATCAGTCAGTTGGGCGGTTGTAAGTGAGGCTTTGTGAACTTAGCCAGGACATGCGCCAGCGGACCTACCCAAGACGAAGCCAAGGCAGAATCTCCCCCAAGCGGTGCGCGGGGGGCCACAGAACACAATGACAGACGGCCCACGCGCCGGGGGCGCTGCCCCTCACCCAACTCGCCCTTCTTCGCAACCGTCGCAGAGCACGCAACGCTCCGGGGCCGGCACTAGCACCACCGAAGCCGTACCGAGCGCCGCCGGTTCCGGCAACTCGCCTGACATGTCTGATGACGAGTCGCTCGACCTGTCGGTCAACGAACACGAACATGGCTCTCCCTCGGAGAGTGTCAAGTCTTCAGCTCAAGGCCCCAGCAAATCCGAGTCAGAGGCCCCATCAGGCGGCCGCTCCGCTACGGGTGAGGCATCGGCCATGCCACTTCAGAAGCGCCGCCGAGTCACGAGAGCTTGTGATGAATGCCGCCGCAAGAAGATCAAGTGCGACGGCAAGCAGCCTTGCACCCACTGCTCCGTCTACAGCTACGGTAGGTAGCGCAAACCAGGTATTCTCCCCTCGCGGCTAACACCCAGGCCTAGAGTGCACCTACGATAAGCCATCCAATCGCCGCAGAAACCCTGCACCGCAGTACATCGAGGCCCTCGAGGCCAGACTGCAACGGGCAGAAGCTCTGTTGCGTAAATTCATGCCTGATGTCGATTTAACTGACCCCAACCTGGACCCAGCAGTTCAACAGGAGTTCCAGAAGCGCGGACAGGCTAGGGTTCAAGCCTTGAAGCATGACAGCGAGGTCTCAAAGTCACCAGATACCCAGGACTCCCACATCATATCCATGATCGAGGGCATCGGGCAGCTCGATATCCACGAGGGCGGCGAGTGGGACTTTCACGGCATCTCGTCAGGAGCTGTTTTTTTGAGGCGCATGAAGGAGCATTTCCAGGGGCTGCTGGGATCCGACTACCGAACGCCCTTCCTATACCGCCCTTTCCGGCCGGCCGGCATGTTCAGTCTCGATTCTCCGAAACTAGGTGCTGGTGGTGCCTTCGATGTTTCATCGGTACCCAACGTCTACGACCTGCCACCGCAGGAAAAGGTCAAGTCCCTTAGTTACTACGCGCTGAATTGCGCAACCTGTCTGCTGCGTGTAGTGCACCAACCGACGTTTTACGAAAGGCTGGCGAAGTTTTACGATACCCCCCAGGGCTCATGGGGGCACGAAGAGCACAGATTTCTGGGTCTTTTGTACTCAGTCATGGCCCTGGGCTCCATGTACAACACCAACGACGACCTCTCAAAGCCCCCTGTTACGCATGTGTCAGCCATGGAAGAAGGGTGAGAACCCAACCCCGCCCGGGTGTAGGTTTCAATTACCGTCTCTAACACTTTTCCCAGTATCAAATACTACGCCTGCGCGAGGTTGATTCTGCAAGACGTTGCGGAATGCCGGGATATAACATCGCTACAAGCGCTGGTCTATATGATTCTCTTCTTGCAAGCAACCTCCAACATCAGTGGGTGCTATGCCTTTCTCGGAATCGCCCTTCGTTCTAGCCTGCGCATGGGACTGCATCGACATCTGCCGCATGCGAAAATGACACCTATCGAAGACGAATCGAGACGCCGACTTTTCCATGTCATACGGCAACTTGATACGTACGTGTCAGCCATTCTAGGATTCCCGATCCTACTCCACGACGAGGATGTTGACCAGCCGCCGCCAAGTGAGGTCGACGACGGGTTTATCACCAAGGAGGCTATTCTAGCGCCTCCTCCTGGCACACCATCATTTTTCCAAGCCTTTAGCGCTCACAGCAAACTTATGGCCATCCTCCGGAACGTGGTAAAGCACATATATCCCTTAAAGGGTGTAGAGGAGTGTGTCATGAGTGGCGAACGACCCAACGCCACTTACATGATTAGTTATACGAGGATCAAAGATATTGAGAGGGAGCTTCATGATTGGTACGAGGAGCTCCCAACTCACTGGCGGCCAAGCGGAGATGGGCCGATCGAGGTTACTAGGTGCGTCGATTTTCTACCGGATGAGACCAAAATTACTGACAAGTAGATGGTCAGGGTCCGAACGCTGCTCCGTTTTGCCTACGCTCACGTCCAGCTGATGCTCTACCGCCCATTCCTACACTATGTCTCGCCACGCTTGACGGCGGGTAAGAAGATTGACGATCGCTACTACAACTGCGCAGCAGCGGGCATTAGCGTCTCTCGCAACATTGTCCACATTGGGATCGAGATACAGAAGCAGGCGGTGCTAATTGGACCCTACTGGTTCATTCTGTACACGGAATTCTTCGCGGTTCTGTCGCTGGTCTTCTACGTGCTGGAAAACCCCGAGAAGTCTGGCTCGGCCGAAATCCTGGCAGATGCACATGCAGGACGAGACATGATTGCAGCGCTGGCCGAGAGGAGCTTAGCTGCGGATCGTATTACTAACGCCCTCAAGGTAAGTCCTGATTAAACTCTCCGGGATGAAGGAGACAAAATAACAAGGAGTCAGCCTCTTTTTGAACAGTTGCAAAGCCGCCTCAAAAAGGGCCCAGGCCGGCCAACGGCAAACAAGAAACGATCCGCTCCGGGCCCGGGGTTGAAAACAGGCGGTGTACCCCTGCCTACCCGTCCAGGCATGCAAGAGAAGGTACCGCAAAGGAGGTCAGAAGAACTGGCGCGGACAAGCAGTAGGCCCATTCGGAGGGAATCGACAGTTCCGCACGGCTCGCCGTTTGAGATGCAGCAGAGTAGCCTACCTGGCCAGGGGTTTGCTGCGAATCTTCAGGAATTGATGCCACTGGACGTTAATCTGGCGGGTACAAGCCCCGAAAGCGCGGGAACACCGGGCGGTGTACACGGCCACTCTCAGGGGTTCGCTCAGGGCGGCATTCCGGGCTCGGCTGGCCCGTTATACAAGCTTGACGCCATAATGTTCTCATCAGGCGATCCTTTTGCCTATCCGAACCAGCCGATGATGGATGCGTCTAGCTACCACCGGGCAGGCTCACATGCGGGTGGCTCGCAGGGTGCAGATGCCCAGTTCTACATGCCGTCAGGCGTGTACGATGATATCGAAGGTCAGCTACTCGGGCCGATTCCACCGTACCTGGTTCCAGGAGCGCAAGGACACCACGCATTAGACCCAGCCTCACAGATGTACAACACACCAAGCATGCTCACCATGCAACAAGATCACGGTCAACGGCAGCGGCAGCAACAGCAGCAACAGCGACAGCGGCAGCAACAGCAACAGGCCCAACAGGCTCAGCAAAGACGACATCAGCAGCAGATGGCACAGCAGCAACAAGATTTGATTGACGATGTCATGGTGGACCCAAGTTTTTCCCAGGGTGAATGGGATGACATGCTTAATAACCAGGGATTTCGGTGATTGCTCGTATTGTCCAGCAACTAGTTGAGCATATCAACGGCGTGTTCTGGGTATCTAGCCCATGCCTGACAAGGCTGGACCGACTTCATGAACGACAGCTCACGGAAGGAGATGGGGCCAATTTGGTGCACAGCGACTCAAGAACAGTGTCTTTGGCAGAGCCGAGAACATTACGGTAAAGCTAGGCAATCATCTGGGAGGTTTCCTTCTCACGAAATGGGGACCGGGCAACATGTTTTCAATTGTATTCTTCTTTCTTTCATTTATGATGCTCTTTACATGATTTTGATACCCTTCGCAAAAAGAAAACATGTCACACATAGGTATATACACATACAAAACTGGGGATTCGGTTGGCTGGTTCAGGGCAGAACTGAGGCTGGACTCGGCCAGGTCAGGACATTTCAGGATGGCATGGCTTGCATAGATAAAGTAGGTTTGGGGTCGGCAATCACATGAGTTGGGGGTGGGTTCGATGACACTGCATGTCTCTCGGAAAGGGGTTTGCAGAGATGGGTGTGGCTAGGCAGAGAATGCAAGGAGATACTGTGCGGTACCACCTTCACGTTGATGCAATAACGACAGAGAGGTGCTTCATTTCAATTCCGTCGCAGGAAAGTAAGCCGAGGCCATCATAGTTTCGGCCCAGCCAGGGCACCATAACAACACCCCCGCCATGGTCCTTACAGGACGCCGTCTGCTCCATATGACGCCCGACAACCACAACAAAGTCCAGCGCCACTTGACTTGACCGCATCTCTTAGGTCCACTCGATTCGACCTAGCTCGACTCGGAGGTAACTAGGTGCCCGTCGGGTGTGCCGTTTAGGGAGGTTGCACTAGAACCCTCATGGTGTACTCTCGAGTCAGGATCTAATTTGGCGCAGCGGGAGCGGTTGAAGGGCGTGATGACAAGCATGCAATTGGATACAACGTAAGCAAGTCTTGCGTCAAGGTCTACACAATACGACAAGCCCTCTACAAAGGGCGTGCGATGCTTTTTTTCTTCCTCTTTCTTTCAAGACAGATGCCGGGGCTAGGGAAAGATATTTTACCTGAGTTTCGCAACGGGCAACAAGGCATGCCTGAGCGGTGCCAACGATGATACTGCGATGGAATGGAATGGCGCCCTAGTGTAGTGTAGTGGGCGAATGCAGACGGTCGCGTTAGGCCGGACAAGGCGTCTCTTAACAGCAAGAAGAAGGGCGCAGGGCGGAGGGGGATAAAAAAAAAGGGTCATGGTGTCTCTCGGGAGTGTTGGGGGGAGGGGTGACAAAAAGCGGGGTGATTTTTCATCGTCTTTTGTTCCATAACATCTATAATTTACCTGAAGAGTCCTTGCTGTATTCTTCTCTCTCTTATTCCTCTCCCCCTTGTTGCCTCGAGGTCTTCACAGTACGGAAAACCTGGCCGCATGAATTGTTCCTGTCCGGGCCGGCGAAAAGCACCGCTCCGATATCATTCCCCACTAGCTAGGTACTCCGTGTCACTGCTCGACTCCGTACCACCGGTGCCCAGAGGTGGGGCAGGGCAGTGTTTCACACCGGCTTGGGCTGTTCCTCCTTCCATATCCGCTCGCGGTAAGAACGAGCCGTACCGACTTTCCTCTTTCTGTGTGTGACTTCGGGATTGAGAACAGGAGAAAACGTCAAGATGGAGGTAGACCACGATTTGGTGGTTGTCGATGAGTTTGATGCGCTGTAGGTCATGTTTCCCCCCTCTTACTCCGAGAATTGAGATGAAACTGACAGATGAGGCAAGAGCAATCGAGCTGAAGTCTCCGCCCAAAACTTCATGTTCTTCGTCTTCAAGAGCGCCCTCACCAGAATCCTCAATGCTCGCGTCCCCCGCAGAAGGCCGGGCGGGCGGGAGACCGGCCAAACCACTGACGGAGCAGGAGAAGATGCGGTTGAAGCAGCAATTTAACGAGAGCTGGTTGAACGCTGTCATCGGCAAGTATCCGGCCAAGTTACACGCCCGAAAAGTGGCAAAGGAATTAGACGTTCCGAGTGGGCTCATTTTCTTGCCGGGTCAGCTTGAGAAGACGTACGAGGACTCAGACATGGGTCCGGCTTTTCGCCAGCGCAGGTATTTTTACTATGTCACTGGCGCTGACTTTGCCGGGTGCTCCGCGACGTACGATATTGCGCGCGACCATCTTGTCCTCTGGATTCCCTACACGGATCCCAAGAATGTGTTGTGGCTCGGCCGCACTCCCACCATAGCCGAAGCGAGAGAGCTGTCTACCGTCGACGATGTGCGTCTAGCCTCGGGGCTCGACCGCTTTCTCTTTACGGCACTCTCGCCGGGGAGTACCCTCTTCTTGCTCCACGCCGACCAGTCACCCAAGCTGGATATCACCAAGGGCGTCGTTCATATTGACACTGTCAAACTGAAACCCGCTATGGATGCCGCCCGCGTCATCAAGACCGAGTACGAGATCGCCATGATCCGCCGCGCCAATGCCGTTTCCTCTGGCGCACACAGGGCAGTCCTCGCCCGCGTGAAGAAGCTCTCCAACGAGCGCGAGATCGATGCCATCTTCCGTGGCTTCTGCACCGCCCAGGGTGCTAAACGCCAAGCCTACCCCGTCATCGCCGGAAGCGGCCCCAACGCCGCCACCCTCCACTACGGCGCCAACGACCAGCCACTTACTGGCCGACAGCTTGTTTGCTTGGACGCCGGCGCAGAATGGCGCTGCTACGCCGCAGATATCACCCGCACCTTCCCTATCTCTGGCGTCTGGTCAACCGAGGCCGCCGCCATCCACTCGATCGTTGAGCGCATGCAGACCGAGTGCATCCAGCGCGTGCGTCCCGGCATCGTCTATGCCACTCTGCATCTGCATGCTTGCATTGTAGCCGTGACGGAGCTACTCCGCCTGGGGATTTTGCACGGGGGAACCGCCGCCGAGATTTTCAATCGGGGAACAGTGACGGCCTTCTTCCCACATGGGCTGGGTCATCATGTCGGGCTCGAGGTCCATGATGTGAGCGGCAGGGAGAGGCTGCTACTAGGTGCAATGCCAGTTGGAAATAAGCAGGGTGCGGCAGGAAAGCGCCAGATGTTGAGCCCTGAGGCGGTAAGTGTAATGTATCGCGAGACGTTGGCGCAGACCTCGCCGGGTACGGGACCCCGGGGCCAGGCACAGGGGCAGATTCAGGGACCGCCGCCGAGGGAAAAGCAGAGGCTGGAGAAGAACATGGTGGTTACCATCGAGCCGGGGCTGTGAGTTTTACGTCCCAGTACATCCACCAACTCCACCCCCCCTTATTACTTATCAACCCCATCCCACAACATGAATTCAAGCTAATGCTGGAATCCCAGCTACTTTTGCCGCGAATACATCCAAGCCCACTTCCTCGACAACCCCGCTCACGCCAAATACATCAACAAGAAGGTGCTCGAGCACTACTACGACCTTGGTGGCGTTCGTATCGAAGATTGCATCCTCGTTACCGAGGACGGCTACGAGAACTTGACCACAGTACCCAAGGGTGATGATATGCTCAAGTTGATTACGGGACAGAGTTGACCCACCTATAACCTACGCTTCAAATTGTGAAGGGTCTATACCTGAACGATGGGGGGATACTTGTTGATATAGTTTCCTGCAGTCGATTTGTTGCTATTGCTACTGTTCGGGGTATGGATAGAGAGCCATGGGAGGCACGAATTTGTTTGTCCATTTTTGTTCTCTAAAATCTAACTTGGGAGGGATGGGAATAGGGATCAGGTGAGAGTATTCTATATGGGTGCATTGGCATTCCGTTTGCAATAGGTTGAGAATCAGAGACAGCCCGTCTCCAAGACAGCATGAGAGACAGTTTCAGATACACTATTAGAAACAGACTCAACATGTGCCCACACTTGCCTTTTGGCGAGCTAAGTCACCCATGTCACACTCGTCTGAATGAAAAAGATTTGTAAATCAACAACCTCCCACTAGATCAAATTCCCACTAGTACAAATAAGAACCCTTACCCATATGCGCGACACTCATACACACGAAAAAACGCCATGCACCCCGCCTTTTATGAAATCCCATCATCAAAACGCAGACAAGAAAACCAACTGTCTTGTTCGTCCACATGTGCATCATTAGAGATACTTCTTAGGAGTTGCTTTCCTCCGCTTGTAGTAGATATAGCCCGCAACCAAGATGGCCTGGCTTCCAATAATGATAAAGATGAGCTTGCTATGCCCAGGCGCGGCATGAACCACCACATGCTCCGCCAGCGATTCATGCTTGTCCGAGACATGATACTTGATCGAGTTCTCTGAGTCGCGCAGACGAGCCGTAAGGTCGTTGCGAACGGTGCGCACCTCCTTCTCCAGCTCGCGGATGCGGTTATCTATCGACTCGATCCGGTCTAGCTTGGACAGGACGCCCTTAAGCTCCCCAATCATGACCGACATCTCCTCGTGACGCTTCTCTGAGATACCAGCGTTTTGACCCAGCGAGCGGAAGATGGTTGACAAGTGGTGGTTCAGGCTCTGGATGCGGTTGTGCAAATCGGCAAACTGCGCGGCCGAGGTCGTGATCTTCTCGGCAACCTGGTCTGGAATCACATTGTCATATGGGTCCTCCGTGACTTGGCCAGAACGGCCAAATGTCATGTGCTGCTGCGGCCTCTTGGCCTCGACAGGCTTCGCATACGAATCGGGAATGGGCGCAGCCCCCTGATTGGCGTCCTGGTGTTGAGCATGGCCCTGGTTTTGAGCATGTGTGTCGTGGGAGGGAGTGTTCTGTTCGCTAAGGACAACCAGCTTGAAGACCTCGAATGAGTCCGGCGTGTCAGCTGAGGCGGCTGAGATACCAAAGTGATAGCCCTGGGGAATTCGAATCTTGTCGCTCTCGAAGCAAAGACGGCCGTCGACTTCGACTGCAAACTGGGATTCTGAATGACGAATCTTAACCTGGGACGGACGGCCCAGATTGCGGTACGCGAACATGCAGTTGCCAAAGGCCAGATTGTCGACATTGCGGTGTGACTTGAAGTCCGCGTTGCCGTCGTTGAGAAACCCGCGGACCATACCGCCCGAACCGCCGTGCTGATCAATAACTAGCACCAGACCCTCAAACTTGCCAACTGTATATAAACTCTCGGGGCCAACCATACGAGCGCCGTCCTTTACCAGCCAGATGTTTAGGTTGCCAGCGCCCCGCTCGGGGCCGTTAGCTCGGAACTCGACATCGGCGATCCAGTGTTGGTGGTTGAGTGGCCGTTCGGCCCAGATGGCGCCTCGCTGATTCCCGGGGGCCGGCTGGGTCATGATGATCTTGTTGGAGAGAAGCTCAGGAATGTTGGGTCGACCCTGCAGGGCGAAGTTGGGCACTTGATATGTTCCCTCCGGAGCTATTCTGAAGTCGACGATAAAATATTAGCTATAGGCTGTCTTTCTCCGACTCAATGAAGCCTTCGTACCTGACACCGTATCCAAAGCTGAGCTCGTTCGCAAGATACTGAGCTTGCGCGGGGCTCAGGAGGCCCGCGAAGAGCGCCGCGGTGCTCAAGGTCCAACGCATCTTGGGTGACCGAGGCCTGTACTTTGCTAGAGACAGAGGGCAATTGGCGAGGTCTTCAAGAAAACAGAAGCAGAATAAAAGATTGGTGTGTGGCGGGTCGGCTCTTTAGTTCTAGAGCTTCGGCTGATTTTGCGGCGGCGACAAGGTCCTCAGTTAAGGACACTTTGCAGACCACAACCGAGTTCGAGGTGGAGAATACAAGGCGACGGGGACTGGCGAAAAAGCTAAACCAGCCAAGCGGAACTGAAAAGAAAAAGAACTAGATATTCGTATCGGAAGCAAAGAAACCGAGATGCAAAAAAATTATGTGTTTGTCATGGCCGCCACGCTGCACGAGGAACTTGGGAGAACTTTTTTTCGGACGCCTGGAACAGACAGCTAGCTGAAAGCTGAGTCTGGACCATGAGACAAAAAGACACGCTACACTCATTCTCCTGCAGGCAGCTCCCCCAAACCGCGACGGT